>JGI24699J35502_11134085_pt1 | contig 29168 bp, 26 predicted proteins | sample TergutMp193P4_FD_35502 | JGI IMG/M metagenome (IMG submission 35502)
AAGATGTCGCCTACTTCTCCCAAGATGATAGCCGTCATTTTTCAAAAAGTAAAGTAAAAAAAACGATTGTTCCTATCGGGAAAAATCGTTTATAATTAAACATAATCATTTACATGAATTAAAATGAGAAGAAAGAGTACTTCTTACGCACAGACGGGGAGAGAGAAATTGCATTCTCTTTCTTGAAAAGTTTCCTGAAATCCTTTTTCAGTTTATCGGTTGTTACATCATTACAACTAAAACTTCCTTTAGAAGAGTGGAAGCATAATTGTAAAGCAATGCAAATATAAGTCTTTTTTTCTGAAATTCCAAGTAAATCCTGAAAAATTTTTGATTTTCTATAAATAAAAGTCAGTTTGATGTAATAAACAACAACAGAATAAATCCTTAATCCTTATCCGAAATTTAAACAGTTCCAATCGATTTAGTTCGTTCTTTCAGCCAAGTGTTTTCTTCGGCAGAAAGCAAAGGTGAAAGTTGTTGATAGACTTTTTGATGATAGTTGTTCAGCCAATCTGTTTCTTCCATGGATAACAATGAATAGTTAATTAAGCTAGTATCAATCGGGCATAAAGTCAATGTTTCAAAGGCATAGAAATCGCCAAACTCCGTAGTTTCTGCTTTAACAGTCAAAATCAGATTTTCGATGCGGATACCGTATTCGCCGGCAAGATAAAGTCCCGGTTCGTTGGATGTAATCATACCCGGTTCTAAGGCAACGGGATTGTAATTCATCCGGATACTTTGCGGTCCTTCGTGCACATTCAGGAAACAACCGATGCCATGTCCGGTTCCATGCAGAAAATTTTGCCCTGCTTTCCAAAGTGCTTGACGGGCGAGTATATCTAATTGCGTTCCGACTGTTCCAGCAGGGAAAACCGCCGAAGCTAATTGAATGTGTCCTTTCAGAACATGCGTATAATCACGTTTGATTTTTTCGGAAACCTCTCCGGTCGAAACAGTTCGGGTAATGTCGGTCGTTCCGTCGAAATACTGTGCTCCCGAATCGACCAGCAAAATTCCGTCCGGTCGGATAGTTGCATTGCTTTCGAGTGTCGCTTCATAATGAACAATTGCTCCATGCGAACCATATCCTGCTATGGTTTTGAAACTTTCTCCAAAATAATTAGCTTGTTTGGAGCGATAGTTCCGAAGTTTTTCCTCGACATCCAATTCTGTAATCGTTTCATTATTTTTCAATGCTTTTTCTATATCAATCAGAAACTTCACCATTGCAACGCCGTCTTTTTTCATTGCATTACGGATACCAGTGATTTCGGTTGCATTTTTAATGCCCTTCAACGAATCGACCGGATGAATGTCCGTTTCTTTTATGATGCAGCTTTCCGAAAGCATGGAATACAGCTGGTAATTTATTTTTGCAGGTGCGATTAAAGCCTTTGTTTCGGAAGGAATCCGGCGAATATAACCGGCGATTTCTTCATAACCGGCTATGGTTACGCCTTCCTGTTGCAGATATGCCGATACTTCCGGCGTCAATTTGGCAGGGGAAATGAACAATATGGTTTCGTTTTCGGCGACAACGGCATAGCTTAGGCATACGGGATTATAATCTACATCATTTCCACGAATATTAAACAACCATGCGATTGCATCCAAAGCAGCAATAATTGTCATATCTGCTTGGTTTTTCTTTGTTTCCGCTAATACTTCTCCAATTTTATCACGGCATGATTTTCCGGTAAGATGTTCCGGAAGCACAAATGCTGGATTATTGGGAATTTCCGGACGATTTTCCCACAACGAATCATAAGGCGCAAAATAAGTATTGACTTTCAGCCCTTTTTCGGAAAAAAATTTAATCAACGATTTTGCTTCCGAAGCGGCATACACATCTCCTTCGATTCCCACACAATCTCCAGTGGATAGTTCCGATACAATCCAATCGGATAGCGCCGGCGTTTCGGGTAAACCTGTTTTATATAAATCAATTCCCGACCCTTTCAGTTGTTCTTCCGCTTGCAGAAAATAACGGGAATCTGTCCATAATCCAGCTTTATCTTTTGTGATGACAACTGTTCCGGCAGAACCTGTAAAGCCGGATATCCAAGCGCGGGTTTTCCACCGGTCGGGAGTATATTCGCTGATGTGCGGGTCGGTTGAAGGAATTATGCAGGCTTGAATATGCTCATTCTGCATCGATTTTCGCAGACTTTGAATTTTTGCTTGAACGGATTGCATAAGTATAATTTTTTTTAACAATAAATTCTTCCCAAACTACCCATAAGAGAAAAACAATTCCGTAATAAATATAACGCAATATTCCGTCGTGCAAACTCTCGAATCGATCGGGATGACCGTTGGTTAACCACACTATCGTTGCAATTCGGATAACATTATAAATAGTCAGAATAAAACATCCCATAGGAATATACCATAGTTTTTTAAGAAAAGATCCCCAATAGAATAACATGATTCCGGAATAAATCAACATTTGCTTGAATCCGAGGCAACCCCAAATAATATGAATCCATGAATTACCTTCGGTATCGAATTTCAACCATGTTCCACTAACCAAAAGGTCTTGTGTATTAGGAAATAAATGAATAAACCATGCTGTAATTTGAACTAAGCCGCAACAGGAAGCGTAAAACCATGAAGGGGTAATGTCTTTTCCAAAAAGGTAGATATTTTCGCTGGTCATATCTCCATCAATTGCTATTTTCCATGAAAAATGAAAGAAAAACAAAAGAAACAGAAAAAAAAGTATCCCCTTATAAGGTTTAAGAAAAAGTAATATGCGATTTAAATCTTTATTCATGCAACGAGGTGTCATATTAAAATAACCGCCAAAGGTAACAAAAAAAATAAATTTTGCCTTAATAAAAGTAATAAAATAAGTTAATAAAATACAGAACGCGTGATAAGTAAAAATATTCTTCTATCTTTGCAAGCTAAAATGGAATTCTGAACAGAATGAATGATATTTTGAATTAAGAATATGCATACAATTAAGTCTTTTTTTATTGGAATTATTTTATGTATAATTCCGGTTATAGCTTTTACTCAAAATAGTACAAATTCTCCTTATACACGTTATGGCTATGGCAATCTGGCAGACAAAGCATTTATTTCCCAACGAGGAATGGGCGGCATCGGCTACGGTTTGCGAAATTCACAGATGATTAATACGATGAATCCTGCTTCTTATTCTGCTGTTGATACAATGACTTTTATGTTTGATTTGGGCATTACCGGTAAGGTTTCATGGATGAAAGACGGTTTGAATAAAGAACGGAAAATCAATGGGAATCTTGAATATATTGCTTTGCAGTTTCCGATTTCAAAAAAGTTGGGAGTTGGAGTCGGTTTGGAGCCGGTTTCTTCCGTGGGATACAATTATGGCGATACTGCTCATTTACCTGTTGAAGGCGATTTAGTCCAGAATATTTATTCCGGTTCCGGCGGTTTAAGCAAAGTATATGGCGTTGTGTCGTATGAATTTTTTGATAAAATTTCAGTCGGTGTAAAATTATCATATTTGTTTGGCGATATAATTCATAATAATTTAGTTGCATTTAGTTCCTCCGGTAATTATAATACCAGTTGGACGGATACTATTCGTTCGTATGGACTTTTATATGATTTCGGAATACAATATCATCGCCAAGTGGGAAAATTTAAGTCAGTGACAATAGGAGCAATTTATTCTCCTAAAACACGTTATGGCGCTACGGTGATGAATGGAGCCATTCGAAGCAATTCTTCGGGAGGGATAGTAGATAATAATTATACTGTTTCTCGAGATTCGGTATTTGAAATGCCGGAAACATTTGGATTAGGATTTACATATAATCAATTAGGCAAATATATTGTAGGCGCTGATGTTTTATATCAGAGATGGGCAAATGCTAAATATTACGACCAAACAAATGCTTTTAATAATCGTTTGAAATTCAACGTGGGAGGAGAACTTATCCCAAACCGCACCAGTAGCAGTTTATTGAACAAGTGGCATTATCGTGCTGGACTGTATTACACCAATTCTTATCTTAAAGTGAAAGACTCGAAATACAACGAATATGGAATTAATTTAGGGGTCGGAATTCCGATGCCGGATCGACGGACTGATCAACACTCTCTGCTCAATATTGCCTTTGAGTATTCGCGGGTCCAGCCTAAATTGAATACGCTTGTTTCTGAACAATATTTCAAAGTGTCGCTGAGTTATACATTTAATGAATTATGGTTCTTCAAACAAAAAGTACAGTAATTTTTTTGTTAATGTGTAGTATATTAACGATTTCATGTTCTTCTAACAAAAAAAATATGCCGTTGGTTTCTGTTGATCTACAAGCTATACCGATGGTTCATACTGAAGATGTTTCGTCGCTTGTATCGGATTCTGGCATTACGCGTTATCGTTTTAAAGCAAAAATATGGGACGTGTTTTCGAATGAAAATGACTCATATTGGTATTTCCCGGAAATGATTAGCGTGGAGTGGTTCGATTCTCTTTTTCGAGTAGAAGGAAGTATTGTAGCCGATACTGCTTATTATTTTGAAAAAAAAGGACTTTGGCAAGCCATTGGAAACGTTGTTGTCAAAAGTACGGAAGGGCGTACTTTTGAAACGTCTGAATTATTTTGGGATGAAAAAGCCCCTTCAAATACAATGAATGCGTTTTATACCAATCAGCCGGTTAAGATAGTTGAACCTGATGGTACTGTAATTTCTGGCGATAACGGATTTGCAGCCGACCAATCATTAAATATGTTCCGTCTTTTTAAGATGAAAGGAGATTTTATTGTTGAAGAATCAGCCGATACGCTTCAACAGAATGCGATACGTCGCGATAGCATACAACTCGTTAATGAATAATATTTGGATAGAAATAGGGATTACTTTGTTATTTTCCGCATTCTTTTCTGCGGCTGAAATCGCTTTTGTCAGTTCAAATAAATTACTTTTTGAAGTGGAAAATAAAAATTCAAGTATCACATTCAAAATACTTAACCGCTTCTATGCTAATCCTAACCAATATATATCCTGTATGTTGCTGGGAAACAATATTGTATTGGTTATTTACGGCTTATTAACGGCTCGTGCCCTTACGCCGCTAATGGAGAGGTATATTTCCGGCGATATGTTTATCTTGCTGCTGCAACTGCTTATCGCAACAATATTTATTCTTTTTACTGGAGAATTTATACCTAAGGCTTTAGCTCGTCTTAATCCGAATTTCTTCCTTTCTTTCTTTGTAATTCCTTTATATATAGTCTATATTGTTTTGTATCCCATTTCAAAATTCGCTTCAGGAATTGCGACCTTGATATTACGTATTTTTGGCGTAAAAATATCAACGGTTAATCAAAAAAGTTTAGGAAGAGACGATTTGGATTATTTTATTCAGAAAACAATAGATGAAACACCGGAAAATGTTGAATTAGACACTGAAGTTCGTTTTTTTCAGAATGCAATGGAATTTTCTCAGGTGAAAGTCAGGGATTGCATGGTGCCGCGAACAGAATTAATAGCTGTCAGCAAGGAGGCTTCCTTGAAAGAACTTACCTCAAAATTTGTTGAAACCGGATTTTCAAAAATTGTTGTTTATGAAGGAGATATAGATAATATTGTAGGATATATCCATTCATTGGAATTATTTAGCCAACCTGATGATTGGACTAAATCTATTGTATCGTTAATCGTTGTCCCGGAGAATTTAGCTGCCAATAAACTAATGAAAATGATGCTTGCCGAAAAGAGAAGCATGGTAGTGGTAGTTGATGAATTTGGAGGCACTTCCGGAATTGTTACGTTGGAGGATTTAGTGGAAGAAATTTTTGGGGAAATTGAAGATGAACATGATACGCAATTGTTTACTGCAAAAAAATTAGATGAAAACACCTACGTACTTTCTGGAAGAATGGAAATCGACAGAGTTAATGAAATGTTTGATTTGGATATTCCCGAATCGGACGAATATATGACGATAGCAGGTTATATTTTAAATCATTACCAGAATTTTCCTAAACTTAATGAGACAGTCGTAATTGAGCAGTTTGAATTTAAAATTCTAAGGGTAACCCAGTCGAAAATAGAATTAGTAAAGCTCAAAGTGCATGAAAAATAAAAAAATATTAAAAAAATTGTAATGAATAGAACAAAATTTTGTACCTTCGTGCGCAATTTCTGAAAAATAAAAATAAATAACATACAAGTTCAATGGCAACATTAGAAAGAATAAGAAGTAAAGCCGGTTTATTGGTTGGTATAGTAGGGCTTGCTTTATTTGCATTTATTATTGGAGACTTTTTACAATCGGGGTCAACATTTTTCCGTCAAAAACAAGAAAAGATAGCGTTAGTTGATGGTCAGTCAATCGGCATTCAAGAATTTCAAGCCGAATTGGAAACAGCTACTAATAATTACAAAAACCGTATGGGCGGATCTATTACGGAAGAGCAACAGAATCAAGTTCGTCAAATGGTTTTTGACGAAATGGTCGGCTCGATTTTATTAGATGAAGAAAGCAATAGATTAGGATTAGTAATTAGTAAAGAAGAAGAAGTCGATATAATTATGGGAGATAATATTTCTCCGATGATTCAACAAGTATCTATTTTTCAAAATCCGCAAACCAAGGCGTTCGACAAAAATGCACTATTGCAATTTATACAAGTGATTGAATCGGAAGATTGGGGAATGTATCCTGCGGATATGCAGCGGCAGCTTCAGAGTCAAAAAGAATCGTGGATGAACCTGAAAAAAAATGTAATTGAACAAAAATTACTTAGTAAATTTTCCGCATTGCTTATGTCCACTGTTGTTGCAAATTCTTTGGATGCTAAAGCTGCTTTCGATGATAATGCGGTTAGCGTAGATTTTGATATCGTATCACAACCTTATTCTACACTGCTTGATACAGACGTAGAGGTAAGCGACACTGAAATTGCTAAGCAGTATGAGTTGAAAAAAAGTAATTTTAAACAAGAACATGCTAAAGTCATCGATTATATTGCTGTAAATATTATACCGAGTGAAACTGATTACAAAGATGTTTCCGCACGTATGGATAAGTTAAAAGACGAATTATCAGTTACGGCAAATCCGGCGGATTTAATTAATGAAAATTCAGATGAACCTTTTTTAGATGCATATGTTTCTATTTCTCAATTAAGCAGTGAAATTAAAGATTTTTTAGAACATGCTTCTGTTGGAGATATTTATGGACCGGTTTTAACAAACAGAACATATAGCGTATATAAACTGATAGGTGTAAAACAAGCGCCTGACTCAATAAAAGTAAATCAAATTACATTCCCCGGTACAGACGAAGCAGCATCCAAATCTAAGATTGACAGTATAATTAAAGTACTTCATTCCGGTAAATCATTTGCCGACGTTGCTTTAGAAGAAACAAAGGGGCAATCGAACGGCGATGTAGGCTGGCAAACAGAAGCCGCGTTAGTTCGCGGGGTTGACGCAAAGTTTGCCAATGAACTTTTTGAAGGCAAACTCAATGAACCTTTTGTCGTTACATCTTCGTATGGAACTCATTTAGTACAAATAACTGAAAAAACAAGCCCGATAAAAAAATACAAAATCGGCGCTATCATGACGGAAGTGGTTCCCAGTCAAGATACATACAATAAATTATACAATAGCTTAAATCAATATATCTCACAAAATAATAATCTGGAAAAGTTTAAATCGGCTGCTGCAGAAGCTGGATATATGTGTCAGCCAAATGTACAGCTTCTTGAAAATCAAACTAATATAGCTAACATTGAGAATTCAAGGCAAGTAATTCGTTGGGTTAACAGCAATAAGAAAGGTTCTATTTCCGATATATTTGAATGTCAGAACTATTTTGTTGTAGCGGCTGTAGAAGGAGAGCTTAAAGCAGGTTTCCGCTCTTTGGCGGAAGTTTCCGATATTTTGAAAAGAGAGTTGATTAACGAAAAGAAAGGAGCTAAAATAGTAGATTTCTTAAAAGCAAAGAATATTACCTCGTTGGAAAATTATGCAATAGCAATGAATTCGACTATTCAAGATGTGAAATTTGTTACATTCGCTACTCCTCGAATTACAGCTATCGGCTCTGAACCAGTTGTGAATGCATACGCGATAACTTCGGAAGTGGGACAGATTACTCCTCCTTTTGCCGGTAAAAATGCTGCATACGTTTTATCAGTAACAAATAAAAATAAAATTGATCAAACGTATGATGAAGCCCAGCAAAAACAGCAGATGAATATGCAGAACAGTTATCGGGTTATGCAGATAATTCAAGATAACAGTTTATTAAAAAGTAAGGCAACTGTTGAAGATAACCGGAGCCGCTTTTATTGAAATGCCGTTATTAGGACAAACGCTGAGCGAACTTGAAATTCTGGCTGATAAACTTGGAATGCCGTCTTTTACAGCTCGCCAAATAGCAGATTGGTTGTATAAAAAGCAAGTACGCTCAATTGATGAGATGACGAATCTTTCGCTCAAGTGGAGGGAAAAATTGAAAGAAAATCATACAATTGGGCGTTCTGATTATTCACAAGTGCAAGTTTCGTCCGACGGAACGCGGAAATATTTGTTCCCCGTTTCCGGAAATAAATATGTAGAAACTGTATATATTCCTGATAAAGAAAGAGCTACTATTTGTATCTCTTCTCAGGTGGGATGTAAAATGAATTGCTTGTTTTGTATGACTGGAAAACAAAAGTTCACTTCCCAATTGTCTTCTTCCGAAATAATGAACCAAATCCTCTCTCTTCCCGAAGAGGAACAACTAACAAATTATGTTTTTATGGGAATGGGAGAGCCGTTGGATAATGAGTTTGAACTTTTCAAAACCTTGGAAATCATGACGGCTGATTATGGTTTAGCTTTAAGTCCAAAGCGGATAACGGTTTCAACGATTGGAATATTGCCCGAACTTAAGCGGTTTTTAGATGAATCGCGTTGCCATATAGCCATTAGCCTTCATTCGCCTTACCACGAAGAACGGCTTTCCTTGATGCCTGTGGAAAAAACGTATCCGGCAGAAAAAATTATCGAACTGATTAAGCAATACGATTTTTCTCATCAACGGAGAGTTTCGTTTGAATATATTCTGTTTGGAGGATTGAATGACGACAGGCGGCATGCCCGCGATTTAACTAATCTGTTATCAGTCATTCCTTGCCGGGTGAATTTGATAAAATATCACAGGATTCCGGGAGTGAATTTACCTGAAACAAAAGAGGAAAATATGATTCCTTTCCGCGATTACCTTTCTTCTCACGGAATTATTTCTACTATCCGCTCTTCACGTGGCGAAGACATTTTAGCCGCTTGTGGAATGCTTTCTACAAATAAGAATTAAGAATTATTTGCCCTCAAATTCATAATTCATAATTTATAATTCATAATTCTTTTCTATCTTTGCGCATCAAATTAAACTGAAAAAAATGAATGAAAAAATAATAAAAGTCGGAATTAGCCACGGCGATATTAACGGCATAGCTTACGAATTAATACTTAAAACATTTGACGATATACGGATTTTTGAATCATGCATTCCTATAATTTATGGTTCTTCTAAAGTATTGGCATATCAGCGGAAAGTCATGAATCTTTCTCCGGTTAATTTTAATACAATCAATAATGCTGGAGATGCCGGGATGAATCGCCTTAATGTAATAAATTGCGGGAATGAAGAGGTTGCGGTAGAGTTTGCCCATTCCACTCCGGAATCGGAGACCTTAGCTAAAGAAGCTGTTAATAAAGCTTTAAGCGATTTGCAATCGAAATTTATTGATGTATTGATATTAGCGCCGGCTAATTATGACGAAACAGGCATTTTATCCGCTTATTCCGCATCTGGAAAAAATCCTTTGAAAATGTTAATTAGCGATACTTTCCGGATTGCTTTGGCAAGCGATAAAATTCCTCTATCAGAAATTGCTTCCCATTTGACAGTCGATTCATTGACAGCACAAATAAAAACTTTAAATTCCACTTTGCTGAAGGATTTTATGGTTACTAATCCGCGAATTGCCGTATTATCTTTGAATCCGGGAGCAGGAATTAAAGAAAAGTTATTCGGAAATGAAGAAAACGAAGTGATTATTCCAGCTGTAAAAGCAGCTAATGATGCGGGGATTATCTGTTTCGGTCCTTATTCTGCCGACAGTTTCTTTGGAAACGGCGAATACTTGAAGTTCGATGCAACGCTTGCTATGTACTACGATCAGGGATTGATTCCTTTCCGTTCCATTGCTTTTGAAGGTGGCGTTTACTATTGGGCTGATTTACCTTTTGTTGTAACTGCTTCCGACCAAGGCGTTTCTTATGAAAAAGCAGGTAAAAACGAGAGTTCGGAAGCCTCTTTCAGAAATGCTTTGTATTATGCAATTGATATATTCAACGCACGGGAACTAAATAGTGAAATCTATGCGAATCCCTTGAAAAAGCAGTATTTCGAACGAGGGTCGGATAATGAGAAATTGGATTTGAATAGTGACGAGTGACACGTGCTACTAAAAAACCCCATGTGTTTTTTCTGTTTGAAGCTCATACGTTTTTGCCCTTAAAAATTCTCCGAAGGCTTTTATATCTTCAAATTGCGATTGTTCTTCCACCGAAATGGGATTCCCAAATCGGATGTATATCTTTTTACCTTTTTTGTTAGTAACTTCATGCAACAAACGAACCATACGTAAACGCCAATCAATAAAGCCCAGAAAACGGTAAAGCCATGAATTGGTTCCGGAAATATATATAGGTACAACAGGTACTTTAGCTTTTTTAATCAATTTTAATACAGGCTCTTGCCATTCTCTGTCCTTGGTATAGGTAAAGTGGGAAGACGAAACGCCTCCTGCAGGAAAGAATCCCAGCGGATGCCCCGCCCTGATATGTTCCAAGCATTGCTTTACACCTCCAACACTGGATTTTATAGTTGACATTTTACTGTCTTTACTGTATGGATTAACTCCAATAAAATTTCCTTCCATCGTATCGATCCGGTTCAACATCCAATTGACCATCATTTTGAAATCTTTCCGCTTAGCGGCAACTACACTGATGATGATAATACCGTCGATATGTCCGAAAGGATGGTTGGATACCGTAATAAATGCTTGATTTTGAAGAGAATCTAAAACATCCTGATTTTCTACAATCCGGATAATGCCTTGCCGGTCGAGCAAATCGTTTACAAATTCTACTCCCGTTTTGTGTTTGGAACCATCATAAACTCCATTCACCTTATTTATTCCAGTAATACTGAAAATCATTTTCAGAAGTGCATTGCCGAATCGTCCTCGTAATATAGGACTTAAATTGCGAACCTCATCTTTACTGATTAGCTTTTCTTTCATACATTACTAATGTTTTGTACTTTAAATCTATGTTACTGAACAAAAGTACAAAAAAAACACGAAAAATCCAAATGGATACTTCACTTGGTGATGCCTAACACAATCACAAGTAAAAGTCATCTAAACTTTTAAACAATGGATTGTATTATTAAAATTTATGCTCGATCGAAGCAAAAACAACAGGAGAGAACAATGTGCTGATAGTATCTAAATTGCCTACCTTACTAAAGGAAATAGGTCTCCCTTTATAAAGGCGGCAACTTTGTCTTCTATTCCTCGCGCTCGGCGGAGCTATTGTCGAGCGAAGTCTATAAGAGTCAATATAGCTTAAGAACAGAATCGAGCATAGCACCATATTATATATTTAATTTTCATTGTTTTTTTCGATTAAAAAAACGTTTTATGTTTAAGTTTTTAAAAACGAACAATCGATGCATATTATAATTCCATACAAATCCGACAATCAATGAAACGATAATTTTGGGTATGATAAATATATTTTCAAAAAGAAGATTTGAAACCTCCTTTAACCAAGGAAGCTTATATATTAATTCGGTCATTGAATAAGTGCCAAAAGTATTAAAAAAAATGCTTCCTGTCCATACAATCAGATAACGAATTGCAACATAACGTTTTTTTACATCCAGAGCTTTGAAAGTCCACCGATAATTAACTATACAGTTGACTATACCTCCGCAGACCGATCCTAAAAAAGTTGCATAGACATAATAAAGATTAAAAACGTTAGCTAATATAATAGTGATTATGAAATCCGTAATGCTTGACAATTGAGATGTTAATTGAGCGCGGAAGAAAGTAAAAATTCCCCCTTTATCTGATACTGTTTTAACGCTTTTTTTTAGCCAATTAATCATCTTAATCCATATAAAATTAGTAAACTATAGAATCCTGCAAATATATCATTGAGCATTAATTTAATATACTTACCAATTCCTCAATGTTGGTAATAATAATATCTGCGGTCTGTTCTGCAGCAGTATCTTCTTCAACGTCCCAACCTCGACCTTTCAACCAAGCCGTTTTACAGCCCAATGATTGTGCAGGTGCTATATCGTTTTTAAAAGAATCGCCTATCATAAGAATTTCCTGTGCAGGCATATTGAGATATTTAATTCCGATCTGGAAAATTTCCGGATTCGGCTTGCGCACGCATACCTTTGCCGATTCAATTATAAGTCTAAAATAATCTATAATACCATATTCTTCGATTACGCTTTGTATATTTCCATAGAAATTCGACACCAATACTAAAGGATATTTTTCCGATAGCAAAGCCAATGTTTTCGCTGATTTTTGCACTTGCTGCCGGGCAAAATCATCGCACGCTTTAACTAATTGTTCCTGCTCCTGCTTCCCTGCTCGAAAATCTTGTTCATGTTCCAACAAATAATCGAACTGATAGTTTATTTTTTGTTGCAAAACAGTTCTAAATGTATCGGAATCTTTGATGGAGCTGCTATGCCGCTCTAATTGACGTTCTGCATGTATATAGGCTGCACGCAATGATGCTTCATCGACAGCAATTCCCATTGAAGCATATTTCTCGGCAAACACCCGAAACCAATGGACGCCACCTGTATCAATCGTACCGCCGTAGTCTATTAATATGCCGCTAATATTCATGGTAGATTTGCTTATTTTTTATTTATAAATTATATTAGTTCTATTTGTATAAAAATCTTTACACATTTTTTCATGCCGGATAATCATGTATAGCATGATTGCATTTAATACAATAATGTCGAAAAAGAAATAGAGAAAAGGCTGTTTCAAGAATAAACATATAAACAGCGCAATTACCCGCGTATTAAATTGCAAAATATTTGTATATTTCATCAATGGCTTACTGCCGGCGCGAAATGCTGTGCATAGTTCCTCTGGTAATTCGTTGGTAGGATAAGCAGCATTTACTTTGGCAATAAATCGTTGAAAATTGGGCGTCAGTGCTTCCTGTTGTAAAGTATAATTGCGGTAAAACCATAACATCACTTTCTTAACAGGCTGATGCCTAAAAGAACAAGACTTTATTTCTTCATTAATATGCCGGCTGTTATCATACTCTCCGCCTTTGCCGCGTCCTAAAAAGTAAAGATGAATATTGCGGTAGTAGTCGGCTATGGCGGCTTGCTGAATATGCGAAATTCCAGCTGCAACTACTATCGTCCAAATCCAGGCGCCAGACCATCCGTAGAAGCCCGAATGAACTACCCGAAGCGCCAACATTATATAAATAATCACAAACCAAACATCACCCGCCAATCCATCAAGTATGCGTCCAAGTTGTGTTTTGTTGCCGGTCAAGCGTGCTAATTGCCCGTCAGTACTATCAAATAGATTGGCTACTACTAAAAACAACATGCCAATGAAATTTATCCACAAATCGTTATAGTAGAACAGTACGCCGGCAATCGCACCAATAAAAATACTTGCCACTGTAATCATATTCGGCGTAATGTGCAGTTTAGCCGCTAATAAAGCCGTACGAAATCCCAATGGACGATAAAACCACAAGTCAATAAATTCCTCAGTATCCGAGGATTTCAAAGTTGATTGGTATAGAGAAGTTGTGATGGACATAATTTTTTAAAGTTCATGAGTTATTAATTCTTCTGCTATTGCAATATCAGCAGCATGGTCAATATCTACAATCTTAGAGAAAGAAAAGGCGTTAATATTTAATCCGGAAGTTATCATCCGGCGTTGAAACTCACGCATCCGCGTTGAGCCAAGCCTCATTGTTTCTTCCAAAACAGGCCATATAGTTGATCTTAGGCAATATATTCCGCCAGATACGAAAAATTGATATTCCGCCGCAGCTGTATTTTCCATATCAACTTCTTCCTTTTTATTATAAAATCCGATAATTTGCATGTTGCTGTTCACTTTTACGTATAAAGGCTTTTCATCGTCTTCAAAATTAGTAACCGCCATCAGTCCGTCAAGTTGAGGATTAGCCCGGAAAGCGGTTATGTAAGCCGCAAATTCTTCTTCACGGAACACGCTGTCAACCGTTGACAGGCAAAAAGGATCGTTCCCCAAAAAAGGCTTCAACTCCCGCAAACTATGCATAGAACCTAAAGTTGATTTTATTACGACATTCAATGGCACCGCTAATTTCATTGTGTTTAAATGACGTATAGTTTGTTGATTTTCTTCATTCACAATTATACTGATAGCCGTTGCCCCGTTACGAATAAAAATATTCATCAAACGGTCTATTAAAGAAACGCCTCGAAGTTTCACTAAAGGTTTGGGGCTCTCAATGCCGTCGGCTAATAATCTTGACCCCTCTCCTGCTGCTATAATCGCAAAATTCATGATACAATGATTAACTGCTAATTTAAGATGTTATACGGTTAGAAATACATTGGGCAATAGGCAATGCTGCTTCTTCGCGGCAGGGAGCGAAACTTGGCCAATCATTCATATCTATCAAGTAAATTTCACCCGTGCTCGTAATAATCACGTCGCCTCCGAATATATCAATATTTAATATGTCAGCAGTTTTAAAAGCTAAGGTTTTCAAACGTTCTTCATCTAATGCATAATGATGAAGTTTGCCATTAATAGCCTCATGTCCGAATTTGCTGTGTTGATATTCTTCGGGATAAAAATGAAAGAAAAAATCAGTACCGCGTACGCCATAAAATTTCACCAAATCGCCAGGAATATGTTTGCTTATTGTTACAGAAGTAATGCCTCGTCGAGCAAATTCGTCCATAATATCGCAGCCGGCAGCGGGCGTAGAGGCAAAAGCCACATCTTCGCGATGGATAGCATGAAAATCGCCTCGTTTTACCCAGCAAGACCCCAAGGCTTCAAACACAGCTGGATCAGGTTTAACGGTTTCCATAATCACATTATCAGGCACTGGAATCTTTTCTTCATTAAGAATTCGCGTCATATTATTACGGAAACAATTTATCACCCCTTGAGCGGAGTTCACTACCTTGCCTCCAGCCATTTCACACTGTCGTAATTTTTCCAAAGCCCGCGGGTCGCGTGCCATTGAGAAAATATTACGTTCAACCAACGTTCTAGAAATCAGCTCGTCTTCTTCATATTCATTCACTTGATATCCCATGCGTTTTAACTGCACTACTGTAGAGTTGAATATTGCCAAATCATTATTTACGTGATTAGGCGAATATTGATGCCTTCTTTTGATCCCTGCCAACAACATTATATCTTTAATAATTTATTTATTATGCTTAAATTTTGCAAAAATAAGCTGCAAAAGTAATAAAAATTTCTATTGACGACCATGAATTGGGGGAATTTTAAAAAAATCAAATCAAATTTGGTTATCTTTATAAAAATATTGTAACTTTGTGATCTCAAAGTATCTTATTTTTGAGTGTAAAAATTAAAATATGAATGGTTGAAAAATATTCTTAGTAATTCAATATAAAATAATTGTTATGGAAAAAATGCAAATAAAAGATGCTAAGGGGAAACTTGGCGTGCTTGTTATAGGTGTAGGAGGCGCAGTTGCTACTACCTTTATGGCGGGTACATGTATTGCCCGTAAAGGATTAGGAGTACCTGTAGGCTCAATTACTCAATTGGCAACTATCCGGTTAGGAAAAAGAGAAGAAAACCGCTTCTTGAAAATCAAAGATATTGTGCCATTAGCAAATCTTGAAGATATCGTTTTCGGAGGATGGGATATTTTTGAGGATAACGCTTATGAAGCGGCTCGTCATGCGGAAGTGCTGACAATTGACGACTTGAATAAGGTAAAGGATGAATTGCAGGCAATCAAGCCTATGAAAGCGGTGTTTGATCAGAACTTTGTTAAACGCTTGCATGGAGTGTGGGTGAAAAAGGCTCCTACCAAATGGGACTTGAAAGACGCTGTTCGCCATGACATTAAGGAATTTAAGGCAAACAATAACTTAGATCGAGTGGTTTGTATCTGGTGTGGAAGTACCGAAGTATATACTAAAATCAGCGATGTACATCAAACGCTTCCTGCCTTGCAAAAAGCTATGAAAGAAAACAATCCCGAAATAGCGCCTTCCATGATTTATGCTTATGCTTGTTTAGAAGAAGGCGTACCTTTTATAAATGGTGCACCGAATTTAACAGTTGACATGCCTGCTATGTGGGATTTTTCGGCGCAAACCCAGACACCGATTTGCGGTAAAGATTTTAAAACAGGGCAAACCATGTTGAAAACCGTACTTTCTCCAATGTTGAAAACCCGCATGTTGGGTTTAAACGGATGGTTTTCTACTAATATCTTAGGTAATAGAGATGGAGAAGTATTAGACGATCCCGGCTCTTTCAAAACCAAAGAAGAATCGAAATTATCGGTAATTGATAATATCCTTCAACCTGATCTTTATCCGCAACTTTATGGAAACATTTATCATAAAGTAAGAATCAATTATTATCCGCCACGTAAAGACAACAAAGAAGGTTGGGATAACATTGACATTTTTGGGTGGTTAGGCTATCCTATGCAATTGAAAGTCGATTTTCTTTGCCGCGATTCCATTTTAGCTGCTCCGCTATGCTTGGACTTGGTGTTATTTATTGATTTGGCTAAACGTGCGGGATTGAGCGGCATTCAATCATGGTTGTCGTTCTATTTCAAGAGTCCTATGCATGACAATAACCACATTGCAGAACACGATTTGTTTATTCAGTACATTAAGCTAAAAAATACACTTCGCCAGTTTATTGGCGAAGAAACAATCGATTATATTGATTGATAGAAAAACGTAAAAGGGTTTGGAAGACATTGGTGAAATATTGAGAGAACAAAAAATATGGGAAAGATTGTCTTTACCTAAGGATTATTATTTTGAAAGACAATTATTCTGTGATCCGATGATTTTTTTTATCATAAACGGGAGCGTAAATCTTAAAATAAATGATGTAGAAGAATATAAGGTTTCTTCTCATGAAATGTTTATGGCTCAATGTGATAATTCCTATGAAATAACTATATTGGAACAAACCCAATTGCTTACTTGCCGTGTGCCGATAGAAGCGTGGTATGCCGAGCAAAAATGGATTGACCGGTTAATTCCGAATGAAGAAAATGTAAGCGATACGTTTCTGAAACTTCCTATAAACGAGGTAATGAAGAATTACCTCGTTTTAATGGATGTTTATTTAAATGAAAAGATTTATTCTTATGATTTTTTTGAAATGAAAAGGCAAGAAATGTTTTTTCTGCTTTTTTTTTACTATCAAAAAAATGAATTAGTACAATTTCTACATTGTATTTTATCTAAGGATATCCAATTTAAGAAATTTGTAATGGCTAATTATTTAAATGCAGGAAATGTTCAGGCATTAGCAAAATTAGCGAACTATTCCACATCGGGCTTTATTAAAAAATTCCAAAAATGTTTTAATGATTCTCCGTATAAATGGATGCAAAAACAAAAGGCGAAGCTTATTTCTTTTGAAATTAATCGCGGAGTCAAGTCTTTACAGGAAATAGCCAATGAATACAAATTTTCATCATATCAGCATTTCTCTGTTTTTTGTAAAGCTCAATTAGGAGCTCCGCCGACAATAATATTAGAGAAATCATCGTGAATAATTATGAATGGTAATAATATATGTCAAGACGGTAAAGATATGTGAATGACTATTGCACAAATGACATTACCTTTGTTGAGTTTTTAAAGAAAAATTCGTTGGTACCAAATATTTAACAATTTATTCTATATTTTATGGCAAAACAAACATCATTTGCTCACCAGAAAAATGTGTTAGAGCAGTTTTTATCATTATTAACAGGGTTTGAAAGTGATTTTAAGTCGTTGATTCAAAGATTTGATGAGAATGTCACATCTTTGTATGAAGAGGAAGGCTTAATGGAAGAAATTTATGAAGATTACAAAGCTACTTATTTAAATTCATTAAATTCAACTTTGTTAGAAATGCAAACAAGAATAGAGGAAGAAGATATTCCTTTCATTGAGAAAGAAATTGACTTTTTTTCTTCACATTAATATAATAATATTAGGTATAGTATTTTAATATTAAGGTGCAGTTTATTATTTAAAATTTATTAGTTTATTAAGTATTTAAGATGGCAAAGAGTAACTCAATTAATGAGTCAAGTGATAATGTAGAGACAATTGAATTATCCATTATAGATACCCTTCTGAAGAAAGGAGAGGTTGCGATTCCTGATTTTGGCCATCTGGAATTAAAAACATTAGGGGACAGGCGTACTGTTTTATTTAAGCAAGCTGAAGATAGTGAAGATTCATTTTTACAATTAATGTCGGCAGTCGATGAAAAAGATAAAAAGGAAACAAATTCACTTTATACAGCTATCACAATTCCTCTTAAAGCAGAAAAAATTGTCAATCTTCCGCAAATAGGTATTTTTCGTCCGGCAAAACGCGAGGATGGTAAAATACATGTTTCATATATACCTTCTTCCGCATTGAGAAAATTATTGAATGAAGGGGAAAATGCAGTAAAAAAAGAAGTAAAGGAAATAAAGGAGGCGGAAAAAGAAATAGACAAGATATCGAATGTTCAGGAAAGTAACGTCGAAGTGCAAAAAGATGAAAAAATAAAAGATAAAACTAATGAAGCGAAATACGACGAAAAAGAAAAAATAGAACCTTTACAAAATAATAATAGTAAAGTGATACAACCAACTAACCTTCCGACAGAAAAACGAAAGATACATCACTCTAAGGAAGGGGAAATAATTGTACCGCAAGACGATCTTCCCAAAAGTGGCCGGTCGAGAAATATAAGCGGAATCTTGTTATTTATTGTAGTGGTAATTGCAATTATAGTGGTTGTGCTTTTCAATTTTTTCCCTCGGAATAATTCGTCAAATAGTAAAAATGAAGTTGGCGACCAAACTGAATTAAATTTGTCGAACAACGAATCGAATAACCTGCCCGCGTTAGCAATGAAACATTATGGAAATCCAGCTTTTTGGGTTTATATTTATGATGCCAATTCCGATAAATTGAATTCTCCGGTCAATATACCCAAAGATGTTTATGAAACTTTAGTCATTCCAGATTTGAAAACTGAATATGGTGTGGATGTAACCGATAGCTTGGCAATTAAAGACGCAAATAAATTAAGCGATATTTTCTTAACCCGACGAATAAAGAAATAAGAAAAATAAATAAAAAATTAAATACGAAAGTAATATGAAAAGATTAATTACAATTTTTTTATCATCGATTGTAGGAATAGGATTGTGGGCTCAAACCGAGACCCCAGTTCCAATGGCAATTTTTGGTGATGTGTATGTTGGTAACGGGGGCAATATGAAATCGGTAGGTCCGGTACATTTAGAAGCCCATACAGACGGAACTGGCGCGCCTCAATATGTGGGGAGGGTGGCTAACTATGGAAATGTGGATGCAAGTTCGATTATTTTTTATTCCGATAGTTTGTATGACGGATTATTGATGAACGAACAGAATGTAACAGCTACTGAGGTACGCGTTCGTAAACCTATTAATAGAAGTAATTATTGGTATATGATGTCGTTTCCGTTTGATGTGAATTTTGGAAGTGGAGGTCTAAAATTATATGATTCTGAAAATCCGAATGCAGAACAAAGAGTCCTTGTGTATAATGAAGATTTTATGATTCAACGCTACGATCCGCAAAAAAGAGCAGATAGTGGGAAAAATGAAGATGCGAATTGGGTGAATATACGTTCCGTGAGTGGTACTGCTAATCCTCCCGGAAAGCCGAACGTATGGGATAATGATTTATTGCCTGCAGGAACTCCTTGTCGAATTGCTGTTAAATTAACTGATACAACGCATGCATCGATCGGACGTTTTAGTGTGGATTTTTATGCAAATCCAGCCGATCCAACGACTATTGCAAAATTATTTGATAGGGTAACAAAGGGGGCTGATCTCACTTATGCTTATTCGACAACGCTTTATGATCCAACGCATGCGTGCGATGGTTGGAATGCAGTTGGAGGCTTTAACTCTACCAATTTTATTATCCGAGATGCAGAAGATGTAGTAAACAGAACAATTAAATATAATGTAGGCGTTACGAGTACGAGTCTTGATAATAAAACTATTTATTATAGAATAGATAGGGGAAATGGTTTATTAGAGTGGCTGCAGATAGATCCGGAAATTGAAAAAGGAACGTTAAGACCTTACTCTGTGATATTCGTAAAAACGGATGCCGGTACAAATTTACTTCGTGATGCAGGTGGTTTGGATTATTATTACAATGGAGTAGCTCTTTCAAATGATACGGCTCCACGTTTCCGTTCTTTGCAGAGTGATTATTCCAAAGATGTATTCGGGTTGTATCTAACCGATGTAAACGAACCTGTAAAGCAGTCGCATATTTACTTCAAATTCAAAGACGATTTCAGCAAATTCTTCAAACCGGCAGAAGACGGAATGGCATTGCAACTTCGAAGTACTTATGGACCTATTATCTGGAGTTATGTTCCAGTAGAAAATATGGATGTTAATGCTAATGTATTCTCTAATTCGTTGCCGAAAGAAACTTCTGAAGTTGCATTAGGTTTTAGCCTTCCGGCGCGTTCGGTCGATTATGTCGTTTCTATGGAAGAAATTGCAAACGAGACTTTTGAAAGCGTAATATTATGGGATAAAGTTGCCAATCGATATACGGATTTGTTAAAGGAAGATTATCGTTTCCGCTCCGGCGGCAATGCTAATGACCAAGATGCTAATGGCAGTTACGACCTATCTGAAAACAGTTTTGTCTTATTCTTTAACAGGGTGATGACATCGCTTCCGTCGCAAATAGAGAAAACTTCAGATGTTTATGCATTCGCTGAAAATAATATTTTAACGGTAAAAAATCTGCTTCCCGGCGATAAAGTACAAGTATCTGATTTAACAGGTCGTACTATTGTTGCAGGAGTAGCTTCCGGCAATGCATTTACAACCTCTTTAAACCAAAAAGGTATTTATATTGTTAATATACGTGGTGGAAAGACTTTGAAAGTCTTAAATAAATAATATATACTAAATACTAATTGAATATATTTAATCCGATTTAAAATAAAAAACAATAATATTAGGATGACAATGAAACTAAAATCTATAATAACTGCTATATTTGTAGTTGCCTTATTGTTAGGCGGGAGAGTAGCTGCAAAGGCACAAGGAATTTATAGCACAGACAATGATAGTAATACTGATACAAAGGTTGCAAATACTGAAATTTCCGATGATCCAGTCCCAGGTGGAATATTCGCCGCCGACGGTGACGATGATGATGACTGGGGAAGTGGTGGTCAGGAAGGTCCTGGAGCACCGGGAGGAGACGCACCGGTGGGCGAAGGTATTTTAATTTTAAGCCTTTTGTCGGGAGCTTATGCACTTGTAAAAAGAAACGTAAGAAGAAAAGATGAAGATTAAATTTGGAATTTATTCCTTGTTCGTTTTGTTGTTGGCATTGGGGTCGTGTACTTCCTCAAAGAAGGTGACTTATTTTCAGTCAAGCGAAAATAGAAAAGGGAAAATAGTTGATTTACCGTCTTACCGGAAAGAGAGTGTGGTTCGTTTTCGACCCGATGATGTATTGGGAATTACTGTAAATGTACCGGGGGAATCAGGAGTGGCAAGCGATTATAATTTGCCGCTCGTTCCTCAGGCTACTGCTGAGAATAGTGGAGAAGATATCAATCAAGGGATTGGACGGCAAACTTATTTAGTTGCGAAAGATGGTACAATTGATTTTCCGGTTATTGGGACGATTAAAGTTGTCGGCTATACTCAAGGAGAATTGGAAAAATACTTGAAAAAACGTATAATGGAAAAGTTGATAGAACCGCCGGTAATAACAGTTCGTTTGTTGAATTTTTCAATATACATTACAGGAGAAGTGAACCGTCCGGGTAGAATCGGAGTTGATAAAGACAATATTAATATATTGGAAGCTTTAGCTTTAGCCGGTGATATGACTATTTACGGTAAACGTGATGATATAATGTTGAAACGTCAAAATCTTGATGGCGGATATACACGAATTTCATTGGATCTCAGCAGAGAAGACATTATTTCATCTCCTTATTATTTTCTTCAACAAAACGATGAGTTATATATAAAACCAAATAATGCAAGAGCGCAAGCGGCTGATATTAGTCCGTCCTTAAATGTTATACTTGGGGTAGGTTCTTTTATGATGTCGCTCGTTACTTTCATTCTAATGCTTTCTAAATAATAAAAAGTGGAAAGAAAAAAAGAAAATTATGGAAAGTAGTAAACAGGGAGAAAATGTAAAAGATCAAGGAAAGGAAATTAATTTTCAATGGTTTCTTATAAGTTTTCTTATTCATTGGAAATGGTTTGCTGTATCAATAATCTTGTTTTTATTATGGGGTTATATCCATTTGCGTTATACAATCCCTGTTTATAATGTTAGTACGAATGTTATTTTACGAGATAGTAGAAGAGGCGGATTAGGTAATAGCGAGCTTTCTTTTTATGAAAGATTAGGCTATCTTGAATCAAATAATAATAATATTGATAATGAATTAGAGATTCTTCACTCGCGAAATCTTTTAGAGACGGTGGTTGTTGAAGAAGAGGCTTTTATTCGATATTCTGTTAAAGGTAGATTTAAAAGTACCGATATTTATGGTGGAATGGGAAGGCAATTTTATGCTGAGCCTCCTGTTACGGTATATCTTGATCATAATTCGGTAGCGGCGTTAGGCACAACGCTTTCTTTAAAAGTATCTCTTACTGATAATTCGACTATTCTTGTTGATGGGCAATATGGAGCGACAAAAATAACGTATGAATTTTCGTCTTTTCCGGGTGTAATAAAAACTCCTATAGGAGAAGTACTTTTACTTCCTGACGAAAAAGTTGTTCTAAAAAAAGAATATCCATTACATATTGATGTATTTCCGCCATTATGGATTGCTCAATCGTTTATGGCGAGATTGAGCGAAGATTTTACTACTAAATCTTCTTCTGTAGTTCGGTTATCTTTGTCGGAAACGAATCCGGTACGCGGCGAGAATTTTTTGAAGCGATTGGTTCAGGTGTATAATGCTGAAACAATGGATGATAAAAATAGGGCTGCGGAAGCTGCTTCAAACTTTGTGAGCGCACGCTTGGATGAATTGAGCAAAGCTTTAGTTCTTTCTGAAGGTAATATAGAAACCTACAAACAAGAAAATAAGATTGCTCCAGAATTGGCGGTTGAGGCGCAAATGTATGTATCGGAAGATAATTCATATAATAAACAATTAGTTTCTTTAGGAACAAGTGAATTAACGTTACAATATCTGCAAACGGAGGTTGAGAATAATATTGATAATACAAAATTATTACCTGCTGCATTAACAATTCAAAACGGCTCATTAGTCGCCAGTATTGAACGGTATAATTCAAGAGTTTTGGAAAAAGAACGTTTATTGTCTTATACAAGAGAAGATGCACCTATCATAAAGAAAGCAAATGAACGGCTTGCTTTGATTAAGGAAGATATTCTTGCTTCTATAAAATCTTTGAGATATGCTTTTAATGCTCAAAAGAAGGAATTTGAAAATATGCAATCTCAATATGGTGAAGATATCGAAGATATTCCAAGAAAAGAAAGGGAGTTAGCAGGGTTGCTTCGTGAACAGATAATTCAATCCGACTTGTTTCTCAGCTTACTTCGTTCAAAGCAAAGTATAGATTTTACATTAGCTGTTACAACTCCTACGGCGAGAATAATTGACAGTCCAATAACAAACGGCATTATTTCTCCACGGAGAATGTACACCTATTTAATGTGTTTCATTATCGGTTTCATACTTCCTTTTATTGTGATAGCCATTCGTGAATTGCTTAATTACAAGCTTACTCGTGAGGAAGAAGTCCGAAGATTTTCAGATATGCCTGTTATTGTGTCTCTACCGATAGTTAAGACTAAATCTCCGATTGTAGTTTCTTCTAATGCGACATCAGGTATTGTAGAGCGTTTCCGGCTTTTGCGGACAAATTTGCAATTTATTCTGGACACTCCGGATAAGAAATCAATATTGGTTACTTCAACTATTAGCGGTGAAGGGAAGACATTTGTTTCGATTAATTTAGCATTAACTTTTTCATTAAAATATAAGACTATTCTGGTAGGATTAGATATTCGCAGACCCAAAATAAATTCTTTTTTGAATTTACCTAAAGAATTGGGTTTAATTTCTTACTTATCGGGTGAAGAAACTAATATTAATAATTTGATAAAGAGGAATGTTAATGATACAAATCTTGATGTTTTGACTTCAGGAGTGATTCCTATAAATCCTAATGAATTATTGATTGAACACACATTGGATGATATGTTTGCGAAACTTCGGGAGCAATACGATTATATCATTATCGACAGTTCGCCTATCGGCAGCGTATCAGATGCTTTCTTGGTGAATCGTGTTTGTGATGTCTCGCTTTTTGTTATTCGTAATAATCTTACGCCAAAATCGGCTCTTTCTTTAGCGAATGTGATTTATGAAGAAAAAAGACTTACAAATATGAATCTTATTTTGAATGGATTTGCCGGAGGAAAAGGAAGATATGGTTATGGCTATGGATATGGCTATGGTTACGGATACGGCTATGGTTATGGTGGCGGCTATGGTTATGGCTATGAAAGTAAAAGTTGATATATAGACTAATTATGAAAAAAAATGAAAAATAAATAATAAAATTATGAAAAGAATAAGAGGAATTATTAGTGCCTTAATTCTGTCAACTGTTGTTTTATCAGTTGGGGCTCAAACAGAACAGAATGTTTTACGTGAAGTGCAAGAGCGAGACACTTATGGTGATAATTGGTTTGTTTCGTTGCAAGGAAATGCGAATTTGCTGACTGCAGAGCAAGATGGTTTTGCGTCTGTAGGAGAAAGACTCAAATATGGAGGAGCGCTCACTGTTGGAAAATGGTTTAATGAAAATTTCGGTGCTCGAATTCAAGCAACAGGCGGCCAATTGAGAGGATTTAATACTACTTCTCCTCGAGGAGGATATTATGTATGGAATAATTTTGATCATAGAGCTTATCCGATGGGAGCAGAAAACAAAATTAATGAATATGATGTTGTATTGAGTGGAGTGCCTTTTGCTAAAAATAAAGAGGGGCGACCAGAAGGTTTTTGGCAAGATTTTAATTATGCAAGCGCTTCTTTCGATTTAATGGCTAATTTTACTAATCTTCTTCGTGGACGTTATCGCGAAAATAATCTCATAGATGTTATTCCATTTGTAGGGGTTGGTTGGATTCATGCTTTTAATAACCATGTTACAACTCCGAGATATGACCATTTTATGGGGAAAATTGGTATTCGGGTTAATTTCAACATTACCGATAATTGGGCTGTTTATCTTGAACCTCAGGCAACTGCAACATTTGAAGAATTCGATGGTTATGCCGGCGACGCTTGGGGAGATGGTATGGTTAATTTAGGCTTAGGCGTTCAATATACATTCAATAAGAAATTTACTTCTATGTATGATATCGTTAGATTGACTGCAGACGAAATTGACCGCTTAAATAGAAAAATCAATGATAACCGTTATTTAATTGAAAATCATCAGGATATTCTTGAACGGCAACAGAACTTGTTAGACCGTTTGGGAAAATGTTGCGATGAAAAGCCTGCACCAGTAGTAAATCAGATAGTTGAAGCTAACTGTTTGCCTGACTATATCCGTTTCGGTTTAGATTCTTACAAACTTGAACCATCAGAATTACGCAAAATTGCAGATATAGCTGATTATCTTAAGAAAAACGACAGCAAACTCTTAATCGTTGGATATGCTGACAGAAAAACAGGTAATCCTCATTACAACTTAGGTTTAAGTCAAAAACGCGTAGATGCTGTATCAACTGAATTAAAACGTTTAGGTATTAATGCAAATCGCTTCACTATCGACTGGAAAGGCGATAAAGAACAACCATTCCCGCAAAATGAATGGAATAGAGTAGTGGTATTAGTTGAGAGAAAGTAATTTCTAACATTTATTTTGAATATTCTTAAAAAAGGTTTATAAGTCTATATCAGATTTCTATATAGGCTTATAAACTTTTGGTTTATTTATATGAATATATAATGAAAAGGTTATTATTTATATTAATTGATATAGCTATCATTTACGGTAGTATTATTTTTGCGTTCTATATATTGGGAATTAGTGAAATGCTTGAAGATTTTGAGAAAAACTTTGAGGCGTTTAAAATTGTATATCCGTTTATTGGAATATTATACCTTATATTAATGTATGCTTTCGGATCGTACAATATTGCTCTAAAATCGTTTCCGGATGTAGTATATACTGCTTTTCTTATTTCTATATCTCTTATGGTAGGCATTATGGGGATATGTTTTTTCGTACGCGATATTGCATTGGCATTTCCTCGAAGCGTCATACTTATTAGTTCGTTGCTGATTTTTATTCTTATAACTTTAAAGAACTCTATCTATTGGGTTATTATCCATCGATTACAGATAGCGAAAAAAATAATTATCATAGGTAATGATTCCGATAAATTAAAAAATATAATAATCAATAACTATTCGAAATATTATGAAGTGATTGGTCAATATTCGGAATCCGATTCTGATATATTTTCAAAAATTAAAATAAGCGATGAAGTATTTATCTGTTCGGGTCTTCAATTGAAACTACGTGAAATGATTTTACCGCTTTGCATCAAATACAATAAAGAGGTATGCTTTGTTCCTGAATATTTTGATTTAAGCATTATTTCATCTTCATTATATAAAACCGGCGATGTTCCTACTTTTCGCATTAGTAATATGGAACTTAGTCCCGAAGACCGTGTTCTGAAACGTTCGGTCGATTTGCTGTTAGGAACGATTGCCATGATTCTGTCATTACCGGTAGTATTCCTATTAATGATTTTTATTAAGCTGGATGGAGGACCTGTATTTTATATTCAAGAACGGCTTACAAGAGGAAATAAAGTTTTTAGAATTTATAAATTCCGGACAATGATTCCAGATGCGGAAAAATTGTCGGGTCCGGTTTTGGCTGAAGATAAAGATCCTCGAATTACGCCTATCGGGCGATTTATGCGGTTTATGAGATTAGACGAAATGCCGCAATTAATTAATATTATTAAAGGAGAAATGAGTTTGGTAGGACCTCGTCCCGAACGTCCGTTTTTTTCCGAACAATTCGAAAGAGAAATACCGGAATACCGGTATCGCATGAAAGTAAAAGCCGGATTAACCGGATTAGCGCAAGTAGAAGGAAAATACAATACAAGCGTTGAAGATAAACTCCGTTATGATTTGATTTACATAAACAATTATTCTTTGTTAAAAGATTTTATTATCATGTTGCAAACGATAAAAATCTTATTTATCAAAGAGAGTACGGAAGGAATAAATTCTAATTCAATCAATGATAAATGAATATTAGCGGCGTAAAATTAATTGATATTCCTAAAATATTAGATGAAAGAGGAAATCTTTCATTTATTGAAAAAGGCGATGATTTGACGTTTGATATCAAACGTGTGTATTGGATTTATGATGTTCCGGGAGGAGCGATTCGCGGCGGACATGCTTTTAAAATGCAAAAAGAAGTAATTATTGCATTGTCAGGTAGTTTTGATGTTGTCTTACATAATGGAATCACTTCCTGTCATTATGCTTTAAATAGATCTTATAAGGGGCTTTATGTTCCAGAAATGTATTGGCGCCACATGGAAAATTTTTCAACAAACGCCGTATGTTTGGTTTTGGCTTCTACGTTTTATTCTAAAGAAGATTATATTTTTGATTTTGAAACTTTTATAAATTTAGCTCAAACAAAATGACGGATTCAAGCATTTATAATTGTAATGTATTTGCTTTGCCGAAAATTCACAATCGCGCCGGTAATATAACTGCATTGAATAATTCGGTTGATTTGCCGTTTGATACGGAGAGAGTGTATTATTTGTATGATATTCCGGGCGGTGAACTTCGTGGCGGACATGCGCACAAAGAATTGCAGCAAATGATTGTAGCGGTTAGCGGAAGTTTTGATATTACTTTGGACGATGGACAAAATAAAAAAACTATTTCTCTGAACCGGTCATATTATGGCTTACATATTGTACCCGGAATTTGGCGGGAATTGAGCAATTTTTCATCCGGAGCGATTTGTTTAGTATTAGCTTCGCATAAATATGATGAAGACGATTATATAAGAAACTATAATGAATTTTTAAATTATAAATCATTACTTACATGCAAATAAATGTTACACAGTATCTTGATCAGACGGTAAAACGCTATCCCGATAAAATAGCAGTTGATGATACGCAAAAAACATTGACTTACAAACAGCTGCAAAGTAAAGCATTATGTATTGCGGGACATATTGCGGAATATAGCCTGCAAAATCATCCGATTCCCGTTTTTATGCAAAAGGGCTGCGATATGGTGATGAGTTTTGCTGCTATCAATTATTCCGGGAATTTTTATGTACCTATTGATACTAAATCGCCTGATAGCCGGATAAAAGGTCTTTTTGATTCTTTACAATCGGAAATTGTTTTAACCAATAAAGCCAATTATGAAAGATTGAAATCGTTTTATGAAGGGAAAATCATTTGTACGGACGAAATAGAAAACGGCGATGCGCCGCGGGATATTGTTAATGAGATTTTACAAAATATTATTGATACCGATCCGATTTATTCGATTTTCACTTCCGGTTCGACCGGGAACCCGAAAGGAGTTGTTATATCGCATCGAGGTGTAATCGATTATACCGAGTGGGTTATTAAAACGTTTCAATTAGATGAAAATACGATAATGGCTAATCAAGCGCCGTTTTATTTTGATAATTC
>JGI24699J35502_11134084_pt1 | contig 29116 bp, 25 predicted proteins | sample TergutMp193P4_FD_35502 | JGI IMG/M metagenome (IMG submission 35502)
ATATTTACTGATAAGTTTTAATATTTATATTTATTCATTTGCTTATCATTATTTTAAGTTTATAAGTGTGTATTTATTTGAGACGCTTAGTATAGATAGAAAAAATATAAACGATTGATGATATGAAGGTTGGTAAAATTGTTTTGATGGTCATTGCGGCAGTAATCTTGGCGGCAACATTTAAGTTTTTATGGGATAGTTCTCGTCCTGAGGCAGCGGCCTATGAAATTATATCTCCTCGAAGAGGCGATATTGAAAACACAACAACGGCCACCGGAAATATCGAACCCCGAAACGAAACCGCAGTGAAACCCGATGTAGCCGGCATTATTTCGGAGATTTTGAAAGAAGTCGGAGAAACCGTTAATGAAGGCGACGTGATTGCTATTTTGAAAATCATTATCGACGTGGGGCAGTTGAATGCGGCGGAATCTCATTTGCGGGTAGCCCAAATCAGTTTGGAGCAGTTGCAAAAAGATTACGAACGTCAAAAAATGCTGTTTGAAAATGACGTTATTTCCCGGAACGAATACGAAGTTTCCGAAGCCGCCTACCGCAAAGCAGTGGAAGAAGAGGAGAATGCCGAAGACGCTTTGCAGATCGTAAAAAACGGCTATGCACGACGATCCGATTCAGTGAATAATACGGAAGTTCGCGCTCGATCTTCAGGCACCATTCTCGACATTCCGGTCAAAGTGGGCGATTCCGTAATCAACAGCAATCCCTTCAACGAAGGAACGACGATTGCAGTAATCGCCAATATGGACGATTTGATTTTCAGGGGAACGATTGACGAAACCGAAGTAGGAAAAATCCAGACCGGGATGCTTATCAAGATATCCGTAGGAGCGCTCAGTGATGAAACGGTGGAAGCGGTATTGGAATACATTGCTCCGAAAGGAAAAAAGGAAAACGGATCGGTCTTATACGAAATTAAAGCGGCTGTCAAAACGCCTCCACGAACAGTGATTCGAGCGAATTACAGCGCCAATGCCAATATCGTCACCGATGAGGCTAAGGATGTGATTATCATTCCCGAAAGTTCGATTGAATTTGACAAAGGACTTGCTTATATCTATGTTTTGATGGAAGATACGCGCGAACAATCGTTTATAAGAAAACAGATTGAGATCGGCTTATCGGATGGAATCAACGTAGAAGTGAAATCCGGTCTAAATCTGACGGATCGAATCAGAGGACCGCAGATCCGCTCCCAGACAGAAAAATAAATTAACACATAATATTTCACGAACATGAAACGAGCATGTACTTTTTTGTTATTCAGCCTATTGATTGTTTCTAACGGGATAATGCAAGCCCAACAAAAAACAGTTGAAGAAGAGAGAAGGGAGTTAGAAGAATTGTTGCGCCGGCAAAAAGATTTGATGAATCAACCCGCGAACGCGATCCCTGCGAAAGAGGTATCGCCGGATACGATCGATCCAGTAGAAAAAGAGAAGCGGGAACTGGAAGAACTGTTGCGTCGGCAAAAAGAATTGATGAATCAACCCGCGAACACGCCCCCTGCGAAAGAGGCGGCGCCGGATAAGACTGTTCCATCGGAAAACTCGCAAGTGAATAGAGTTCCGCCAAAAGATCCTGAACCAGAAAGAGCTCCGCAGGAAGAATTGCGGACAAAAACTGTTCCATCGAACGAACAGGCGCCTCCGGCTGCAATTGTAGAACAGGCAAAACCAGCCCCATCCCCATCCTCAGTTCCAGTTTCAGCGCCAGTCAGTGAAAAAATCGCACAAGATGCGAGATTGAATAGCCGATGGTCGCTCGAAAAATGTATTCAGTACGCCATCGACCACAATATCAGCATCAAACAATTGCAACTTCAGCAAGAAGACGCCAAAATACAATACAGTACGGCCAGAAACAGCCGCCTTCCCAACGTAAATGCCTCTGTCGATCAGGAATGGAGTTTCGGACGTCAGGCCGACTTGATCGGCAATTACGGCACATGGAATCAATCGACCCTCTCCTTTGGCGTTCAAAGTGAAATTCCTATTTTTACCGGATTCCGGATTCCCAATCAAGTAGAACATACGCGATTGGAAATCAATGTGGCTCTTCAAAATTTGGAAAAAGCGAAAGAGGATTTGTCGTTGAATATTACTTCCTTGTTTTTGCAAGTTCTTTTTTCGAGAGAAGTATTGAAGATCAACGAAGAACAGTTGGACTTGAGTAAAACGCAAGTGGAACGCACCAAATTGCTTATTCAAGCGGGGAGCATTCCCAAATCGCAATTATTCGATATTGAAGCGCAAGTCGCAAAAGATGAAGTAGCGGTTGTCAATGCGCAAAACGACTTAGATTTGGCTTTGTTGGATTTGGCGCAAAGCCTCGAATTGGAAAGAAATACCAATTTTGATATTTATGTTCCCGATTTTAGCGACGATGTTATTTCACGTTACGAGAGCAGTTTAAGGCCTCCTGACGTCATTTATGAACATGCCTTGAATATCAAGCCGGTTATTTTGGGACAGGAATCGAAAGTGGAAAGTTCCGTCAAAGCCTTGAATGTGGCCAAATCGGGATATTATCCGCAATTGAGTTTTTCGGTAGGAATCGGAAGCGCCTTCAATCATGTTTATACGCCTAAAGAACAAATCAATTTGATTACGAATCAACCGATTGTTTTGAATCCGCCTCTTTCGGAACAGTTGAAGGATTACGGAAGCCGATTATTTGCCTTTCATCTGACGATTCCTATTTTCAATCGTTGCGAAGTGCGGAATCAAGTGCGCAGCGCCCAGATCAACATTATGAATCAGCAATTAATTTTAGAAAACAATAAAAAGACATTGTACAAGGAAATTCAGACGGCGCATAAAAATGCGACGGGCGCACGGGAAAGATACCGCGCTTCCAGTCGTGCGGTAAAGTCGGCTTCCGAATCGTTTGATTTCGTCCGGCGGCATTACGAATTGGGGAAAGCGACCGTTTTCGAATTCGATGAAGCGCGGACAAGATATATACAAAGTTTTTCGGAACAAGTGCAGGCCAAGTATGAATATATTCTCCGTACTAAAATTCTGGACTTTTACAATGGAATCCCGATCCGCTTATAAGCATTTGCGTACGGGAGGCATACTTCTCTTTGCCTGTCCGTAAGTTAAAATACCCTGTCCTCCAGTTAAGAAATAACTGGAGGACAGGGTATTTTTATGGCTGTTAATCAAGGGATGTCCCTTTAAGATTCTTTTTCTTTGTAATTAAATCGGTTTTTGAGTTCTTTGTCGATTAAATTCATCACATTATCAACCTCTTGCCGCAAATCTTGTTTTTGACTTTTCATTTCCTGAAGAAACTTTTTTTGAAGATATAGATGAAATTTAGCTCCGGGATCGTTCAACAGTTTCGAAACATGCATTTTTCCCGAAGAATCTATGGGAGCTTTTGAGCCTATATAAGTGGTAAAATTATTGCGCCGATCTCCAAAAATCGCCCCATCTGCGCCTACTCGATTAGGAAACTCAACTGTGTAAAGACGGGTGATTTCTTCCGATAATTTAGGGTTTTCAATCAGTCGTAAATAACCGGAAAATTTGAAACTTTCAAAGCGGCTATTGTCATAAGTAAAGTATTGGGTACTTATTAAATATTGGCTATTGGCATCAATAAACGCGGTATCGATTCTGTGTTCGTTCATTTGTACCCAAATACTGTCATAGTAATCAAGTATAGGTTGAAAGTTATCAAACCAGCCCAATCTTTCCTTGACCATGCCTAAATCATTCCTTGTGCCGATTAAAAAATTCTTTTCCAATTCGCGTTCCTGCCTTTTCTCGCTCCAATTGTGAAACCAGAGCGTAATATTCACTGCGACAATGATAATAAACACTTCCCAAAGAAAGTCGCTGATTCGTTCCTTTCCTCTTTTCTTTTTGTCCGTCAAGGACTGCAACGCATGTTTGGCGTGTTCCCGGATTAATTCTTCTTCTGCCATAATATCAGTAATTTATGAATTTAAAATTTTGTTTGTTAAATATTTGCGACAAAGTTACGGTTTTTTCCCGGGTTCAAAATACACGGAACAAAATTATAAGTTTTAAGTAAGGCAGAGGATTTATAGATTTTGAGGGTTAAGAAAAAATTTGAATTATAAAGTTTATCCGCTAAGTCCGAAAGGACTTAGCGGATAAACTTTATAATTATACACGTCGACTACTTGACACGGTTGGACGATAAAAGCCGGGAGTTAATAAAAAGTGCCCGTTCATACATTCCACAACTATCTGATTGATTTGAACGATATTTTCGGTTAAGATTCTTTTTCTTTGTAATTGAACCGGTTTTTGAGTTCTTCATCAATTAAATGAATCAGTTTCTCAGTCCCTTGTTGCAAGTCTTGTACTTGAACCTTCATCTCCTGAAGAACCAGCTTTTGATAATATATATAATACTTAATTCCGGGATCGTTCAACAGTTTCGAAACATGCATTTCTCCCGAAAAATCCATGGAAACTTTTGAACCTATATAAGTGGTAAAGTTATGTCGCTGCTCATCAAATATCTTCGTATTTCCCATTACTCGATTAGGAAACTCGACTGTGTAAAAACGGGAGATTTCTTTCGATAGTTCAGCGTTTTCAATCAGTCGTAAATAACCCGAAGATTTGAAATTTTCAAAGCGGCTGTTGTCATAAGTAAAGTAATAGTTATTTCTTAAATATCGGCTATTAGCATCAATAAAGGCGGCATCGATTCTGTGTTCGTTCATTTGTACCCAAACGCTGTCGTAATAATCAAGTGTAGGTTGCAAATCATGCCAGACCAATCTGTCCTTGACTCCGGCTAAATCATTCCTTATGCCGATTAAAAAATTCTTTTCTAATTCGCGTTCCTGTCTTTTTTCGCTCCAATTGTGAAACCAGAGCGTAATATTCACTGCGACAATGATAATAAACACTTCCCAAAAAAAGTCGCTGATTCGTTCCTTTCCACTTTTCTTTTTGTCCGTCAAGGACTGCAACGCATGTTTGGCGTGTTCCCGGATTAATTCTTCTTCTGCCATAATATCAATAATTTATAAATTTAAAATTTTGTTTGTTAAATATTTATGACAAAGTTACGATTTTTCTTCGGGGTTTGAAATGCCCGGAACCCAATTCATAATTACAAAAACTTTTCATATCTTTGCATCAAACAGTAAACAAAAAGAAGACGATGATGGAACTTTCATTAGACCTGAACAAACGTTATACCTACGCCGACTACTTGACATGGTTGGACAATAAAAGCAGGGAATTGATACATGGTTTTATCCAAATGATGTCGCCTGCCCCGCGTGTGGCACACGCAGAGGTTAGTCAGAAAATCTCATTGCATTTGGGATTATATGTCTTTAATAACAAAGGCAATTGTAAAGTGTTTACGGCTCCTTTTGATGTTCGTTTCCCAAAACAGGGAGAAACCGCCGACGACAAAATCGATACGGTCGTGCAACCGGATATTTGCGTGATCTGCGATTCATCGAAATTGGACGAACGGGGATGTTGCGGCGCACCGGACATGATTGTCGAAATTCTATCTCCTTCTACGCTCAAAAAAGATGTAACGGATAAATTTGCTTTATACGAAGAATCCGGAGTAAAAGAATATTGGATCGTTCATCCTCAAGCCAAAGCTATCAACGTTTTTCTCTTACAAGACGACGGCAAATATGATGAGGGGACGCTTTATGAATTGAAAGGAAAAGTGCCTGTCCATACCTTCAACAACTATCTGATCGATTTGAACGATATTTTCGGTTAAGATTCTTTTTCTTTGCATTTAAATAAACCAGTTTTTGAGTTCTTTGTCGATTTCCTGTATAATTTGAAGGGAGAGAAAAATTTAACAATGAATAACAACGAAAATCAAAAAGAGCGATTTGAAACGCCGGCCAATAATGAGCAATTTGCCGCAAGCGGGGCATTATTTCGTCCGAACGGCAAGTGCGGAACATTACCCTTTGGCGCCTGTACCAATTTTGGTAAAGCCTTCGTCCGCATGTTGCTGACGTGTCAACAGCATACGGACGACAGCAGGACAATGACAACGTAGCATATAAGGTCACAGTATTGTTGACAATGAAGCGAAAAATTGACAAAAAATATGTCCTGTAATTTTAAAATAAAAGTTAAATTCATTGGATTCCTGTTGCTTTTAGCAGTCTTAGGCATGGTAGGCGTAGCGTTTAACTCATGCAAATCTACCAATACCGGATACAAACGACTTACTTATGATGAAGGCGTAGTAATCAACGGTATAAAATGGGCGACCCGCAACGTAGATGAATTCGGCACATTTGCGCAGACGCCTGAAAGTGCGGGGAAATTTTACCAATGGAACAGAAAAAAGGCGTGGAACGTCATCGGCAATGTAATCGATTGGGATACGACTATTTCCGAAAGCGATATTTGGGAAAAATCCAACGACCCAAGCCCTGTGGGTTGGCATGTCCCTACTATTAAGGAAATTGAAACCCTATTTGACGATGACAAAGTAAGTAATGAACGGACAACCAAAAATGGGATAAACGGCAGAAAATTTACCGACAAAGCGACAGGTAATTCTATATTTCTGCCTGCCGTGGGCGGTCGCAACGGCAGCGACAGTAAGCTGTTTTACGATGGCAACACCGGCTGGTATTGGAGCAGTTCGCCAAGCAACATTCACGGCGCGCACGGTCTGGGCTTCGGCAGCGATAAAGCGTACTGGGGTGGTAGCAGTCGCAGCCACGGATTTAGTGTCCGTCCTGTCGCAGATTAAATCCAAATTTATTTATCAATTTTAATAATGAAAGCATAGAGGGAGAATGACAACAAAAATGCAAAAAGAACGACAGTAAAATATGAAAAAATAAATATACAATGAGAAACGCGATAATCATTTTAATTATTTGCATGATGGTAAGTTGCGGACAAAAATCGGTTACTTATGATGAAGGCGTAGTAATCAACGGTATAAAATGGGCGTCCCGCAATGTGGATGAATTCGGCACATTTGCCCCGACGCCCGAAAGTGCGGGAAAATTTTATCAATGGAACAGGAGAAAAGCATGGAACACAATAGTAGACACTCTTAAAGGTTGGGACAAATCTATACCGGGCGGCTTTTTTTATTGGTACAGAATCAATGACCCAAGTCCGAAAGGTTGGCGTGTGCCTACCGTTGATGAAATTACTTCTTTATATGATGTAGAGAAAGTAAGAAGCGAATGGGTTACCCAAAATGGCATAAACGGTACAAAATTTACCGACCTTGCCACCGGCAACAGTATTTTCTTGCCTGCTTTGGGGTTTCGTTCCGAATATTACGGAAGGCTCTATGAAATAGAAAAAGGCTACTATTGGACAAATGACAGGAGTTTTGGCAATTTGGGCGTCTGTTTATTCTTCACATACCTTGATGAAAGAAACGCCAAAGGAATGGGGATTGATGCAAACGTGTACGTTACCGACCGCAGTCCAAGTCTTGCCGATGCTCTTCCTATACGCCCGACAGCAAAATAAAATCGACCGCTTGTGCATTTAAACATTAAAAGCAAAACAGCAAGATCGAATTATTTCTGGTTGTTCGCAACAGGAAGGAAATACAATTTCGTATTTAACTCAGATTTTTGTACCTTTGTCCCTTGATGGGAAGAATAATTGCAATTGATTATGGAAAAAAAAGGACGGGGCTGGCCGTTTCCGACCCTTTAAAGATAATCGCTGGCGGACTTGCCACTGTGGCAAGTCAAGAGGTAATTGCTTATCTGACAAAATATATCAAAGAAAACGATGTAGAATTGCTCCTTGTGGGCGAACCTCGCCAAATGAATTATTTGCCTTCGGAAAATATGCTGCGGGTGGAAATTTTCAAAGAAAAATTGCAAAAAGCGCTTCCAGCGAAAGAAATTAAAATGGTAGACGAACGGTTTACTTCTGTTCTGGCGCATCGAACGATGATTCAAGCCGGCTTGAAAAAAACGAGGCGGCAAGACAAAGCTTTAGCGGATGAAGTGAGCGCAACTATCCTATTACAAACCTATTTAGAATCAACAAGAAAATGACGCTTCCAATTTTTTTATATGGCCATCCCATATTACGAAAAGTGGCAAAGGACATTCCTTTAGATTATCCGAATCTTAATACACTGCTGGATAATATGTTTGAAACAATGTATCAAGCGGAGGGCGTGGGATTGGCCGCTCCTCAAATTGGTCTGGAAGATCGGATTTTAGTGATCGATTTAAGCCCTTACAAAGAATACGATCCTTCGTGTGACGGATTTAAAAAGATTTTTATCAATGTTCATATCTTGGAACGAGACGGAACAGAAGAAATCATGGAGGAAGGCTGTCTTTCTATTCCTACGATCCACGAAAAAGTACCCCGCTTGTCGCGGATACGCATACAGTATCTGGACGAAAATCTTCAAGCTCACGACGAAATTTTTGAAGGACACAAAGCGCGCGTAATTCAACATGAATACGATCACTTGGAAGGCGTCCTTTTTATCGACCATTTGACAGGAATGCGTAAACAAATGATCCGCTCCAAGTTAAACAAAATCATGAGCGGAAAGGTCAGTTGTTCTTACAAGGTACGAATCCATTAACCCATTTGGAAAGACGGGATTTAACATTTTCCACTTCACTTGCACGGATGAGCAAAGTCATTTCGCCCTCCGCTTCCATTTTGCGGGAAATAATTTCTATATTTTCTTCCTTGATGATCCGCATGATCCCGTTGAGCGAAGCATAGTCGAAGGTAAATGAAACTGATTCCCCCTTCATTTTTTCAATGAGCGCCGCCTTCTCAATAGCCGCCTGAGCCGCCGCTCGGTAAGCGGCAATCAAACCGGAAACGCCCAATTTGACGCCTCCGAAGTACCGGACGACAACCACCAGAATATCGGTCAATTCATGGGAGCGGATCACTCCCAATATAGGTTTTCCCGCGGTCGACGAAGGCTCTCCGTCGTCGTTTACACGGAAAAGACGGCAATCTGCTCCCAAACGATAAGCCCAGCATACATGCCGCGCATCGTAGTATTGTTTCCGGTAGCCGGCAACAATTTCTTTCACCTCCCCCGTTGTTTGCACCGGAACGGCAAAAGAAATAAATTTGCTTCGTTGTTCGGTTACGCATCCTTCCGAAAGAGCTGCAATTGTCTTGTAAAAATCCATGCCGGCAACGAATGGTTGATGATTTTCTCAGTAAGCTCTTGCAAACAAGACCCGTTGCGGGGAAGGTTTTCCGGTGATCATATCCGTTCCGGCTACCTTTTCTCCATACAGAGGAATGCACCGGATTGTCGCCTTGGTTTCGTCCTTGATGAGCGCTTCCGTTTCGGGCGTTCCATCCCAGTGGGCTAAAATGAATCCGCCTTCTTCTATTCTCTCCTTGAATTCGTCGTAAGTATCTGCCGTAACGGTTTGAGCCGTCCGAAACTCCAAGGCTTTCCGATAAATATTTTGTTGGATATCGTCCAACAGATTCTTCACATAAACGCCGATATTTTCGATGGAAACGGTTTCTTTGGCGAGCGTATCGCGGCGAGCTACTTCGATCGTTCCGTTTTCCAAATCGCGTGCTCCCAGCGCCAAACGGACGGGTACCCCCTTCAGTTCGTATTCGGCAAATTTCCATCCCGGTTTTTTATTGTCTGTCGAATCGTATTTGAAAACAATGCCTTGCGCCTTCAGTTCTTTAGCAATTTCTTCTACCTTTTCGCCGATGGCGGCTAAGCCGTTTTCATCCTTAAAAATGGGAATAATGACAACTGGATAAGGCGCCAATTTTGGAGGAAGCACCAAGCCGTTGTCGTCGGAATGCGACATGATGAGCGCACCCATCAGACGGGTGGAAACGCCCCACGAGGTCGACCAGACATATTCCCGTTTTCCTTCCTTATCTAAATATTGCACATCGAATGCTTTGGCAAAATTTTGTCCCAGAAAATGCGAAGTACCCGCCTGCAAGGCTTTCCCATCCTGCATCAAAGCCTCGATGCAATAGGTATCCAATGCGCCGGCAAAACGTTCGCTGGGCGTTTTGATCCCTTTGATCACAGGAATTGCCATGTATTGTTCCGCAAAATCAGCATAAACGTTCAGCATCCGCATCGTCTCTGCCACTGCTTCCTCTTGGGTAGCATGAGCCGTATGGCCTTCCTGCCAGAGAAATTCGGCGGTACGTAAAAACAGGCGAGTACGCATTTCCCACCGAACTACATTGGCCCATTGGTTGATTAAAATAGGTAGATCGCGGTAGGATTGAATCCATCCTCGGTAGGTATTCCAAATGATGGTCTCCGAAGTGGGGCGAATGATCAATTCTTCTTCCAATTTGGCTTCGGGATCGACGATGACGCCTTTTCCTTCGGGATCATTTTTTAAACGGTAATGAGTGACGACAGCACATTCTTTGGCAAAACCTTCTACATGGTCGGCTTCTTTACTCATAAAAGATTTGGGAATGAATAGCGGAAAATAGGCGTTGACATGTCCGGTTTCTTTAAACATTTCGTCCAACTGCTTCTGGATTTTTTCCCATATTGCATAGCCGTAAGGCTTGATCACCATGCAACCGCGAACGGCCGAATTTTCAGCTAAATCTGCTTTGATTACCAAATCGTTATACCATTGAGCGTAATTTTCGTTCCTTGGCGTGAGTTCTTTTATTTCTTTTGCCATTTTTGCTTGTTTTTATTATTTTCATTTGCGAATACAAAAGTACAAAAATTATTGCGTAACTTTGTATGTTCCAAATTTCAATTCAAGTATGGCAAAAAGAAAGCCTGCGGCATCAAAAAAAAGGACGGGCCGGGGATATCTTAAATGGAAAGACTTTTTTACAAGCAATGCAACTCAATATATTACCGGTTTAATCATTTTTGCATTCGCCATTTATGCGGGCATATCTATGATCTCGTTTTTCTTTACTGGGGCGGCCGATCAAAGCAAAGTGGAAGGTCTCTCTTTATTCCATTTCGGCACAGTAGAAGGAATTGAAAACTGGACCGGCAAACGGGGCGCTATTCTAAGCAATATTCTCATGAATGAATGGTTCGGCGTTTCTACCTTTTTCTTATTGGGGTTTGCTCTGTTTGTTGCGTTTCGTTTAATGAATATTTATCATTTTTCCTTACTGCGCTGCTTTATCATACAAACTATTCTGATGGTATGGACTTCTGTAGCCCTGACGTTTTTGTTTGGTTCTTTTTTCAAAGATAGCGCCTTATTTATCGGTGGAAAGCACGGTTTTATCATGTCGGACGTTCTGAAAAACAATTTTGGAATTCCCGGCACTTTTTTGATTATTCTGTTGATTTTTCTCATCATCATGACCATCATTAACGCCCAAACCATTCCTTTTTTAAATAAATTCTTTCGAATGAAAAATAACGCAAAAGGAAAAGAGGAACCGAAAGTGAGAAAGAATGCGAACGAAGAATATGACGAATATGAGGAAGACGAAGAGGACGAGGAGGATGAGGAAGACGAAGAAGACGAAGAGGAAAAGATTGTAGACAAAAGAAAAAGAGAGATGCCTCTTGTTCGCAAAAATTCGAAAGAAGAAGAAGAGAGGAAAAAATTCGTAATTATTAAACCAGAGGACGATTGGATGGATAGGGGGAAAGAGATCGAACCGAAGGAAAAAAATGGAAAAGAAAACGCTCTTACAAATGGGACTGTAGAAGGAAGCCCTTACGACCCTACTTTGGAGTTAGGCCATTATGTGTTTCCTTCTTTGGATTTGTTGAAAAAATACGATTCGAACGATACCCAAATCGATTACGATGAGCAAAATGAAAATAAAAACAATATCATTAAAACGCTCGAGCATTATCGAATCCAAATCAAATCGATCAAAGCGACGGTAGGCCCAACGATTACTCTGTATGAAATCATTCCGGAAGATGGGATACGAATTGCGAAAATAAAAAATCTGGAAGACGATATTGCCATGAGTCTAAAGGCGATGGGAATCCGGATCATTGCTCCGATGCCGGGCAAAGGAACCATTGGCATTGAAGTTCCCAACAAAGACCCCAAAATCGTTTCCATGTATTCGATTATCGCTTCCAAAAGATACCAGGAATCGAACTACGAACTGCCGATTGCTTTAGGAAAAACCATTACCAACGAGGTATTTATGGTCGATTTGGCCAAGATGCCGCACTTGTTGATGGCCGGCGCAACTGGTCAGGGAAAATCGGTGGGATTGAATGCCGCCATTACTTCATTATTGTACAAGAAGCATCCGGCTGAATTGAAATTTGTATTGATCGATCCGAAGATGGTCGAATTCAGCATTTACTCAATAATCGAAAAGCATTTCTTGGCTAAACTTCCCAATGAGGAAAACCCGATTATTACCGATTTCACCAAGGTTATTTATACTTTGAATTCGTTGACGAAGGAAATGGACGATCGGTATCAGCTTTTGAAGGAAGCAGGATCCTTGCGAAACGTCAAAGAGTACAACGAAAAATTCATCAACCGCCACCTCAATCCCTTAAAAGGGCATCGTTATTTGCCCTATATCGTTGTAATCATCGATGAATTCAGCGATTTGATTATGACTGCCGGAAAAGAAATCGAATTGCCGATCGCTCGAATTGCTCAGAAAGCGCGCGCGGTAGGCATTCACATGATTATCGCTACTCAACGTCCGACTACCAGCATCATTACCGGAACAATCAAAGCGAATTTCCCTGCCCGCGTGGCATTCCGGGTGATCTCGATGATTGATTCCCGCACCATTTTGGATGCTCCGGGCGCTAATCAGCTGATCGGGCGGGGCGATTTGCTGTTCTCGCAGGGAAGCGACATGACGCGGGTGCAATGCGCTTTTGTAGATACGCCCGAAGTAGATAAGATATCCCGTTTCATCGGCGAACAGCAGGGTTATCCCACGGCGTTCGAACTTCCCGAATATTTGGGCGAAGAAGTCGAAAAACCGGGAGCCGTCGATTTATCGGACAAAGATCCTTTGTTTGAAGAAGCCGCTCGTTTGATTGTGATTCACCAGCAAGGTTCAACCTCTTTGATACAACGCAAGTTTGAAGTGGGTTACAACCGCGCCGGACGATTGATGGATCAATTGGAAGCCGCCGGAATTGTGGGGCCGGGACGCGGCAGCAAGCCTCGCGAAGTATATGTTGTCGACGAATATCATTTGGAACAAACTTTAAATACATTGAAATGAGGAAGACATTAATTCATAGTTTTTTTCTTAGCGGTCGAAAGGCGGGGAGGTACAATTTCCGATTCCTTGCGATCGCCTGCGTTTGTTTATTAGGAGGAGGTATGACAGGTTTTGCCCAAAACGCCAAGGTGAAAGAATACCTCGATCAATCGGCCAGCGCTTTTACTAAAGCCGGCGCTTTATCCGCTTATTTTACAATGAACATCAAAGATGTATCCAACAAAATAACGGAAAGTTTCGATGGAACCATCGAATTGAAAGAAGCAAAATTTCATATGGATACGCCCGATATGGAAACTTGGTTTGACGGGAAAACTCAATGGGTTTTGCAAAAAAAATGGGACGAAGTGAATGTCAGCGAACCCAAGGAACAGGAAATACAATCGATCCATCCGGCTTTTATTTTCAGTATCTACCAGAAAGGATGCTCTTACAAATATCTCGGCGAAAAGAAAGATACGAAGGGGCGGAAAGTTCAGGAGTTGGAATTGATTCCTCGCGCTAAAGGTAGCGAGCTGGCGAAAATTGTGATGCAAATCAATGCGGATGATTTTATGCCGGCAAAAATTCATATTTTTTATAAAAACAAAATAGAAAACATCATTTATATCCATAAATATCAAAAAAAATTGAATTTAGCGGATAGCGCCTTTGTTTTCAATCCAAAAAACTACCCAAATGTAGAAGTGATTGATTTGAGGTGAATAAAAACAAATAATTTTTTAGAATAAAAGTACTTGATTAAGCAATGGCAGAAACAGAAATCGAAAAAACAAAGTGTTTGATTGTAGGCTCCGGCCCTGCAGGTTATACGGCGGCTATTTATACTTCCCGCGCCAATTTATCCCCTGTTTTATACGAAGGCATACAGGCGGGCGGACAATTGACGACTACAACGGAGATCGAAAATTTTCCGGGATATGCGGATGGAATCGATGGATTCACTTTGATGGAACAGTTGAAAAAACAAGCGGTGAAGTATGGAACCGAGGTCAGGAGAGGCGTTGTCACTGCTTGCAATCTATCTCAAACGCCCTACCGAGTGACGATCGATGGGAAAAAAGAAATGGAAACGGAAACGCTCGTTATCTGTACGGGTGCAACCGCCAAATACTTGGGACTGTCGGACGAACGGCAATTCATGGGGAAAGGCGTTTCGGCCTGCGCCACTTGCGACGGTTTTTTTTACCGGAAAAAGGACGTAGCCGTAGTGGGCGGAGGCGATTCCGCTTGTGAAGAAGCCTTATACTTAGCCGGTTTAGCCCGAAAAGTGTATATGATTGTTCGAAAAGATTATTTACGCGCTTCGCAGATCATGCAAAAGCGCGTATTGAATCATCCCAAAATCGAAATACTTTTCAATACCAACACACGGGGTCTGTTTGGAGACGATTTGCTTGAAGGCGCTCATTTGGTACGCTACCCAGGCGAAGCGCAAGAAGAAAAGTTCGACTTGGCTATCGACGGTTTCTTTTTGTCCATTGGCCACCGGCCTAATTCGGAAGTATTCAAATCGTATCTTCCTACCGATGAAAACGGCTATCTTTTGACTCAGGCAGGAACGCCGAAGACTATCTTGCCGGGGGTTTTTGCGGCAGGAGACGTGGCCGATCCGCATTACCGACAAGCTATCACCGCGGCGGCAACCGGTTGCATGGCCGCTATCGAAGTGGAAAGGTATTTGAATACGGTGGAAAAATAAGGGCATTATAAAACGTTTCTTGCTATAATTCTCATGTCGTTTACAATTCCATAAAACTTTGGGTATATGCATTTGATTCGTTCTTGAGTAATTTCATCCGTTGCAAGTACATTTCTTCAGGCATTTGCCGATAAGATAACCCCATTTGTGTAATTGCAGCATTTTATGACAAATTCCGGATTTTCTTTTCCCTATTTATGTTGGTAACCTTGCGCTAATCGGCGCTTATTTGTAGGGAATTCCCTCACATTCTATGCGTTCTACGATATTTTTCCATCTTTCAGGTGAATGGTACGGTCGGTCAATTCGGCTAAAGTTTCATCGTGCGTGACAATTACAAACGTTTGATTGAACTGCCTTCTTAAATCGAAAAACAAGCGATGCAGTTCTTCTTTGTTTTGGGTATCCAAACTTCCAGAGGGTTCGTCGGCAAAAATGACGGAAGGATGGTTGATCAAAGCGCGCGCCACGGCTACCCGTTGTTTTTCTCCTCCAGAAAGCGCCGCTGGCTTATGCTCCATTCGATCGGCTAATCCGAGGAAATTCAATATCTCCTTTGCTTGCTTTTCCGCTTCCGACATTTTCCGGTTTCCGATAAGCGCCGGTATCATGACATTTTCCAGAGCCGTAAATTCGGGCAGCAATTGGTGAAATTGAAACACAAATCCGACGTTTTTATTTCTGAAAGAGGCCAATTCTTTATCTTTCATTTTTTGGATATCGACTCCTCTGTACAGGATTTCTCCTTGATCGGGTTTGTCCAAAGCGCCCATAATTTGCAGCAAAGTTGTTTTTCCCGCTCCGCTTGGTCCCGCGATCGAAATAATTTCGCCCTGCAAAACGGTCAAATCAATTCCCTTCAAAACTTGCAAGTCGCCGAAACTTTTAGTAATATTTTTACACTGAATCATCTTTTATTCGGATTGAGCCAGCAAAGATACGCAAAGATAACGATATTATAAATCAAACTCATTCGAAACGTTTGACATATCGGTGACAAGAGGGAAGGGTTCCTTTGCGTTCGTAATAATCTTGATGATAATCTTCCGCTTTCCAGAAATGGGAGGCGGGAGTAAGCTGGGTCGTTATTTCATACCCTTTTTCTTTCAGCTGATCAATCAGTTTTTTCGCAATTTCTTTTTGCCGCGAACTTAAATAAAATATTTCCGAACGGTACTGATCGCCGACATCCGGTCCCTGGCGATTGAGTTGCGTGGGATCGTGAATTTCAAAAAAAGCTCGCGCTAATTGTTCGTACGAAACTTTGGTCGGATCAAACTCTACCCGGACGGCTTCTGCATGTCCGGTATCTTCTGTGCAAACTTCTTCATAATTCGGCTTTTCTTTGGTTCCTCCAATATAGCCCGATTCCACGTTGATTACTCCCGGAATTTGGTCCATATAGTATTCTATTCCCCAAAAGCATCCTCCCGCAAAAATAGCAATTTCACTTTGCATCATATTTTCTTATGTTTGTATTGGAAAAAGATGGCATATAGTATTCCGATCAAAAGAGCATATAAAGCAAACGTAAACCAAATGTGCGGCCAATCTTTTTCATTCTGATTGGTAAAATGATGAATCACTTCCGCAGCCGCAAACTGACCGATGACAGCGCCCAATCCATTCGAAGCCATCATAAATAAGCCTTGCGCACTGGAGCGAATTTCCGGACGGGCTTCTTTTTCTATGAATAACGATCCGGAAATGTTGAAAAAGTCGAAAGCCATTCCATACACAATCATGGAGGATACCAGCCAAATAAACCCGCTTCCCGGATTTCCGATGCCGAAAAGTCCGAAACGCAAAGTCCAAGCTCCAAAACTCATCAGCATGACCGTTTTGATGCCGTATCTTCGCAAGAAAAAAGGAATCGCCAGAATGAATAAGGCTTCCGATATTTGGGAGATCGACAAGAGAATAAGCGGATATTTAACGGTAAAAGAATCGGGATAAGCAGAGGCAAAACTATTGAGAAAAGGCGTTCCCCATGTATTGGTGATTTGGAGGCAAATCCCTAATAATAAGGAAAAAATAAAAAAAACGACAATTCTTCTCTCTTTGAACAAAACGAAGGCATCCACTCCGAAAGCGCTTTTCCACGAAGCTTTTTTTTCCGATGGAACGGGAGGAGAAGGCGGAAGGGTAAAGGAATAGATTCCCAATACCAGAGCGGAGGCTGCCGCCAGCAGCAGTTGGTTAGGCGACAAAGTCCATTGGAGAAAATTGACAATCCACATGGCACAGATAAAACCTACGGTTCCCCACGTGCGGATGGCTGGAAAAACTTTTACCGTATCCAAACCGGCTTTGCTCAATAAACTGTAACTGACCGAATAGCTCAGCGATATCGTAGGCATAAATACCAAAGCATTGAGCATCATCCATGGCCATAGCTCGTTGTAGCTGGATGCTCTGGAGGCAAAAAACAGAGAAACGGCTCCTGTCAAGTGACAAATGCCCAACAGACGTTCCGAATTCAACCATTTGTCGGCGATAATTCCTACAATTCCGGGGGTAATGACAGAAGCTAATCCTGCCATTGCATAAATAAAAGCAATCGCATTAGCGTCTACTCCTTGGTAATGCAAATATCCCCCAAACGAAATCAACCACGATCCCCAAATGAAAAATTCGAGGAATTGCATAAGAGTTAAGCGAAGTTTCAATCCCATGATGTTGCTATTGACAAAATAAACGCACAACCAATGAAATCTCTCATCCACTGCTTGCCTTTTCTTTTTTCTTCCTTTTTTACTTATTTACTTGAAATTCTCTGTTTCCATCCCGCAAAAAGCCGATTATTTGTTTGGCGGCGGCAATGCCGGCGTTATTGTTTGCTTCGGCTGTTTGCGCTCCTATTTTTTTCGGAGTACTAAAATATCGTTTGGAAAATTTCTCTTTCATTTCTGCATCGTTTTGCAGCGCAATATCGGTTACGTACTTGAAGTCGGAACGTTCTTCCATTATTTTGAATAAATCTGCTTCCTGAATTACTTCTTTGCGGGCGGTATTCACTAAAATTGCTTTGGGCGGCATCTTGCTCGCCAAAGCATAATTGATGGAGTTTTTAGTTTCGGCTGTAGCCGGAATATGCACGGAAACGTAAGGGCAAGTTTCGTATAATTCGCTGGCAGAAGCAAGGGCTTTTACGCCATCTTTTTCGATGGATTCGGTAGGATAATAGGCGTCGTAGGCATAAACATCCATTCCGAAACCCTTTGCGATGCGCGCTACATTCCGTCCGACATTTCCATACGCATGGATTCCTAATTTTTTGCCTTTTAGCTCGCACCCAGAGCTCCCATCGTAAAAATTGCGCGCTGCATAAATCATCAATCCGAAAACCAGTTCGGCTACTGCATTGGAGTTTTGTCCCGGAGTATTCATTACGACTACTCCGCGAGCGGTAGCGGCGTCTAAATCTATATTGTCGTATCCTGCGCCTGCGCGGACAACAATCTTCAATTTTTTGGCGGCCTTCAACACTTCCGCATCTACGATGTCGCTGCGGATAATGAGAGCTTCTACCTCTCCGACGGCTTCCAACAACTGCGACTTGTCGGCGTATTTTTCCAGCAACACCGTTTCCATTCCTGCATTTTCGATCTCTTTTCGAATTCCTTTCACCGCTTCTGCGGCGAAAGGTTTGTCTGTGGCGATCAAGACTTTCATCATTTCTTGTTAATATTTATTTTAAATAGTACTAAAATCAATGCTTGCGGCTTCCTTTATTTTTTTCTGGATAAGCGCAAGCAAAAGTACTCTATTTTCTTTAGATTTGCCGCCTTTTTCGTAATCTTGTAACAACAAAACTAATTTTTTGGCCGAAATCATTTTCATCAGCGGGAGCATTTTGTGTGAAATTTCTTGTACCGTTTCCCAATCGTCGATTTCAAAAGCCTGCTCCAATTGCGTACGATTCTTTTCCGTTTCTTCAATAAAGGAATGAATGATCGATAATCCGGCCTTTTTGTCGTTGCCTGCAAATTTGATCAAAGCTTGAAAACCTCCGTTTTCTTCCTGCAATGCGAGATTTTCCTCTCCCCCGTCCTTGCCGTCTGCGGTATATTTATAAATGATGTCCAACAATTGTCCGGAAGTAAAAGGTTTCGCCAAGAAATCAGAGAAACCCGCTTCTTTGTATTTCTCTTCCGATACTTGCGCAAGAGCCGATAAGCCGATTACCGGAAGGGTCTTCGTCTCTTCAACACCCAAATTGCGGATACGGGATACCAATTCGAAACCGTTCATATCCGGCATGCGGATGTCCGTGAAAACCATATCGAAATGTTCTTGGCGGATCATGTCGAGCGCTTGTACGGCGCTGGAACAAGTATAAGGATCCAATCCTTTGCGTTTCAGTAAGTTTGAAAGCAAATTCAATTGGATGCCGTCGTTGTCGATAAACAATATTTTAGGGATTGCGTTCTCTTCTTCCCCCTTGAACTCTGAAACGTTTTCAGTCCTAGCAACATTCTCCATACCCGCGGCGCTTTCAGCTACCGCCATTTCTTCTTTGCTTTCTCTGGACGTTTCCTCTCCTGCTTGATTGCCGGCTGGGGATTCGTCCTCAACGACCGCTTCTTCTTCCTCTTCGACTTCTTCGATTTCCTCTTCTTCGACTTCTTCAGCCTCCGGCGTCTCTATTTCTTCTTCTTCGTTCTCCATTTCTTCCTCCCATACTTCTTCTCCATCTTCTATCTCTTCCGACTCCAACCGGTCGGCAGGCGCTTGGAATTCGCTCGATGCATTCGCAGAAAATTCGCTGACAATCTCTCTTTTCTGGTTTTTGTCTGCTTTCTCTTTTTCCGATTGCAACAATCTTGCAGGAACAGATTCCGCATCGCTTTTCATCAACGGAAGAACGACAGTGAAGACCGAACCTTTACCCGGCGTTGAATCGACAGAAATGGAACCTCCCAGCGACTGCGCCAGTTTGAGGGCGATGCTTAAACCCAAGCCCAATCCTTCGCTCGTATAATCTAACCGCCTGAACTCTTCAAAAATGCGGTTGATGTCTTCTTTATTTATTCCCGGACCAGTGTCCTTGACCGAAACCAGCAGCTCGGTTTTGCGTTTGGTCTTTACCAAAAACGCCGACAAGAGAACCGATCCCTTGGGTGGGGTATATTTCAGCGCGTTGGACAGAATATTATTCAGAATTTGTCGAATACGGTAAGGATTGCTGATATATACTTCTTGCTCTTCGATGTCAATATCCAAATCGAAATACAATTCCTTTTTTCGGGCTTCGGGTATAAAACTTTCGTAAATATCCGTCAGCAAATTATGAGGCGAAAAAGGAAGCGGATCGTTTTTTTGCAAAGTCGTATCCAGCGAATGGAAATCCAGCAAATTCCTCGTTAAATCCAAAATATGCGTAGCAGAATGCTGCATATTATCAATGTAATAATTGTGTTGAGAAGACGGTTTATCCTCCTTCATCAATTCCAAGTATCCCAAAATAGAACTGATCGGCGCTTTGATGTCGTGCGTAATCGTCAGCAAAAGTTGTCCGCGAGAATCCAGCAATTTATTGGTGTTGTTCTTTTCTTCCTTGATTTCATCGAGTAAACGATGATTCATGAACATCAAAAAAGCAAATCCTCCCGCGAGGATCACAGCAAAGAATAGCGCGATGAAAGCGACAATGGCAACGGTTTCGGAAAAATGTTCTGCAGTCTCTACCTGTCTTTTCAATAGGTTAAGGCGCTTCTGGTTCTCTTCATTCTCCAGTTCCTTTACAATTTGACTGATATCAGAGTTCATTTTTTCTCTGACGGTGTAAAGTTCATTTTGCTTAAGTATTAATTGAGAAGCCATTGTCGCGCTTCTTCTTTGAAAGCTTTGGTTTTTTCCTTGAATAAAACGCACAAACATACTTCTCAAGGACGGCAAAACCGATTCTGGTAGAGTGACTGCAGAACGATTGATTTGCGGGGATGAACCCGCATCGGTAGTCTGTTGTCGCGCTATATTTTTCATTAAGCGATTCAGCGCCGCTAAATCCCTTCGGTTCATTTCTATTTGTCTTGCAATTTCCTTTGCGATGCTGTCCTGATACGAATCCATCAGGCGAGCCAGTTCGGAAGCATTGCTCTCTCTTTTCACTACATACATTTTCAAACTGTCTAAACGGCTGTTTGACTGAGGTTCGACGGAAACCTTTTTTAAGGCGTTAATTTGATTGAGAACAACAATCATCAAAGAGTCATGCTGCAAAACCCTATCAGGATTTGTGGTCATTTCCACCAAGCCGTTTTCTCCTTCCATGCGTTGCAGGGTTGCCAAAGCTCCGCTTAACAATTTCACTTCTTTCGAATCCTGGTATGATTCGAATAGTTTAACTTGATTTCTTTTTTCGGCATATACCCACGCAACGCCTGCTACTCCCAAAATTAGCGTCACAATACAACTCAGGGTAATAATGATTTTGATGTTGTTTCGATTCATAGTGATATTTATTAAGTTTTTCCATTAATTTTAGCGTGTTCTATTTTGTTGTTGTAATAAGCAAATATTCCCGGCACATTGTCGGGAAACAAGTCAAGTGTGATTATGGGCGTTTGAGCGACCAAGACCAAGCGGAAAATAGCGTTTTTCAATTCGCGGATATTTCCCGGCCAATTGTAGCATTTCATGCACTGAAGCGCTTCGGCATCGAAATCAATCACATTTTTATCCATCTCATGATTGGCTTTTGCAAGAAAATAGTATGCATAAGCCGGAATATCACTTTCACATTCTTTCAGGGTGGGAACCTTAATCATGAATTCGTTGACTCGGTGATACAGATCGCTTCGGAATTTTCCTTTCATAATCGCATCTTCCATGTCTTCATTGGTTGCCACCACAATTCTCACGTCAACATCTATTTCTTTGATTGCGCCTACTGGTTTTACTTTCTTTTCTTGCAAAACGCGGAGCAGCTGCATCTGTACATCAATCGAAAGATTTCCGATTTCATCGAGAAACAAAGTCCCCCCATTGGCTTCGGCAAAATGTCCTTTTTTGTTGCTAATGGCGCCGGTAAAAGAGCCTTTTACATGTCCAAAGAAATCGCTTGCCGATAATTCTTTGTTCATGACTCCGCAATCGACCGGTACAAACGGATTGTTCGCCCGTTTGCTCTTTTCGTGGATCATGCGGGCTATGTGCTCTTTTCCCACGCCACTCTCCCCTTTGATAAATACGGACAAATTTGTGGGCGCTACCAAATCAATGTATTCATACACCTTTTTGCATTCCGGAGATTCGCCCCTTACGTAAGCATCTTCCTTCTGGTCGCTTTTCCCGCTTTTAGGCTTTGGCATCACTTTCGCCGCCGGAGTGGAAGGTTGAAAAGAATCGGCCGATTTTATTTTCTCTAATAAATCTTCCGGATTGAATGGTTTGGCAATATAGTCGTAAGCGCCGGAACGGATAGATTCTACAGCGGTTGAAATATCCGCGTAACTTGTCATCATTATAAATGTTACTTCCGGGTAATCAACTTTTGCCCATTTTAGAAACGAAATGCCGTTTTCATCGGGAAGTCTTAAGTCCGAAATTACTAACTCCGGCTTAAATAATTCCATCTCTTTTTTCGCAGCAGCCACGTTAATAACCGTCTGAACAACGTAGTTTTTTTTGCTGAGCCATGTTTTTAGCATTAAACCTAATGTGATATCATCGTCTAATATCAATACATTTTTCATTAGAAACAGTCAAATAAATAATTAATAGAACTGAATTACAATCAGACAAGGATATAAAACTTTACGAAAACAACGTACATATTTTTTCTACATAGTTTACACCCCTTTTTGCCTGTTAGCCGAGAATCGGCAAAAGAACAGCATTCAAAAAAACAACCTCTTGAGCATATAAATTCTCCTCCAGATTCGAATATCTGTTTTTCTCCCCTCGCTTTTCTCCTTTTTTTGAAAAGGATATTTCCTTTTTTACTGGAAAAATAAAAAGCGACAACCCTCTTCACCTATTATATAGCTCTTTTTTCTTTTCTTTTCAGGCAATCAAGCGAGTGTCAGCTTGAATGTTAAAATTTTCTCGTTAAGCTCTCTTTCTTTTTAAGGTGAAAACTCAACTTTATGTCTTTGTAATTAGTATTGATACCCTTGTATAAAAAAGTGATCAAAGTAATCGTTGCCCTCTATGGAAAAAATCATTTCCACCTCTACAAATGTAGAAAAATATTTCATGAAAATAAAATTTACATGAAAAAGAATTTGAATTTCATTTGTTAAAGTTTGCGTAAATGCATTAAAATAATAAAATAAACCAACTAAAAATCCGTTTTTATCGCTTCTTTGAAGCTTGTATTTTCCATTTTGATGAATGTTGAAAGAAATGACGTTCAGAAGGGAGTTTTTCCTTGAAAAACGGCCTGAGGAGGGAGTAAAACGATTGTTTTCACGATTTTTTTTAGAGGACAAATCGATGAAAACGATTATTTCAGTTTTTTTTGCTCAATAATCGGTTTTTTGAAATTGAATTTGCTTTTGACCGAACATTCTTTTATCTTTGCTTGCATGAATCCCCAAATATTCGATAAGTTGAAATTGTTGGCGGAGGCGGCTAAATTCGATGTTTCTTGCGCCTCCAGCGGAACAACCCGCAGCAATGCCCAAAAAGGAATCGGGTCGGCGGCAGGGTGGGGAGTTTGTCACAGTTTTACGGAAGACGGACGTTGCGTATCTCTGCTGAAAATTATGTTGACGAATTACTGCATCTACGATTGCGGTTATTGCGCCAACCGGCGATCGAACGACATTCCCCGCACTACCTTCAGCGTTTCCGAAATCATAGAATTGACCATCGAATTTTACCGAAGAAACTACATCGAAGGATTGTTCTTAAGTTCGGGAATTGTTCGCAATGCCGATTATACGATGGAGCGGATGGCGAGGGTAGCCAAAGACCTGCGCACCATTCACCGCTACAACGGCTATATCCATTTGAAAACGATCCCCGGCGCCAGTCGAGAACTGATCGGAGAAGCGGGACTGTATGCCGATCGGTTGAGCTGCAATGTGGAACTGCCCTCGGAACAGAGCCTGAAATTCATTGCGCCCGATAAAGATTACCAAAGCATTTACCGTCCCATGCATTACATTCAACAGGGATTTTTGGAGAGCAAAGAAGAAAAGAAAAAGTTCAGGCAGGCGCCCCGATTTGCGCCGGCTGGGCAAAGCACTCAGATGATTATCGGAGCGAGTCCGGACGACGACAATCGAATTCTGCATCTGGCGAATGCCATGTATCAGCGGCCAGCGATGAGAAGGGTGTATTATTCGGGATATATTCCTGTGAATACCTATGACAACCGTTTGCCGGCTTTGACTGCTCCTCCTTTAGTGCGGGAAAACCGCTTGTATCAGGCTGACTGGCTGATGCGTTTTTACCATTTCAAGGTCGATGAAATCGTGAATGAGGGACATCCCAATTTGGATTTGGATATCGATCCTAAATTAGCATGGGCATTGCGCAACCCGCAATTTTTTCCGGTAGATGTGAATACCGCCGACTATGAAATGATTTTGCGAGTTCCGGGCATTGGAACTAAATCGGCGCAGTTGATTGTCGCTTCACGAAGGTATGGGAACCTTTCGTCCGAACATTTGAGGAAAATGGGAATCGTGATGAAAAGGGCGAAATACTTCATCACTTGCCGCGAATTGCCTTTGTTTACCGTTCAGGAAGTCAAACCCGAACGCATCCGGGAACTGTTGACTTTGCCGGCTAAAAAGAAAAAGGACGCGGAAGGGTTAATGCTAAATTTTTGAAATCATGCTTTATTTTATTTATGACTATACATTCGAAGGTTTGCTGACCGCTATTTTTGATATTTACAACCGAAAAGTTTTTCCCGATCGCATTCAGGGCGGTCATTTGCCGGTACCCTTGTTTACAGAAACGTATACGGTGGTTTCCGATCCGGAAAAGGCCGATCGGGTGATTGAAGGGCTAAAAAAGAAAATTTCCCGACAGGCGTTGCACCACTTGTTTATTTGTTACCTTTCCGAAATCGAAAATATCGAAGCCAGCTTGTTTCGCTATATCCGAAAAACCTTGGAGTCGCCTTCCGGAATAGAAGTCAATTTTGCCGATGAAGACGTCTTATTCTTATCGAAAATCTACAAAAAAGTTCAGAATGAAGCCGAGCGTGTCAAGCAATTTGTCCGCTTTCAGAAAACTGCCGACGGAATCTATTTGGCCATCATGGATCCGCTTTACAATGTACTGCCTTTGTGTTCCGATTTCTTTCAAGACCGGTATGCCGACCAGTCGTGGCTTGTTTACGACTCTCGGAGAAATTACGGATTATTCTATGATTTGAGAAAAACCGAAGTGGTTCATTTCGATCAACCGATTCGACCGCTTCAAACGGGAAAAATGGAAGACGAACATTTGGACGAATCCGAGATAGCTTTTCAGCGTTTATGGAACGATTATCTGAAAGCAATTACCATTCGAGAAAGGAAAAATCTCCGTTTGCAACGGCAATTCATGCCCAAGCGATTTTGGAAATATTTAACAGAAAAACAATAATGCAGGATATATCTATTAAAATTTGCAGAGATTGTATTATTTTTGTCGGATCGTTCGCTTAACACTTAAAAATTATCAATATAACGTTCAATAGAAAAATGGAAATTGCAACTAAGTATAATCCTTCAGAAGTTGAAGACAAATGGTACCGGTATTGGATGGAAAAAGGGTTTTTTCATTCTGAACCGGACGAGCGGGAACCTTATACTATCGTGATTCCTCCGCCCAACGTGACTGGCGTGTTGCACATGGGACACATGCTGAATAATACGATTCAGGACATTCTCGTTCGGCGAGCGCGCATGACGGGGAAAAATGCCTGTTGGGTGCCGGGGACCGACCATGCTTCCATTGCTACTGAAGCGAAAGTCGTTGCTAAGTTAGCAAAAGAAGAAATTAAAAAAACAGATCTTACGCGCGAACAATTTCTGGAACATGCATGGGATTGGACGCATAAACACGGCGGCCTGATATTGGAACAATTGAAAAAATTGGGAGCTTCCTGCGATTGGGAACGCACGTGCTTCACGATGGACAAAAAACGATCGGAAAGCGTATTGAAAGTTTTTGTCGATCTCTACAATAAAGGTTTTATTTACCGAGGAGTCCGCATGGTGAATTGGGATCCTGCCGCTCAAACGGCGCTTTCGGATGAAGAAGTAATCCACCGAGAACAAAAAGGGAAACTATACTACCTCCGCTATCGGATTGTGGGAGAAGATGGATATGCCGTGGTTGCCACTACGCGCCCGGAAACTATTTTTGGCGATACGGCAGTTTGCATTCATCCAGATGATCCCAAAAATGCCCATTTGAAGGGAAAAAAAGTGATTGTTCCGCTGGCAAACCGAGAAGTTCCAATCATTGAAGACGATTACATCGATATCGAATTTGGAACCGGTTGCCTGAAAGTAACGCCGGCACACGACATCAACGATTATTTGCTGGGTGAAAAGCATGGCTTGGAAATAGTGGACATTTTCAACGACAATGGGACTTTGAATCGGCATGGTTTACAATACGAAGGAATGGATCGTTTTGAGGTCCGCCGGCAAATCGAACGCGACTTGGAAAAAGCCGGTTTGATGGAGAAAATAGAGCCGTATGAAAATAAAGTCGGTTTCTCCGAGCGGACAGGCGTTGCAATCGAACCCAAATTGTCCATGCAATGGTTTCTGAAAATGGAAGATTTGGCGAAGCCTGCATTGGAGGCGGTAATGAATGATACCATTCAATTCTATCCGGCCAAATTCAAAAATACCTACCGCCATTGGATGGAAAACATCAAAGATTGGTGCATTTCCCGTCAATTGTGGTGGGGACATCGGATTCCGGCTTATTTCTTGCCCGAAGGAGGAGGGTATGTTGTGGCCGAAACGCCGGAAAAAGCGGTTGTTTTGGCAAGAGAAAAATCGGGGCATCCCGATTTGCAATTATCCGATTTGCGTCAGGATGAAGATTCGCTGGACACTTGGTTTTCGAGTTGGTTGTGGCCAATTTCTGTGTTCGATGGCATCAACGAACCTCATAACGGCGATATCGAATATTATTATCCGACGAGCGATTTGATAACCGCACCCGATATTATTTTCTTTTGGGTCGCTCGAATGATCATTGCCGGATACGAATTGCGGCAAAAACCCTGTTTCCACAAAGTCTATTTCACGGGCTTGGTTCGCGATAAATTGGGGAGAAAAATGAGTAAATCACTGGGAAATTCTCCCGAACCTTTGGATTTGATTGCGAATTACGGAGCCGACGGCGTCCGCATGGGATTGATGCTGGCCGCTCCTGCTGGAAACGATCTCCTTTTTGATGAATCGCTCTGCGAACAAGGACGCAATTTCAATAACAAAATATGGAATGCTTTCCGTTTGGTCAAAGGATGGGAAACAACCGACAAGGAACAACCGGAGTCCGCTCAGATTGCCATTCGGTGGTTTGAGGCGCAATTGGCGAAGGCCATTGGAAATATGGACGATTCTTTCGGCAAATACCGGATTTCGGAAGCCTTGATGGAGGCCTATAAATTGTTTTGGGACGAGTTCTCGTCCTGGTATCTCGAAATTGTTAAACCGGACTTCGAACAACCGATAGATCAGAAAACATACGAATCGACCCTCCAATTTTTCGATGCTTTATTGCGTTTGCTGCATCCGTTTATGCCTTTTATTACCGAAGAATTGTGGCAAAATCTGGAAGACCGGAACGAAGGTGAAAGTATCATGATTGCTCCTCTACCGGTTGCCCGCTACGAATACAATTCGATGGAAGCGGAAAAATGGATTCTTGATTTTGAAACAGTGAAAGAGATTATTTCCAATATCCGCGCCATCCGCTTGCAAAAAAATATTCCCGCTAAAGAGGCCTTGAAATTGCAGATTTTGGGACATTGCGAGCCTGTATATTTTCCGGTTATTTCGCGAATGGCCAAACTTTCGGAAATCGAAACCACTCGGGAAAAATCTCCGGGAGCCGTTTCTTTTCTGGTGAAAACGGAAGAATTTGCCGTTCCGTTGGAAAATAATCTACAGGTAGAAGAAGAATTGCTCCGGATGCAACAGGAACTGAACTACCAACGCGGTTTTCTGGATTCGGTTAAAAAGAAATTGGACAACGAAAATTTTGTTTCCAAAGCGCCGGCTAAAATCATCGAGATGGAAAAGAAAAAACAAACCGATGCAGAAAGCAAAATTCGATTGCTTGAAGAAAACATCGCCGCCTTGAGCAAATAGAGCCTGCAACGTAAGAAGAACATTATCTCATCCAGTTGAGACTGAAAACATTCTAAATCAATAGTGTAGAGAGACTCCATAGAAATCGAAATGGAATTTAAAATGAAGCCCAACAAGGGTGAAATCTATCGTAGCGCTGGATCGCGCATTTTCAGTGCTTAGTTTCTTTTATCGTATTTTTCTTTTCGTAGGGTGTTGCCCTATACTATTGATAAGCATTCTTTCAGAGCTATTTCTTAACTTGATGACAGTGGGTTTTGCCTGAAGTAATCCGGAAAGGAGATAGCAAAGAATAATCCAACGAAAGTTGTTTTTTCAAAGAAAATTACGCATTTCAATTTTTTTATATAAAAAAGCAGTACTTTTGCATCAATATTCGATTGTTAATAAAATTTACGTATATGATATAAACAAAAAATGAGATAGCAGACATTGTTTGTCCCGATTTTTCGGAATAAAATGACATGTATAAAATAGCGATTTCCTATTTATTCTTGACTATCATTTTCCACAAAAGTCCACTTTTGGACACACTTTCAAGAATAGGTTAGTGAAACGCCATGTATACGGCGTGGAACGACTTGTTGAAAGTGTAGGCGTGGAAACCTGATAGTCAGACAAGGTTGTTCCACGCTATTTTTTTGTCTGATTTTCAACAAGGCGAGTTATAAAATTATTAATAACATTTAAATTAGAAGTTTATGTATAAGCGATTTACAATGAAAAGCATTTCGGTGCAAGGGAGGCGCCCAGTGAAAAATTATTCGTATACCGTATTGTCAAAGCCGGAAAAACTTATAACTTTGCAAAACGTCATCAATGATTTTTTTTAACTAAAACATTTAACAATGGAAAATTTTGAAGGATTTGAATCCAAGTATTTGAATCTGCTGACAGATTTCGGATTTCACAAGATATTTGAAAACAAGGAT
>JGI24699J35502_11134083_pt1 | contig 28949 bp, 23 predicted proteins | sample TergutMp193P4_FD_35502 | JGI IMG/M metagenome (IMG submission 35502)
CGAGTGCCAACTCCGAGATCAGGATTTGCCGCGCCTTAGCGAGCATCCGCTTTTCCCCAGCCGACAACGGCTTAGCGACATCGCGGCGGGACAGATCGCGAACGACCTCAGCCACGCGGATGACATCGCCAGAAGCGAGTTTCTCTTGATTTGACTTGTAGCGCCGCGACCAGTTGGCGAGCTCTTCGACGTCGGTGGCACGCAAAACCTCAAAGACGCGATCTAACCCGTCTTGGTCTACCACATCGCGTACGCCAACCATTTCGACATTGTTCGCTGGCACCTCAATGGTCATATCGCCTTGAGTAACTTTAAGCTTTAGGAAAGTCATTTCCTGTCCGCGCAGTTTGCGAACCTTAATCTCTTGGATTTCGGCAGCCCCATGGTGGGGATATACAACGGTCTGTCCAACTTCAAAGTTCATGCACTTGGCCCCTTTCCCAACGAACAAGCATACCAGATGACCTACGTCACAGCCCACTCATTCGACACCAACGCGCTATCAAACGGCGCCAAAAGCACTTTACAAAATTAGCCTGCTCACCTCAGTTATGCCAAGGCAGCCAAATCCAGTTTCCATCCTCGCCAAGGATGAACTCATAAATAATCGGCCCAGTTTGCTGGGGGGTAATGGTAGTGACCGAGCGTTGCGAGCCCACATCCCATTCATCAACGGCGTAATGCCAACTGCCGGTCGCAACTTCACAGAGCACGATGTCGTCTTGCCAAGTGCCGGTGCCCCAATCGCGATCCCAACTTCGGCAGTCAACTTCGGGCAGCCAACTCCAATCATCTAGTACCAGCCACAATCCCGGGAAATGCGGTGCCGGCCTGCCGGCCGGGCCAGCTAACTCGGGGCCTTCACCCCAATCTGCACCATACTGCAGCCACCCACCGAAGCTCGCGCCACCCATTTCGTATAGCACGCCACCGTTATCGCCGGTGCGAATCCAGCGCTGCACGATTTCCTCAAGGCCGCCGATTAGGTCAACGCTAGAAAGGGTGACAGTCAGGGGTCCAGACGTAATGGTGGTAATTAGGCCTTGGGCGAGGCTGATAAATTGCGCCAATAGCGAGGTGACTATCGCTAAGGGGATTGCCAATATTGACCTCACAACTGCGCCAGAGACACAGCCAATCACGGCGGCGCCATCTGCGGCGAAATTGTTGCCACTCACCGTACGGCTAATACAGTTAGCAGTGTTATGCACCGTTCCGGCTCCCGATAGCGCTGCCCCCAGCGTTGTCGAGGTGGTCATCTTAACTGCCATATCCACCGCATTAATCAATATCGGCACTAAGCTCATCGAAGCGGATGGCACCACGGCAAACTGGTCAGCCACCACCCCTGGTGCCAACTCAACCGAAGCGCTCCACCCGCTTATCAGCAGTGTGCGGCGATCAAAGGCCTGCGGATGCATCAGCGGGAATGCGGCAGCCGTAATCTGGGCCGAAATGTTGCCGGATGGAATAATAGGCGGCAGCCCAAAACTGGAGGGCGGGTTGGCGTTGAACTCCCAAGGGAAAGCTGAATTAGCATAAATGGTGGCTACCGGGCGCCGGTTTCTAATTTCCGCACACGCCCATAACCCTTCCGCATTAGTGGTGGCCGTCCACAATCGCCCATTCAGGGTGACCTCTTGCCCCACGCAACTCGGCGCAGTAAAGCTTTGCCCAAGGATCGATAAGATGGCATCAGTAATCCGCGCTGATATATTTAACCCAGCCAGATATTCGCGCGCATCGGTGATTAGCCCTGCCACCCCCTCACCAACGGCGTTAAAGAAATTGGTGACACCATTTATAATGTTACTGGGCCTAAGAAACTGGAAAAATGAGAAATGCGTTAGCGTCACATAAGCCACCCCATCTTGAACGGTGACGGGCAAGCCCTCCCAAGTGCCATCCTCAAGTTGGGTGATAAAGGCAATGGGGGTTGGGTCGGCCAAGCGGTCGGATGGAATCTGCCAGCTTACCGTTACCGGGGTGGTGGGCTGCTGGCCGTTATCGAACCCGATTTGCATGGGTGGGCTTTCCGCCTCAACCTCTATCCCGGCGGCGGCAATTAGGTCTGGTGCAGGGCCTAGTACGACCTCAACGCCGATGGGTGCGACACCGCCATTGGCACTGGCAATAACACCACCGTAGGTTACCGCAAAGCCACGGCGCTCCACAGTAGCCGTCGGGCCGCTGGCCTGCAACTGCCTGCCGCCGAAAAACCGGGTAGCGACTACTGCGCCGACCGCTAGCAGCGCCAAAGCAACCAACGCGGCAATCAGCTTTTGTTGCCGAGTCCAACTGCGCCGATTATGTTGTTCACTTTGCGACATCTTTGTACCCCTGCTATCCGCTATGCATTTCCATCAGCGACCAACTCCCGTCAGGATTTGGGAAAAACTCCCACTCCACCGGCACGGTACTGACGGGACCGTCGTCGCGGAAAAAGCCCTGGTCGTCCCAATACCATTCCGGCCCTGTCGCGGTGGCGACCTGACATATCGTGCTACCGGCCGCAATCCGGTTTGCCGTAGATTCGCGAATCCACTCGATATCAGCGGGGGTCGCCCAATCGGCAGCTATTACGTGGGCAATGTGGCTCTCCCCGTCAAATGGTCGGCAGGTTACGGCTTCTGCCCACACCCATTCCTCGGGCATCACGCTCACCATCATTATTTCGGGGCGCCCGGCCGGCATCGGCGCAAAGTGCGGGTCTGTGAGGGCGTTGATCGGTAGCCAGTCATCGCCTCGATACATAATCCACTCAACGAACAGGTTGCCACCGGCATCGCCTGTCCGTATCCAATGGGTGAGCAGCATTTCGAGGCTGGGCATCGGCTCAAGGCTGGTTATCGTAACCGTTGGGGTGGCCGCAATGACAGCGGCGACTTCCGTTTGCAGTGTTTGGATTTCTGCTTCGGTGTGGTTCAGTAATGAGGTAAAGACTGCGAGCGCGATATTGGCGTCGGCGTTGGCAAGGGCGGGGCTTAGACAATTAATGATGGTGGTGGATGTGCGGTGAAGGGCATCGGGCGTCGGCTGGGTATCGATTGGGGCATCGGGCGGCCAATTGTCGGCGATGCAAGCGGCCAGCATTTCAGCGGTTACGCCGTTTGTTTCCATGATGACGCTCAAAGAGGTGTCGGTGACTAACAACATTGTCAGGTCAATTGCGTCCAGCAGCGTCGGCAGCAGGGCGATACTGCCCGCTGGTTTTGCTTGGATTGTGCCTGCGGTGGAGTCTGGGCTTAGCGTAGCGGACGTTGTGCCTCCGGATACGACAAGGGTTTGCTGGGCTGTGGTGTCTTGTTGTTGGGCACGGAAAACTTCGGCGGTGACCAGACTCGAAAAGTTGTCGGCTGATGCCTTTGGCTGCAAGCCGGTAATCGCAGGTGGGCTGGCGGTAAGCAGCCAAGCCATCGGGGAATAGTTATGGACGCTAAGCGCTATCTGGCCGTCAATAACCTCCACGCAGGGTAACAGCCCGCTAGCCGTGGTTTCTGCCCGCCAAGCGCGGCCATGGTGAAAAGCTGCTGGCAATGGGGTGCCGAATTCCAGTTCAGCCTGGATTTCCTCTGGACAGGCAGGGTTGGTGAAGTTGGAGCCGATTGCACCGATTAAGGCATCGCGTACCTGTGACGATACGCCTAAAGTTTCTAGGTAGTCATTACCGTTGCTAACCTCTCCGGTTGCAATGCCGACGATGGTTTCGCGCAAACCAGTTAAACTCTGCCAGATATGTTGCGGGCGGATGAACTGAAAAGTGGCCTCATGGGTTAACGCTGCCGTGGCCACGCCATTTTGCACGCTGACAGGCGAGCCCTCCCAAGTGCCGTCTGCCCGTTGGGCAATGAAGGCGATTGGGGTTGGGTCGGCTTGCATTTCGGCGGGTATTTGCCACGACACCTGCACTTCAGCGTTGGGTGCTATCCCGTCGCCGAGTTGCCATTGGTACGCTGGCGAAGCTGGCCCCACTGCCACCGCAGTATCCGCCAGAAAATCCGGTGCTGGCCTTATTGCGGCCTCAGTGCCTAATGCGGCCACTTGCGCGCTGCCCCTGACTATCGTCTGGTCGTAGCCTACTACGAAGCCGTTTGTTGTTACCGGGGCGGAGGCTGGTAGGCCACTAGGGTCAACGGCAGCTGTTCGGCTACAAGCGCTGCCGCCCAGCGCTAGTGCTACTGCTAACCCCGAAACTGAAATCGCTCGCCTTTTATTGCGTTCGAATTCTAGCGATAAGGCCTTCCAACAAATCGAGCGCACTATTAAATTTTAGCCGACCACTGCGTCGCGCTAGCTTTCCAAAAACCCCTCAATAAACAACCCACATAATTGAGGTGTTTTTGCCTTTTTACGAATCGACCCTCGCGCGGGCTGCTCCCCGCGCGGCAACTAGCATCATGAGCGGTGGGTTCGGTTTACCCGAACCTAGCCCTCGCGCGGGTTGCTCCCCGCGCGGCGACTAGCAACATTGAGCGGGCGAATTGGGTTTACCCAAATCGTCCGCTCACGTAGTCCTCCGTCGCCTTCTGGTTTGGCGTGCTGAAGATGACCGGCGTGGCGTCCATCTCGATCAGTTTGCCCGGTTTACCGGTGCCCGCAATGTTAAAGAAGGCGGTTTTCTCGCTGACGCGGGCGGCCTGCTGCATATTGTGGGTAACGATGACGATGGTGTAATCCTGCTTGAGCTCTTGGATTAAGTCCTCAATGGCGAGCGTCGAGATCGGGTCAAGCGCGGAGCACGGCTCATCCATCAAAAGCACTTGCGGCTTGACGGCGATGGCGCGCGCGATGCACAAGCGCTGTTGCTGGCCGCCCGATAGCGACGAGCCGGGCTTATCTAGCCGATCTTTAACCTCATTCCACAGGTTGGCGCCGCGCAGGGAACGTTCAGTTATCTCATCGGCATCGGCCTTGGAAATGCGCTTATTGTTGAGTTTGATGCCTGCGAGCACGTTATCTTTAATGGACATAGTGGGAAATGGGTTAGGCCGCTGGAACACCATGCCGATATTGCGGCGCACCGCCACGGGGTCAATGTCATCGCCGTATAAGTCAACGCCGTCCATCAGCACTTGCCCCTCAACGCGGGCACCGGGGATTACCTCGTGCATCCGGTTTAAGGTGCGCAAAAATGTGGACTTGCCGCACCCGGACGGCCCGATCAGCGCCGTCACCGAGTTGGGCTCGATGGTCATATCCACGCCTTCGACCGCGAGGAAATCACCGTAATAGACGTTAAGGTCATTAACGTCAATCCGTTTCGCCACTGCTATACCTCCTTGGGCCGCTCGCCTACGGCGCCGGCTGGTCGCTCCGCTCCGCGCCACGCTGCCACGCGCCTGGCGCAGTCTTGCTTGTTTAAGAGAATGCTCTTAAACAAGGCTTCGACTACGCATGGTCGCGTTGCGGGCGATAAAAACGACATTAATACCTTACTTTAGTTTGGGGGCAAAGAGCCGAGTAATGAGGCGGCCAATGCCGTTTAAAGCCATAATAACCACTACCAGCGTCAACGCCGCACCCCACGCGCGCATAAAGTTGATATCGGTAAGGCAAGCCGCATCGCCACGGCACGGAACCAAACCCATTTGATATTGCCGATAGATAAACACCGGCAACGTCATCATCCGACCATCAAACGGATTCAAGTTAAGCGAATCGGATATGCCTGCCGTAATCAGAATAGGGGCAGTTTCACCAATCACGCGCGCGATGGACAACAGCACACCGGTAGTAATGCCAGCTACCGAAGTTCGGAGTACCACTTTAACGATGGTGAGCCACTTAGGTACTCCCAACGCGTAAGAAGCCTCGCGTAACTCGTTAGGCACTAACCGCAGCATCTCCTCACAAGACCGAATCACCACTGGAATCATCAAAACTGACAATGCCACCCCAGCCGCAATCCCCAACCGAACGCCCGGTCCAAAAAATATTGAGAATAGCGCAAAACTAAACAGGCCAGCCACAATGGACGGAATGCCCGTCATCACGTCCACAAAGAATGTGACAATCCGTGCTAAGGGCCCATTACCATATTCGACTAAGTAAATAGCGGTAAACAATCCGATGGGCACGGAAATCAAGGTGGCCAATGCGGTAATAATCAGGGTACCAACAATCGCGTGGTAAATGCCACCAGAATCCATCCCACCAAAAACACCGCGCATCGAGACGGTAAAGAAATAAGGGAATCGGGTGATTACGCGATTATAGCCATTTATCACCACCGTCCACAGCAGGGATACCAGCGGCAACATCGCTAAGACAAATGCCGCAGTTACTAGGCACCGCATAAAGATGTCTTTCCGCTTCCGCGCGGGATCGGAAGCGGTCAAAATATCCCTTAAGTCACCGCTGTTTGGCTGGGTTAGTCGCCCCGGCTGGTCGATAATGGTGGTAACTATTGCACCTGAATTTTCCACCACTGGCGGGTTAAGTAGAGCAGTCATGTTAGTTAGCCCCCGAGAATTCTTTCCGGCGTGAAACTACCCATCGGGCAGCCATATTAACTGCCATGGTGATGATAAATAATGCTAAACCGGCAGCTAGCAAAACGTTAATGGTAAGCCCGGCAGATTCGGGGAACATAGACGCGATAAACGCCGCGATAGTCTGCATTTGCCCGTGGTCGAATATCTGCAAAGATATTAGGAATCCCGGTGAAAGAATCATCAGCACTGCCATCGTCTCACCCAATGCGCGGCCTAGACCAAGCATCGCGCCGGAAATAACGCCCGAACGCCCGAACGGTAATACTGCAGTTTTTATCATTTCCCAACGCGTCGCCCCTAAAGCCAAAGCGGCCTCTTCATGCAAGCTGGGTGTTTGCCGGAATACCTCGCGGGAAACTGCGGTGATAATCGGCAAAATCATCACCGCTAATACCACCGAAGTGGTGGCGACCGACCGCCCCGTGGCTGTCGCATTTACTGTCCAGAACGGCAAATGGTTTAACACCCCCGCTACCCAAGCCCAGACCCCGGAAATGCGCGGCGCTAACACCATTGCACCCCATAAGCCGAATACCACGGAAGGAATAGCAGCCAATAAGTCAACTACGTAAGAAATGACTGATGCCACCCGCTTGGGCGCATAGTGGGAAATGAAAAGCGCGATCCCAACCGCAATCGGCGCCGCTATCAACAAAGCCAAAAGCGCCACCACTAGCGTGCCAAAAATCAACGGGAAAATAAGTTGCCAGATGGTGGTACGCGCCTGCGGCAGATGCGCCAATGCCGCCCGCAGCGCGTCATCGGAGGCGGTGAAAGCAGGTGCTGCCCGCGCAATCAAAAAGATGGCTACCGCAGCCAGCACGCATAAAATGAACACTGCGGCGCCGGTCGCAACCCACCGGAAAATGCGGGAAATGCCCCGATCAGCGATTTTGCGGTTGCGACGCTTTTTTAGGGAAAGAGTGGGCGGCTTTTTACCAGCTGCCCCGGACGGCGATAGCAGCACCTCGGTTGATTCCGTGGCAAATTGGTTAGACGCAGCTGACGGCGGAATGTCAACAACGGTAGCCATCCGGTTCTCCTATCCCTCGCCCACTTGGCTTAGCACGCTATACCGTGGGAACATCCATAGCCGCAAGTATTGTTACGACTATCTGCCACCAACGCGCGGCGCCAGATAATTGAGCGCCGCGCGAGGTGGATGAGTTATTTAGTTATTGCCTACAGTGATGGCGTTGACCGACTCCAGCACTTGGTCACGCAAGGTGGGCGTGATGGGCGCGGAATCGGCTACTTGCGCCGATAGCTGCTGGGCTTGGTCCGAAGCCAAGAACGTTACGAACTCGCGAATGAAGTTACCTTCCATCTCGTTTTCGTAGTGCAGGCACACTACGACGTAAGAAACCAAAACCAGCGGATAAGCGCCGTCAGCCTCGGTTAAGCGGTCGATGTCTACCGACATATCGTGCTCATGGCGGCCCGGACGTGATGGGGAAACCTCAATAGCGATAGCGGCACCCTCGGCAGTTGGCACCTGCCAAGTGTCGCCAACTTGGATGGCAGCTACGCCAAGGTTTGCACCTACCGCGCCTAGGTCGGCATAGGTGATAGCGCCTGCAGTTTGGTTTACCACGTTAACCACACCGGTAGTACCGGCTGCTGAAGCGCCACCTTCGGTGGGCCAAGTGCCAGCCGGGGTCCAAGTCCAGATGGATGGTGCCTTTGCGTATAGATAGTCTACGAAGTTCAATGTGGTGCCAGACGAATCCGAGCGGTGTACCGGCGTGATGGCCAAGTTGGGCAGGTCAACACCGGGGTTGTCGGCAGCGATGGCCGGATCATTCCAGTTGGTGATTTGGCCGGTGAAAATCTTGGCGATATTCTCTGCGTTCAGGTTGAGCGTGTCGATTCCGTCCAAATTGAACGCGACGGCGATTGCCGAAATATACACGGGCAAGTCGATAGCGCCTTCAGGGCCGCAGCGGCCAAGCGAGGTTTGGATCTCATCCTCATTGAGCGCGGCATCCGAGCCAGCCCAGAGCACGCCACCGGCTAAGAACTGAGTACGGCCAGCGCCGGAACCTGACGGGTCATAAGAAATAGTGACATCGGGGTTGCCGTCTTGGAAGGTGGCGATCCAAGCCGCCATCGAGTTTTCTTGGGTGGAGGCACCGGCACCGGCAAAGTGGCCGCTTAACGTGCTGGTGGCTACCGAGCCGTTGCCTTCGGGCAAGGGAGCTTGGGGGGCGCCATTAGCTAGGGGATCATCGGAACCGCAACCAGCTAAGGTCAACGCGAGGGCGCCAGCGACTAGCGCGGCAGCTACTCGGGGTCCTCGAGAAATCCGGAAAGGATTTCTTGGGGTGAGGGCCTGCATAAAGGTTTTCAAGGCAAAGATTCCTATTCAATCGTTTGTCATCATGGGTGTGGCGCTCGAATCGTTTTGATTCGGGATACGCCGACGATTGCAGACTACCGCTGCTAGGTAACGCGACGCTAAGCGCTAGGTTAACGGCAGGTGAACTTTTCCCGAAAATGCGGTTATTCGCCCGTCCTCCCGCTCGTGGCTGTCGAGGTTGGCTGACGATGCGGGGCGAACTGGCGTGTTGTTGGCGTCACATTGAAACTCGCGTATTAGACTCGCGCCTAAGTAGGGGTTTCTGCCGGTATTACGGCATTACGCAAAGGAGTGACGTGGTAAATCTGGACAATTTAGGCACCGAACGGCGCAATGCCGCTACGTTCGGGCTGGATCAAATGAGCGTTGGCGATGCCGTGCGCCTGATGAACGCCGAGGACATGCAGGTGGCGACTGCCGTGTCTAAGCAGTTGCCGCAAATTCAGGCCGTTATTGAGAAAACTATCGCTTCATTTAAGGCCGGTGGGCGGTTGATCTATTTGGGGGCCGGTACCAGTGGGCGGCTGGGAGTTCTGGATGCCGCCGAATGTGTGCCGACGTTTGGGGTCTCCCCCGATTTGGTGGTGGGGCTGATCGCAGGCGGGATGAAGGCCATGACGGTCGCGGTGGAGGGTGCAGAGGATGATGCTGCGCTGGGCCGCCAAGATTTGATTGACCTGCACTTAACGCCTAATGACATGGTGATTGGTATTGCGGCTTCGGGGCGCACGCCTTATGTGATTGGGGCTCTCGATTATGCCCGCGAGATTGGCGCCAGCACCGGCACCATCAGTTGTAACCTAAATGCCGAGATTAGCAAGCACGCTGAGCTACCCATTGAGGTAGATTGCGGGCCCGAGTTTTTGACCGGCTCTACTCGCCTCAAGAGTGGCACGGCGCAAAAGCTTATTCTCAATATGATTTCCACCATTTCGATGATTGGCATTGGCAAGGTTTATAACAACCTGATGGTAGATGTGAAGCCCACTAACGAAAAGTTGGTGGCTCGCGCTAAGCGCATTATTGTTGAAGCTACAGAATGTTCCCCCGAGGTCGCAGCCCAAGCCTTTGAGGATTCTGGGCGTGACGTGAAACTTGCCATCGTGATGGTACTGACTGGCGATACCGCCGAGGGAGCCAAAGCGCGGCTCACCAAGGCCGATGGTTTTGTCCGGGAGGCCATCAAATAGGGATGCTTATAACTAGCGATGATGCTTGCCACTCTTTGCTGACATCATCAGTGAGAAAGACTTAAACCGCTGGATGAGGTTATTCATTCAGAAGGATTAATTTGAAAGGAAATGTGATGGCTGACAAATATGAAGTCATTGCTGGTTCAACAATTGATGCGATTGGCGGGGCGGGCAATATTGCCTCATTCTCCAACTGCATGACGCGCCTGCGGGTGCGTCCGGTTAACGCCGCGCTGATTAACGATGCGGCGGTGAAAAAGATTCCGGGCGTGCTGGGCACGGTCAGCGACGGCGACTGGTACCAAGTTATCTTGGGGCCGGGTGCGGTCACTAAGGTTGCTGAGCACTTTGGGCGGCTGAGCGCTGTTGCTCCCGGTGCAGTAATAGCGGATGCCGGGGCGCCCGATGTCTATTACGAGGACTTGGGTTCTGGCACTTCTGCAGAGGCGTTAGCCGCCCGGGGCGCCGAAATGAAGGCCGCGCAAAAGGCTAAGAATGATACCCCGGTCAAGAACTTCTTACGGCATATCGGCAATATCTTTGTGCCGCTGATTCCGGCCTTTGTCGGCGCTGGTTTAGTGGGCGGTATTGCTTCGATTCTGCAAAACCTGATGACGGCTGGCTATATTCATAGCCCGTTCTGGATTCAGTTGCAGCAGGTGTTTGGGATTATCCAACGCGGCCTATTCGCTTATCTGATGATCTTTATCGGCATCAACGCCGCTAAAGAGTTTGGCGCTACCCCGGCATTGGGCGGTTTGATCGCCGGTGTCACCCTGCTGAACGGCATGAGCGCCGACAACCCGATTAACAACATCTTTACCGGCACGCCACTGGCGGCTGGGTACGGTGGCGTGATTGGGGTGTTGCTGGCCGTTTACCTGTTATCGCTGATCGAGCGGTGGCTGCGTAAGTTTGTGCCAGACTCCTTGGATATCATCGTGACACCCACTATCGCTATTCTGTTGGTTTCGCTGATAACCATATTCTTGATTATGCCGTTTGCCGGTTGGGTTTCTGCCAACCTACTTGGCGGGATCAACTGGGTGCTCGACGTGGGCGGGCCGGTCGCTGGCTTCATCTTGGGCGGGCTATTCCTGCCACTGGTGATGTTGGGGTTGCACCAAGTGCTTACTCCCATTCACGTTGAGATGATTCAGGCTTACGGCAGCACCTTGTTACTCCCGATGCTGGCTATGGCTGGCGCTGGGCAGGTCGGTGCGGCACTGGCGCTGTGGATTCGCTGCCGTCGTAATCGGTCGCTAACCGACATGATTAAAGGCGCGCTGCCAGTTGGCTTCTTGGGCATCGGCGAGCCGCTGATTTACGGTGTGACGCTGCCATTAGGTCGGCCATTCATTACCGCTTGTATTGGTGGCGCTTTTGGTGGCGCGATGATCGGTTTGCTGGGCAACGTCGGCGCTACTGCTGTGGGCCCATCGGGCGTGGCTTTGATTCCGCTGATTGCTGGTGGCGCATGGTGGAAGTACATTATCGGCCTGATCACTGCTTACATCGCTGGGTTCCTTATCACTTACTTCTTTGGTGTCCCACGCGAGGCCATGGAAGGTGACGATGAGGTTTCCGAGGCTGTCGCTCGCGAAAATCGCCAAGCCGCCTACGACGGCACGGTCGCCTACAACTAGCCCCCGCTGTTTGTGCGGTCGTTTATACCGATTACAACTAAGTACAACAACTAAAGGGCCAGCGTCCCAAATGCGGACGCTGGCCTTTAGCTTGCAATAGATTGCGGGTCAAGCCCGCAATGACAGTGAGTTTGCGGCTACGTTCAGCCTAGACGCAGGCATAAGCTAGCGGCCTGCGCGGATGGCTTCGGCGTATTCCGCCCATGCCTCTAGTTCGTTGCGATGCCGGTCAACAAACTCTTGTTGCAGAGCAAGATTTATCTGGTGGCGACGCTGGTCGTAATCAACGCGACTTTCGCAGTCGTAGTTGGCTACCGCGGTAGCAATCTCACGCTCAGTAAAAGCGGGAAGCCCCGCTGGGTTCATATCAGTAAAATTAGGCCAAGTCACAGAAGTGACTCCGTACTCATCTACTTCTACGACACCACCCCGTAGAGTCATCAGTTCATTAACTAAAGATTGCCTCAATAAACTGGGAGATTGAGAACCTGAAAAACCCTCAGTCGCCATACAGGCCACCCATTCGGCATTTAGCGCAGCAAACTCCGGCGCAGTATCAAATGTTAACCCAACCCAAAACCTATCAATCTCGGCTTGGATCGCAGGGAACTCTACCGAGTGCGAGGCGGCTCGGTGCGCGGCGTCGGCACATCCCGCTAAAGCTGGATCCCAAGAACCATCCTGAACTTCACCCCATAAAGCGGCTTCCCATGCAGCACGTTCCGCAACCGACATAAGGGCGAGGGCAGCCGCATTAGGATCGGCTCCCATCTCAGAACGAATCGAAATCGAATCAGCATTCCGCACACTTAAACCTGTACTGATGCCAAACCCGAACTCCTCAGCAAAAGCCCTAGTATCCGCATTCACCCCCTGTTCAGCACTCACCACAGTCACCGATATTCGAGTACCCAGATTCGGCAAATACACAAACCCGTGCTCGGCCATACAGACTGAAATAAACTCCTCCCGAGCACGTTCCTCGGAGGTCAGACGAGCCTCCATCGCTTCGGGACTCTCGTCAGGATAAACCCCAGTAATCCGAAAGACAAACTCGCTGAGAGCCCCGAGTTGCCGCGTAGTCGCGGCGCCCCCGTCGGTATCAGTAGCACCATTAGCGCATCCCGCGAAAAGCAACATCGCAAGCACAACTGAGCCGAAACGCCTAGTTGCTTGCTGCCTCAAGCGGTAGTTACTCATCGCTATCAGTATGACAGACACAATATCTATTAACCAAATCATTCAATGATTTGTAATAGCATGCTATCCGGCTAGTTCGGCGGCGTTGCGGTATTCCTCTAGCTGGGGGCGGTGGTCGATTACGAACTGGGCTTCGGCTTGCCAGAATAGGGTGTTGCGTCGGCCTCGGAAGCTGATGGCCTCTCGGCAGTCAAGATCGGTAAGTGCCAGATCAACCTCGCGGGAACGGAATGTTTGCAAGGCGACTGAGTTATCGCCCTCGGCATGCCAAAGCTGTATATCGAAATATTCATCCTCAAGAGCCATCATGACATCAGCAGGGCGACCATAACCGACAAGCCCTTTATCTGCCATGCAGTTTGCCCAATCGCGATAAAGTGCACTGAACTCTGGACTCTGGGCGACGTTATTCCACAACTCATTAAGAGCCGTAAACAGCGGCGCAAACTCGTCGTTATCTCTGAGGAACAATGGACTTTCCTCAGTGGCTTGCTGGTGGGATTGGCCTAAGCACCCCCGACTGCGCCAGAACTCTGCCCACTGCTCCGGGGTCATATTAGCCGTTGGAAAAATAGGGTCAGCACCGTTTAGAGCCTCCATCCACGCTGCCCGTTCCCCGTCGCTTAAACTCTCCACTAACTCCTGATTCGGATCATCGCCAACCCGTTGATTGTTACTACCAGATGCCCTCCAATGGCCGGAAACTATCCCAAACCCGTATTGACTAACCCACTCCCGATCATCTGGTTGCCGCTCGTCAATACCGCCAACGTAATCGAATCTGCCAGAGCCGACATCAGGGAAATAAGTGAACCCGAGTTCTTGCATACACTGAGCAGTTAGTTCCTCCCGGCGCAACGCTGCCTCATTAGCCAGCCGCCGTGTCTCATCGGAGTTCTCTCGAATCGATGAACCAAGAAATTCGTCCAGCGGCGAGGTATTTGTCGCTGACACATTCGGAGGTTCAGCTACCCCATCCGTGATTGCCGATTGCACACTACAAGCGCCAACAATCAACGCCAGCAAGCCAGCACTAACCAGAGAAGCCAGTTTTCGGCGATAAAGCATGACCCGTCCTATCAAGATGTAAGGGGCAGAGATACTGCGAAATAATAGTAAAAAGGGTGTCATCAGAAATGCCTAACCACAATTGGAATACACTTCTGACGACACCCCAGGTAGCATCTTGGTCGTGCAATATCCCACCTACAACCGAACTCGTCCCCCGTACCAGACCGGCCCCGAGGCTGGGCAGGCTTCATAAAGATAGATGACCTCCTCCGAGTCTCGGACGCTCAGCGGTAACTGTTGTTGCGGGATAAACGTTCCGCCGAGGGCTATCCAAGTTTCGGCGTCTGGCGGCTCTCGCATCTCAAATCCGTGCGCAATAAGACACGCCCGAGTATCCAGCATCCGCTCATACAACTCTAATGTTGCCTCAAAGCCACCCATATCAGGCCTCGGGAACCTTTCCCGACACGCATCTTCGGCGTAACCCATTAGATCGAACAAGTCTGGCGGGGTACTTCGCTCTGGATTCGGAGTAGCCATCAGACTAACATCCCAACCAATTTGAGATCGAACTGGCCGTACGTTTAAATCTGCGAGAACATCAGGGGGTACTACAAGTTCCAACTCATGGATTACGCAATCAAAAAGCGAGTTTTGATATTCATTGCCAATAGTACGATGTGAAGTCATCCACGCCGGTTCCACCCAACTCGGGTCTACCTCAAAAACATAGCGGTCAACGTCAACTGGACTTGCTACTTCAGAGTTTGTAGTGCTCGCACAAGCGGTTAGTGACAAGGTCATAGCCGACATCGCAAGCACTACCAAGCGTTTCTGCATCAACTTCATAATGGTAAGCTTAGTTGCCTAAATGCAGTCGTGATGCCCATAAGTCGCCGCGTTACCGCCAACATACCACGAGCCATTACCTGTCGATCCTGTGAACGGTCGGCGTGCGAAGGCTAGGGTTCCATAGTTACGGTAGTAGACTCCGGGAGCCGTCAGTACGATTAGGCCAGCACCACCACGGCGAGAAGCAGTTAAACGGTTGATTCGACTGTAGCATGTTGCGTGACCCCATAAAAAGAACTGCTCGGTTTGCACATAGGCAGGCGCTGGAGCTTCGTAGGCGGCGGCTGGCGTGGCGATTGCGGTCAGGCCGGTGAAAGCGAGAGTGATGCCGGCGAGGGCGCTGGCGATTTTTACACCAAAGTTCTTGGGGCGGTTGTCGTTAGTCATATTGACTTCCTTTCTTAGGGTTGCCCCACTTACGGGTTGCAAGTGGGGTACTACAAACGAAAGCAAACGCTCTAAATAAAGTTATCTACCCATTTAACACGTCTGCTAGAACTCATTCACCGTCCATCGCTTAGTTACTACAAAACAGTATTGGGCTGTGGCGAACGAATGGCAGATTTACGCCGGGATGAAATGACCCCAAGCAAAATCGAGCGTATTTAGGCCATAAAAAGCATTTGCGAGGTAAGAAATTAGATAGGTCAAGGGACATTCCTTTCAATAGTGATTGTTGCAAGTGTCTATCCAGCCTTTGGATTACTACTTGCCGATAGCTATGAGTATGACAGACCCATTATCTAATAACCAAATCCCCGGACGACGGCGCGAAGTCATTTGGCCTGTATAGGCCAACCCTAAGGACACTGTGAGCAGCGGAAACACAAAGCTGCCGTAGTCCCTGCGCACTATCTCTGGCAGCTGCCGATTGCTGACAATCACGTGCGACGCCCTATGGGCACCCCAAAATGCGATACCGCAAAACCGCAGGACAGAAGCCTAGAACCGTTCGTCAGTTAAGGCAGACTGAATATCATTAGGCTAGGATGAGTGCTGACTGCAAGCGCGGAAATATCGGCCTCATTCTGCCCCGCATCCTACAACAGTCAAAACACGCCAGAATGTTAGGGATATGGTGGCTCAAAATGATCGTATCTGACGTGCCTGACCTGCACAAATGCCTTTACAAAACCGGAGCCGACGGGAGCCTAACCTACCTCGCTGGAGAGGTAATAGGCCCCGACCAGATTGACACGACACTTGCAAGACTTAGCGCCGCTACAACTCGCCAAGTCGCAACCTTCGCTCCCGGTAAGCCACTCACGCCTGAGCAGATTAGTGCGACACAATCGCGCAATGTCGGATTATATGACAGGAACATCCACTCACGCACCATCTACTTAGCCAGCGTCAGAAGTGATAGACCAATGCTCGACCACGTCAAATGGCTCAATGAACGTGGATCGGAAGTGCGCACGGTGGCCGCCTTGCCGTTACGGATGATAATCGCCGACAAACAAACCGCAATTGTCCCGCTTGATCCCAGCGACGGTATGGCGGGGATTGTAATTCATCGGGACGGGGCGGTGGTGTCTGGCCTCCAAGCCCTATTCGAGTTGACTTGGACATGTGCGACTCCCCTTGGGTTGGTCATCACTGAAAACGGCGACGCCCTATCTGCTAACCAACGCACCATCCTTGAACACCTGACATTAGGGCATGGCGACAAGGAAGTCACTAAAATGACGGGCATATCGGGGCGCACGATACGGCGGGAAGTCGCCGCGCTCAAAGCCCGCCTCGGCGCTAAAAACCGATTCGAAGTCGTGTACAAAGCGGTGAAAAGAAACTTGATCTAGGCAATGCAGCACTTCTATATCGCTGGGTTCCTCATCACTTACTTCTTTGGTGTCCCCGTCCTAAAAGTGGACGCTGGCCTTTAGCTTGCCATGGATTGCAGGTCAAGCCTGCCGGTTGAGACCGGTAGTTGAGACTGTCGCTTTTACTTAGCCCGCTGAAGTGCAACTACCGGTAGATTCATTATTTGGGGTTAACGGCGAGCCAATCAGGGCCGAAGTTTGAGCACAGGCCGAGAGATTGGAAATAGCCGATATCGCGTTGGTAACGGGTCAGATCTGGAGTAATCCCGGCATCGGGTAGGCGAGCGATGATCTCCCGCGCCTTGGCCACATTATTCGCCCGCAGATACCCGTAAAGCGACTCTTCCAGCAGGCGCGGTTCTTCCCGCGCCGATTCGTCCAGATACTGCGCCCAACTATTCCATTCGGATTCGGGGATATCTGTTGGATTCTCGGTGGGTAGATACGAGTAGTAGGTGTCGAACTTGTTGTTGAGCCGGAACCCGAGTTGCTCAGCGACGGCGGCGGAACCAGTATTGGAATCCACACAGAGCCATTCGATGGTGCGATAACCCTTCGCGAAACATTCGGTAATAGTCGCGGACGCGGCTTTCCGGGCGAGCCCCTGCCGCCGGTATTCTTCGGCAGTCTTGATTCCAATCGCGATTCGGTCGCGGTAGCAGCAATCGCTGATCGACCAACTCACGATCTCGTCGTCCGAGACAATGTAGTAGCCGGCGCCTCGCTGGGTAAAGTTCGCGAAGGCTCCCCAATCGCTCACCCAATTCAGAATAGCGTCGGCATTCGGTAAGCCTGCTTCTTGGAGCGAATCTAGGTCGGTTATCTTATGCATAACGTACCCGGGGGGAAGTTCCGCATTGTCGGGCCGGAAATCGGCTTGTGTTAGGAGGTACCGACGACCGGGAAAAGGTCGGACAAACTTATTCGGATGAAACGGCGGGATTTTCGCGTCCCAATCAGGCGAATCGGGGGTGACCGAATCCCATAAATCGAGATGCGCCGCAATGTCCGAACAGAACACTTCGTCGCTCGCGTCCCCAGCGACCATGTTGCACTCGGGGGACTGGATCAACGCTGCCGTAGGTCGGGTAGCATCGTTGGCAAATACCTTGCCCGGGATGTTGCCAGCCAACACGCTAAGGGTGGACAGCTCATTCTGCGAAGTAACCAGCGGGAGTACGCGGTGATAGTCCGGCGGCGAAAACTCAATCATCAGCCCAATCATAGTTCACCGAGCGATGCGGGGGACAGCAAGCCCGAAACATGGTTCATTAAGTTATCCTTTGTCTGAAAACGAGATATCAGTTTGAACCCCGTGCAATGGTTAAACGAACGTTGCTCGGAAACCGTAGCACAGCAATTGATATAGGGTGCCAGTTTGTTTTGACTACAGACGTTAAGGCGTTACAATAGTAGTCTGGGGTAAGATCGCGTTTACGTTCTTAGTCCACCCTTTAGGCGGGGATACCCCTCGCCACTACTTCCGTCGCGGAGGTGCTGAGCAACTATAATGAGAACGCTCAGCATCTTCGTTGACGAATCTGGGGACTTCGGCAAGTTTGAACCGCACTCCCCATTCTATATTCTTTGTTTGGTGTTCCACGATAGCGCAACCAATATTGACTCTGATTTCGCTAAGCTCCATGAACAGCTTGCCAGATACGGGTTAGATTCGAGTCATGCTTTGCATAGCGGACCACTGATTCGTAGGGAGCTTGGCTACACAGCGATGGACATGCCCGAACGCCGCTCTCTTTTTCGCTTACTGGTTGATTTTGCGAGACGTTCCGGGGTTCAGCATCAAACTTGGATATTCGACAAGCGCAAGCAGGAAGGCGCGGAGCTAACTGACGCCATTTTTGCGGCAATGGAATCGTTCCTGACAACAAACTACCAGTATTTTGAACGATGGGACAGGATAACCGTTTATTAATGTTGGTGGCTTATCAAAATCAGAGCATGATTTTTTCGCCACAAAACAAGCGCCAGCTAACCGGGCGCTTAAGAAAGCATACTTACGCATACTGGAAAAATCTCGGTTCAAAAACATTTGAGCCGTTAATCGGCGAATTTGTAGCCGAGGCCGCGGATGGTTAGAAGGTGGCGAGGGTTGGCAGGGTCGGGTTCGATTTTGCTACGCAAGCGCTTGATGTGCACGTCAAGGGTTTTGGTGTCGCCAACGTAAGACGTCCCCCAAATGCCGTCAATCAACTGGGAGCGAGTCAATACTTTTCCGTGGTTACGCATCAACAACTCCAGCAAATCAAACTCCTTCAATGGCATCTTGACTGGCACCCCAGCCACCGTCACCGCATGCCCATCAACATCAATAACAACATCACCAATCTGCTGCATCCGGCTCTCGTCAACGCCGCTATCCTCGCCACCTACCGCGCTCACGGGCACGGTTTGTCGGCGCAACACCGCGCGGATGCGAGCGAGCAGTTCGCGGAACGAATACGGCTTCGTGACATAGTCGTCGGCGCCTAACTCTAAACCAACAACCTTATCGACTTCCTCCCCTTTAGCGCTCACCATAATGATGGGAACATTGGAAACCGTACGCAGTTGACGGCACACTTCCGAGCCGGAAATGCCGGGGATCATCAAATCCAATAACACCAGATCGGCGCCATGAGCGTGGAAGGACTTGAGCGCCTGCACCCCATCCGCGACGGCCTCCACCTCAAAACCCTCACGCTCAAGTTGGTAAGTGAGCGGTTTGCGATAAGCCGCCTCATCCTCAACCAACAATAATCTGGTCACCCAAGTTCTCCGGTCTCTGTATGAGTACCTACATTTGCTTGCATACCTATATTAGCGCCGATATTAACGGCATCTGCAGCGGGGATTCGTAACGTAAACGTCGAACCCGCGCGCGGGGCGGACCAAACCGTAATATCGCCGCCGTGATCGCGGGCAATATGCTTGACGATGGACAGACCCAAGCCCGTGCCGCCTGTGACCCGCGAGCGCGCCGGGTCGGTGCGGTAAAAGCGCTCAAATATCCGCTCATGATCCTTTTTGTCTATCCCAATCCCTTGGTCAACAACAGCCAATTCCACCATACCGGCTTGTTGCTTTATCCCAATCCCTACGCGAGTATTGGGCGGCGAATAGTTAATCGCATTATCCAACAGATTGCGCACCGCCGTCGTTAATAGTGCCTCATCGCCATAAACCAACAAATCCTCGCCACCTGCCTGCCTGATAACGATATTTTTCGCCGTCGCCGCCGTCTGCGTGCGGGCAACCGCTTCATTAACCACATCAGCCAGATGTAACACTTGCACATCGGACATCACTGATGCGGATTGAATACGCGATAACTCGATTATCTCTTGCACTAACACCGAGAGCCGTTTGGCTTCCGTATGCATTTGCTCGGCGAACTTGCGCACGGCCACCGGATCATCGGCCGCATCCGCCATCGTTTCGGCTAGTAACGACATCGCACCCACCGGACTTTTTAGCTCGTGGGAGACGTTCACCACAAAGTCGCGGCGGATGGCTTCCAGCCGGTGCGCCTCGGTACGATCCTCGGCCAGCACCAGAATCCGCCCCTTGCCAATGGTCGCCACTCGCACCAGCAACATCACATTATCGGCGCCGGTAGTGCTGCGATCGAGTTCCAACTCTTGCTCCACAATCTCGGAGCCGCCGCGCACCCGAGCCACCAAATCGCGGACGGCAGGCTGCACCAACTCATCAGCGCGCACCAACCCAAACGCATACGCAGGCGGCGACGCCGAAACTATGTCGCCATCGGTATCAATAAGTACCGCCGCCGCCCGCAAAATAGACAGCACACGCACGGCATCGTCCTCAAGCAGGGGCGGTGTTTGGACCGCCAATAGAGCACGCTCCCGGGCGCGGGCCTGCCACCACAATAACGCGAACACCGCTGCGGCAAGGATGAAAATGACCAGCAGCGGCCAGCCATACCAACCGAGCGCGTCCACACCCATCATCCTAGTGCGAAATCCATCCGGTTTACCGAAAGTTCATGGTTTATTCCTTGGTTGGCCATGTATCTGCCCTATTTTTCCGGGCGGAGGCCATATAATAGGGTTCAGGATATCCGCCTAACACGATGGGATTGCCATGCGGAAAATTTTTGAGCGCGAAATGATGGGCGTCGGCAACGATCTGATCGCCATGAGCATTGCGGTGCATGATGCGATGGCAGATGCCGGGCAAGCGCTACTCACTAGCGACTATCTGTTAGCGCAAAAGGTGATTGCTGAGGACGAAAAGATCGACCAGATGCAGCGGGAACTGGATGAGCGCTGCGTACACATTCTGGCACAACAAGCCCCGGTCGCTACCGACCTGCGCACCTTAGTGGCGGCGCTGCGGATGTGCGCCACGTTGGAACGCATGGGCGACCTCGCGCGGCATATCGCCGAGATCGCGCGCAGCCGGTATCCTGACTCGGCCCTGCGCCCCGAATTGCAGACGGTGTTTGAAAAGATGGTAGACGCGGCCACCCACGCGGCAGTTGAGGTCACCGCACTACTGCGTTCCCGCGATTTGGAGCAGGCCGAACTGATTCAGCGCAACGACGCCATCCTTGACGACCTCCACATGCAGACTTTCGCGGCCTTATTCGACCCGAACTGGCAGGGTACCGCGCATGAGGCTGTGGATATCACGCTGTTGGGCCGGTTCTTGGAGCGCTTTGGCGACCACGCCACCAGCATCGCTCGGCGCATCGTCTTTTTGGTTACCGGCGAACACTTACCGCGTAACGATGGCACGCGGCAAGAACGCTACTACCCCCACCCCGAGGGCTACGGCAGCGGGGGCTGGGTGCCCACCGAGACCGCCACCGACTAGGCTCGACCCGGACGTGAGATTGCGGGTCAAGCCCGCAATGACGGTATGCCTAGCGCGTGTGGTTGCGGATGAGATACAAGGAACATGAGCGACGGCGGTAGGAGAACTACCGCCAAGCGATTGAGACGAAGTAGATCGCCGCAATGACGGTATGCCTAGCGCGTGTGGTTGCGGATGAGATACAAGGAACGTGAGCGACGGCGGTAGGAGAACTACCGCCAAGCGATTGAGACGAAGTAGATCGCCGCAAACACTCCGCTAGGCACCGGCGATTAGGGACGGCGCCGCAGGCGTTGGCGAGTAGTGTGACCGTGGCACGTCGGTAGCGCTCTGCGGCGGCTTGGATACGCGCGTCTGGTCAGGCGCAAAGATGCCAGTGAAGGTGAACTTGCGGTCACTCCCCTCGCCCTCAACACCCACCTCAACAAGCTCGCCGGGCTTCAGGTCGCCAAACAGAATCTTTTCGCTGAGTTGATCCTCGATGTCGCGCTGGATGGCCCGCTTCAAAGGCCGCGCCCCCAGCACCGGGTCATAACCCTTATCAGCCAAATAGTCCTTGGCTTCCGGCGTGAGTTCTAGGCCCATAGTCTGATCGCGCATCCGCTTGTCGAGCTTGGCAAGTTCCAAATCAACAATCTGTAGAATTTCAGCTTTAGTAAGTTGCGGGAACACAATCATATCGTCCACGCGGTTTAAGAACTCAGGGCGGAAATTCTTTTTGAGTTCCTCAGTAACTTTGGCTTTCATACGCTCATAACTGGTGGCGGTATCGGTATGTGCGGCAAAACCAGTTTGCACGCCCTTAGCGATATCGCCGGTACCCAAGTTAGTGGTCATGATGATAACCGTATTTTTGAAGTCAATCATCCGGCCTTCGGCGTCGGTAAGTTTACCTTCCTCTAACACCTGCAAAAGCGAGTTAAAGATATCCTGATGCGCTTTTTCGACTTCATCAAATAGCACCACTGAGAAAGGCTTGCGGCGCACTTTTTCGGTTAGCTGGCCGCCCTCGCCATAACCAACATAACCGGGTGGGGAACCAAACAACCGCGAAACGGTGTGCTTTTCTTGGTACTCGGACATATCCAACTGAATAAGCGAATCCTCATCGCCAAACAAGAACTCCGCGAGCGCTTTGGCCAACTCCGTCTTGCCAACCCCCGTCGGGCCAGCAAAAATGAACGAACCGCCGGGGCGCTTCGGATCCTTCAAACCAGCCCGCGTGCGGCGAATGGACTGCGACAACGCCTTAATGGCCTGATCCTGCCCAATAACGCGCTTGTGCAGTTCCTCCTCCATGCGCAGCAAACGACCGGATTCCTCAGCCGTCAACTTGACCACCGGAATGCCCGTAGACATAGCCAATACTGTCGCGATTAATTCCTCATTAACCTCAGCAGTTTGATCCTTTTCGCCCTCGCGCCAATTCTTTTCCATTTCGGCGCGCTTAGCGATTAGTTGCTTTTCTTTATCACGCAACCGCGCGGCTTCCTCAAAGCCTTGGGCGTCAATAGCGGCTTCTTTTTCGCGCTTTGCTTCGGCAATTTCATCATCCATCGCCTTTAGCTCCGGCGGGGCCGTCATGCGTTGGATGCGTAACCGCGCCCCGGCCTCATCAATTAAGTCGATCGCTTTGTCTGGCAAATAGCGATCATTGATATAGCGGTCGGCCAGAGTGGCTGCCGATACTAAGGCCTCATCGGTAATAGATACCCGATGATGGGCTTCGTAAAGGTCGCGTAAGCCCTTAAGGATTTCGATGGCATGCGGTAAATTCGGCTCGGCCACTTGAATAGGCTGGAACCTTCTTTCGAGTGCGGGATCTTTTTCCACATACTTGCGATACTCGTCAAGCGTGGTCGCCCCGATTGTTTGCAACTCGCCGCGGGCCAGCATCGGCTTCAAAATAGATGCCGCATCGATCGCACCCTCGGCAGCGCCCGCGCCCACCAGCGTGTGAATTTCGTCAATAAATAGGATGATGTCGCCGCGCGTCCTGATTTCTTTCAGGACTTTCTTTAGCCGTTCCTCAAAGTCGCCACGATATCGTGACCCGGCCACTAGTGAACCCATATCAAGGGTATATAGGTTTTTGTCTTTCAGCGTTTCTGGCACATCGCCGCGCACGATGTCCTGCGCTAAGCCCTCAACAACTGCCGTCTTGCCCACACCCGGCTCGCCGATTAGAACCGGATTGTTTTTTGTGCGGCGGCTGAGCACCTGCATTACGCGCTCGATCTCCATGCCCCGGCCAATCACCGGGTCAAGCTTGCCCTCGCGCGCGGCCTGCGTCAGGTTGCGACCGAACTGATCCAGCACGGCGCTGCCCGTCTGGGTGCTGCCCTCGCCTACGCCACCAGCCGCGACCGGCTCTTTACCGCCCGTGCCGCTGAGCAGTTGGATTACCGTATGCCTTACCTTAGCCAGGTCGGCGCCCAGCTTGGTGAGCACCTGCGCGGCCACGCCCTCGCCTTCTCGTATCAGGCCAAGGAGGATGTGCTCGGTGCCGATGTAGTTGTGGCCGAGTTGCAGGGCCTCGCGTAGCGACAGTTCCAGCACCCGCTTGGCCCGAGGCGTGAACGGAATATGCCCTTCCGTCTGCGGCTGGCCTTGGCCGATAATCTCGACCACCTGCTTGCGCACTTCCTCTAGGTTAATGCCCAATTGGTCGAGCGCCTTGGCGGCCACGCCTTCGCCCTCGTGGATCAGGCCCAGCAGAATATGCTCCGTACCAATATAACTATGGTGCAGCAAGCGAGCTTCCTCTTGGGCGAGCACGATTACGCGGCGGGCGCGGTCGGTAAACCGTTCAAACATCGTCACACTACTTCCTTGGGCCTCTGTTGCGCTGCGGTTACCCGCGTTGTTGGTCGAGGCGTTAGCTAGGTCAAGCCACTTGGAGTTCGACTTGGATGTGCCAAGCGGCCCTTGCGCTAAAGGGTAGAGCGTTCGCGGTGGTCTGCCTACCTGAGGCGGGCTTTGTTCGCCGCTGGCGTGACGTTTGGCGGCATGATTACCAGTTTTTCGCCACAATGGCGCCCTAGCCGGTTGCATTACTTGCCGGTTCGCTTAGCCGTGAGGTTTGTCAAATCGGGTGCGGCAGGCTGTGGAAAACTGATTATCGTTGTTGGGAGTTGTCTAGTAGAATGAGGTTAATAGTTTACTTGTAAAGGAGTTTTAGCAATGGCATTGGATACTTGGGTTAGCATCGCGACCCTTTTGGCGACGGCGTTGGCTTTGGGCGGCGCGATGTTTGGGATGTTCCGCTCGTTGCGCGGTGAGATGAACGGGCTGCGGGGCGAGATGAACGGGCTACGCACGGAGATGCGGGGCGAGATGAACGGGCTACGCACCGAACTCCGGGGCGAAATGAAAGAGTTGCGTACGGAACTTAAAGGCGACATCGGTGAGTTAAAGGCAGATGTTAGTGATTTACGCAAAATTTCCGTCGACACTAACCGCCGAGTTGATAACCTTTATACTCTTTATGCAAATGCATTTGGGGTCGCGAACAAGCACAAACCTCGTTTAGTGCTCAGAGACGCGCGGTTGGGATGAGCATAAGCGGGTTTGGACCTTATGGCGATTATGTTATTCCGTGGTTTGGCCGCGAGCTAACTCGGCTAGAAGGTTTAGCCCCCACGTCGGAAAAGCAGCGTATCGCACTTATGGAGCGGGTATTTGATTTGCGAACCGTGCTTGACGACCATCTTGATGAGGATGAGCAGGATTTGCATGATGCGATTGACAAGACCAATAACGCCCGTGCGCGCCTGAATGCTCTGTGGGCGGCGCATTTCCAAACTGGGGATGCGGCATTACTCGAGGTATTAGCGCGGGCTGATAGGTTGCTACCCAACGCATCGCCACCAAAAGCCGAGTTTGGCCCACCCCAACCTTTAAATCAATATCTCGATAAGCTCACCCAAATCACGATGGCCGACGTGCCCGCTTTCATAAAGGATGATAATCGCTGGAAACCGTGGCGGAATGCCGCCCAAGCGATTATCACAGAGCAGCTAGCCTTTACTAAACACATTTTACGGCACAACCCCGATGGTGTTATCTGCCTATTGCGCGACGCCTTACCCGTGTATCTAGCCGCCCGAAAAATTGGTGTCAATACCATCAGCCTGCCATTAAACCGTACTTATCTGGACAGATTCGGTTCGGCCGGTTCCCAATACGAAATCTACGATAAAGTTCTGAAGCACCTTTATGAAGCGCTCATCAGATATCCGAATGACCCTTTGCGACTATGGCAAAGCGCAGTGGCAAATTTACGCACCGCTATCGAAAACGATACCGCGCTAACCACGTTAGCCACCACCTTGCGTCAAGAAGCCAATCTGCCAGATGGGGATTTCATCATAGCGGAAACCGGCTTGCAGGGCACGATTCCGCTATTGACGGCAGCGGTATTCCCCCAAGCAAAGCGCTGGGAAATGTATACTGCCGGCGCTTGGCTGCTTGACGCTTATCAACCTAACTTATTCCGCCACCGATATTCCATGTTACGCCCGGTTGAAACGCTAGCGTGCGCTGATGATCTTTTCCAAGTTACCTTCCAAGATGGCGAATGGTTTGCCAATGAGACTTTGGATTCCATCACTAAAGCACGCGCCTATTGGGAAATAGCCACTATAAACCAACCGGCATATTACTAACTAAATGGAGGTGCCAGCTGGGACGCGATAAACTGCATAGTCTTTCCCCGAGACCAACGTCGTAGCGCCATCAGGAAGCAAGTCTGCTACCGACTCTTTTTCAGGGGGAACGGTCTGGCCGTCTTGCCCGGTTTGGGGATGGGTGATAGCGATGACGTAATCGGCATCCGCCCCGCGCCGCACCAAAACCTCAGGCCGCGCTGCAGGCACCGGCACCCCGGCATCAGCCAAAGCAGAGCGCAGCACCCAAGTCAAGTCCTCGCCCTGCAATACCGTCGAAACATAACTGGCTTGCCCGGCGCCATGTTGGTTGCGCGTAATGGCAGGCCAGCCCGCATAAGATGAATCTTGGTAAGGGCCGGTCGCCAACGTAGCCACAACTTCTGCGCCGTCTAGCCGCAGATGGTCAGCCCAAACGCTGCCGGTCAGTTCACGGTCGCCAGCGGCCAGCGTCACCTGCTCGCCTGCCCGCAATGGCAAAAACTCCTCGACCCAAACGCCCAGCGCAGGCCGCAGCGGCGCCATGAAGCCGCCAGCATGCACGGTATCATGCTCATCCACGATGCCCGAGAACGGCCCAACAACTAGATGGCCACCGCCGCGCACATAATCCACTAATCGCGCCGCATCGTCTGCCCGCAATAAGTATAAGGAAGGTGCCAACACTAACTTATACTTCGAAACGTCTTGACCCGGATGGACAAAGTCAACGGTAATTCCAAGTTTGAACAGTTCTGAATACCAACGGTCAAGTTGTTCCCGATGCTTTAAGTCAACAGTTGGCCGCCAATCTAAGTCTTGCGCCCAAAAAGAATCGTAATCCCACACAATAGCGACATCTGCTTGAGTGCGGCTGCCGACTAGCTCTTTCAAAGCCGCTAGATCGGCCCCGAGTTCCACAATCTCCTGCCATACCCGCGAGTCACGCCCGGCGTGCGGCACCATTGCGGAATGGAACTTTTCGGCACCAAATCGGGAAGCCCGCCATTGGAAAAACATAATCGCATCGGCGCCCCGGCCTAAATGCGATAACGCATTACGAGTTTCTTCACCGGGCCGCTTGGCGACATTGCGTTCTTGCCAGTTCACCCCAGAACTTGAGTGTTCCATCAGCATCCACGGCTTGCCACCTGCGACAGAGCGAGTGAGATCGGCAGACATGGCCAGCCCGATATGGTTATCAACGTTGGCGGCAGTTAAATAGTTATCGTTAGAGACGATATCTACTTCTTTTGCCCATTTCCATAAGTCGGTACCCAAATGGGAAGCCGCCATGAAGTTGGTGGTGATCGGACGGTCAGAATACTTGCGAATTTCGTCGCGTTCGGCGATAAAACATTCCCGCAGCATATCGTCGCTAAAACGCGCAAAGTCAAGTTGTTGCGATGGGTTGATGGAAGTACCCGTCGGCCCGGGCAATTGTACTTGTTCCCATTCGTGATAAGTCTGCCCCCAAAATGAGGTGCCCCACGCCTCATTTAATGCTGCCAAACTCCCATAGCGCTTTTGCAACCAATCGCGCCAAGCCACTAACGCATGCGGCGAATAATCCCAACCAATCGGCACCCCATATTCGTTGTGCACATGCCACAACACCACCGCTGGGTGGTTACCATAGCGTTTTGCCAGTTCGCGGGCCATCGCCACGGCCTTTTCGCGGTAGACAGGCGACGTCGGCGCCATCATGCCACGCGCGCCCGGGCCCAGTGCGACCCCGTCCTTAGTAACCGCCCGATGGTCGGGGTAGTTTTGGTATAACCATGCGGGGGGTACTACGCTAGGCGTCGCTAAATCCACCTTTATTCCGGCTTTATGCAATCCGTCAATTAAGGTATCGAGCCATTCGAAATCATATTCGCCTTCACGCGGTTCCAACTTTGCCCAACTAAATATTCCGATGGAAACTAAGTTAACCCCAGCCTCTTTCATCAATTCGATATCCTCGCGCCACACGTCTCGCGACCATTGTTCGGCGTTATAGTCGCCGCCATAACAAATCACGTCCACGCCGGGCAGCCAACCATTGTACCTTGGGCCGGGGATAAAGGGGGCAAGCGATTTTGGCGCCTTAACTTCTGGCGCCTTAACTTCTGACATCGGGGGTAACTCCTTTTAGGTTTCGTTAAAATTTAGGGATATTAGTGAGGACTTTGTACCGGCTTCAGCCCGTCGTCAAATGACTTGCCAAATGGCCGACACCTGACCGAAAAACGGCAGCGCGCCCGTTCCGATTTGTCCCATTCGACCATGATACCGTATCCTAGTGTGCACGGTCACAACAACCATGCAAAGCGCGCCAAGGTGGCAGCATTAGCGGTTTGTGAGCCGCAGCCTCGGTCATTTTCCGAGCCGCTACCAAGATACAAAGCAGTATGACGAAGCAGTAAAGAAGCAGTACACAGGAGAACACCCACATGAAATCCAGTCGTCTAAACCGTTGGCGAACCCTCGCCATCGGCGCCGTCACAGCAGCGCTCGCGTTGCCCGGCCTAGCCGCGCCCACCCCAGCCGCAGCCACCGGTCCGCGTCCCCCCGTCCCCGCAGCCGCCGCTGCCAGCATGGAAGGTCGCGTCGAATCGGACATTTACCTCGCCCCCGTCACCGGCATGCGCCCCGATACCATCCGTGGCATCGACATCGGCTCAGTAATCGCCAACGAGAACTCGGGCGTGCGGTATTTCAACTGGGACGGCGTCGAGCAAGACGTCTTCGAGATCTTCGCCGAGGCTGGCGTCAACCTAGTGCGGATCAGGATTTGGAACGACCCGTGGTACACCGCCGCTGATGGCACCCGCCACGGCTTTGGCGGCGGCAACAACGACGTGGATAAGGCCATCCAGATCGGCCAACGCGCCACGGCAGCCG
>JGI24699J35502_11134082_pt1 | contig 28878 bp, 22 predicted proteins | sample TergutMp193P4_FD_35502 | JGI IMG/M metagenome (IMG submission 35502)
CTGCAACACAATCATAGATTTACAGAACAATATCAGTAATTTCCCGAAACTGACAGAGCGGAGCATATACTTCGGTCAACCCCGTGATTTGAAAGAGTTGCCTCCGGATGCTTTGGACAAAGCCCGTCAATGGATGAAGGAGAACAAAGGAAACTATCAGATCAGTGAACGGTTTCGACCGCTTTTCGGTGTGAGAATGTTCGAGAGCTATTACTGATTTAACCTTGCAAATTCCGCCGAAAAAACAAACCGAAAGGTGCGAATATCCGGACAAATGCCGGTATTTAAGAGAATAGAAAAATGATGAAAAAGTAAAAGTTTATTGAAATTTTCCTCAAAAACGACACTTATCATAGAGGTAAGTTATTAATTTTTATGCTATCTTCGCGAAAGAAAGTGATCTTTGAAACAATAATGTAAGGAAAACGCTAACGACAGGCAAAATCTGTATGTTGTTCAGGAAGAAAGTGCGGATAAATTGGTAATGTATCAGATTTGGCGTTATAGATATAAGATATTGATAAATAGGTATATAATATTTTTAAGGATTTGCATTTTTGAGTATCATTGATTATATTATGCGTATTTATTGAAAATAAACGAATAAAAACATTAGCGGATGGGAGAAAAAGGCATATCATGTATCAGATTTGGCGTTGGTTATTTTTGTCGTGCATGCAAGTCTGAATATTTAATAAAAAGCGGAAAGACAACCAATGACAAGCAGCGGTATCAATGCAAGAACTGCGGGAAAAGATTTCTTGCCGAATATACTTACAATGCTTACAAAACCGATGCGAATCAAAATATCATCACTTTTATCAAAGAAAGTTTAGATATACGAAGCACGGCTCGGGTATTGAAAATATCAACCACCACGCTGCTTGCAAGAATAGCCGGTATCGCAAAAACAATCGTAAAACCGGCAATACCCATGGGCAGAACATACGAAATGAATGAAATGCGCACGTTTGTCGGAAACAAAAACGTCTGATACAGCTTGTTTAAGCGTTGAAAAGGCGGACAAAACGGGTGTCGGATTTCAATGTTGGTGCACGTACAAACAAAATGTTACGTCGCGTTGTAAAAACGTCGGAACTATCGATGGCAGAACGAATTTATACCGATAAATTGAAAAATTACGAATATATCATAAGTGGAAAAGTGCACAGAACGACACTTTATCAAACCAATCATATTGAAAGGATGAATTTAACTCTGCGGACGCATTTGAAACGGCTCAATCGTAAAACCATCTGTTTCAGCGGAAGTGTATCTATTTTTAATCTGTATTTTGCAGATATATTTTTGGGGATAATATTTGTGTGGTAAAGAATGATAGTTTAACATCATACATCGAGCGCGGGCATAAAAAATCCAACGACGGGAAATCCGCTATAATATATAAGACAGAATTGTAACTGTTCCAAAAAAATGCAAAGTGAAACTGTAAAACACTCAAAAAATAGTGCAGGGAGAGCAGAATCTCTTAAAAACGGGCAGAATATTTCCTACGAAAAGCCATGCGAATAGAAGGAACTAAACGAATTTATTAATTTTTGTCTGCTTAAAGGAGCGGACATTAAACTAAAAATCAAAATGAGAAATATATTATCAACGATTATTTACGTCTGTGCAACAACTATTTGTTTCGCACAAGAAACGAGCCTTATCAAATGGACTTTTGACAGGCCTTTTGAAAATTCAAGCTTGTCAGAAAGCAGTATTAGCGCCAATGCAGGCATTGCAGCCGTTAATTCGGGATTATGGTCGAATGTTGTCGTATCCGCCGGCGGCGCTGAAAACGGTGAAGGATATTCCTCGGTCGACGGTTGGGATTTTAGCGATACGCCAACAGCTTATTATCTGTTTCCTGATATAACAATACCGGAAAAATATGATGAAATTATTATTAAATTATTTTTGTTCAGCGGACAGAATGGACTTAGTGGCCCCAAGGCTTATAACTTGGAAGCGCGTATTGACGATGAAACCTCGTGGAATTTGATTAATGTTTTTACGCTAACCGAAGCCGAACAGTGGACACAATTTGTGGCTACAACAACTGCCATAAAAGATGCCACAAAGGTGTCATTTCGAATAAGGGCGAATTCCGCACAAAGCCTTGACGGCGGTACAATTTCTTTATTCAGTTCAAGCGGCGCCGATAATTTTGAAGTAATAGGAGCAAACAGAACTCTCAATGGTTTAGCAAAAATAACAAGCAATGGAGAAAAAATATATGTAAATGACCATGGTCAGTTAATTATAGAATCTGAATCGCCATTACAAAATATAACAATATATAATGTTGCAGGACAAATCGTCTATCAGAAATTTAATACTTCTCATACTGTCATTAACATAAAACAAGGAACGTATATAATTGAAACAATAATGGACGGATCCAAATCAACACAAAAAGTATTTGTTAGATAATAATGGAATAAAAGATCATAATCAATTCATGAATAAGCTCTCTCTCGCATTAGCTCTGCTGCTGCCGGTCTGTTCCTGCCATGAGGAGCAGACCATTCCGGTGGAGATTGACGTCGTCCTTCATATCAGGGATGATAACCATACTTCGCCATTGCTTGTCACGATTGAGAACAGGACTGAAAGCGCAAGCAGCTTTTTGTGGACATTCGAGGGCGGAGAGCCGGCCACTTCCGCAAAGGAGAATCCGGGAGTGGTTACATTTACTGCTCCCGGCGAACATCGGATTACGCTCGAAGCATGGAATGACGGTGACCGCGCCTCAAAGACTTATACCATAAGGGTGGATAGTGCGGTAACAGCAGCTTTCAGGGCAGATGTGGATATAAACAATTATGCCCCGGCAACATACCGAATAACGAACCTGTCTTCAGGCGGCAGTTCTTACCGCTGGACATTCGAGGGGGGCGAACCGTCATCCTGCGAAGGCCAATTTCCTCCTGCCGTCACGTATGCCCGTGAAGGAATGTATACCATTTGCCTGACCATCGACAACGGCAGTGCGACCTTTACCGCTACGCAGGAAATCGAAGTACGCGAATCGATGGCAGCATCCTTCAGTATTGTTCCTTCCTTTGAAGATATCGACGATATGGAAGCCCCTCTGCGTGCAACGTTCGACACCCGGCTGCAAGGAGTGGAAACCCTGAGTTGGGAATGTGCCGGGGCTGTCATTACCGACAACACTTCGGTCAATGCTTCTGCTTATTTTCCCTCAGCCGGGCAATATACCGTCTGTCTGAATGTATCGAACGGCAAAGAGACAAAACAGGTATCGCAAAATATTACGGTCAAAGAAAATACAAATTTACGCACCCATAAGGATATCCGCTTGGGAATCAATACGGCACGGGAAACAATCGGTTCGGTTTATTCCACAAAGCTGAGGCGTGTTTTCAGAACTTCGGAAATCACCGGCAGTAACGGTTCATTCATTGATCTTGTGTTTTTCGGGTTGAACAGGAGTTTTTCCTATAACCTGTTTGTCTCTCCCGACAATGCAGGAACGACCGCATTACCGGATATTCCGAACGCATTGCCGACCAAATTCATCAATAAAACGGAACTCGGCACGATAAGCCTTACGTCCGCACAGTTCGAGGCCATGACAACAGACGCGCTGCTCCGGAATATGCCGATTTTGTCGGCTGACTATGGGGACGAATTCTTCACCGATACGCCTTTACCCCGTGTTGTCTTGTTCGAAACGGCAGACGGACGCAAAGGGGCTATTCTGGTAAAGGAGATGGTTGCCGGCGGTACGGAAGATTCATATATAACAGCGGATATAAAAGTTCAGAAAAATGATTAAACGGCTTGCATTATTCTTTACGGCCCTACTCGTTTTTTCAACCATAACGACAGTCCGGGCACAAAGTTTCCGGATTGAAGACCTGAAAAACTTGTTCGGGAAAGGCAACCCGTTGAAATTGACAGGCGGCTTTTCCGCCAATTCGGTACTCAATGAGGGAAACGAAGCTATGGGACGTGATCCGTGGGCTTACTACCTGAACGGGAATATCAACCTGAACTTATTCGGACAAATTAATCTTCCGTTTTCATTCAGCCTGACCAATTCGGGAGGCAGTTATAAACTGCCGTCAAGTCCGAATCGCCTGAGCATTCATCCTTCCTATAAATGGATAACGGGACATATCGGGGATGTTTCGATGACATTCTCTCCTTATACCCTGAACGGTCATATCTTTACCGGGGCCGGCGTGGAACTGACGCCCGACGGCTGGGAATTTGCAGCCTTATACGGGCGTTTTCAAAAAGCCGTGGAATACGATGATGCCCGACCGGCTTTCCTGCCGACCTATAAACGTATGGGTTACGGTTTTAAAGTCGGCAGGATAAAAGAAAAATATCAGGCAGTTGTCAATATTTTCAGTGCGAAGGATAAGGTATCGTCGCTACCCGTTCCTCCTGACAGTCTGGGTATCACCCCGATGGAAAATCTGACCGGAAGTATATCGTTCATGTATAAACCCGTCAAATTTATCGAAATCAGCGGAGAGTACGGGTTAAGTCTGTTGACTTTGGACATGCGTTCGCCTGACGACGACAGAAACGGCGTCTTAGGTTTATGGCCGGGCGGTAACATGTCATCGGCGACGTATCATGCTTTCAAAGCACAGTTAAACTATGTGGGAGAAAATAATCGTTTCGGAATAGGTTATGAACGGATTGATCCGGGTTATCAGACTTTGGGCGCCTATTATTTTGCCGACGATTTGGAAAACATTACGGTAAATGCTTACCAATCGCTTTGGAATAAGAAGTTGAGTATCAGCCTGAGTGTCGGATATGAACATGACGATTTGGAGAAAAGCAAAGCAAGCGCTTCTTCTCGCGTAGTGGGATCGGCCAATATAATTGCAGTCTTCAGTGAACGGGTAAATGCCAATTTGTCCTATACCAATTTCCAGACCTATACGAATGTGCGCTCGAATTTTGAACTGATTAATCAGGAAAACAGTTTGGACAGATTAGATACCTTGAATTTCGTGCAATTGAGTCAATCAGCCAACCTGGGGCTGAACATTGTCACAAAAAAAGACGAAACCCGGGAGCATAACCTGAATATAACCCTTTCGTATCAGGATGCGGCGAATAAACAGGGCGGCGTTTACCATCCGGGCAGTATAACGGAAATGATTAATACCGGGGCTTCTTACTCATGGACATTCCTTGAATCGGGATTGTCGCTGAATGGCGCAGTAAATCTGAACAACAGCAAGATATTGAACGGTAACACACTGACATGGGGGCCTACCCTCGGCGCATCGTCTCCCCTGTTCAAAAAGAAAGTCAACCTTTCGGGATCCTTATCCTACAATACGGGCAGCCTGGAGGGAATAAAACAAAATGAAGTCTTTATGTGCCGTATCAACAGTTCCTATTCTCCGATACAACGCCATTTCATTACATTAGTATACAACTTCCGCCGGCTGTCTGTTCCGGACAGGCCGGCAACCAATAACTCCATCCTTACGGTCGGGTATGCCATGAGTTTCTGATAGACTGACGGATACCGGAAAAACAAATAAAGGAAATATTTAAATATGATTATCGGATGTTGCACCTACCTATCCCCGTGTAGGAGGGTATGAAAAATATTTCAATATTCAAAAAAATATTCGTTCTTTTTTGTCCCGTCAGGGACGCTATATCGGTAGAAAAACACCATCTCTTCACTCCTTGTCCCGTCAGGGACAAAATGTTTTTCTTTCCACATTACGTCCCTGACGGGACTTTGGCCAACGGAGAAATTCTCCTTTCTACCAATATGTTGTCCCTGACAGGACGGAAAACAACATTTTTTAGAACATAATTTTTAAAAAACGAATATTACATTTTTATGCCTCACCTGTCGGGAGAGCCGGGCATAATATCCGATAATCATTTATTTAAATTACCACATTATTAAATTAACATCAAACTTAAAAAGTGGAAACAAAACATTTGCTGCCGCCTTTGGCTGCATTTGATATGTCGGGTACGTGATCGATTCTGTTCAGGAATGGCACATACACCTCTTTGTGATGTTCCGCGCAATCGTTAAAAGCAACCGCCGGTATGCTTGTTGCGGGGAGAAAATCTTATAAAATAACACGGGGTTAAAAACGGTTTTTTGCTGCTTTTTATCTGCCTTGTCTGCATAGGCGATTTTTAGCTTTAAGCACTTTCAGGGCTTCCGGTTTATTTTCGTCCTATTTGCCGCAGGGCGATGCTTGCCGTCGAGCCTCCATCTGCTTGTTTATTCAAAAAGACTTTCCATTCGACTTCCACAAAAATACCCTTAAAAAAACGATAAACAAAGAATGATTCTTATTTTAATTGAAACATTTTCTTTCTATCGGACAACATGTCTGCCATAACGAGGAAATAAACATTGTCGCTCATTTCAAATGTCCCATAGGAACAAAATATTGGTAGTAGAAAGAAAATACTGTTTTCTCCACCCAAAGTCCCGTAGGGACGTAATATGGATCGAAATATTAAGAAGCTGTTTGAGTTATTTGGACATACGATGAAATTCCTATTTATATTCAAAAATCAAAAAAATATTCAACATAAAGATTTTATTATATATCCAAGGGAACTCTTATTTCCGAAAATACCCTTAATAGCTTCAGATGTCCTTTCAGTCTTTCGCTTATTTTCTTATTCTCAATCTTTTAATAAAGAGAAATAAGGGAGGATTGTATATGTTATTTTCTGCTGCTAAAGGAACTTTTAAAGATAAGGGCAATATAAAAAAACATATTTTCAAAAAAATAGATCTACATCTTTCACACCCGGGGTATTTTTATAGATAAGCATTTAGAATTTTAGCATGTAACATAATTCAAACAGCCTCTAAAATGATTTGATATTTAATTTGACAAGAGATATATTTTAAAGAATCCGGAATAATATTTCGTCCTTAACGGGACAAGGGGATGGGGTACCGGATTTTTTTCTACCGATATTTTGTCTCTACGGGACATGGTGTAATCCTCCATCCTTTTACCTTGTCCATGACGAGACTGTTTCATATTATTCAGCCGGTCGTATGTTCGTTTTTAGACATCCCTGACGGTTTTTTGAAACCTGCTTCCTTTTATTTATGACAATAAAGTTAATTATAGGGAGGTTATTTTGTATTCCGGAAATAATCCGTACCTTTGCGTTGAACATTTGTTCAAAACAGGATGAAAGTAGAGAACGATTCGATAGAAAAACAGATTATCAAGGCAGCACGTAAAGTATTCATAACCAAGGGATACGATGGCGCGAGAATACGAGAAATAGCCGCAGAGGCAGGGGTTAATTTTTCATTGGTCAATTACCATTTTCATTCAAAGGATAACTTGTTTATCATCGTTTTCGATGATATTTTCGATACGTTGCTCGAAGGATTGTCATCCATTTTAAACGATGATGTCCCTTTATTTGAAAAGATACGCCGGGTGGTGTCTTTGTATATAGACATCATGATTGACAACCAAGATATTCCGGTGTTTATCATCAGTGAATTGGCGCGTAATCCCGAGCGGTTGAAAACACAGATTTTATCGAAACATTTTTCGTATGATAATCTCAAACCTCTTTTCGATCAGATCAAGTCGGAAAGCCGGGCGGGACTCACTCGTCCCGTCGAACCGGTTAATTTATTTTTAAACATCATATCCCTGTGTATTTTTCCGATTCTGGCAAAACCCGTCGCAGAAATCATATTGTCGGTAAATGGCGATCAGTACAACGTTTTATTGAAAAGCCGGAAAGACGAAATCACGAAATTTGTTATTCATGCAATACAAAACTCGAAACCAGATATATGTCACCACGCAACAACTATAAAATAGGATTGGATGTAGGGTCAACGACCATGAAGCTGGTGGCCGTTGATGAGCACGGAGACATTGTGTTCAGCGATTACAATCGTCACCATGCCGATGTTACGGGAGCTTTGAAAACGGTTTTTGATAAAGTCTCGCAACAACTCGGCGATTGCGACATCGAATTGATGGTGACCGGTTCGGCGGGAATGGGTTTGTCGGAGCGATACGAAATTCCGTTCTTACAAGAGGTGGTTGCAGCTGCCGAAGTCGTTTCTCAAAAATATCCTGAAATACGCACGTTGATTGATATCGGCGGGGAAGATGCCAAAATGATTTTCTTTGGCGACCGGAAAGCACCCGATATGCGGATGAACGGCAGTTGTGCGGGAGGTACAGGGGCATTTATCGATCAAATGGCCACATTGTTGGGGATTGAAGTCGATGAACTGAACCGGTTGGCCGAACATTCGACCAATATTTATCCGATTGCTTCCCGGTGCGGTGTTTTTTCCAAAACGGATATTCAGAACTTATTGGCCCGCAATGTCGCCAAAGAAGATATTGCCGCTTCCGTTTTTCATGCGGTCTGCTTACAAACCATAACGTCATTGGCCCGTGGTTGCGACGTGAATCCCAAAGTGTTTTTTTGCGGAGGCCCGTTTGCCTATATTCCCGCATTGGGAAAAGCATACATTAAAATGCTCGGATTGAAAGACGATGATTATATCATCTCCGAAAATGCCGCCGTGATTCCGGCATGGGGCAGTGCGCTGTGCAAAAATCGGGAACGCCTTGTTATTCCGCTCTCCCGTTTTATCGAAAAATTGGACGAACAAAAGAAAATTTATTTCAAAGCGACGGACAGATTGTCTTCTTTGTTTAAAAACGAAGAAGAATTTTCGGAATGGAAAAAGAATAAAGAACAATATTTTATCGAATCCGCCGATGTTTCCGGGATGACGGATCATGAATGTTATATCGGAATAGACAGCGGATCTACCACCACGAAGATTGTTGCGATCGATAATCGTGAACGGGTATTGTTCCGTTATTATGCCAAAAATCACGGGAATCCGATAAAAGCGGTCGGCGACGGAATCGATCAGTTTCGTAATGAAGCTGTCGGAGCAAGAAAAGAACTGACAATCGTCGGAAGCGGGGTTACGGGATACGGGGAAGATTTGATTAAAGCCTGTTTCGGAATCAAATACGGCTTGGTGGAAACAATCGCTCATTACTCCGCCGCCCGGAAATATGATCCGGAGGTGTCGTTTATTCTGGACATCGGCGGTCAGGACATGAAAGCGATATTTGTGGAAGACGGAACGATCAATCGCTTGGAAATCAATGAGGCTTGTTCTTCGGGTTGCGGATCTTTCATCGAAGGTTTTGCCGAATCGTTGGGACATACCGCAGCCGATTTTTCATTGTTGGCCTGTTCCGGCCGGTATCCGTGCGATTTGGGTTCCCGTTGCACTGTTTTCATGAATTCGAAGGTGAAGCAGTTTTTGCGGGAAGGCGCGAGCATCAATGATATTTCGGCCGGATTGGCCTATTCCGTGGTAAAAAATTGTTTATATAAAGTATTGAAACTTACCAATACCGACCTGCTGGGCGATCATATTGTCGTGCAAGGCGGAACAATGCGTAATTTGGCGGTGGTTCGGGCGTTGGAACTCGAAACGGGGAAGAATGTCCGATTCAGCGATATGCCCGAATTGATGGGTGCTTACGGCGCAGCGTTGTATGCTTTAAGACAAGGTGCATAAAGGAAGAATTAAAAGTTGCGCCCGACACAAATCAGGGATTTAAAAATGTTACAATTTGGCAATTTTAGCAAAAAATTATTTTGCGGTATTTCATTGGTGTGCGGGCTGTCATTTGTCCAAATGTTAAATGCTCAAATCACATTGGAACACACTTTCTTGAATGAAAGGGTGTATTTTCATATAGATGTTGCGAATGGAGAACCAAATTTTCTTAATGAATCAATAACATCTACATATCCTGAAAACAGTTATTATTATACAGAAACAATAGGTAATTCGTACCACATTAAAATTTATAATTCCGATTATTCGTTGAATACTGATCAAACTTATCAATTTATACCACCTTCCGGATATAGGGTTAGTTCTGTTTCCCCTTCAAAAGAAATTTTTAATACAGACGATAATTATGAATTTATGGTTAAATTTGTAAAAATTTCTTATGCAAGTTATGATAATGAATATTACAAATCTATTCTTTATGATATAAATGGAAATATTATAAAAGATTTTGGCACCGGCAATAACATAACCATAGATTCTTACTTGTTCATAATTAACAATCATTACAAGTTATTGGTTTATAGAACCCTTTATGATACAGAACATAATGCATTAACGCAAACCGAGATTTATTCTGTTCCCGGCACCCCCCATTCATCAAGTGTATCTGAACTGAGAGCGAATAAGAGTCAATCACCTTACCCTAATCCGGCGAATGCTGTTATCACATTGCCTTATCAACTTAAACAAGGGGAAATTTCGGTCATGCGAATTTTTAATATCAACGGAGAATTGATAGAAACTAAACAAATTGATTCTGTGTTTGACAAAATACAGCTCAATGTGTCCGGATACTCAAAAGGTGTATATATTTATGAAGTAAATGGCATAAGTAGCAGGTTTATTGTAAATTAAAAAATCATAAAGGCAATGGGAGACCGCCTAATGAGCAGTTTTGACGTGAGTGGCGGGTAAAAGCGTGAAAAAAATATATCGTTGAGAAGACTGTTAATGGTTGATTATACAAATACGAAAAATAGGTATTTTTGTAGATACTTTTAAAAACAACGATATGGAAGCATTGAATGTACAGATAATAAATCCGAAAGCAAAGTTGCTTTTGCGGGATTTGGAAAAAATGAACTTGATTCGGATTGAGTCAAAACCCATGAGGACGGATGCCGTTGAACTTTGGGATGATCTTAAGGCTGCTGCAGAAGAAGTGCGTTTTCATAAGCAAGGAAAACTGAATTTAAAAACGGCTCAAGAATTGTTAAATGAATTATAGCATTATAGCTACTCGTCGTTTTGAGAGAGAACTCAAACGATTAGTAAAAAAGTTTCCTTTCCAATAGTTCTTTCCGCCATTAACTTCTAAAAAAATGTACCCGAAATTTGGAAAAAGGTTGACAAATAAAAAGAGATATAAAAATGAGAAAATCTGTATTTATAATTCTTGCAATAATTTATAATTCTATTAAATGATTATCGGATGTTATGCCCGGCTCTCCCGGCAGGTGGGGTATAAAAATGTAATGTTCGTTTTTTTAAAATTATGTTCTAAAAAATGTTGTTTTCCGTCCCGTCAGGGACAACATATTGGTAGAAAGGAAATTTCTCCGCCGGCCAAAGTCCCGTCAGGGACGTAATATGGAAAGGAAAACATTTTGTCCCCGGCGGGACAAAGGGTGAAGGGATGGTGTTTTTCTACCGATATAACGTCCCTGAGGGGACAAAAAGAACGAATATTTTTTTGAATATTGAAATATTTTTCACACCCTCCTATACGGGGATAGGTAGGTACAACATCCGATAATCATTTTCTATTATTTATGCACAGGAAATTTATGAAATTAAAAATGTAACAATTGATTCAAAAGAATTAAAATTCCGACCATAAAGAATATAAACACAGCTGCCGACACGGACAAAGTAAAAAAACGACTCATAATGAACGATAAAAATACGGTATCTCTACAAGATTTTGCGGTGATGAAACCTTATAACGGTGAACAATTATTATGTGAAGGTTGTGAAAATAAATGTGTTGTTCATCGTTTTATATTTGAAAACGGTAATTCGTATTATTCGGGAAATAAATGTGAAAAAATTTATTCGAATAAAGGGAGCGCATCCGGAAAAGGAACTGATTTTTATCAATATAAATATAAACAGGTTTTCAAAAATGCGGGAACTCCGGGTAAAATCGTCGACCGGGCATATACCGTCGGCATTCCGCGTATCTTGAACATCTATGAAAATTACCCTTTTTGGAATACCTTGTTTTCGCATTGCGGCATAAAAGTGCAATTGTCGCGTCGTTCGACCATGAAATTGTACGAAAGAGGATTATCCACCGTCATGTCCGATAATATTTGCTTTCCGGCTAAACTGGCTCACGGTCATATTTTCGATTTGATCGAAAGAAAAGTGGATCGTATATTTTTCCCTTTTGTGGTGCATGACCGGAAAGAAGATGAAAAAACGGCAAACAGTTATAACTGTCCTATTGTCGCCGGATATTCCGAAGTCATTCGCAGCGCCATCAATCCCGACCGGTACGGGATTCCGTTTGATTCCCCCACGATTACGTTCAATAATGAAAAATTGTTGAAAAAAGCCTGTCGGGAATATTTCGATTCCATTCGGACGGAAGTGAACATCGATCGCAAAACTTTTGATCATGCCTTTGATCAAGCATTGAAAGTGCAATACGACTATTGCGAAGATTTAACGAGAGAAAATCACCGGATTTTGACGGAGGCCCGGGAAAAAGGACGTATGGTGATTTTGCTCGCCGGAAGGCCTTATCATGCCGATCCGCTGATTCAGCATAAAATTTCGGAGATGATCGCTGATTTTGATGTCGACATTATTTCGGAAGATTTGTTGCGACAAGAAACAACCGATGATTTCGACGATGTACAAAGCGTTTTGCAATGGGCATATTCGACCCGCATCATCAAAGCGGCCCGTTGGGTTGCCGCTTCGGACGATAATGTGCATTTTGTTCAAATGACATCATTCGGTTGCGGCCCCGATGCTTTTATTTTGGATGAGGTAAACGATATTCTCCGCCGGAAAGGAAAAAATCTGACGATTCTGAAAATCGACGATGTGAACAATATCGGATCGTTGCGGTTACGGATGCGTTCATTGATCGAGAGTTTGAAATTTAAAAATAAAATCGTTCGTGATAAAAAAATAAAGAACGGATTGGTGCAAACGCCTCCTTTTACGGAAAAAGATCGGGGGAGAACGTTGTTGGCGCCGTATTTTGCCGATTTCTATTCGCCGTTTGTTCCCACGATATTTAACATGATGGGATATAAAATCGAAAATCTGCCGCCGAGCGATCAGCTTTCTGCCCAATACGGATTAAAATACTCGAACAATGAAATCTGTTATCCGGCCACACTGATTGTCGGAGATATGGTTAAAGCGCTCGAAAGCGGGAAATATAAGCGGGAAGAGGTGGCGCTGGCCATTACTCAGACCGGCGGACAATGCCGTGCCACAAGTTATATTTCATTGATTAAAAAGGCATTGATCAATGCGGGGTACGATGATATTCCGGTGGTTGCGATAGCTACGGGCGGCACGATGGTGAACGAACAGCCCGGCTTTTCTCCCGATTACAAGAAAGTTATTCGCATTGCCATTTATTCGCTTTATTATGCGGATGCCCTTTCAACTATGTTTTATGCGACGGCTCCCCGTGAAAAAGAGAAGGGAGGAGCTTTACGGTTGAGGGATAAATATCTGTCTGACGTTCAGTCTTTTGTCGCCGAAAAAGACAGTAAAGGAATGTTGAATCTGCTGAAACAGGCTGCCGAAGATTTTAACCGGATGGCAGAAGACCTGTCGGTACCTCAAATCGGAATTGTCGGGGAAATTTTTGTGAAATACAATGCTTTTGCACATAAAAGTGTGGTGAATTGGCTGATAGAACAGGGTGTGGAGCCTGTTGTACCCGGATTGACCGATTTCTTCACTCAATTTTTTGTTAATACACCTGCTGCCGTCGCCAACAATTTCGACACCTCGTCTATGCCGACACCGTTGTTGAAATTGATCGAAATGTATGTGAATCGTTGTTCCCGGAAAGTGGAGAAAGCGGCAAGCGGTTTTCGTTATTTTCGTCCTTTCAGCAATATTCACCGCGATGCAGCTTTGGCGGAACGCATCATCAGTCTTTCCGCCCAATTCGGAGAAGGATGGCTGATTCCTGCCGAATTTGCGCATTTTGCCGAAACGGGCATCCGCAACGCAGTCAGTTTGCAGCCGTTCGGATGCATCGCCAATCACATCGTCGCCAAAGGAATCGAAAAGCGGGTGAAACAGTTTTATCCCGACATGAATTTGCTGTTTCTGGATTTCGACAGCGGCGTCAGTGAAGTCAATATTTTAAACCGCTTGTTTTTTATGATCAAAAATGCGACAGAATATATGACTGCAAAAGTATAATCAAATCATTTTATTCGTTCTTGTATCCGGGAAGATAACGGTAGGTTTGAATGTTTTAGCCTCTTCAAAATCCATCAGGGCATACGATATGATGATGATGATGTCTCCCGGGTGAACCATTCTCGCGGCAGCGCCGTTTAAACAAATGTCTCCCGACCCCCGTCTGCCTTTGATGATATACGTTTCAAGTCGCTCGCCGTTGTTATTGTTTACAATTTGAACCTTTTCGTTTTCGATCAAACCGGCTGCATCCATCAAATCTTCGTCGATCGTGATGCTTCCGATATAATTGAGATTGGCTTCAGTTACGGTGACGCGATGTATTTTGGATTTTACAACTTCTATCAACATTTGGTGATTTTATTAAATTCGGTTCTAAATCACAGACTCTTTATAGACGATATTATCGATCAACCTGACTTCTCCGCAGAAAACAGCAATACAACCCACAATATAATCGGAATCGTTCCAATCGGTTACAGGCATCAACGTGTTTCCGTCCACGATGTCGAAATATTCGACCTTGAGCATCGGTTCCGAATTGATTTCGTTCGTCACCCGGTCGATGATTTCCGAAATCGGTTTTTCTGCTGCAAAGTTACGACTTTTATTTAAGGCTTGTGATATTTTTACGGCAATTTGTCTCTGATTGAAAGTCAGCCGCATATTCCGGCTGCTCATGGCCAATCCGTCCGGTTCCCTGACAATGGGACACTCGATTATTTTCACGGGATAATTCAGCTGTTTGACCATGGCCTTGATGACAACCGACTGTTGAAAATCTTTTGTCCCGAAATAAGCCTTGTCGGGAGTTACGGCGTCAAAAAGTTTGCTGACGATTTGAGCGACGCCGTTGAAGTGTCCGGGACGGAATTTCCCTTCCATCACTTTGTCCAACAGGCCGAAATCGAATACCCGCGTGTCGGGCTGCGGGTACATTTCCTGCTCGGAAGGAGCGAAAATAATGGAACACCCGTTTTCATTCAGCAGTTCACGGTCATCTTTGAAAGTGTGCGGGTAATGTAAAAAATCGTTTTTATCGTTAAATTGCGTCGGATTTACAAAAATACTGACCACGCAAACATCATTTTCATCGACACATCTCCTCACCAACGAAATATGGCCTTGATGCAATGCGCCCATAGTCGGGACCAATCCGATGGTTTTGCCTTCGGATTTTAATGATGAAATTTCCTTTTGCAGTTCAGAAATAGTGTGTATTACTTTCATTTTTTTAAGTTAAAAAGCTGAGAATTATAAGTTGCCTTTTCATTCAGTATGGCAATGTTCAATACCTCTTCGATATCATTCACATAATGAAAGGTTAATCCTTTCACATAAATTTCTTTAATTTCATCAATGTTCTTTTTGTTTTCCGCCGACAAAATGATTTCCTTGATGCCGGCCCGTTTGGCGGCCAAGATTTTTTCTTTGATTCCGCCGACCGGAAGAACTTTTCCGCGTAAAGTAATTTCCCCTGTCATGGCCAACCCTTTTTTCACTTTTCGTTGTGTAAACGTCGAGACCAGCGAAGTGACCATGGTAATCCCCGCAGAAGGCCCGTCTTTAGGAATGGCGCCTTCCGGAACATGGATATGTACATTCCGGTTTTCGAAAATATCTTCGTCTATACCTAATGCTTGAGCATGCGATTTGATGTATTCCATGGCCAACATGGCAGATTCTTTCATGACATCCCCCAGATTACCCGTGATCGTCAGTTTGGCTCCTTTCCCTTTGCTGGTACTCGATTCGACATATAAAATTTCTCCGCCCACGGCAGTCCAAGCCAATCCGGTGACAACACCCGCGTAGTCGTTTCCTTCATATTTCTCTTTTGTAAATTCGGGAATGCCTAAATATTCGTTTAAATGTTCGGGCAAAAGCACCGCGGGAGTTTCTTCCTCTCCGGCAATTTTACGGGCCAGACGACGCATGACTTTGGCGATTTTTTTGTTCAACTCCCGCACGCCCGATTCACGCGTATAATTTTCGATGATTACTTCAAGCGTTTTTCGGGGGATTTCGATTTTCTTTTTAGGAATGCCGTGGCTTTCCATTTCTTTGGGAACCAGGTGGCGGTAAGCGATTTCAATTTTCTCTTCCAATAAATAACCGGAAACTTCGATCAGTTCCATCCGGTCCAGCAACGGTTGAGAAACGGTGTTCAAATTATTGGCTGTGGCAATGAACAAAACTTTCGACAAATCAAAGTCGATGTCTAAATAATTATCGTGGAAAGCATTGTTTTGTTCGGGGTCGAGCACTTCAAGCAAAGCCGATGCCGGATCGCCTTTAAAATCATTTCCTACTTTGTCTATTTCATCCAGGATAAACACCGGATTGGCCGAGCCTGCTTTTTTCAGACTTTGGATAATTCGTCCCGGCATCGCTCCGATATACGTTTTGCGGTGTCCGCGGATTTCGGCTTCATCGTGCAGTCCGCCCAGTGAAATACGGACATACTTTCGTTTCAAAGCATTTGCGACAGATTTTCCCAGCGACGTTTTTCCCACCCCGGGAGGACCGTACAAGCAGATAATCGGAGATTTTAAATCGCCTTTCAACTTCAACACCGCCAAATGTTCGATGATGCGTTCTTTTACTTTTTCCAATCCGTAATGATCTCCGTCCAATACCTTTTGGGCATTTTTCAGGTTGAAATTATCTTTGGTATATTCGTTCCACGGTAAGTTGATGATCGTTTGCAAATACGTCATTTGCACGGAATAATCCGGAGATTGGGAATTGAGTTGTTCCAGTTTTTTCAATTCTTTGCTGAAAATATCGGCTACTTCTTCGCTCCATTTTTTCTTTTTCGCTTTCAACCGGAGTTCATCAATATCCTGTTCCTGAACCGTTCCGCCCAACTCGCTTTGGATGGTTTTTATCTGCTGTTGCAGGAAATACTCGCGTTGCTGTTGATTAATGTCTTTGCGGGCCTTGTTTTGAATATTGGCTTTGATTTCGACCAATTGAGCTTCGTTACTCAATAAACTGAGCAACTTATATCCGCATTCTTTCAAGTCCGTGATTTCCAATAGTTCAATCTTATCCTGAACTTTACTCAATAAATTGCAGGAGATAAAATTGATCAGGTAAAAAGGATTGGAGATGTTTTTGACGGCGAAAATCAGGTCGGGCGGAACGTCTCCGAACATTTTCAGAATGTTGCTTGCCGAGTCGCGAATGGCGGCAATCAACGCTTCAAATTCACGGTCATCTTTTTGAGTGAGCGTTTCTTCCAAAATTTTCACCGATGCACGCATGTAAGGATCGACTTGCGTAAGAGTTTCGATGGTAAAACGCTTCTTCCCCTGCAAAATAACCGTTGTGCTTTGATCGGGCATTTCCAAGATGCGTAAGATTTCGGCGATCGTGCCGATATGGTATAAATCTTCAAATTGAGGATCTTCCACATTCATATCTTTTTGGCAAACCACCCCGATGCTTTCTTTTTGTTGATAAGCTTCTTTTACCAGGCGCATCGATTTGTCCCTGGCAATGGTAACAGGCATGGCGACACCCGGGAAAAGCACCATGTTGCGGAGCGAAAGCACGGGTAATCCGTTTTCTCCGATGAAAAGCTCGTTGTTGTCGACTTCCCCGTCCAAATCAGTCAAGATGGGAACCGGCATTCCCTGATTCTCTTCGTTATCGTCAAAAAAATCGTTGCTGGAATAAATCTTCATAAACTTGTGATCATGTCAATATGTCGGCTTTTTCCCCTCCAAAATGACGAAAAAGCATAATATCGCTTATTTTTTAAATTTTTGAGACCAAAAAAATTATCGGAACAATATTCGGATAATAGTCAATAAACGTGCCAAAAATAACCGGTATAAAAATTCGGATTTAAAATCAATTTACAAAGATAACAGACTTATTCAAATGAATGTTTATTCTGCGATATTTTTTAAGGTTTAATTTTTAAATTATAAGTTTAAATATTTGTTAATCAGTATATTGTTGACTAATCCCACGATTTTTGATATGTACCTGTTGAGATGCTTTTTCAGAGCATGAAATGCCCGGTTATTGAGGTTCACCCGCAAAAGTTGTGGGCGATCTGTTATTACGGCGTGTTCCCGGTTGCTTCACTTCCTACACCGTTTAACCCCACTTACCCTAAGGACAAATCCCTGTATTTTTTAAAATTAACTAAAAATATCTATACATTTAATAATAGACTTTATAAAAAAACAACAACTCAAAACCGTTTTTTCCGCATATTTTTCTATTGATTTTAGATTCCCGGATATTCCTTATCAAAAAAACAATATGATTATCGGATGTTGCACCTACCTGTCCCCGTGTAGGAGGTTGTGAAAAATATTTCAATATTCAAAAAAATATTCGTTCTTTTTTGTCCCGCCGGGGACGCTATATCGGTAGAAAAACACCATCCCTTCACTCCTTGTCCCGCTGGGGACAAAATGTATTCCTTCCCGCATTACGTCCCTGACGGGACTTTGGCCGACGGAGAAATTCTCCTTTCTACCGATATGTTGTCCCCGGCGGGACAAAAAACGAATATTACATTTTTATACCTCACCTGCCGGGAGAGCCGGGCATAACATCCGATAATCATTAAAAATAAAAACTATGAAACGGATATTATAGTATTGTATTTCATATTATTTTCGGCGGGAGCAGCTACGGCTTCCGGCGGTATTTTTACTGCTCCCGGAACGGAAAAAACAAAGAAAAATCGTCCTCTGCCTTATTCTCGGAAAAGAAAAGTAACCTGGACATAGATCGTTTTTGGGAAAAGGTTTCCGGTTCCGCAACCGACCGGCCCACGGGTTCGGACAATGATACGAAGTTGTACGCCCCGCCTCCCGGTGAAACGGGCAATTCGCTAAAGATACTTTCTCCGGGAAATGCGGACATGTTGTCCGTCTGCCTGCTTATTCAAAAGGACTTGCAGTCCGGTTTTTACAAAAATTCCTATTTTAAAAAACGAATAAACAAAGAATGATTTTTTAATAGAAATATTTTCTCTCTATCGGACAACATATCCTTCCGAGTAGAATAGCGGACGGAAAAATAAAAGGTAAAAAGTTTTAGTTCTTTCCACTTTTTACCTTTTACTTTTTTTATCTTTTTATAATGTACTCTCTTCTTTTTCGACCTCGGCGATTAGGCTGACGTCGGCATCTACGCCTTTGTCGTAATATTGTTTTTTCAACGGGTTGGCGTGATATTGCAGGTAAGCCTGCCTGTTTTTGTATATATCAATGGCCATGTATAATGCCTGACGCATGGATGTTTCCGAGGCTTTGTTCATTCCGGCAATATCGTAGGCGGTACCGTGATCGGGCGATGTTCTTACGATCGGCAGGCAAGCGCTGTAATTAACGCCGTATTCCATAGACAATGTTTTAAACGGAGTCAGTCCCTGGTCGTGATACATGGCTAAAATACCGTCGTAGGAGCGGTAATTTTCGGAACCGAAAAGTCCGTCCGCCGCATACGGCCCGTAACACAAGATATTTTGTTGCTGCAGTTCTTCAATCACCGGTTTGATCACGTCCAATTCTTCCTTACCGATAACGCCGTTGTCTCCCGCGTGAGGATTAAGGCCCAATACGCCGATCCGTGGTTTGAAGATTCCGAAATCCTGTTTCAGACAGCTTTCGAAGTCTTTTATTTTTTCGCGGATATTTTCTTTGGTGATATGCTTCGGCACTTCCGAAATCGGGATATGCGTTGTGACCAATCCGACTTTTATATGCTCGGTGGTCATCAGCATCAACGCTTGTTGATTGCCGGAAGCAAATTTATCTCGAAAATATTCGGTGTGTCCCGCAAATTTGAATTTTTCCGATTGAATGTTGTTTTTATTGATCGGGGCGGTGACGATGGCATTAATCAGGCCTTTTTTATAATCATTGACAGCCTTTTCGAGCGCCAAAAAAGAAGCTTCGCCTGCAATGGTCGTGGATTTTCCGAGTTCAACTTTCACTTCTTCGTTTACACAATTGATGATGTTTACCCGTTTGGGATTGGCATCTTCGGCTTTGGAGATGATATTGAAATTGAACGAGTCCATATTCAACACTTTACGATGATAAGCCGCCACTTTCGGCGATCCGTAAACAATCGGAGTACACATATCTACGATACGGGGTTCCGACAACATTTTTAAAATAACCTCATATCCGATTCCGTTGATATCTCCCTGCGTAATTCCTATTATGATTTTGTTTTCTTCCATCTGTCTTTTTCTGTAAAATTAAAAGGCAGCTAAGGTAGCTATTTTTTGGAAGATAACATGCCGCAAGCTGCAAAAATATCTTCTCCTCTTGATTTTCGGAGGGTACAAATCACCCCTTTGGAGGTTAAATGATGTTGAAAATTCTCGATGGCGGCTTGATCCGGACTTTCCAGATCCACGCCGGGAATGCGGTGAAAGCGGATTAAATTGACGCGGCACGGAATACCCGACAACAATCTGACCAATTCTTTGGCATGAATAAAGCTGTCGTTCACTCCTTTAAACAGGATGTATTCGAACGAAATACGGCGTTGTCCGCTGAAATCATGTTGCCGTATTATCTCTATTATTTTTTTGATCGGATTCGTCTTTTCCATCGGAACCAATTCCGCCCGTTTTTCGGGGAAAGGTGAATGTACACTGATGGCAATGTGGCAATTGGTTTCATTTAACAGTCGATCGATGGTTTTTAAAATGCCGATGGTGGAAACGGTTATTCGTTTGGGACTCCAAGCATATCCGTAATCAGAGGTGAGAATTTCCAATGCTTTAAGCACTTCATCCGTATTATCCGACGGTTCGCCCATTCCCATGAAAACGACGTTGGTCAATTGATCCGACTCGGGAATGGATTGTATTTGATTGATGATTTCCCCGGCGGAAAGATTTCCCGAAAAGCCTTGTTTTCCGGTCATGCAAAAAACACAATTCATTTTGCATCCGATTTGTGAGGAAATACAAAGCGTTGCCCGGTCATTGTCCGGGATAAAAACCGACTCGATGAAATGCCGGTGGTGTGTTTGAAAAAGATACTTGATCGTTCCGTCTTTCGATCGTTGAAAATTGACGGGGAAGGAGCATCCTATTTCGAATGATCCGGATAATTTCGTCTGAAATTTCTTCGAAATATTATTCATCTCACCAATCTCCCGCACTTTCTTTTTATACAGCCAATCGGCTATTTGACCCGCCGAATAAGCAGGCATTCCCGTTGCCGAAACAATCTCTTTCAGCTCGCTCAACGTTTTTCCCGACAAAAAATCTTTCATGAAAAAGTAAAGGCAATAAAGGTAAGCATATCACAAAAAATAATTTATATTTTAAACGCGAAGTCGCAAAGACGAAAAGGCTCGAAGTTTAAAATCTTTGAGGCTTTGCGCCTTTGCATCTTCGCGTTTAAAATACTGTAAATTAAATTCTTTTTTAATTTATAATTTGCACTTTGCTTCTGTCTCTCGGTTTAGCTTCGGGCTGTTCGTTTTTGTATCCCATGGCGATGGTGTAGATGATTTCATAACCTTCGGGGAAATTCAATTTCGAAACGATCTCCTTGGCTTCGGGAGAATTTAAGTATTTGACGGGGCCTCCGACAACACAGGTTCCGATGTTCATAGATTCGGCGGCCAACAAAATGTTTTGTCCGAGCCATCCGCAATCCAATTGCCCGAAATCATTGTCTTTTTTATAGGCAACGACAATAAGGGTGGGCGCATCATGGAAAGGACTTTTGGCATTTGCGATTTTTTCGGGATCTCCTTTATTTACAAAAGCTTTAAATCCGTCACCCAACGCTTTTATGATTTCCGGATTTTGAACGATCCGTACTTCCCATGGTTGTAAATTCATGGCGCTCGGCGCATTGATGGCACACGTGATGATGGTGTCGAGCGTTTCGGGTTTGATCTGTTCGAATTTGTACGAACGGATGCTCCGACGGTTTAAAATGGTTTCGACCGTCGTGTTTTTTGCCGGTTGAGAATTTACGTCAGCAGTTTGTTGTTGTGCTTGAGGTTGTTGGCATGATGTCAATATGGATGACAGGACAAATGCCAGAAAAAACAGTTTTTTCATTTTGTGATTATTTTTATTGTTTATAAAAAAGGTTTAAGAAATTATTTGATCTCATACATGTTTTAGTTTAAATAATCGTCGAAATAACGGGTTATTTTTTCATATAAATGAACGCGGTCTGTCCCGAAAATATTGTGTTCATGTCCCGGATAAACGAAATAATCGGGATAAGTGTTTGCATCGACGCATGCTTTCAAAAAAGACAAACTGTGTTGCCAAACGACTGTCGAATCCATGTCGCCGTGAATTAACAGTAATCTTCCTTTCAAGTTTCCGGCCAGACGATTCAAATTTGTTTCTTTGTATCCGTCGGGATTTTCTTTCGGCGTATCCATATAGCGTTCACCGTACATGATTTCATAATATTTCCAATCGATGACGGGGCCTCCTGCGACACCGACTTTAAATGTTTCCGGATAACGCAGCATCAAATTGACGGTCATAAATCCTCCGAAACTCCATCCGTGTACACCGATTCGCGTCGTATCGACATACGATTGTGATTTCAGAAATTCGACGCCCTTCATCTGGTCTTTTGCTTCTTGAATCCCCAACCGGCGAAAAATTACATTTTCGAAATTCAAGCCCCGGTCTTTGGATCCGCGGTTATCGAGCGCAAAAACGACATATCCTTTTTGTGCCATGTAAATATCCCATCCGCGTGCTTCGGCCAACCATGAATTTTGAACCAATCGAAACTGAGCGCCTCCGTACACGTAAATGATAACGGGATATTTTCGGGAAGGATCGAAATCGACGGGATTCATCAACCGGTAATACAAATCGGTGGTTCCGTCGTCGGCTTTGATCGATCCGACGGTAATTTCAGGCATTTTGTAATTACGGTACGGATCGGAGGCCGTCAAAATAGTTGTTTTTTGATGATCGGCGGTACGAATCACATCAATTTGATTCGGTTGATGTTGAGCGGAATGAATGTCCAATGCATACGTTCCCGATTTACTGATTCTTGCTTCATGAATGCCCGGTTCATCCGACAATCGTGTTCGTTCCCCGGTTTTGAGGTTTACTTTATACGGATGAATTTCGATCGGATTTCCTTCCGTCGACAGATAAAACAGATTTTCTTCTTTTTCATCCGTTCCGATGACCCGGGTAACCACCCAATCTCCGGAAGTCAGTGGTTTCAGCAGTTTTCCGTCGGTTTGATATAAGTAGAGGTGATTAAACCCCGAACGTTGGCTTTGCCAGATGAATTGATCGGATTTATTCAAAAAAATCGGCGGATTTCGAGGCTCGACATATTTGGGATGAGTTTCTTCGAATAATGTCGCTTCTTTTTTACCGGTCGAGACATTATAGGCGTTTAACCGGCAAGTGTCTTGTCCGCGGTTGACTTCGGCGATGTACAAGATTTTTTCGTCGGGGCTCCAGGCGATATTCGTGAAATATCGATCTTTCGGGGTTCCTGTTTTTAAATAAATCGTTTGATCGTTTTTCACCCCGTAAATCCCCACGGTTACTTGGTGGCTGTTCATTCCCGCCATCGGATATTTGATGTTGTTCGATTCGGCTTCCCGTTTCGAAATATCGACCAGCGGATAATCGCCGACCATGGTTTGATCCATCCGGTAGAAGGCCAGATAATTGCCTTGAGGAGACCAGAATGTACCTTTTTCGATGCCGAATTCTTCCCGGTGAACGCTCCGACCGCAGACGATATTTTTGTTTTCTTCCCGCGTAACGCTTTTGATCGTGTTGTCGGGAGATGCCACATACAGATTGTTTCCGTTGGTGAATGCCAGCCGCAGCGTTTGATGACAGATATCGGCTCTTTCCCGGCCTTTTTCTTCTTTGTAATCGACGATGATTTCCTGTTTGTTTACGTCATACCCGAATATATGGCCGGCGTGTGCGATGACGGCGACATCCGGATTGTCGGACAGAAAAAACAGTCCAGGAATTTGGGCGGTTTTTCGAACACCGTTTTTCTCGAAAGCGATGTTTAATTGATCGGTCGTCAGAATGATTTTTTCTTTATTGCTTGCCGGATCAACCGAATATAACGTGTCTTTTCCTTGCAGATAAACATATTCATCGCCGCGCCATTGCAGCATTTTTTTGGTTTGCGGCACGAAACGGGAATGCGTTTTTCCACCCGGAATCAAATCATCGAGCGTAAAAGATTTTTGAGCGTTGACAGCCATGGCTGATAAAAGTAAAAAGATGACGGTAATCCGCTTCATGAAAATGATCATTTGCTTTTCTTTATTTATTTGATTGCATCATTCGTTATTAATTGAAGGAAAAAATGTAAATAATGACTCAATTCTTGACGGTTTTTTCATTTGCCAACTCCCAAATCAAAAGGAACGCTAATTTAGTTCTTTTTTGTAAAGCGGCAAAATTAATTTTATCGGCATCATCCGAAGGTTTGTGATAATCAGCATGTTCTCCCGACGAGAAAAATATCGAAGGAATATTATTCCGGGCAAAATGATATTGATCGGAACGTTCGAAATACTGTTCCGGGTCGTCCGGGCTCGTATGAGTATAATCCAACTGAAGCCGGTAAGACAAACGGTTGATCTCTTCCAGTTTGTCTTTTAATGTTCCGCTTTTCGTTTTGTGGGTGATGACATACACATAATCGTTCGTTATATTTTCGTATTTATCGTCGATGCGCCCCAACATATCCAAGTTGACGCAGGCAATCGTTTTTGCAAGCGGAACGAGAGGATGCCTGACATAATAATCGGAACCGCACAGCCCGGATTCTTCGGCGGCGGGAAATAGAAAAACAAGGCTTCTGTCCGGCCCTTTGCCCGATTTTTTGGCTTCGGCAAACAGACGGGCGATTTCAAGAACGGAAGAAACGCCCGACGCATTGTCGTCCGCCCCGTTGTAAATTTCATCGTATCCTTTCCCTACATGATCATAATGTGCCGATACGACAATGTATTCTTCTGTGAATTTATTTCCCGGGATATAGCCGATGATATTATTGCTTCCGGTCGACTGATATTGAGTTTCTCCGGAGATGGTGATCGGGTTTCGGATGGCGACGGATTGAGGAATGCCGTCCCGTTCGATTTCATAGCTGATTTGCTTGACCGTTTTATTGACGGGTGATAAAATTCGGTTGGCCAACGCTTCGTTGATCATAATTTCAGGAATCTTGGCTTTATTTTCGTCGGAAATATAAATGTTTTCGGGAACACTGCGACGGGAATAATCGTAAAAAGGGGAAAAATCATTTCTGACGATCAATACGGCTTTGGGTAAACGCTTGAAGACGTTGTCCGACCACTCCGCATCGGGAAACGTATAAGCATGGCCGAATTTATTGTAAGGAGTGCCGGAAAACATCATCACCACTTTTCCTTTGATGTCGAATCCGGCCAAGTCATTGTAATTTTCCGACGACGCCCCGTAGCCGATAAAGAAAATACTGTCGGTCTTGATGATTGAATCTTGGGCAAATTCGTTAAAATAACGGTAACGGTCCGGGAAATCATTGCCTTCGATCAGAAAATGTTTCGGCACAGACGTTTGCCGGTACATGGATATGGGTTGCAGATACGATTTCTGGTCTATTTTTTGAATGCCGATGCGTTGCAAATACATGGATAAAAAAGCCGAACTTTTGATTTCTCCCGATTCGCCCGTGCCTCGTCCTTCCAAAGAATCGGAAGCCAGGATGCCGAGTGTTTCGTGTAAACGGACGGAATCGATTTTTTCGGCAAATTTAAATGCAATGTCGAATTGCGCATATCCTTTGAAAATCGACGGGATACAACAACAAATGATGATTGATAATCGGCGTATGTTCATTTTTTATGAATTTTATCGGCGATATCGCCTTTCCGGTCTCAGACTTCCGGTCGGTTTGTTTTTGAACGGTCTTTCGTTTTTATCAAAAGATTCCGATTCGGAAGAGAACGCTCTCCGGGTTTTCATTTCTGCATATTTTCCGTCGAAAATTTCATACCTCCGGTATTCACAATCAAGATCGCCGTTTTTCAGTTTAATTTTTTCCGATGCTTTCAGTCCGATGTTGTCGAAACATTCTTCACTCGAACAAATGATCCATGCATTGTAACCGGTAAAAACATGCTTCAATCGTTCGCCGATCGATTGATAAAGTCCGGCCAAATCTTTGAGCGCCAACCGTTCGCCGTAAGGCGGGTTCATGATCAAGATACCTTTTTCCGGCGCTTCCTCATATTTTTGAAACGGTTTGACTTGTAAATCGATGTATTTGGAAAGTCCGGCGCTTTTAATGTTTTTTTCCGCAATTTGGATGGCTTGAGGCGAAATATCCGATCCGTAAATTTTATATTTGAATTTTTTATCGCCCGATTCATCATTGTACAACGTATCGAAAAGCTCTTTGTCGAAATCGGGCCATTTTTCGAAAGTAAATTCTTTCCGGTAAATGCCGGGAGGAATGTTTAAAGCGATCATAGCCGCTTCGATCAGGATAGTGCCCGAGCCGCACATCGGATCGATGAAATTGCGGTTGCCCCTCCAATCCGTTTTTAAAATCATGCCGGCAGCCAGCACTTCATTCAACGGAGCCTCCGTTTGCGCCACGCGATAACCGCGTTTGTGCAGCGATTCGCCCGAACTGTCCAGGGAAATGGTGCATTGATGATGAGCGATATGGATGTTGACGGATAAATCGGGTTTCACCACTCTGACGGAAGGCCGTTTTCCGTATTTTTCGCTGAAATAATCGGCGATGGCGTCTTTTACTTTGTAGGCGACGAATTTGGAATGACGGAAATCGTCTGAAAAAACAACCGAATCGACTGCAAAAGTTGTATCCGGGGATAAAAAATCATCCCATTTGATTTTTTTGACCTGTTCGTACACTTCGTCGGCATCGGCAGCCTTAAATTCGGAGATCGGCTTTAAGATGCGCAAAGCTGTCCGGCATCTCAAGTTTGCCTTATACATTAATTCTGTATTTCCGGTGAAAGAAACCATTCTGCGGCCTTCTTCCACGTTTTCCGCACCCATTTGGCGCAACTCTTCCGCCAATACGTCTTCCAATCCCTGAAAGGTTTTTGCGATTAATTTGAAATTGCTCACTGCTTAATGTTGAAAATTATCGGTTTAAATAGTTCGATGATGTCATAAAAAGTATACGGCAATAAAAATATGACAATCAGGGAATAAGGCAGTATTTTTGAATTACGATCATAAAAATAATCCTCCCTACCCCGATTGCCGAAGTGCGAAAGTAAATAAAAATGGCCGGAAATCGTGCAAAAAAACAAAAATTTTGAATAGTCTCTTTTTGAATAAATTTGATTCTTGCAACTTGATATATGACAGTGTCTTAAAAAATATTGTTGTCTAAAAAATATAAAATCTATATATGGTTAAGACTCTCAACAATGTTATAAGATAAAAAAAGTAGATTGCCGCCCGTACATACTCGTTAGGTATCGCCAAACCGCTCGTTATATGCCGCCCATTTATCTATCATTCTGTCTGCTTTTTTATTTGCCTCTCTAATTCCGCTATTCTTTGCTGTAGTTTTAATCTTTCCTGCTCTCCTTCTGCCCTTCCTTCTGCCTTTCCTTCGTCTCTTGCTGTATCTATGGAATTTTTATAATCACGATACGCTTTTAAACTGAAGATGTATTGTTCATATTCGTCTTTGCTTAACTTTGCTATCTCGGCGGCTTCAAATATCTTCTCAAATATCTTTTCACGAAGTTTATCTGGAATATTGTCCAAACGCTTGAGATTTTTTAATACATACATCCATTTATCAAAATGTGTATCCAATTCATCCACTTCTTTCGTGAATTTGGGCATTTCCAAATAGACAAATTTCAATTTATCATAAAAAATCTTATGCGTTGCTATGTCCGTTAACATTACATCGTATCTGTATTTATTGAGGTCGTTCTTATCTTCGTCAAACACAAAATCCAAAATGGCAACTGTATAAACAGCCTTCAATTCATAGTTCCAATCACCCGCAATTGCCTGATTTACTATCGGAAATGTGCTGTAATATAAAGCGCGGTCTTTGAAAAAAGTCTGTTTCGTTTTTTGCATCTCTACTATAAACTTTTCGCCTTTTTCGTTCTCGCAATACAAATCAAAAATTGCCCTTCTATCTTCTTCCGACCGGCCTAACTGTTCCGACTTAAGATAAGTTAAAGAAACTATTTTACCCTCTTTTTTATGCAACAATTCGTTCAAAAAATCAAGCAGCAACTCTTTATTACAATCTTCGCCGAATAACCTTTTGAATCCGAAATCGGTAAACGGGTCTATGTATTTGTCTTTTAGTCTGTCTTTTTCTGCCATTTTTTGTGAAAAAATATTTTTTACAAAGGTACAAAAAAACAGAATATTCCCAACAGGGAAAATATTTTCATCAAATTTATTTACTTCACCACCCGCAATTATTCCATTACGCGACGTTGTTTTCCGGGTGTCATATAACGTGCCGGCAGCTTTGTGCAGCAGCGGGTTCCACTACCGTTTGCACGAGCTGCACACTTGCAAAGTTAAACAAAATTTCAATACGGGCCGCACCCGCTGTTGCACAAAACTGCCCCTTAGCTGAAGTCGTCCCGATAGAGCGGCTTGAACAGTCGGAAGAAGCGGACGGGGAGTGAAAATCTTTGCGGTGAATTTTGTAAATCCCGGATTTATGAAGTCCGCCACAAAGAAGAAGTGCTGAAACAATCCGTTTTCGGGGCTGTTGACTTTCTCATTTTTTTTCTGTAACTTTGCCAAACTTTTCAAGCGA
>JGI24699J35502_11134081_pt1 | contig 28828 bp, 27 predicted proteins | sample TergutMp193P4_FD_35502 | JGI IMG/M metagenome (IMG submission 35502)
ATGATCAAAATTTATTGCCGCAATTGGCAGGCAATCCTAGAGCCGGTGTTCATTATGCCTTAACAGACAGCAGATCCGATGCGCTAAATGTTTTTAAGTTTGCGGCGGATAATACCAATGTCGAGTGGGACGTTCATAAATTCACGGAAAATAATACAATTAAATACTCTATCGGAACGGATCACGACAGACTTTCTTCTCCCGGAGCAGAAAAAATGGGCCATTCTGGGGCTTCCGTCATTGCTTCAATGCATTCGCATCCGAGTGCCGAACCGGATCGCAGGTCTGAAATGTATTCGATGGGAATGGATATTAATCCATGGACAGGTGAATATAATAAGCCTGTACCTCTACGTTCTGATTATTATTTAAAATGGATTTCCGATAGTAAATCTTTAGACTATGTTTATATGAAAAAATCTCGGAATCTATGGCAAATAATATATAGAGGAACTCCTGTTCTTAAAGGCAATATTAAAAAATCCAATGATTTTCCTTTTTAATATTAGTTAATGCTGATAAGAAAATTATGAAAAATATTAAATTATTCTCCGTTATTTTGCCTAAAATGAACAAAATTTATTGATAATAAGATTTTTGTAAAAATTTAAATAAAGTCCTAATAATAAATATATAACCTGCCTTTTTTAGACATTATCACGGATGATCATTAAATATTATTATTACAAGTGTGTTCTTATTGTTTTCTTGCTGCAAAACAAAAATTGGTATCATATAGATTGCTCTATAGTTCCTCTATATGGAATTGCCCTTACAACACCCCGATTTATTGAAAGCATGGAATCAATACAGAAAATTTGAATCTGGAAAGGATGGTATAAATTGATGCTGCAATATGTTATTACATGAGATTTTATAGTTTTAAATTCATCGAACACTCTCGACGGTAGAGAGGAATAAATCAGATTCATTATGAGAGAGATAATTAAGAGATTGTTAAAAGTAACAGGTTACAGTTTTTTATGTTTTTTTATGTTGGTTCCTTTTTTCTTTTGCTGTCATAATTCTGATAAAAAAACAATCGGTTATGATAAATCGAACGAGAATAAATATAAATATACAGGGGAATGGATTTCTGTTGAACGACCGATACCTTATCATGCTGTTTTAAAAATTGACTCAAGTTTTAATTTTACTTACGAAGGTGGAGCTTGTTTGTTAGCATTCAGCTCAAAAGGTAATTGGACGCTTAATTCTGATACGTTAATACTTACCAGTTTTAAGCCGACAGAGTGTTGTTATATCTCCGATTTTGGGGTAAATTGTTTTGCTTTTGATCCTGCCAAGCCAGATTCAATAAAAGATTGTATACCAGAGAAAATATATTATTTATATATTATTCTCAATAGAGAAAAATTTTTGATTAAAGATAGTATTCTTATACATATGAGAAAAACCGACAATATTTGTCCAGAAATCAAAGATGACTTTATTAAAAAAACTAAATAAAATTGACATACCTTATATATTTTACATATTGGTAGTGTTTCAAAGTTAGTGATGAGATAAAAATAAAAACATAAAAAGTTATCATTAATACAAACGAAAAACCCGAAGCCATGCAGTTCAAACAGGGACACGGCATCAATTACACTTACGACGCATCGGGAACAAAACGGGTGGTTGACACCTATACGGCCAAAGAAGGGGTAACGGTTCCGCCGGGAACGACGGAGACCGTGAGTGTGCTGTATCATTCGGGTCAGGATTATTGCGGCAATGTCGTATATTTCGGATCGGGTACGGGCGTTTCGCGTCTTTACACTCCCGAAGGGTATATCAACCGCCAATACGGGGTGACGGGCAATCGGGTGTATTACTACACGCTGAAAGATCATTTGGGCAGCATGCGGTACGAATTCAAAGGCGACGGCACGAACGTGGGGTATACGCATTATTACCCGTCGGGTATCGAATTTACCGATCCGGGTACAAACTCGCAAACGCTGCAAAGCAAAGAGCGGTATAACGGAAAAGAATTACAAAGTGATTTCGGGCTGAATATGCTGGATTATTGGAAACGGAATTTGGATGCTTCGCGTTTTCAATGGACGACTATGGATCCGTTGGCAGAAAAGTATCCATGGCTGTCGCCTTATGCCTATTGCGGAAATAACCCGTTGAAGTGTATTGATCCAAATGGTATGGATATTTATTTCTTTGACGCAAAGACAGGTGAATATACTAATCAAAAATATGAAACAACAGAAGCCTATAGGATTGGAGTAAGAAATGTAGATGATGAAGGTAATATACATATTAAGTTTTATGATTTAGCTGATCCTAAAAATGATAGTGAAGGTATAGATGACGGTTATATTACTCATGTTGAAATTCTTTCGAATGAGAATGTAGAAAGTATAATCAGGGAAGAAGGCGGATTTAATAAATTCAATGGAAATCCTTTTTCTTTTGGAGCAAAAAGTTCCGGATACGGATCTTTTGATTATTCGGCAGGAGGGGGCATGAAAAAATATATGACAAATAAAGGGGAAGCAGATAAAGTGAATACCTCCCTATATGTTGCTGAAGGGGATCAATATGCCCATAATGCAATGAACTTTGGTAATTTTCTTTGGGGTGCAACCGGATATACTTTAGGATACAGTGAGAAGGACTTATTAAAGGCAGCAGACTTAAACAGTCGGTACAACCCGGGAAGAAGAAATGGTTATGAAGGACAACCCGATTCTGCCGATGATCAACTATCAATAAGCAGAGGTGCTAAATATTCACAAAGTAATAAATATAGAAATAAAACATATTGGTTTTTCCCATGATAAATAAAATAATAATGCTCTTGTGTTTTTCTTTTTATACATCATGCGTTTTTCAATCAGATTATAATGATACAAAGATGGTTGAGCCTACACCGGAAGATGTAATTGATAGATATGACACAATAGACTTTTCGGAATTTAAAGGATTCGGAATAATGGTTAGAGAAAGAGGCATTATTCGTGATCAAATTATTGTTTTTTCAACCCCGAATCCTATTGATTCCCGGTTTTGCGGAACATTCAGATATTATAACGGGTTTGTACAAATTCCATCTGAACAATATGATAATAAAGTTTCTCAGGCAATAACAAAGAAAAAGTTAAAGTTTATTGTAAATAATTTTTATAAACTTGATCTGGAATATTTGAAAGTAGATTCTGATGATAATGTTTTTTTAACTCCAATGCCTTTTTCTTTTGAGAGAGTTTTTATGCTAAAGGCAAATGATTCCGTTTCATTGAAAAACCGTCCATCATTACGATTTTATAATGGAGACGGTTTTTATACATGGTATAAAAGGAATTGGTATATTTCTGATTGTTACTTTGAAAATTATCATGTAAAATAATTGGACTGCAAATAACGCCGGAAAAACAAACCAAAAGATGTGAATACCCGGACAGATGTTGATATTCAGGAGGATAGAAATTATAACCACATCTTGTTTGAGTTCAAGAATACCCTTCATCTGCAATTATTTACTTCCAAAATCGATTATTTTTGAATACAAAACTACAAAAAAGTTTGAAGCAAGACGGATTGTACATCTCATTAAGTCGTTTCGTCCGGTTTTCTCCGGAATTTCCATAGTTGATAGGAATTGATCAGATTCTGCCATACGACATAAGATGCGGGAGCTACGGCTGCAAGCGGACCGAAAAATGTGCCGGCCATCCAAATGGCAAGAATCGTATTTTTTTGGCCGAGGCCTTGACCGCCTACTATTTTTTCGTTGTATTTTTTCCCTAAAAAACGGCCCGTCAGGAATTGGAGCAGACAAACAACGGCGGCGCCCGCGGCGATCGGAACAATGTGCCAAAAAGAGGCATCGTCATTCTCCATCATTTCAGCTGTTTTTGATGTGGTATTTGCCATGACAATGGTTAATGCAACGGCCCACAACCAAAACGAATAGATTTGTTTCTTTTGTAATTTGGCGTGTATTTCCGGTGTGACCTTTTTTAATGTAAATGCCAATACAAAAGGGCCGAGCAACAAAGGGATCACCTTCGTGCAAATGGTGGCAAACGTATGAATAAAATTTACGGTTTCACCCGGATTCAATCCGGGTGTTCCGAGGAATGAAAAAACAGAAGGGGCAATAAAAGCGACGGAAAGATTGCTTAAGATGCTGTATGTAGCCATCCCTGTTATGCTGCCGCCCAAAAGACCTGCGATTACCGGAGAAGAGGTCGCTGCAGGCGCCAAAATGCAAAGCATGCATCCTTCTGCCAAATCCGGATTTAAAGGATTCAGGATGAAATAAACGGACAGGCATCCGACAATTTGAACGCAACTTAACCGGAAATGAAGCGGTTTCGGTCTGATAAGTCGAATCGATACCCTGCAATAAGTGATCAGAAGCATGGAAAAAAGGAGGTACGGCGTAAGGAACGCTACCCGGACGATGTACCCGTGAAATACCATACCGATAATCATGCAAATGAAAAGAATATTGGCTTTCAGAAATTTGAACAGGGTATAAATGAGATGCATTCTCCGGAGATTTTGCCGCAAATTTAGTTCTTTTTAACCGGATTATCGTTTTTTTGTACCTTTGTGCCTTATTTTAAAGATCGGGACTCCCGAATTTGAAACAATATATTGTAAAACAGTCATTTGATTTTATGCCTCTTAATTTACCCGAAAAAATTCCGGCCATCGAAATTCTGAAAGAAGAGAATATTTTCGTGATCGACTCGTTGAAGGCTTCCAAGCAAGACATCCGGCCACTTAAGATCGTGATTCTGAATTTGATGCCGATAAAAATAACAACGGAAACGGATTTAATCCGTTTGTTGTCGAACACTCCTTTGCAGATCGAAATCGATTTCTTGAAAATAAAAAGCCATACGTCCAAAAATACGCCGATTGAACACATGATGACTTTTTACAAGGATTTTGACGGGATAAAAACTCAAAAATACGACGGAATGATTATTACGGGTGCACCTGTGGAGCAAATACCGTTCGAAAAAGTAAATTATTGGAATGAACTTACGGAAATTTTCGATTGGGCAAGAACTCATGTAACCTCCACTCTTTATATCTGTTGGGCTGCTCAAGCCGGATTGTATCATTTCTACGGCATTCCGAAATATCCGTTGGGGAAAAAACTTTCCGGATGTTACAAACATACGGTCAATGATATCAAAAATCCTATTTTTCGCGGATTTGACGATGAATTTTTTGTTCCTCACAGCCGTTATACGGAAATCAGGAAAGAGGACATGCAAAAAGTAAACGAACTGACCATTTTATCCGAATCGGCCGATGCGGGAGTGTATATGGTTACGGCCCGCAACGGACGGGAGTTTTTTATCACGGGGCATTCTGAATATTCCCCGTATACGTTGGACTCGGAATACCGGCGGGATTTGAAAAAAGGATTGCCGATTGATATGCCCGAAAATTATTACCGGGACAACGATCCCGCCAACAAACCGCTCGTTCAATGGCGATCTCATGCCAATTTGCTGTTTTCCAATTGGCTGAACTATTTCGTCTATCAAGAAACACCCTTTAACATCTTGGATATTAATTAAGTTGGCTATCTCAAAAAATATGGAAGATTGCGATGAAAATTTATCATGGTAGATATAATGCAGTCACAAGTCCGAAAATTATAACGGGAAAAACGCACCATTTTGACATTGTTGTAAATGCTATCGGTAAAAACGATTTACTGCATATTTTTGATTTGGCAGATGTGTATCATAGCGAAAACATGGACAAGTTGGCGTTTGAATTGACGGAAAAGCATAAAATAGAAAGCGGGAATTTCGACAATATTGCAATGGCAAACTATTCTATTCCAACGCATTGGGGTATCGGGAAAGTTTACAAACGTTTGATTGTCAAAATTAGCCGAAGCACAAACAAATCGTTGATTGATGTGCTGCCGGAAGTTTATAATTCGTGGCCGTCGCGTAAAATAGAAGATTTTAACAGCAGCATTTACTACGAAAGTCCCGAATATTTATATCAATCGTATTTGTCGGGTGATTCTTTATAACCGAAATCCGTAAAATAACTTTTATTAACGTTCAATTGTCAACCATCCATTCCATAGAACTTCTTTCTCCCGCCAAGAATTTGATGTGCGGTATCGAGGCCGTCAATCACGGGGCAGATGCAGTGTATATCGGTGCGCCGAAATTCAGTGCGCGTGCCGATGCCGGAAATACCGTTGCCGATATCGAAACGTTGGCGAATTATGCTCATCAATACAATGCCAAAGTGTATGTGGCGTTAAATACCATTCTTACCGATGAAGAATTGCCCGAAGCCGAAAAGATCATCCGGCAGGTGTATCACGCCGGAACCGACGCTTTGATTATTCAGGATATGGGACTTTTGGAAACGGATTTGCCGCCGATTGCTCTTCATGCCAGCACTCAAATGGACATCCGGACTCCCGAAAAAGTGAAATTTCTGGAACAGACCGGTTTTTCTCAAGTTGTTTTGGCCAGGGAATTATCGGCGGAACAAATAAAAGCCGTTGCGGAACAGACAACGGTTAAACTGGAAGTTTTTGCGCATGGAGCGCTTTGCGTCAGTTACAGCGGACAATGCTATGCCGGTGAAGCCTTTTGCGGAAGAAGCGCCAATCGGGGTGAATGTCCGCAATATTGCCGTTTGCCGTATGAATTGCAGGATGCATCGGGAAAAATCATTTCTCCGGAAAAGCATTTCCTTTCCTTGAAAGACATGAATCGATCGGCAAATTTGAATGAATTAATCGAAGCGGGAGTTTCTTCATTCAAAATCGAAGGCCGGTTGAAAGACGTTGATTATGTGAAAAACATCACGGCATTTTATCGTCAAAAATTGGATGCGGCACTTGAAGGGAAAACAGAATATCGGGCGTCATCATCGGGAAAATGTCGTTATACGTTTGTGCCGAACCCCGAAAAAAGTTTCAACCGCGGATTTACCGATTATTTTCTTCACCGGCGGAAGCCGGATATGGTTTCGTTTGTCACTCCGAAATCGATCGGTGAATATATCGGTACGGTAAAGAGTACGGAGCGGAATTTTATGACATTAACCACGAAAAAAATCATTCATAACGGAGACGGATTGTGTTTTTTGACGAAATCGGGAGCGTTTTCGGGATTCCGGGTGAATAAAGCAGAAGACGGAAAAATCTTTTTTCGCGAAAAACCGGATTTGCCGGCCGGAACTTCCGTGTACAGAAATTACGACAAAGAATTTGATGCGTGTTTGTCCGCCAAATCATCCGAACGAAAAATAAAAACGGACATTGTTTTGTCCGAAAATCCGCACGGATTCACGCTTTCGGCCGAAGATGAAGATCATAATCGCGTTTCGCTGGTGTTTCCCGTAACCAAAGAGCCGGCCGACAAACCGCAACAAGAAATCATCGTCAATCAATTGAAAAAGACCGGAAACACGATTTTTGCAGTGGATACCGTTCGAACGGAATTGACCGGCAATTGGTTTATTCCCGCATCTGTTTCGGCTGATTGGCGGCGCAAATTGATCGATCGGTTAATCGTCGCACGAAAAATAAATTATCGCCGGGAATGGAGACGGAAGCCGGATCCGAAGGCGGTTTATCCGGTTTCTCGTCTGACTTATACCGGAAATGTATCGAATGCGAAAGCCCGGCTATTTTATGAAAAACACGGCGTAACGGAAATTGATCCGGCATTCGAATTATCTCCTCCAAAAGAAGCGACCTTGATGTTTGCCAAACATTGTATTAAATTCAGCTTGAACTTGTGTCCGAAAATATCGGACAAAAAAACCGTACAAGAATTTTCACGATACCGGGAACCTTTTTATCTGGTTCATAACCGGATAAGAATGAAACTCGAATTTGATTGCAAACAATGTGAAATGCTTTTAAAACAAGAGTAATCCCGACAGAATTTACGGAATTATTTATTGAAAAAAGAACTTAAAATCAATCCGAGATTGGAAGTCATCAATTTTACCGATATGGCCAAAAGAATGATCCCGAAAAACTTCCGCATAATATAGATTCCTCCCAATCCGATCTTTCGTTCTATCCAAGATACTTTTTTTACGATGAGGTACACCACGGCCATATTAGCGACTACGGCCAATATGATATTCAGATAATTATATTCGGCCCGCAAAGACAACAAGGCGGTAAAAGCCCCCGCTCCCGCAATCAGCGGGAAAACCAACGGAACAAGCGTGGCGGTGTCGATCGGACTGTCATTTTTAAATATTTCGATGCCTAAAAGCATTTCCAATCCCATGATGAAAATAACAATGGCCCCCGCAACGGCAAATGACGATATATCCACATTAAACAATCCCAATAACGCTTCTCCCACAAACAGGAAAGCGATCAGGATGGTCAACGAATAAATCGCTGTTTGTTCGGCATTGATGGTGCGGTGTTTTTGCCGCAGATCAATGATGACGGGAATGGAACCCGTTATGTCAATGACGGCAAAAAGTACGACGAACGCACTTACAAATTCTTGCCAATTGAAATATATATCCATACATTAATATTTTCAGTTAATGCGTAATTTTGAACATCAATTCTTTCAATAAATCGCCTTCGGAAATAGATACACTTTGAAATCCCTTGTTTTTGGCGTCATATTCTCTAAACAATGAAATGACCTGCATGGTTTTCGATGCATTGTAATTTCTCATGGCAGTACGATAATCCTGTGCAAAATAAATGTTGCGAAGTCCCAATTCATGCATGATTCCGTTTTCCGATTTATCGACGGCATAATGGCAAATCATCAGATTCGAAAAAAAACCGAACAATGTACTCATCATCATAACCAACGAATTATTTTTCGGATTTTTGCCGAAATAGTCGACAATTCTGTTGACTTTGAGAGCATCTTTGTTCGCCAATGCTTTTTGCAACTCAAACGTATTGTATTCTTTGCTGATGCCGATGTTTCGTTCGATCAGACTGTCGGTAATGCGTTTTTCGCCCGGAGAAAGTGTGATGATCAATTTGTCGATTTCACCGGCAATGCGGCTTAAGTTCGTTCCCAAAAAATCGGTGAGCATGGCTGCCGCTTTTCCGTCGATGGCATACCCTTTCGAAGCGATGTAGGCATTGATCCAGGCCGGGATTTGATTATCGTACAGTTTTTTGGATTCGAATAAAATCCCGACTCTGGCGATGTCGACCGAAACTTTTTTTCGTCCGTCCAATTTCCCGTATTTATAATTAAAGACCAATACAGTCGTCGGTTGCGGTTTTTGCAAATAATAGGTCAATTCGTCGATGTTTTTGAGCGCCTGGGCTTCTTTCACGACGATTAACTGCCTTTCGGACATCATCGGGTAGCGTTTGGCCGCATTGATGACGGTTGCAATATCCGTGTCGGCTCCGTAAAGGATGGTTTGGTTAAAATCCCGTTCCGATTCAATCAAGACATTGTCAATGAGGGCATCCGTCAACAAATCGATATAATACGGCTCCTCCCCCATCAAAAAATAAATCGGCTTGAACTGTTTATGTTTGATGTCGTTCAATATTTCATTATGGGTCAGTTCTCTTTTGGACATATCAGCCATTTTCACCGGTCGAATCGCAGATGTTTGACCGTCGTTCCGTTTTTGATTAATATTTTTAATGATTCGATACCGATAAGAACATGTTCATTCGTAAACTTTTCGGTAACGATTTTATCGCTTTTCTCCGTTTTTACTCCGGACGAAATCATCGGTTGATCCGAAACCAGCAATAAGGCGCCGGTCGGTATTTCGTTGGCGAATCCTACGCTGAATAATGTGGCCGTTTCCATATCCACTGCCATACATCGGATTTTCCGCAAATAATTTTTAAAATTTTCATCATATTCCCAAACCCTGCGGTTAGTCGTATAAATGGTTCCGGTCCAGTAATCCCTTCCGTAGTTCCGGATGGTTGACGATACAGCCCGTTGCAGATTAAATGCAGGCAAAGAGGGCACTTCGGGCGGAAAATAGTCGTTGGATGCTCCCTCTCCTCTGATAGCTGCGATCGGCAAAATATAATCGCCTACCGCGTTCACATGCTTGATACCGCCGCATTTGCCTAAAAAAAGCACGGCGCCGGGTTTTACGGCTCCCAATAAATCCATCACGGTGGCGGCATTGGCGCTTCCCATACCGAAGTTGATGATAGTGATTCCTTCGGCGCTCGCATTCGGCATATTTCCGTCCAAACCCAAAACAGGGACATTGAAGTATTCGGCGAAAATATTGACATAATGCGTAAAGTTCGTTAAAAGAATATGTTTCGTAAAATCCTTCAAGGAACGTTTGGAATATCGGGGCAGCCAATCTTCGACAATATCTTGTTTTGTTTTCATATAAAAATATTTTATCGTTAATTTAACTTATTATTTCTAAATTTAAAGTTTATTTTTTATGATGAAACAGGTAATGTTTTGCAAAAATATGCTTTTATCTGATATAATTCCCATATAGATAAAAGAGCTGTTTTTCCATTACCCTGATATTTATACTTCAAAACTTCTAAGACTACAAAGGTAACAATTTAATAAATAAGAATATGCTTATTTATCAGCTCTTTATCTACATAAAAAACACAAATCAAACGGATGGGGATTGAAGAAAAGGATTACTCTATACCATCCGGAATAATAAAAGAAGTCATAAATTCAGGATTGATAAAAGAATATTCACCCGAAAACAAATCAAGAAAATATACAAGTTACGTCCCGTATTGGAGATAATCTTATGTGACCGAAATAATACCTGACAAAATTACGATAAACATCCGATAAACAAAAGCCTTGAACGTAATTGTGCCAAGTTACTGCGGCAACATAACCTCAACTCCTTTGAAAAATCGAAAACCATCGGGGAGACAACATTTTTCGATTTTTTGTCCGGTATAGAAACCGGATAAGCGCAATTTTCAGGTTGGCATAAAAATTATGTCCCAAGAATCCCATGGAATAGTAAATCAATAGACGAAGGACAGATTTATTTTTCTGTTTTCGATAGACTTGATAATGAAACGAGTCAAAGCTTTTTTGTATTTGTTTCCGCGAAAATCCAGGCAAATCAAGAACAGCCAACTGCCGCTCGTCTTTTGTATTGATGCGTTCCGGCAAAAGATTCATCCGGCTGCATGTTTCAGCTATTTTTGTTCCCGGATAAGGGAAAAAGATCGAGGTTGCATGAAAAGTCGGCTGTATTTGCCGGTTCATTTGAAGCGTTTCAGCAAATTCGGCAGGCGTTTCAGTAGGCAATCCAACCATATTAAATAAGGCAACCGCTATTCCGTAACTTTTGGCTGTTTCAGCCGCTTTCAGAATTAATTCATTGGAATAATCCCTATGTAATATTTCTTTCCGTATCCGATAACTCCCTGATTCCAAACCGATAGTAACCAAAGTAATATTCGCTTTTTTGAATTGTTCGAAAACAAATTCAACATCCATGCGCGGAAATATGCGCAGATTGGTACCGAAGGAAATTTTGAATCCCGTTTCTTTTCCGAAAACTTCCAATTGTTCACAAAAATTATTTAACCAATCCTTATCAATAACAATCGTTTCCACTTCCAATTGAATTTCATTTATATCGGGATATTCTTCGTATAAATTCCGAATTTCGGAAAGAATGTTTTCCGGACTGCGCATACGAACGTATTTACCCGGACTCACTTTCCGCAGAGAATGATTGGAACAATATGTGCAATCGAACGGACATCCTCTTCCCAATAACACAGCGGGTTTGGTATGGGGTTCCAGAATCCACTCCTGCCACATTTCCCGGTCGGGAAATGGTAATTCATCTAAATTTTGCAGAAAAGGACGCGTCGGATTTTTTACAATTCCGTCCGGAGTTTTCACCCAAAGATTCTGAATATCGTTGATTGATTTGTCGATTTCTAAATGTTGAACCAACTCCAAGACAGGCATTTCTCCTTCTCCGACACAAATAGCGTCAAATAAAGACAAGTATTTTTCATCGGGATTAAGCGTAATATGAACGCCGCCGGCAATAAGAAACAAATACGGAAAACGTTCTTTTACTTGTGATGCTGTTTCACAGATAAAGTCAAACTCGGAAAATACAGCCGTAAAAGCAACGATTTGAGGATTGAATTGTTCGATTTTTTGACGTAGTATTTCGGAATTTTGTTTCCCGTTCGCTCGATCAAGAACCGCTAAAGAACACTCATGATTATGTTGTTTGAGCACTCCTGCAATGGATGATATTCCGTGATAAATACCTTCCTGACCTAACAACGGCTTTTCCGGAACAATTGTTTTTTGCGTGGAATAAATAAATAAAATTCTCATACAAAAATATTTTATTTTTTTATTTATAAGTTATCCGTAACTCGCATGTTCATCTCCTTTTGTGGCGTATAAAGTTCATGCAGGCTTCTATTTTCTCGCTTTGTCTAAAAAAGAACAAATATATAAAAAAACAAAGACTTTTGATAGTCATTTATCAATATGGGTACCCCTCCCATAGAATTTAACATTATATTTGGTATGATTTTTGATCTTAAATCGTATTTTTGTATAAAATTATAGGTTATGGCAATCATTTATCAGGCGGAAGAAACTGCAATGCCGCACATACACAAACGGGAGGTTTCGAAATGGATCAAAGAAGTTGCCGCTATGTACGGAAAAGATATTGAAAGCATTTCTTATATTTTTTGTTCCGACGAGTATATTTTACGCATCAACAACCAATACCTCAAGCATGATTATTATACCGATATCATTACGTTTGATTACAGTTTGAACAATGATATATCGGGAGATATTTTCATCAGTACGGATACGGTGAAAAGCAATTCTCAAAAGTATAAAACAGATTACAACGAAGAATTGCATCGTGTCATCATTCACGGAATATTGCATCTTTGCGGCATCAACGATAAATCTTCCGAAGAGCGGGCTGATATGACGGAAAAAGAAAACAAGGCGCTGGAGATGCTGAACCGGATTTCCACGGAAAAAACCTTCACAAATACCCGTGATTAATGCCTTGTTAATTCATTACATGTATCGTATGACAGGCAACCAATGCCGCTGTTTCGGTGCGGAGGCGTGAATTGCCCAAAGAGACGGCGCGAAAGCCGTTTTTGACGGCCGATTCCACTTCATCGGAGCTGAAATCTCCTTCGGGCCCGATTAAAATAATCGCATCCGAACCTTTTTCATATAATTTTTTCAATTCGTCTTTCGGACTTTCATAACAATGCGCAATAAATTTTTGACCCGGCAAGTCTTGTCTGATAAAATCGTCAAAATCAATCATGGAGTGAAGAACAGGCAGGTATGCTTTTTGAGATTGTTTCATGGCCGATACCAAAATCTTTTCGATCCGCTCGTTTTTTAACTCTCTTCGTTCGGAAAAACGGCATCGCAAAGGCGTAATTTCGTCAATGCCTATTTCAGTTGTCTTTTCGGCAAACCATTCGATCCGTTCGATGTTTTTGGTGGGAGCAACAGCGATGTGAATACGAAAATCTTTTCCGGAATCTTGTTTCCGGGTTTCAATGATTTTGGTTTCACAATGTTTCGGATGTGCATTGACTATCACCGTTTTATAAAAAAAACCGTTGCCGTCGGTTTGCAGAATTTCGTCGCCTTCTTTCAGTCTCAAAACTTTTACCGCATGTTTTGATTCTTCTTCCGAAAGTCGGCTGTCGATTAAAATATCAGGAGTGTAAAAAACGTGCATAAAATTAAAATTCATTCCAAACTCTTAACTCTTAATTCTTAACTTTCAACTACATTTCCACGACCGTGATGCCTGCGCCGCCGAATTGAACGTGTTCGTCGTGAAAATGATTTACGCCGGGAACGGTTTGAAGGTATTCGCGGATAACTTGGCGAAGGGCGCCCGTCCCTGTTCCGTGTAAGATGCGGACTTGCGAAACGCCGACCAGCAAGGCATCGTCAATAAAGTACATCACAGCTTGCAAGGCATCGTTTCCGCGCATACCGCGAACGTCGATTTCCTGCTTGAAATTGAGTTTGCGTTGATACATTTCATCGGCGGTTTGTTCGCTGATAAATGTATTTTTCGGCGTTTCCCGGTTCATCCGGTTTTTACTGATTTTCTCCAGTTTGTCTAATTTAATGGTGGATTTCAGCATTCCGAATGTCACTAATGCCGATTTCCCCCGAATTTCGATGATTTGTCCGACGGTTGATTGTCCTTCCAAACGAACATAATCTCCGGCTTCCATGACTTCGGGCCGGAAAACGGCCGATTTCTGCTCTTCTTTTTTCTGATCCGCCTTCCGTTTTTTGTTTAACCGGTTATTCGGAATTTTTACGGTTGATGTTTCTTCCGACAATAAATTCGATTTAAATGTCTCCAATTCGCTCCGGATATTTTTTGTTTGTTCTTTTTCGGCTTGGACTTCCCTGATTCGACGAATGGTATTTTCGATCTTGGCATTCGTATCCGAAATCAGTTGTAGGGACTCGGCTTTGGCTTTGGCGATGATTTCCTTATGCTGTTTCTCTATTTCCGAAATATTTTTATCGTAACGTCCGGTCAATTCTTCGAGGTGTTTTTCTTTTTGACGAATGCTTTGCCGTTTGCTTTCCCAATAACGTTTATCGCGAACGATGTCCTGCAAATATTTATCCATATTGATGTAATTCTCCCCCACTTTTTCGGATGCATCGGCGATGACATCTTCAGGCAGTCCGATTTTACGTGCGATTTCGATGGCAAAAGAACTGCCCGGATTTCCGATGGAAAGTTTAAATAACGGTTGCATCAAATGCCGGTCGTACAACATGGCGCCATTGACGATGCCTTCGTTTTCTTCCGCGAAATGTTTCAGGTTTTGGTAATGCGTGGTGATGATGCCGTATGATTGATTGTGATTGAACCGTTTCAAAACCGCTTCGGCAATGGCTCCTCCGATTTGCGGCTCCGTTCCTCCTCCAAATTCGTCGATCAGCAGCAATGTCTTGGAATTACCGTTCCGGATGAAAAATTTCATGTTGGTGAGGTGTGAACTGTAAGTGCTCAGATCGTTTTCGATGGATTGCTCGTCGCCGATGTCGATGAATATCTTTTCGAAAACGCCTGTCTTGGAATTTTCCTTCAACGGAATCAACAATCCGCATTGCAACATATATTGAAGCAATCCCGCCGTTTTCAGGCAGATTGATTTTCCTCCCGCATTGGGACCCGAAATGATTAAAATTCGTTGATCTTCGGATAATATGATTTCCAACGGCACGACTTTTTTGCTCTGTTTTTGCAAAGACAGCCACAATAACGGATGTACGGCTTCCACCCAATCCATTTGTTGTTTATTTTGAATGACGGGTTTGATGGCATTGACCTGAATGCCGAACAATGCTTTTGCCCGGATAAAATCGATTTCGGCCAAAAATTCATACGATTGCAAAATATCGTCGATAAACGGCCGGAGCGTATCGGAAAAATGAACCAGAATACGGATGATTTCGCGTCGTTCTTCATTTTCGAGTTCACGCACGCGATTGTTGGCCTCGACAACTTCCGCCGGTTCGATGAACACGGTTTTTCCGCTTGCCGATTCGTCATGAACGATTCCTTTGATTTTTCGCTTGAATGCCGGAGAAACGGGAATCACCAACCGTCCGTCGCGTATGGAAGGGGCAACGTCTTTATCGACCAAACCTTCCGCTTGTGCAGCCCGAAGAATACCGGTCAAACTTTTGGAAATGCCGTTCAATGTTTTGGTCAGGTCTTGCCGGATGTGGGCCAATTCGGGTGAGGCATTGTCTTTGATTCGTCCGTATTTATCCAGAATCACCTCGATTTTTGCCGTGATTTGAGGAAAAACCACAACATCGCCGGCCAATTCGGCCAATGCTTTGTAAACGGGTTCTTCGTCATCGATATGAAGAAAACGGACGATTTCCCGGATGGTTTCCAATGAACGACGCAAATCAAATAATTCCGGTTCATCCAAATAAGTACCTTCGACCCGGATTTTCTTCAATCCCGCACGGCAATCGTAAAAATAATCGACGGGAAAAGTATCTTCTTCTTGTATGATCCGGACAAATTCTTCCGTCCGGTTCAACCCGGTCAGAATTTCATCAAATTCGGAAGAAAACCGCATCGAATCGACTTTTTCTTTTCCTAAAACACTGATGCATTTTTCTTTGATCAGCAGGCGGATTTTATCAAATTCTATTTTTTGTTCAAAATTATCGGGATAGACCATTGTGGTGGTTAAAAGTTAAGAATTAAGAGTTAAAAAAATTAAAGGTTAAGAATTTGATATTTATGATTAAATAGGAAAAGCCCGCATGTCAAGCGAACTTTTTTATTGATTTTTCATTCTTCGAACTTGTCAGACATAATCTTAAACTGTACAAAGGTAGTGGATTTTCAGCTCTGCTACAAATATATAAGACCGGATCATTAAATGTCGTATAGAGTTTTGAAGCTCCCGAAACGATCCGCAATTTGGTATGTTATTCAAACTAAAATATTTCCTGTCCGCCCGTGTCCATTTTGAAGAGTTATCACTGCCGAAATATACCCTTAAAACGGTATTTCGGAGCAATCAAAAGTCTTGTATCTTTGTTCCTTAAAAAAACAACGTGATTATGAATAATTTCCTCATCATTCATTCTTCGTTATTTCATGCATTATGCGGGCATGATTAATGGAAATTTATTCGAACGACCGGATAATAAATAACCGATTCGGGTATTAAAATAAAAACCTGAATGTGAGTATCGGCAATAATCGTATTTTGAAAAACGTTGACCTCGAAATACCGAATAATAAAATAACTTGCATCATCGGATCTTCGGGATGCGGTAAATCAACTTTGCTGAAAACGATTAACCGCTTGATTGATGATAATGAGCGGGTGAAAATAGAGGGGAAAATTGTTATCGACGGAGAAAACATCTACGAAAAACAGGTGGAAATAACTCATATCCGAAAAAAATGGATTTATTGTCACAACGCCCTACTCCGCTTCCGATGTCTATTTCCGACAATATTACATTCGGATGCAAAATACACGGCATATGGATGATTCGCTGCAATTCAAGAACATAAAACAGAAAGAATCATCGGCAGTACAAAAAGAAAATTATAAAAATAACAATCTAAAATTCAAAGATTTGCGAGGAATTTCCTGCCCGATGAATTTTGTGCAGACAAAGATTCAGTTAGTTACCATGCAGTCGGGCGAGAAACTCGAAATCTGGTTAGACGACGGACAGCCTATCAACAACGTTCCCGGCTCGATACAAAGCGAAGGGCATGAAGTATTGGAACAAGTACAAATAAACGAGGACTATTGGATAGTAATCATTAAGAAAAAATAAGAACAAAACAATGAGCAAAATTACAGTAAACGATGAACAACAAGAGGTTACGCTACCCCTCACATTGACCGGACTGATCAAAGTGAATAAGGTATTGCAGCCCGATATGGTCTCTGTGCAAATCAACGGAGAATATATCCCACGGGAAAAGTTTGACTCCACCCCGATCAATGAAGGTGACGAAGTAGATTTCTTATATTTTATGGGAGGAGGACAATCATGAACTTTTCCGGTGAACAAATAGAACGTTACAGCCGCCATATCCTGTTGCAGGAGGTAGGAGTGGAAGGACAAGAAAAAATAAGCAACGGCAAAGTGCTGGTTATCGGCGCGGGCGGCTTGGGATCGCCTATCCTTCTATATTTGGCTGCCGCCGGAGTGGGAACGTTGGGTATTATCGACGGCGATGTAGTCGATTTAAGCAACCTGCAAAGGCAGGTGATTCATTTTACGCCCGATGTTGGAAAACCCAAAGTCATATCGGCAAAAGAAAAAATAAATCAACTCAATCCCGATGTGAATGTTATCACGTATCATCAGCTTTTCACGGCCGAAAATGCTTTTGAGATTATCCGCGACTATGATTTTATCGTGGACGGGACGGATAATTTTCCTGTAAAATTCTTGATAAATGATGCCTGCGTATTGGCAGGAAAACCTTTTTCGCACGGAGGAATTTTGCGCTTTGAGGGACAAACCCTGACGCATCTGCCGGGAACTGCCTGCTACCGTTGTATTTTCAACAGCCCGCCACCGCCCGATGTGGTTCCTACCTGTGCGCAGGCCGGCGTATTGGGCGCTATTGCTGGAATGTTGGGAACCATACAGGCTGCGGAAGTACTGAAATATTTGACCGGTACAGGTAATTTATTGACAAACAGGCTGTTGGTGTTCAATGCGAAAGAAATGAATTTCAGAACCATAAAAGTAGAGAAGAATCATAAATGTCCTGTATGCGGCGAACAGCCTTCTATCACCGAATTGATAGAAACCGAACAGGCGGTATGCGAACTGAAAACAAAAAAAAATCAATAATTTTCAATGGATATGATCATTATTCCAAAACATATCGCCGACGAGATGATAAAGCATGCTTATAAGGAACTTCCGAACGAAGCCTGCGGCTTGCTTACGGGAACCAACGGCACAGTACAACAACATTATGCGCTGACCAATGTGGATCACAGCCCCGAACATTTTTCATTCGACCCGCAAGAGCAGTTTCGAGTATTGAAAAATGCACGCACCAACGGACAAAAGATCATCGCGAATTATCACAGTCATCCGAGCACACCCGCACGTCCGTCGGAAGAAGATAAACGGCTGGCGTATGACCCGAATATTGTATATATTATTATTTCATTGGCAGGAGAAACACCTGATATGAAAGCGTTTGTCATGGCCGGCAATTCTCGTATGCAACCTTGCGAGATACAATATTCCTAAAAAATACCCTAAACAGGGTCAGGGTATTTCCTACCCGAAAATAGTGGAATACGTTTGTCAAACCATTACGAACGTATAAATTTTAGACAAAAGATGACCGGAGTTTCTCAAAATTGATCAGTAAAACATTGATAATTACACTGTTGTTTAATAAACAAGGATGTTGTCTGTTTGAATAAAGTTTCGTTATAAGCGCATTATTTCTTGAAACAAATCAAACAATCAATTAAAAAACATCCCGATGAAAACAATTATCAATAAATAATAATATCCGCTCTTTTTATATTCTTTGCAGTGCCGACATTGTGTGTCGGTAATGCTTTTGCCGTTTTTCTGTAAATTATTCCCGTTGCAATGAAGATATAATGTTTCTGTGATATGTACATTTAGTTTTGGCATTGTTAAACAGGTATAGATAACCCTTATTTTTGCAGTTCCCTTAGTAGCCCGGTAATATATCTGATCTCCGGCCCTTATCCGCTTATTTCAGGGAATTTTATTGACATTTATTGTATTTATAAATAAGGGAAATAAGGGTGAGATTGGTTGCATTGTATCGGCTGTTAAGCTACTAAAGGGGCTTTTAAAAGATAAGGTTTTTATTTTAAATCTATATAACCTTAGTTTTTTGTAAAAATAACTCTTTTCAGTCAATTTAAGGCATTACCGAAAAAAGCGACAGCGAAAAATAGATATTGTTTACATTGAAGTTGTATTTTTTAGACAAACGACACAGGGCGACAAAAACAGCCCGCAAAACTCGGTTTTCGTGTCGTAATTTATCTGCCAACGGCAACCACGAAAGCAAGGAAAAAAGATAAAACCACAACGAAAACCGCAACAAAAAAGCCTAACTTGCTAAAAGTCAGGCTACCTTTGCGGTATGGACGGGACTCGAACCCGCGACCCCGTGCGTGACAGGCACGTATTCTAACCAACTGAACTACCACACCGTTTTTTCTTGTTGCATCATTTTTCAAATGCGATGCAAAGGTACGGTAAAAAATTTATTATGCAAGAGTTTTGATGAAAAAAATCGATAAAAATCGCAATGTATTCTTTTGTAGACGGTTGTGAGAATAAAAATAAGGCCTCCCGTTTCTCATACCGGCTCGGCCGGATATATTTGATGAAATTAATTAACTTTTCGCATCGGTATATTAGTTCTACTTCGAAAAAGATTTATACATTTGTGGAATCAATAATACAACCCGATAATTCTAAAACTTTTATAAAATAGATCATGGAAAATATTTTCAATTTAACTCCGAAAGAATTAAAGAACATCGCGAACGCTCTACAAGTGAAAATCGAAGAGGGTCTGAAAAAAGACGGTATGGAAATCTCGGATATTCCGACACATATTGATCCGAAACAAAGTTTTGAAGACAAGAAAGTATTGGTGCTCGATTGGGGCGGAACTAATTTCAGGGCTGCGATCGTTGAGTTTAAAGACGGAAAAGCGTCAATCATCGAAAGTAAAAGAAAGCCATTGTCGGCTAAAGAAACCACCGGATTTTCAGCAAGTGATTTGCATCGGGAAATGGCCGAGTTGATTTCCAAACTCGAAAAATTAGATCGTCAGGTAACACAAATCGGTTATTGTTTTTCTTATCCGGCGGCATCACGACTCAATGGAGATGCCATCCTTCTCCGTTGGACGAAAGGAATCGATATCCCGGAAATGAGCGGGAAACCTGTCGGTGAATTATTGCTCAAATATTTAAATACGTACAAAGAGATTGGAACATCGTTTACCGATATAAAAGTGATTAATGATACGGTAGCCTGCTTATTTGCCGGTCTTCTTTCCAAAACCGTTTATGACGCTTACATCGGGTTGATTGTCGGCACGGGAACCAATATGGCCGCCTTGATGCGTCTTAATAAAATTGAAAAATTAAACAGTAAAGGAGAACGCGTGATTCCGGTCAACTTGGAGTCGGGTAATTTTACTCCTCCCTATTTGACCGTTATAGACGGATTGGTGGATGCCATGTCAAACAATAAAGGACAGCAGCGTTTTGAAAAAGCGATTTCGGGAGGATATTTGGGCGAAATCTTCAGAACGGTTTTTTGCGACCGCAAAATCAAATACGATCTCGATTCCAAAGATTTGAGCGACATTATCAATAACCCGAAAAATAATCCGGAAGAATATGTGACGGTTGCCCGCCGGATTTATGTTCGTTCCGCGAAATTGGTTGCGGCGTCGATTGCCGGGTTGGTTCAGGTTTTGGTGTCGCACGACGAATCAGTCAGAAATATTTGCTTAGCGGCAGACGGAAGCCTTTTCTGGAGTGATGATTACAGTAAATTGGTCTCGGAAGAACTGAAGGAACTGCTGCCTGTGGAATTGAATGTGACCCTTGCCCCCAAAACGGAAGAACCCAATCTTATCGGTTCGGCTATTGCGGCATTATCTTGAAGTTTTAAACGAATATAATAGAATGAATGAACCCCGATTGATTAACAACCGGGGTTTTTTATCGGAAATGCGCCCACCCATATCTTTTTAAAACCGGTCGTTTTCAATTACTGTTCCGGAGTGATTGAAGATATTTCCCTCATGGGTTGTTTTTTTTTACTTCGCAAAATTTTTATTTCCTCTTTCAATTCATTGATTTCTTTGTCCTGATTATGAATGGTCGTCAACAGCGAATTTAATTCTTCGTTGTCGATGGAAGTCGGAAATTTGGAATTAACCCGGTCGATAAAATCACCTAACACATTCATGTAGTTGTTGAAAGCTTCATAAGGCGATTCATAAGGACTGAAGTGAGCATGAACCGCACCGTCGGAAAAATGTTTGGTACACATGTAAAAGAAATGATCGCAAGATTGCAAGTACAGCCAGTCATGTTGCAATCGACGATCATTACAAAGATGTACACGTTCTCCGATACTGTATAATTTTTCAAAGGCTTCTTTTTGCAAAATATTTCCCATCCATGCACTCAGGTCGCGTTCTTCGTCCGTCCACGAAATAGGGTAAGGAACAGCGTAAGGAGCGACAGGTTTCATTTTCTTTGAAACTTCCGTAGGCGTAGAAAAACTGATGCGTTTTTCTTCCGCAAAACGGGGCAGAGCTTTCATAAATTCAAAAATACCCGTTTCTTTACGTTGCATTTCACCTAACGTTTCGTAATTCATGAATAAATTAATCAGTTGTTCATTTTCGGGATAATTGGCGATCCATGAAATGAATTTATCGGCAGTTAACGGATATTGATCCCATTCATAATTGGAAAAACGGAAAGCGATGTCGTCGCTCAATTTAGAATTTTTGAGTAATAATTTTAAATTCTTGTTATTAACGGAGTGATACAGAAAATTCGGACTTTTCCACCCCAAAACATGTTTCGCACCTTCGGTGATCATGGTGTCATAACCCATAGAAGCCACCAAATCGCCGATTTCATCGGAATAAATAAGTTCTGTGTTTCGGAAGACTTTCGGTTTTTGCCCGAACAGGGTTTCGATCTTATTTACATGACTTTTTACTTGCCGGATAAATTCTTCGGGATCGGAAAGCGAAGCCAAAGAATGCGCGTAAGTTTCCGCCAGAAATTCAACACATCCTGTTTTAGCAAGTTCCTTCAATCCGTCGATAACTTCCGGAACATAAACTTCCAATTGTTCTAAAGCCATTCCCGTAATCGAAAAAGCAACTTTAAACTTGCCTCCGGAATTTTGGATCATCTCCAACAGCACTCGGTTTGCGGGTATATAAGACCGTTCTGCGATTCGATGAATAATATTTTCATTATTGAAATCATCATAGTAATAGTGGTCAACGCCAATATCAAAGAACCTGTATCTTTTTAACCGGAAAGGTTGATGAATTTGAAAATAGAAACAAATTGTTTTCATACGTTAATATTTTATTTTTTTAATTATGGACACATTTCATATTTATTGCGTTTTTATTGTTGCCGTGTATTGATTCGCCGGTGCGAATGCTATTGATCCCGCTAATATTGTTTTATCCCGCATACCGCGTCATAAATCCGCCTCACTTTTTGCCCCGCATATTCCCATTTGATTTCATCCACCTCTTTTTTCCCTTCTTCTTTCAAATAAGTATACATGGAAGGATAAGTAATAATCGAATAAATGGCATCAGCCATAGCATCAATGTCCCAATAATCGGTTTTGATGACATTTTCCAGAATTTCCGCGCAACCCGATTGTTTGGAAACAATGCTCGGCACTCCCACCTGCATGGCTTCCAAAGGCGATATTCCGAAAGGTTCCGATACCGAAGGCATGACATACACATCACTTGATTTGAGCATTTCATACACTTGTTTTCCTTTCAAAAAGCCGGTAAAATGAAATTTATCCGATATCTTGCGATAAGCGGCATGACGAATCATTTCATTCATTTTGTCGCCGCTTCCGGCCATGACGAATCGAACATTATCCGCTTTTTGCAACACTCTGTAAGCTGCTTCCACAAAATATTCAGGCCCTTTTTGCATGGTAATTCTACCCAAAAAAGTAACCACTTTGTCTTTTGTTCCGCTTCTGGATTGAATCGCTTCAATTTCGGGATCCAAAGGCTCGACGGCATTATGAACGGTTGTCACTTTTCTCGGATCGATATAATACTTTTCAATCACCGTATTACGAGTAAGATTGCTTACCGTGATGATATGATCGGCGTGATCCATGCCGTCTTTTTCAATTCCGTACACTTGAGGATTGACATTTCCCCGGCTTCTGTCGAAATCGGTTGCATGCACATGAATGACCAGCGGTTTTCCCGTCACATTTTTGGCATGGATGCCGGCCGGATAAGTCAGCCAGTCATGCGAATGAATGACATCGCAAGGATAAGTGCGTGCTATTACACCGGCAACAATAGAATAATTATTGATTTCTTCCAATAAATTATCCGGGTAACGCCCCGAAAATTCGATGCATCCCAAATCGTTAGTATACTTATAAGAAAAATCCGCATAAATATGATCCCTCATGCGATAATAATCGTCATGAGACATTGTTGAGCCCAAACGGTCCCGCACGTATTCCCACCGGACATCCTTCCATACGACCGGAGTGTTGCAAGCTCCGATAATTTTCAGGAAACTTTGGTCTTCATCCCCCCATGGCTTGGGAATGACAAATATAATTTCCATATCCGATTGCTTGCTCATACCTTTTGTCAACCCGTAACTTGCGGTTCCCAATCCTCCTAATATATGCGGCGGAAATTCCCACCCGAACATCAGCGCTTTCATCAAGGTTTTTTATTTTCAGGTTTTGAATTTATTCAATAATTCACTCATTCTCGATAAATTAACTCGTAGATATCGAATTATCGCAAATTTAAATTATGCTTCGTAACCCATATATTTTTTCAATAATTTTAATATTCTCAATATTTCGGCGGTACTCATGGCATAAGAAACAGCTCCGCGCCCTTCAAATGGAGGATTTCCGTCAAAAAGCTCGGATACGGATCCGATACAGCGGGAGCTCATTTCTTCATCAAATCCGGCAATGATCCTTTCCACAAAAGACAATCCGCTTAAATTAAATATTTTAAGGTACGCTTCGAAATAAGCTCCAAACAACCAAGGCCAGGCTGTTCCTTGATGATAGGCATATTCCCGATAAGATGCGATTCCTACGAAATACGGATTATATCCCTGACTTTTAGGACTTAATGTGCGTAATCCTTTGGGTGTGAACAATTCTTTGGTTACAAAATCCAATACAGTTTTACGCTGGTTCCTGTCCAATGGAGAATAATCCAACGAAACGGCAAAAATCATATTGGGACGAACACTCCAATCGATAAAGTTGCCGTCGACATAATCAAATAAATATCCGTAATCGTTGCAAAAGGTCTCTATAAATGACGCAGCTGTGTTGCCGGCCAGCTCTTCCAACGATTTTTCTTTGTATTCATCCCCGCTGATACGGAAAAGTTCGGCAGTAAATTTGAGAGCATTGTACCACAAAGCGTTAAATTCAACCAGATAACCCGTTCGAGGAGAAAGAGGACGTCCGCCGACAGTAGAATTCATCCATGATACAGGTGTTTCTTTTCCGTTGGAATACAAAAGTCCGTTTTTATGTAAAAACAAATTAACATGCTTTTGGTTGCATATAAAATCTATAATATTATTTAACAGTGCGCCGTATTTTTGGAGGCATTGCTCTTTGGAGGTTTCTTTCGCGTATTGTTGAATGGCCCAGACAGCCCATAACAATACATCCGGAGCATCGATTTCCGTGATTTCTTTTTCGATGTTTTGCCCGGCCATGAAGTTCTCAAGTGCTTCTGAGGCCGTTTTCATGATGGCTTCAAAATTTTCGGTATCATCAATGCTCAACGTACACCCGGGCAAAGCAATGAACAAGTCCCTTGCCCGGGTTCCGAACCAAGGATATCCGGCAAGAAGATATAAATCATCGCCGCATTTTTTATAGAATTGCCGCGCGGAGTTTTTTAAACAATTGATCAGGCTGGTTCTTTTTGTTCTTCCGATTTCTTCTTTTTCAAAAGTCTTTTTTAACGTGCGTGTAACAGTTTCGCTTATTCCCGCGGAAAAAATAATGCTTTCACCTTTGGCGATGGGCAATTCAAAATATCCCGGCACGAAAAGATCTTCTTTATAATCATATCCGCGTTCCTGTTCTTTAGAGTATTCTATACCCCAGTACCAGTCGGGCATATAAATAAAGCTCACCTTTTTGTTGAATTGCATGTACAAATCGGGATAAGCTTCGTACAAACGCATGATGATTCCGTTTTCCGTTTCCCTGTATCCGCGGTTAATGGACGGATTTTCATGCGTCAGATGATTTACATTCCGGAATGCAAGAAAAGGTCTGAATTTTAACGTGGTGGGAGAATTGGCCTCCAACAACGTGTATTTGATCAAAATCCGGTTTTCGTGCGAAACAAACAGTTTTTCTTTAGACAACAGGACGCCTCCTACACGATAAATCGTTTTCGGGGTTGATTCGCAATCATAACTCCGGATATATTTATGCCCTTTCGGGCTGAAATGATCGCCTTGGTATTTATGCAATCCGAGATTAAATTCCGCCCCATGTTGTATAACTGTCTCATCGAATGAGGACAGCAACACATGATTGTCTTTATCCAATGACGGGACAGGAATGACCAGTAAGCCGTGGAATCTCCGCGTATTGCAATCAACAATGGTTGTACAGTGATAGGCACCCGAACGATTGGTTCTGAGTATTTCTTTAGACAACGACTGTTCTAAATTAATCATTATGGTTTTATCAAATTTCAGATAGCTCATGTCATGGGAATAAAGTAGTATAATAAACCCTATAAAGTTATGAAAAATATTCAAGAATACAAAAAACGATAAAATAACATCCAAAAAAGATTGATTTTTTTTGAATAAATGAAAACGACTTCAAAGATAAGATCTCAAAGTCGTTTTCAATACATATACATATATAATATATGAATAAATATCCGGCGGTTACATTAATTGTTTTCGGGACGGAGCTTGCGTACAACGGCGCCGGCCTGCCACATTTCGCTTTCCCGAAGATCTTTCAGCTCTTGCTCTAATTTTTGACGATAATCGGGTTTGCTGTTTGAATCGATGGAACGTTGCGCTTCATTTCCGGCGGCTACTTCCGCATATAATTTTTCGAATACGGGTTTGGTGGCGTCACGGAAAGGTTTCCACCAATCCAAAGCGCCGCGTTGAGCCGTTGTAGAACAGTTGGCATACATCCAGTCCATTCCGTTTTCGGCAACAAGTGGCATTAAACTTTGAGTCAATTCTTCCACAGTTTCGTTGAAAGCTTCGGACGGGGTATGGCCGTTGGCGCGAAGCACATCATATTGTGCGGCGAAAATACCTTGGATGGCCCCCATCAATGTACCTCTTTCTCCGGTCAGGTCGGAATAAACTTCGCGTTTGAAGTCCGTTTCAAACAAATAACCCGAACCGACTCCGATTCCCAAAGCGATTACCCGTTCTTTGGCTCGTCCTGTCGCATCTTGAAAAATAGCGAAACTTGAATTTAATCCGCGTCCTTCCAGAAACATCCGGCGAAGACTTGTACCGGAGCCTTTCGGGGCCACCAAAATAACGTCAACATCTGCGGGAGGAATAATTCCTGTCCGGTCTTTATATGTTACGGCAAATCCATGCGAAAAATATAAAACCTTTCCTGCCGTCAGTTTACTTTTAACAATGGGCCAAACCGCAATCTGGGCTGCATCCGACAAAAGATATTGAATGATGGTTCCGCGTTCGCAAGCATCTTCGATTTCGAATAAAGTTTCTCCGGGTATCCAACCGTCGGCAACGGCTTTATCCCATGTTTTACTGTTTTTGCGTTGTCCGACGATGACGTTAAACCCGTTGTCGCGAAGATTTAACGATTGTCCGGGACCTTGAACACCGTACCCGATTACAGCGATTGTTTCGTTTTTCAATACTTCTCTTGCTTTTTCCAACGGAAATTCGTCACGGGTGATAACATTTTCTTCAACCCCCCCAAAATTCATGATTGCCATTTTTGTTTTTTATTTAAATGAATACTATGATGATGTATTTATATTATTACTTTTATCTAATAAACTTTTGTTCTCTTTTTCTAATTTTCGTTGAACTCTTTTGATGTCTTCGGCGGCAGGGAGTTCTTCGGGAGTTATGCCTCTTTTCAAAAGCATTTCTCTGACAGCGGTATTGTTGTCGACATGTTCGTTTTCTATCGGTTTCTGTCCGTATAAATCTTTTGACTGAACATTTACACTTGTCATTTCAGCTGACAAATCTTTTGCCTTGATGCTGACCGTCGGCAGAAAATCCGCTATCGGACGATTTTTCGGCATTCCCAATTTGATTTTCAATTGTCGCGTCGAGAATAAAAACAGCGCTTGATCCCCTTTCGATCGAATCATGGCAAAACCTTCGTCGTCAATTCCATGTTCATACAGGATACTTGATAATTGTTTTTCGGTTTTGCATAATTTTTCCCTTGCCTTAATTCTTTCTGTATCGAGGATTCGTTGTTCTATTATCTCGGCACGTCTTGTTTGTACGGCGAAATAAGTTTGCGCAAACGCAATTTCAGGCTTACGACTGTCCCCGTTTTGTGCAATCAGGTAGCATGCGTAGCGTGTCAATGCAATGTCAAATACTTCTCTTTCAACACCATAGCCGAGTAAAACCATTTTCCTGACATCAGGAAAATGGTTTGAGATTTCCACCCCGGATTCATGACATGCAATTTTTGCCTTATCAAGCACTTTTTCAAAATTTTCCCATTTTAAATATCCCAACAGCTTTTGGATATCCCGCGCACTCCAGCACTCAACGCCATCCATTTCATAAGCGGCACTTTCAAACTCTTTAAATAATTCAAGAATTTCTGTTGACTTCATTGTTCAATGATTTAATAATTATTAATTATAATAATCTTTAATATCAAAGAACATGCCACTTATTTTACGTGATAAACGTCAGGTTTACAGCTTAAACTTATAGTTTTTATTTAAAACTTATAGTTTATATTATTTTCAAATACTTTTCCTTTGTATGCCAAAAATGACAATTATTTGATCTTATTGCCGGATATTGCCTGTCAAATTATTTCACCGGGACATAAGACCACTGTAGCCCGGAGTGTCCCGACTTTTATCGAAAAAAAATATAAAACAAGCTTTTTAAATTAATATATGATTGACTTTCAGTAATTTATCTATATAAACCATTTTCCTGACGTCAGGAAAATGGTTTCAAGGTTACTTGTCAAAACAGTTGATTATGCCCAAATAATTCTGCTTGATTATATTATTTTCATGCTTTTCCTTTGTATGCCAAAAATGGCAACCGTTTGATCTTATTGCCGGATATTGCCTGCCAAATTATTTCACCGGGACATAAGACCGTTATAATCCGGAGTGCCCCGACTTTTATCAAAAAAAGATATAAAACAAGCTTTTTAAATTAATATATGATTGATTTTCAGCAATTTATCTATATAAACCATTTTCCTGACGTCAGGAAAATGGTTTC
>JGI24699J35502_11134080_pt1 | contig 28634 bp, 33 predicted proteins | sample TergutMp193P4_FD_35502 | JGI IMG/M metagenome (IMG submission 35502)
TTCCAGTATTGGATGGGTTTCGACCCCGAAAACTGACAAATCAGGGGCGCAAGTCATCCAATACTGGAAGTCAGTCCATTCTGGGCACGACTTTGGCAAGTTGCGGACCTCGGGAAGAGGGTGCGACTGAACGCCCCACTGCCGACGATGCCACCCTGCGTCTGAGCATATACACTGTCAGTTGTGAAGAAAGACTCGCTCAGTTTCATCGCTACCGCCATTGTCTTGTCAGTGTTGATCGCTGGGGCGATGATCGCGTTGTTCGCCACCTGGCTGCGGAATGCCACTGTTCCGTTCTATATCGTTCTGACCGCCACAATGGCGGTGGCTGCAGCCGTCAACGTCGTATTGATTCTGAGAAGAATCTTCAAGCTGAGAGCCGCCATGTCAAAGGCGGAATTCTGGGCTGCCTACTCGCTGGTCATCATCGTACTGATAGCGTTGGGCGCAGTCGTCGGGATCTGTTTCACGATCCGGGATCATGTGTCCACCTATTCGGCCATCTATTCGACGATGCCAGTGTTCATGCTCTTCATCAATGGGTACGTCAGTTACGTCGAGTCATGGGTGTCGGCCCGCAAGGCAGTGTAGAGGAGCGGTCACCTGGTGGAATGAATCGTCGGCCTCTTGACGTTCGCTGAATTGCTACAGTACAGTGCCTAGCGATAGCTGATAGATATTAAAAGTTTCATTTCAACTAGGGAGGCATCATGAAACGTCGCATCTCATCTGTTCTTTTGGCAGTTGCCCTCATTGGGGGATTCTTGTCCATCGCCTCGTCGGCGGCGAGTGCTGACGACAATCCTGGTCTGACATCGAGCGGACAAGATTTCTGGTTGGCGTTCGACGCCAACGAAAATGGGGCTGATGAGTACTTGCGATTGTTTATCGCGGGTGATCCCGGCACGAGCGGGACAGTCACCATTTCGGGGCTTTCGTTCGACAGTGACTTCACCATCGGTGACCAGGGTGTTGCCTCCGTCGATGTTCCTATGGACGCTCGCGGGGCAGTCGACTATCCAGAACGTGTTAGTGCTCCCGACACCCCGGGTTACATTGCTCCTATCGCCATCCACATCGTGGCTGATCACGATGTCAATGTCTATGGCCTCAATCGTGCGCAGTACACGACGGACGCTTTCCTTGGACTGCCAACTTCCAGTGTTGGAACACGGTACCGCCTGGTCGACTACAACAGTTTCAGGGGAGGGCTCATGTCTGTGGTGGCGACCGAGGATGATACCACGATCAGCATCGTACCAGACGCGGCAACGGAGGTGTCCCCCTTCACCGTGACACTGTCTCAGGGGCAAGTCTTTGAGTGGGAGGAGTCATCCACCGAAACTCTCACCGGTACGGTGGTCACCAGCGACAAGCCAGTTTCAGTGTTCGCCGGCAATCGGTGCTCCGACGTGCCCGTGGATTACAGCGCATGCAACCATGTCATTGAGCAGATGCTTCCCACGAACACGTGGGGGAGGACCTTCGTCACATATCCCTTGCGCGGGCGTACGGCGGACACGTTCCGCGTCGTGGCTGATGTCGACGGGACTCAGGTGACCGTCAACAAAGCAGGCGGCGCAGAGACTCACACATTGAACGCGGGCGAGTATTGGGAGTTCGAGTCGGGCGAGCCGATGGAAATCGCCTCAAATCAGCCCATCGAGGTGGCCCAGTACTCGAACAGTGAAAGCTATGACAACACGAATTCCGATCCGTTCATGGTTCTCGTACCTCCTTTTGAACAGGGGTTCACGGACTCGGTGTTCTCCACGCCGGTCAGTGGTTTCACCAACTACGTGAACATCACGGCTCCGACCTCCGGTATCGCCGATGTCCTGCTGGATGGAGCCCCCATCCCAACCGATCAGTGGGTGGCGATTCCCGGTTCGGACTATTCCGGGGTCAGTGTGGCCATCGACGCGGGGATTCACCGCCTCTCCTCTCCTGTGCCGCTTCAAACGATTGTCTACGGGGATTCCGATTATGACGGGTACGGCTACCCAGGCGGAATGCGTACGGCTCGTATCGCCGAGGCTGACACTCTCACCCTTGCTCCAACAGAGGTACGCGGGACCACCGGGGCCGAGATCTGCTCGGTGGCGACATTGGCTGATGCCAGTGGTGTCGGAATCGCCGGAGCCCGTTTGGATGTCGCCGTCACCGGTGTCGTCGCCCAGAATTTCAGTGTGGTGACAGGCGATGATGGCACGGTTGCTGTGTGCGCGACATCGACTATTCAAGGAACTGCGGATGTCACGGTGACGCAAGGCGACCTCAGTGCACAAGCCAGGTTTATCTGGTCTGATTATGTTCCAACATTCTCCGTGTCGTACGACGCGAACAGCCCAGATGCGACCGGTACGGTGACCGACACGGCGTCGTACCATTCCGGCGACGCGGCGACGGTGGCGGCGAATGGCTTCACCCGTACGGGGTATTCGTTCGCATCGTGGAACACTTCTGCGGATGGTTCGGGCACGTCGTACCTTCCTGGTTCCTCACTCACGGTGACAGGTCATGTCACGTTGTACGCACAGTGGAAGGCTGTCACGATCCAGGTGCAGACGGGTGGAACTGCTTCTCAGAGGTAGGTGTTACCCTTTGAGGTGCTCTGGTTCGTGGGGTTTCCTCCTTGTGAGTGGTCGACGGGCCGCCGCCGACGTATGATGGGGAGGAATGCTGTCCACTGCCTCCTCAGTGGCGAATGCGGCGGACAACATGCCGCCCACGGTGTCCATCACAGCTGAGAACCCGCAAACCAATGAGGGGTCGAGTCCGTACTTGCCCTATGACGCCTCGGATCCGGATGGCGAAATCGTCGCTTATCACTGGGAAACCTCCGAAGGCCGGACGAGTGCCTACAACGGGGATGTGCCAGCCCCAATAGACAATGGGACGGTCACCTACACCCTCACTGTAGCAATCCACCATCGAAGTGAAGACGGGTGGTACCACTCAGGGGCACGGCATCGTGTCCATCATTGCAGGCATGGCTGTCGTTGCAGGATTGGCGATCTATCGTTGGAGGCGCCCCGCTCAACACGGGTGAGCATGAACAGCGAATATTGCCGATCCTTTGGGCGAAAGCCATGGCTGACGCACTGGCCGTGATGACATGGGATCAACCAGGATGACATGGATCGTAGTAGAGTTTGTACGAAGTCGCATGAAAGGATATCCATGGCTTACGTGATCGCTTTGCCTTGTGTCGATGTGAAGGACAAGGCTTGTGTGGAAGAGTGCCCGGTTGATTGCATTTACGAGGGAATCCGTACGTTGTACATCAATCCTGACGAATGCGTGGACTGCGGCGCCTGCGAACCGGTGTGCCCGACACAAGCTATCTTCTATGAGGACGATCTGCCCAGTGAATGGTCTGAGTGGACCCAGATCAATGCGGAATTCTTCGCCGACCTCGGAACTCCAGGAGGGGCTGCGCGGCTCGGTCCACAGGACAAGGACCACCCGGCCGTTGCCGCTTTGCCCCCTCAGACCGAGTGACCCCTCAAGGAGGGACAATGAAATTCCGTGCCCCGGAGTTGCCGGATTTCCCGTGGGACACCATCGCCGACGATATTGCCCTGGCGAACTCCCACCCAGACGGGGCGTGCGACCTGTCTGTGGGCACTCCCGTCGATCCCACCCCCGAGATCGGACGGCGTGCCCTGGCAGACGCCTCAAACGCCCATGGGTACCCCACGGTGTGGGGAACCGAGGAACTGCACGCCGCGATCATTGCCTATGTGATCACCCGCTGGGGTGCGCCCCAGATGAGTGAGCGCGAGGTCATGCCCATCATCGGCGCGAAAGAGCTTGTCGGCTGGCTGCCAACCCTGCTCGGCGTGAAGCCGGGCGACACGGTGGTCATCCCCCAGGTGGCCTATCCGACCTATGCCGTGGGAGCCCTCATGGCTGGCGCACGGGTGGTGACCGCGTCCTCGCCCGCCGACGTCGACAGTGAAAACCCCGTACTGGTTTGGACTAATTCTCCCTCCAACCCCTCAGGTCAAATCGATGATGAGGATCGCGTACGGGCCTGGGTCGCGTACGCGCGGGAGAAAGGAGCCTTGCTGGCCGCCGATGAGTGTTATGGGGAATTCGGGTGGGAGGCCGAACCGGTCTCAGTGCTTGATTCACGGGTCAATGGGGGTTCGCCGGAGGGGATCCTCGGGGTGTACTCCATGTCCAAGAGGTCCAACCTCGCCGGTTATCGTGCCGGTTTCGTCGCCGGGGACGAGGATGTCGTCATGGGTCTGGTGGGGATCCGCAAGCACCTCGGCATGATGGTGCCCACCCCCGTACAGGCGGCGATGACAGTCCTCCTCGGGGACCAGCGTCATGTCGGCGAGCAACGACAAAGGTACGCTGCGCGGCGTACTTCCTTGTCAGGAGCACTTCGCGAGGCTGGATTCACCATCGACTCATCTGAGGGCGGGTTGTACCTATGGGCGACCCGGGGTGAGAATGGACGGATCACATCCCATTGGTTGGCCGAGCGGGGGATCATTGTCGCGCCGGGCGATTTCTACGGCGAAGCCGGAGCCGATCACGTACGCATCGCCCTGACCGCCACCGACGAGCGGATCGCAGCAGCCTGTTCCCGCCTGTAGACGGCAAGAATCATTGACGAAGTCCGTCGAGTGTTGGGAAATGTCAAAAATTTTAAACATTTCCCCACAATAGATGCAGGACGGCAAGGACCCTGCGTACGTTCTGACGCAGTCAGGAAGGCGGCGTCAGTCGCCTCTGATGTGTGCTAATGTGAGCACCACAACTTCATACCTGTCCAGGCGGGGGAAGTCGGTCGAATCCCGACACTGACCCGCAACGGTGGATCGGCGCGAGAGCGTCGATGAGTCCGGATGCCTGTCTGGCTAGGAGCGTTTCCTACCATCGAGGTCTGTGGAGGGACGTTACGGAATTCAACTTTCTGTGACACCCCTTTCGGATCGCTCACAGAAAGTTTTACTATGAGAAAACTATCGATGGCAGTCGCAGCAGCGGCTGCCTTTTGTTTGGCCATTTGCGGCCTATCCATCCCATCCGTCGCCCACGCCGATGATCCGGTACGCGGCGCACCCTGCCAGCCGGGCCAGGGGGTCACAGTTATTGTTGACTTCTCCCTCGACGGGACGGATGTGGACGTACGCTGTGCGCCCGGGACGTACCCCAGCATCGCCGCAGCATTCCAGGCCGCGGGATTCACATTCGATTCGACGAGTTTCGTCCATGTCATCAACGGGGTCGATCCCGAGGCGATGTACGGCGACGGCCCATGGGCCGACGGGCCTGAGGGCAATTGGGGTGTTTTCACCTCGACCGTCGATGGGTTAGCCAGCGGCGACCCGAGCAGTCAGTGGCAACCTGAAGCAGTGGGTGTCGCCGATGGACCCGTGAGCGTCGGCCAGGCCTATCTGATCCGCGCGTTCGCGACCTGGACTTGCACCATGTCATTCATGTCCGGGTACGATTACACCACTGCCACGTTCGACGAGGACTGGATTGAGTACCTCATCGGTTGGGAGATCATCGATGATCCGAGTGAATTGGATGTGTGCTTGGCCTTCAACCCTGCGCTGAGCAGCCTCGGGCTCATGGGCGGCGGCGCTGTCGTTCCAAGTGAGCCGTCCTCCACACACGGCAATGCCGACGCGGGTCTCGCAGCGGCCTGGCTCGCTTCCCAACTCGGCGCCAACGGTGACGTGCTGAAGAATGATGACAGCACCACGAACTGGGGCACGACGATCGACGCCGTGATCGCTCTCGCGTCGGCCGGGGTCGGCGGCGACCAGATTTCAGCCACAGCGGCTGTGCTCAACGCCTCTGGGTCTGCGTACGTCGGAACACCCGACCAGGTGAAATCCAACTGGCAATACATAGCGAAGATGGCCCTCGGCCTCGAAGTGGCGGGTCTCGATCCGACGAATTTCGGGGGCCGCGATCTCATCGCAGACCTCATGTCAGCCCTGAACTCCGACGGCTCATTCGGCAGCGCGTTCGGGAACAAGGTAGCCTTCTTGCAAGCTTTGGCGATGCTCGCTCTTGCCAGAACCGACGGCGGTGTGCCGCCTCAGGCGACAGCGTGGATGCTGAAGCAGCAGTGTACGACAGGGACAAACAGCGGTTCCTTCGGATGGCCGTCAGGGTGCTCCACCGCTGACGCGGATTCAACCTCGTTGGCGATCCAGGCACTGGTGGCGGCGGGGGTCCCCAGCGACAATCCAGCAGTGGTCGCCGCCGAGCAGTGGCTGAAGACCCAACAGGATTCCACAGGTGGGATCCTCAGTTACGGAACTCCCAACACGAACAGTACAGGTCTGGCGGCACAGGCCCTTGCCGACGATGCGAGCTTCACTGGTCCGGCCCGACAGTTCATCGCCGGGGTGCAAATCACCTGCGACCAGGTGGAAGAACACCCAAGCGTTCTTTCTGCCAGTGACGTCGGCGCCATCGCGTACACCCAGGACAGTTTCTCCACTATCACAGCCTTAGGTTTTGGAGACCAGCTGACCTCAACCCAGATGGCCACCGTCCAGGCGGTGCTCGGCCTGGGTGGGCCTGACTATGGAACCATCAGCGCCGCCGGAGTTGAGAAGGACGTTCCGGTTGTGTCATGTACGACCCCTGGTGGTGGTGAGACGACGACCCCGGGTGGTGGTGAGACGACGACCCCTGGTGGTGGTGAGACGACGACCCCTGGTGGTGGTGAGACGACGACCCCTGGTGGTGGTGAGACGACGACCCCGGGTGGGGAAACGTCGACCCCGGGTGGAGAAACGTCGACGACTCCTGGTGGTGGGGCGACCGTTCCTGGTGGAAATGAAACCACTGCTCCTGGTGCAGCCCAGTCAACTGCTCCCGCGACACTCATCAAGAGTGACACGGGCGGTACAACAACCCATAGCACTGGTTGGTTCTGGATGGCACCCGTTCTGATGATCCTGGGCGCTGCCGTTCTGCGCAAGTCGGTTACGCGGTGAGACATCTGTTCGTGGGGCTGGCAGTGGCATTGATCGCTGCTGCCAGCCCCCTGTCGCCGGGGGAGAACCCCGTACGTATCGTAGCCATGGGGTCGCATTCGGGTGCCTGCACCTCGGAGGACTCCAACGCCACAACCGTTGTGATCGACTATCAAGGTTTGGGCGGAGGAGTGATTGCCACCTGCGCCAACAACCTGGCTGGCGGGGCCACGGGGTTGACCGCTTTGCAAGCCGTGGCCTCGACTCAGGGCACCGTCCATGACGGGGTGGGCTTCGTGTGCCGGATCAATGCCAAGCCCGGTCCCAGTCAGGTGATCACCCTGCCCGGCGGCGACGCCTACACAGAAGACTGTGTCAACACCCCACCCGCCAGCGCCTATTGGTCGTACTGGAAAGCCAGTCAGGGGGGATCCTGGTCGTACTCCTCACGGGGAGCGGCGTCTTCCTCAGCGAACATTGGCGGGTACGAGGGGTGGTCGTTCTCACTGGGCGGAGGGATTGGGAGCGCTCCAGCCCCCAGGATGGCGCCAGCCGCCTGGGTGGTGATCCAACCCCCACCACCACCGCCCGCTCCAGCCCCTCCACCGGCACCCGCACCGGCACCCGTACCCGCGACGAGTTCCCAGCCCGAGGGGAGCAAAGCGACAACGCACGCAGAAGGGGAGGAGACTGGATCCACGGACGTCGGTGCGGGTGCCAGCGACCCAGCCGCGTCCGTGAGCCCATCGGCGACCAGTTCCCCATCTGCGTCTGGCCCTCACTCCGCTGTCATAGGGTCGCCGTCGCCGTACCCGTCGGTGTCCGGCGAGGATGGCGTGGGCCCAGTTGGTGCGCTCATCGGGGTAGGATTGATTCTGCTTATCGGAGCCGCCGCAATCGTCGTTTGGCGCCGCCGATCCACCCCGAATGCTCACTGATCAGGATCACGGACACTATGACGGCACGGTATTTCACCCCACGGGCGCTGCATCCCGCCGCTTGGTGGGGGTGGGCCATCGGTTGTGCTGTCGTGGCGACCCGTACCACAAATCTCATCCTGCTCGGCCTTGTCATCGCCATCTGTTGCCTGACCGTCGTGGCCAGGCGTACGTCGGCCCCATGGGCCATGGCGTTCCGGATGTACATCTATCTGGCACTATTCATCATTGTTTTGAGGCTGGCGTTCCGGGTTGTGTTTTCCGCTGCCGGCCCCACGGTGATCCTCCGTCTGCCCCTGCTCATCCTGCCGCGACTTGGGGTACGTTTCTTCGGTCCCGTCTCGGCTGAGGCGCTGATTTCCGCGGGACAGTCGGCCCTCCAGTTGGCGGCGATGGTGATCGCTGTCGGGGCCGCGAACGCTCTCGCCAACCCCAAACGTCTCTTGGCTGCCGTGCCGGGGGCGTTGTACGAATGGGGTGCGGTCGTCGTGATCGCGTTGACAGTTTTCCCCCAGTTGGCGGAATCCCTGGTCAGAGTACGAAGGGCCCGCCAATTACGAGCCGAGACCGGAAAGGGGGCCCATCTGATCCGTAACGTCGCCATGCCGGTGCTCTCCGACGCCCTGGATCGCTCCCTCCTGCTCGCGGGTGCGATGGACTCCAGGGGGTACGGCCGCTCCGCCCTGGTCGCACCGGGCGTGCGCCGGATCACATCTGCTCTGCTCATCGTCTCCTCGTTGGCCTTGTGCGTGGGGGCGTACGGCCTTCTCGACACAGGTTTGACGCCTGTGTGGATGGGTACTCCCATGGTTGTCGTCGGTGTGCTCGTCGGTTTCCTCGCGTTGAGACTGGCTGGGAAAAGAGTACGCAGGACCCGGTACCGCCCCGACTCCATGAAAGCCCCCGAATGGGTGGTACTCGGATCAGCTGTCCTCTCATGCGTGGGCATCATCATTGTGGGAGGGATCGAGCCAAGCGTCGTCTATCCCGCCGTCCAGCCCCTGGGCTGGCCCCCGGTGAGCCCAATCGCCATGCTCGTCGTCATGGTCCTCATCATCCCCGCGTTCCTGGCCCCCAGGCCCCAGGTCTCCGATCCCCAAATGAGCTTGCCATCTCCCTTAGTCATCCTGCCGAAGGCAGGATCCCCGGCGTATGTCCAGGATCAGGAAAACGCGGAACGTGACGGAGATCCTGACTTCGTCAGGATGACAGAGGAGAACGTCTGGATGACAGAGGAGAACGTCTGGATGACACGTGAGAAAGTCAGAATGGCGCTCAGAGGGAGTGGGCAATGATCGTTTTCGACCACGTGTCCATCCAGTATTCACCGGATTCCCCGCCTGTCATCCAGGATGTGGATCTCACCATCGAGGACGGCCAGCTCGTCCTGGTCGCCGGGCGTACCGGCTCAGGGAAATCCACATTCTTGGGTGCCATCAACGGCCATGTCCCGCACTTCACAGGCGGGATCCTTTCGGGACATGTAGAAGTGGAGGGGCTCGACACGGCAACCCATCCTCCCCGCGAACTCGCCCACCTGATCGGGGTGGTTTCCCAGGATCCTCTGGCCGGGTTCGTCACCGACACGGTCGAAGAGGAACTCGCGTACGGCATGGAACAATTGGGCAGGCCCCCACAGATCATGAGGACCCGAGTGGAGGAGACCCTGGACATCCTCGACCTGGCCAACCTGCGCGACCGGCCGCTGCGTACCCTCTCCGGCGGACAACAGCAAAGAGTCGCGATCGGGTCGGTCCTGGCCACGGGAGTACGGGTGTTGGTCCTTGACGAACCCACATCCGCCCTCGACCCCGTCTCCTGTGAGGAGGTCCTGGCCGCTCTGTTGCGCTTGGTCCACGATCTGGGGCTCACGGTCGTCATCGCCGAGCACCGCCTGGAGAGGGTGGCCGGATACGCCGACCGCATGATCCTTCTCGACGACGGAACAGTACGCGAGGGCGAGACCCGTGCGATCATGGCCGAAAGCCCCCTCGTGCCTCCCGTGGTGGCGCTGGCCCGGCAAGCGCAGTTTCCTGAGGTTCCCCTGTCGGTACGCGACGCCCGACGGATGGCAACCCCTCTCAGGCAAGCACTGGCAGGCAAGGATCCTGGAGTCTTCCGCAGGATTCCCCCGGCGGAAGGAAAGTCATCGGTCCAAACCGAATTGACGCTCCCGACTGGGCAAGACGGGCTTCGCACCGCCGATCTCCGTGTGAGCTATGGGCGTACCGTCGCCGTGAGGGATGTCTCGCTCCACCTCCCGGCAGGCGCGATCACAGTCCTCATGGGGCGCAACGGGTCTGGCAAATCAAGTTTGTTATGGGCGCTCACGGGGGTGCAGAAGAGGGAAGCGGGAAAGTTTTCCGTCAATGGCACCGCACTGGAAACTGCGCCTGTCGACAAGGTACGTGAGTTCGTACGCCTGGTGCCCCAAACCGCCTCCGATCTGATCTATCTCACAACCGTGGACGCGGAATGCCAGGCAGCTGACCATGAAAACGGTTGTGAACCAGGATTTTGTCGGCGGATCCTGGATGCGCTGGCCCCGGCTGTCGATCCCATGATCCATCCGCGCGATCTTTCCGAGGGGCAGAAACTCTGCCTTGTCCTTGCCGTCCAGTTGACGGCCCGCCCCCAAGTGATCCTGTTGGACGAGCCCACCCGTGGCTTGGATTACCCCGCCAAGGCATCTTTGGCACAGATCCTCACGGAGATGGCGGGGGAGGGGCGTACGGTCGGTGTGGTCACCCATGATGTGGAGTTCGCCGCCGAGGTGGCCGACCAGATCATCGTCATGGCCACCTCAGAGGTGATCCAAACCAGTACCGCTGCCGAGGTGCTGGGCACATCGGCCTTGTTCGCCCCTCAGGTCGCCAAAGTCCTCTATCCGCAACCCTGGCTCACCGCCTACCAGGTCGGCCAGGGGTTGAGGGGGGAGTCGGAATGAGGAACGACACCCCGATCCGGCTGGAACCGAAGTCGGCGTCGATGCTGACCCTGCTCACCGTGGCAGGATTGGGGATGTTCGCCTGGCCTTTCTTCATACCCGCCACCGGTTCCACGACCACCAGCGCGCCTTTCGTGTTCATCGCGTTGTTGCCGCTGCTGATCATCCTTGTGCTGGCCCAGATCTCAGAGAAGGGGATGGACGCGAAAGCTCTCGCCATCCTGGGAGTCTTGAGCGCGGTCAATGCCGCTCTGCGTCCCCTGGGAGCTGGCACAAACGGCATTGAGACCGTGTTTTTCCTTCTCATCCTGGCCGGGAGGGTGTTCGGCGCGGGGTTCGGTTTCGTCCTCGGGTGTACGTCGCTGTTCGCGTCCGCCCTTCTCACCGCAGGGGTGGGACCGTGGATGCCATTCCAGATGCTGGCATCGGCCTGGATCGGCATGGGCGCGGGCCTGCTGCCGGACTCGATGTTCGGCAGGAAAATCCAGGGGGTCGGGGAGATCGCGATGCTCGTCGTGTACGGAATCCTCGCCGCGTACATCTTCGGTGCGATCATGAACATGTGGTTTTGGCCCTTCATCGCCGGTCCCGCGACCGGCGACGGGACCGATCTGGCGTACATTCCCGGCGGGCCGCTCATCGAGAATCTGAAGCGGTTCGGATGGTTCACCCTGATCACCTCCACAGCTGTGTGGGACACCGGACGCGCGATCACCAATTCCGTGCTGATCATCCTGGTCGGCTCCCCGGTCCTGGCAGCGCTTCGCCGTACGGTACGACGGGCCCAGTTCAATCCCCAGGTCGAATTTCACTGATTCGTTCAGACCCTATCGGCCTTGGTTGGGGCCGCCGGAGACATCGTCCAGGGCGAAGGTGATCTGCGCGGGGAGTACCATGTCGTCAACAGCCAGCAAGTCTTGTAATTGACCCAGGGAACGGGGGCCGACCAATGGGGCTGTGACCCCGGGGGCGTCGCGTACCCATATCAAGGACACTTGTGCCGGGGTGAGTCCCAGACCCTGGGCGGCGGTGATGACGGCCTGGACGATGTGGCGGGATCCCTCGTCGAAGTATTGTTCCACGAACCAGGCCATCGAAGGGTCGTCGCCGCGCGAACCAGGCGGTACGGCAGTGGCGTACTTTCCGGTGAGAACTCCTCGCCCCAGCCCCGACCATGGGAAGAAACCCAGTCCGAGATCGATCACGCAGGGCAACAGTTCCAATTCGGCGCGCCGGGCGAGCAGGGAGTATTCGGCCTGAGCGGACACCACGGGTGTACGGAAGTGCGCTCGTTGCCAGGTCTCGGCCTCGGCCACCTGCCATCCCACGAAGTTGGAGACCCCCACGAACCGCGCCATGCCCCGCGCCACAGCCTCGTCAGCCGCCGAGAGGGTCTCCTCCAAAGGAGCATCCCCCCAGGCATGGACCTGCCACAAATCAACCCAGTCAGTGCCCAATCGCCTCAGCGATCCCTCCAGGTCGTTCAGCAATGTTGTACGGGAGTTGTCCACCACGCGCTCGCCGCCGCGTAGGACGAACCCTGATTTTGTGGAGATGACAAGGTCTTTTCTGCTCACTGTCCGCGCGAGCAGACGCCCGATCAGCGCCTCCACTTCTCCGAAGCCGTACGCCGCTGCCGTGTCGATCAGGTTTCCTCCGTCGTCGATGAAAGCTTTGAGCATCGCCACGACCTCGGAGATGGGCGCGCCGGTGCCCCATGACATCGTGCCCAGCCCCAACCGGGAGACGACGAGGTCGGATTCCCCGACAGGAACGGAACGCATGTTCCTAAGCCTAAGCCATCTCGCCGCTCGTACGCGACACAAACGCCTCAGCGGCGGCGCAAGCCGAGGATGACGGCGAGAAATGCGGCCGCTGCGGCGATGGCACGGATGATCCGCCGGGTCTGGATCCGTTGGGATTCGAGCAATTGTTGTTGCACTCTGCCGGTCAGTTCGACTTCGAGGCTTCCGTCGTCCAGTTTTTGGAGGACCGAGACGAAGCGCTCCGCGGTGGGGAAAACTTCACTGACAAGACTGATTCCTTCATGGGCGGCTTTGGCGACCATTTCGTACGCCGTTTGAAGCTTCGAAGAACTCGTGACGTACGGAGCCGCTGTCGCGAACAGGTCGATGTCGGGGTCGAGCCTCAAGCTCAGCCCGAGCAGGGTGATCAGCGATTTGCCAAGGAACGTGGTCTGGCCGGGCAAGGTGATGGGTTGGGTGAAGATGAATTCGCGGATCTGTTCCAGTGCGGTCTCATCGACCTGCAGGTTGACCCGCCCGCTCATCATCGTGTCGATGACCGAGGAGGTGGTGTAGAAATGTGTCACATCCCCGGCGATCTCGTCGATGTAGGGCCCCATCAGATCCGCCAATTTCCGCGTGTCAGCGCCGGGGCCCAGAAAACCGAGGTTCTTCATCGCGCCGACGATGGTGTTCGCGTCGCGCCGTACCAACCCCAGGACCAGTTGGCCGTACTCATGTCGGGCACCCGGGGTGATCGAGCCGACCATCCCAAAGTCGATCAGTTGGATGATGCCGTCGCGACGTACGAAGATGTTTCCCGGGTGGGGGTCCGCGTGATAGAAACCATCGTTCAGGACCATCTCGTAGAAGATCCCCATGAGGTTTTTCGCCACCTGTGCCCGGTCGATCCCCATCGCGTCCATCGCAGCGAGGTCGTCGATGCGTACCCCATCCATGAACTCCATCGTCAGGACCTTATGGGTGGACTGCTCCCAGAAAATCTGGGGGATGTCCACATGGGGGTCCATGAGCAGGTTGAGCTGGAACCTCTCGGCGTTGTGGCCTTCGAGGATGTAGTCGAGCTCATTGGTGAACGTCGTGGAGAAATCGGAGTCCAGAACGTCCAGATCGATCAGGTCGCTCAGGTGGAACCACCGGTCGAGCAGGCGCAGAATTGCCCGGATCGAGCGCAGATCGACTGCCACCACCTTGTCGATTCCAGGCCGCAGAACCTTGACGGCCACATCCGTGCCGTCGCCAAGCGTGGCCCGGTGGACCTGTCCCAGAGAGGCGGCTGCCAGGGGTTCATGGTCGAAACTGGCGTAAATCTGATCGAGCGGGCGGCCCAGTTCGGCTTCGATCACGTCGATGATCGTCTCGGTGGGCAGTGCGGGCAGGCAGTCTTGGAGCTTGGAGAGTTCATCGATGTACTGCTTGGGGAGAAGATCGATGCGTACGGACATGAACTGGCCAAGTTTGACGATCAGCCCACCCATTTTGATGGCGAACTGAGAGAATGTTTTCGCCTGTTTGGTGTACAGGGCGCTGGCCGCCTCCTGTTGCCGTGAACCGTGAAGGAAGCTTGTACGTCTGAGCCACCACAGTTGGATGACGAAACGGATGGCCAACCCCAGTGTTGCGATGTACCGGATGACGCCGGGAGCTCTCATGCCCCTGAGTCTACTCGTCAACCTCGCCGGCCTCGGCCTCGGAGTCATTGTCGTCATCCTCGTTCACCGTTGTGAAAGTGTCGAAGAAGTCCTGCGTGGTGGAACTCAGCTTATTGAGCTTCGTCATGAAGAAGTCTGCGAAACTCTCGAAAACGTCGGCTTTGATCAGTACGACCGAATCGTTGAGTTTGTTGCCGAAGACCATCACCTTGTCGCCGGGGTTGATCCCCAGTTCGCGACGGGCCTCAGCGGGAAGGGAGATTTGGCCCCTCTCTCCCACGGTGGCTGCGCCATAGATCTTGCCCGGGCGGGGCATGTACTGCCAGGGGAAACTTCCTGGTTCTGGTTTCTTGGCCATGATTCACACCTTTCCACATGTTGTGACATACCTGTCATGTATTTCATACTCTACATCCGAATGTGATAGTTGGCAAACAACTACACGCATCTTGTTAAATATCCTGAAAACCCATCTCTGACAACCCGGGACACGGGGACGGTTCTTCTGGCACATGGAAACGAAGAAAGTGCTTGTCAGGGTGTACTTCAAGAGTATGTGTTCATTGTCAAAAATCATGAAAAATGCGTTCTGACAACCTGAGACAAAAGAACCGTCCCCATGGATCCCCATGGATCTAGGCGGCGGTGACGACTCCGAGGAGCAAAAGGGCGATGATGATCAGGCCCACGATGACGCGGTAGACGATGAACAGGGTGAACCGGTTGGAGGCCACGTACTTGAGCAGCCAGGCAATCGTGGCGTAGGCGACCACGAAGGAGACCGCCGTGGCGACTCCTGTGGCGGGCCAGCCGACCCCGGCGGAGATCTGGTCGTACTGCGTGACGGCCTGCATGACCCCGGACAGGGTCAGCGCGGGAATGCCCAAGAAGAAACTCCACCGTGTCGCGGTCGTACGATCGATGCCCCGCAGCAGGGCAGCTGAGATGGTCGCACCTGAACGGGAGACGCCGGGCACCAAAGCGACGCACTGTGTCGTGCCGATGATGAGGGCGTCCATCACTGTGAGGTTTTCCTCGCCGCGCACCAGTTTGGGCTGGCGGGCCGCGAGGCGCACGGAGTAGCGATCGGCGAACCACAGCACCGCGCTCCAGATGATCAGGGCGCCAGCCACGAACCACAAAGAACGCAGAACCGTTTCGATGAGGGCGTGGAAGATCAGTCCCACGATCCCGATGGGGATGGAACCGACAATGACAGCCCATCCGAGACGGTAGTTCGTACCCCTCTTGGAGCCATTGAACAACCCCTGGAACCAGCCCACCGCCAAGCGTACGATATCTTTCCAAAAGTACAAGATAGCTGCCAGGATCGCGCCCACCTGGATGATCGCCGTGAAGGCTGTCACGTCGGCCGAATCGATGCTCCATCCCACAAGTTTTTCGACGATCGTCAGATGCCCCGTCGAGGACACAGGCAAGAATTCGGTGATCCCCTCCACGATGCCAAGAAGTAGAGATACGAACCAGTCCATAGTTTTTTGCCTTCCTCCTTTGTAGGATAGTAGTGATTCACGGACGAGTCAGCACTCTCCTGATCAAACAGGAGATCCTGAGCAGCAGGAAATTCTGCCAGAAGACCCTGGTTCGAACCAGAAAGGAGCCACACGTGATTCCCCAAGAGCAGTCGTCGCCTATCATCTCCGGAATACCTACTCATCTTAGCGATCACGACCCAATCGAAACGGGCGAATGGTTGGAATCCTTCGATGGGCTCATCCGTGACAGCGGTTCTGAGCGTGCGAGGTACGTCATGTTGCGCCTGATGGAGCGTGCTCGCGAGCGCCATGTCGCCGTTCCGGGGCTTCCCACCACGGACTTCGTCAATACGATACCTGTCAGTGAAGAACCGCCTTATCCGGGTGATATCGATCTGGAACGGGGCTACCGCCGCCTGCTGCGATGGAATGCTGCTATCATGGTCCATCGTGCCCAAAGACCCGGCTTGGGGGTCGGCGGACACATCTCGTCGTACGCCTCTTCGGCGACTTTGTACGAGGTGGGTCTCAACCACTTCTTTAGAGGTAAGGACCATCCGGGCGGGGGAGACCAAATCTATTTTCAGGGCCACAGCTCACCTGGGATGTACGCCAGGGCCTTCCTGGAAGGGCGTCTGACCGCCGACGATTTGGACGGCTTCCGGCAAGAGCAGAGTCACATTGTTAATGGAGTACGACGCGGGCTTCCCTCGTACCCCCATCCCAGGCGCCTGCCCGGTTTCTGGGAGTTCCCAACCGTCTCGATGGGGCTCGGACCGATGAACGCCATCTACCAGGCTTCCTTCAACCGGTACCTCAAGAACCGGGGGTTGAAGGACACCTCCGACCAGCGTGTGTGGGCCTTCCTGGGCGACGGCGAGATGGACGAGCCGGAATCTCGCGGATTGATCCAGTTCGCCGCGATGGAGGGCCTGGACAACCTCGTGTTCGTCGTCAACTGCAACCTCCAGAGTCTGGATGGTCCCGTACGCGGCAACGGCAAGATCATTCAGGAACTCGAGGGTTTCTTCGCCGGGGCCGGATGGAACGTGATCAAGGTGGTGTGGGGCTCCAGTTGGGACAACATGCTGGCATCCGACAGCGAGGGTGCGTTGGTCAATTTGATGAATTCCGTTCCTGACGGTGATTTCCAGACGTACATGGCCAACAACGGGGCGTACGCCAGGGAGCATTTCTTCGGTCGCGATCCCCGTACCGCCGCCATGGTCGAGAACATGACCGACGACCAGATCGGGCGGCTGACCCCGGGCGGGCACGACTATCGGAAGGTGTACGCGGCCTACGAGCGGGCTTCGCACCCCAACGGCGCGCCGACGGTGATCCTCGCCCAGACGGTCAAGGGGTATTTCCTTGGTTCTCATTTCGCCGGGCGCAACGCCACCCATCAGATGAAGAAACTGGCCCTTGACGACCTCAAGGGGTTCCGTGACAGGCTTCAGATCCCGATCCCGGACAATATTCTGGAAGCCGATCCGTACCTTCCGCCGTACTATCATCCCGGTTTCGGGGATTCCAGGATCCGGTACATGCTGGAGCGGCGTCGTGAACTCGGTGGTTTCATCCCCGAGCGTCGCAGCCAGGCCAAACCGCTGCACCTGCCGGACTCCATGGCGTACTCCGTGATGAAGACCGGATCGGGTTCTCTGCCGGTGGCCACCACCATGGCGTGGGTGAGACTGTTGAGGGAATTGCTGCGTGACAAGGAGTTCGGTGCCCGCGTCGTGCCGATCATCCCCGACGAGGCGCGGACCTTCGGGATGGATTCCTTCTTCCCGACCATCAAGATCTACAACCCCCACGGCCAGGCGTACACGCCGGTCGACAACGACACGATGCTTGCCTACAGGGAGTCGGTGTCGGGGCAGATCCTCCACACCGGCATCAACGAGGCCGGGTCGATGGCGGCGTTCACCGCGGCCGGGACGTCGTACGCCACCCACGGGTTGACGATGGTGCCAATGTACGTTTTCTACTCGATGTTCGGTTTCCAACGCACAGGCGACGAGATCTGGGCGGCGGCCGACCAGTTGGCGCGCGGCTTCCTGATCGGTGCGACAGCGGGGAAGACCACGCTCCAGGGCGAGGGCCTCCAGCATGCCGACGGCCACAGTCCCTTGTTGGCTTCCTCGAATCCGGCGATCCGCCATTATGATCCGGCGTACGCCTATGAGATCGCCCACATCATGGCGTACGGGCTGGAGACGATGTACGGCGAGCACCCCGAGGATGTGATCTTCTATCTCACGGTGTACAACGAGCCCATCGTCCAGCCGTGCGAGCCGGAGAATGTCGACGTCGAGGGGATCCAACGCGGGATCTACCTGCTGCGCAGGGCCCAGATGCCGCCGGATCGCCCCCGGATGCAACTGCTGGCCTCCGGTGTGAGCGTCCAGTGGGCGTTGCAGGCCCAGGAATTCCTTGGGCGCGACTACGGCGTTGGAGCCGATGTGTGGTCAGTGACAAGCTGGAACGAACTTCGCCGTGATGCCATGGAAGCCGAGGCGCCCGCATTGAGGACGGGCGAGGAAGTCGAGCCGTACATCGTCAGAAAGCTGAAGGGTCTGCCTGGGCCGATCGTCGCGGTGTCCGACTTCATGAGGGCGGTGCCCGACCAGATAGCCCCCTGGGTGAAACAGGACTTCGTTTCTCTGGGCGCGGACGGATTCGGCTTCTCCGACACGAGGGCCGCCGCCCGGCGATGGCTACGGGTCGACGCCGCCTCCATCACCGTCAAAGCCCTGCAGATGCTTGTGAAGTCGGGACAGTTCCCACCCGGAGCCGTCACAGACGCCTTCCAGAGGTACAAACTGGCCGACGTGAACGCGGTACAACCCTCAATTTTGGATGTCGATTCCGCATTGGAGGGGTAAATCGCGTAGATTAGGTTTCAACGTCGTATCTTGGAAGATCATGTGAAGGAGAAAATACGGTGAGTCAGAGTGGTCCCGCCGATCCAGCGGGGATCCATCAGCTTGGTCTTGTGAAAGGAATGGTTGTCGAGGAACTCGGCTGGGACGATGATGTCGACGAGGATCTTCGGCAATCTGTGATGGAGTTGATCGATTCCGATCTTGTGGAGGAATCCCCAGAAGCTGTCGACGCTGTTCTGTTGTGGTTGCGCGCCGATGACGGGGACGTCATGGATATGCTGATCGATTCCCTCACGGACCTGGGCCCTAATGGAGTCGTGTGGGTCCTGACTCCCAAGATCGGCCGGGAGGGCCACATGCCCCAGTCGGATCTCGCCGAAGGAGCCGTCGCCGCAGGCCTGTGTTTGACAACATCGGCCCTGGTGTCCAAAGATTGGTCTGCCGTCAAGGTCGTACGCCCCAAGGGCACACGACGCTGAGGTTGGGACTCATAGCTCAGTTGGTAGAGCACTTCCCTTACAAGGAAGGGGTCGTCGGTTCGAGCCCGGCTGAGTCCACAGCTATGTATCCGCTTGTCACAAGCAAAATCTATCCCTGCGCCCACTCTGGCGCGACAAGCCATGAAACTGGTTTCGTGCCAGTTCGTGCCATTTTTCACCATCGACAGTCCAGAAATGACGACGTTTCTGGAAAATCCGTGTACTTAATGGTCATGGAACGCAACCAACTGTCCAAAAACGTCGGAATCGTCGAACTGGACGCCCTTTTGTCGGACATTCAACGCGGCCTCGACACCGCGCGCGATCTTCTCGCCACAGTGGCTCAGACGAAACCGCAAGAGTATCTCACGGTAGCGGAAGCGGCGCGGATCCTCGGGAGATCCCGTTCATGGGTGTACGGCCTGCACACCCGATGGGAGACAGACATCGCCCAGGGGGTCACCCCGCCCCATGGTCTTCCGTTCTGTTACCTCTCCGGAGCCAAAACAGCGTGCATCCGTCGCGCCGACCTCGACGCGCTTTCTTCGTGACCAACCGTGGCCCCGCTGTTAAGGCCGCTTCCCACGGGGTCGTGGGAAACGTGGCTGTCCCTTGGATCAGACCCATTGACCGGCAAGCGCCGTCGGTTGCACCTGACCGCGCCCACACGCGAGCAGTTGGAGGACAAAATCTCCGCCGAGACATCGGGCACCGCCGCCCCGCATCCGGAGAGGGTCGCCCACACCCTCACCGTCGGGGACTGGCTGGCCGAATGGGTGGAGGACGGCGCTGGGGAATCCGTGGCCGATGCCACATTCGACAACCGGGAACTGATAGTCAAGCGGTGGCTGATCCCCGCCATCGGCGATGTCTTCCTCGCACGTCTGACCGGGGAGGTCATCGATGAGCGGCTGGCGTCGATGACCGCGCCCAACACGAAAGGCGTTCCGCAACCCCCCGGCGACGAGACGAGATGGAAGTGTTACTCGGTTCTGCGCACAGCCTTGTCGGCGGCGGTGAAGAAGGGACGCATCCCGCGCAATCCCGCTGTGGACGACCCGTCCTGTGACCCGTCGATCAGACAGCCCCCGCCCCCGCACGTTGATCCGCTGACCCCGCGCGAGCAAGCGTCCTTCCTCGCCGCGATCCACGGCGAGCACGACGAGGCGAGGTGGCTGATCGGGTTGCTGTGCGGATTGCGGCAATCGGAAGTCCTGGGGCTGACGACCGACGACATCGACCTCGGGACCCGGACGATCCGGGTGTCCTACCAACTGTCGAGAGCCACAAAGAAACGCCCCGTCCCCCGGCGGGTCAAATTGAAGACGCACGCCAGCCAACGCACGGTGCCTCTGCCAGGCGTGGCTGTCGAAGCACTGGAACAGCTCTATCAGGGCCGATGGGGGGAGTCCGAGCCCCCGCAGGGGGCATTCCTGTTCGTGAGCCGCACCGGGGACGTGGTCCGTCACCGCAACGACAGGAGGAGGTTCGGAGTCCTCGTCCGGAAAGCGGGGATCCTCCGCGACGTGCGGGTGCACGACCTTCGGCACACGACGGCCACGAACCTGTTGGCGGTGAAAGTGTCCGACAGGGTCGTCCAGCTCATCATGGGATGGTCGTCGATCGCGATGGCCCAGCGGTACCAGCACCCGGCGGAAGACGCGGCCCGCGACGCGATCTTGGCGGCGGCGACTGTCGCGGAAAGCCGTGTCCCGGCACCGTCGTTCCGTTCGACGAGACACGACGTGTCCGACCGCGCGGGCATCGTCGTCGAACCCACGGACGCGGGCACGTCGGGCACGATGACTGTGACGAATGGGGAGGGACGAGCGATCGCGTCGACGGCGACACTGACTGTGTGACACTCCGTCCCGCCGCCAGACGGGCAGAGCACGTCAGGCATCGTCGCTGGTCAAGTTGGAGACGGTGATTTCGCCGAACGTCAGCCGCCACGATCTGACGGCATCGAACGGGAAAAGGCACCGCACGAACGGGTACGCCCCGGATGGGACATGCGCCAACGTCACATGCGGTTCGTACGTTGGGAACGGGTCCACATGCGGCAACCGCGACAATAGGCGATGAGCCTCTGACAACGCGGGCAGTGGACACCTCAGCGCCACATATGTCTCGTCGTCGGATCCGCCGAACGCGGCGATCTCCATGCCGCCCGAGCACAGAAGCGGTCTGTCCCACCCACTCAGCGTTTCCCACACGTCCGCTTCGCTGACGAGGCCGGGAATCAGCCCGTACTTCAGCGTCACATGATGGGCGTCGGGAATGGCGGCACCGCCTGATGCGTCCCGGCAAATCCACTCATCCGGGATCCTCGGAACCTGGCCGAGAATGTCGACTTCCATCTCCACGGATCCGTACGTCCGTCCCTGAAAAGTCATGCGCCCTTCCGGTCGCCGGACGCGTCATGCCTCCGACGATGATGGCTAAGCTGGATGGTGCTGAAGAGCGTGTCCTCCGCATCGGCGGGGGTGTCCGGCCAGTCGGGCCACACTGACGGCACCTGGACATCGGGGGCGACGCTCGCGGGGAACAGTCCTGTGTCCGCGACGGTCTCGGTTGCGGGCGCCTCCAGGTCGGCTGTCCGGTGGACATCCAGAATGGGACGTGCGGGGGCCGGCAGGAACAGGTCGTTCGGATAGTTGGCCTCGACGGGTGGGAAGAGCGCGACGGGGGCGGGCGACGGGGGCGGGCATGGGCCGCTGATGGGTTCCGCGTTCACTGGAGGCCAGATGCCGTGCGCCCCATACGGGGATGGCGCGACTGGCGGGGTCCGCTCCCCATGGCGTTCCAGCGCGTGCTCGATCTGGTCCACGACCGCCGTCTCGATGACGGCGAAGTCCCCGAGGGGGGATGGGACCGCGCCGAGCGGATTGGGCAGGTCGGCCAGATCGAACACACGGGCAATCATGTCCAGGGCGCGCTGGTCCGGGTCGGCGGTTCCACGACCGCTGTTAGCTTTGTCCACGATTGCCCACATGCGTAGGCGGACATCCAATTGGATCCATTGGGATTCGGTGAGGCCGATTTCGATGGGCATGGTCGTGTCGCTGGTCATGCTGGTCACCATCCCGCTCCTCTCACCCCGACGGAGATCTCCAACTGCTCGACGGCGGCTCTCAGCTTCGCGTTCTCTGCGCGGAGATTCTTGTTCTCGGCCCGGAGTTTGGCGACCTGCGCGTCCAGACGGGAGAGGCTGGAGTTGTCGGCTTCTGGCGAGCCCGCAGGTTGTGAGGATGGCAGAACAGTCATGAAACAACGCTCCTTTCATGAGCGGTGGTAAGCGCGATGGGCGGACATCCCCGGTGAGGGCATGCCCGCCCCGTGAACGTCAGGACGGACCCGGCGCGTCGCGCCTTCGTCGGCCCGTCAAACGTGAAGTTCTGTCCGGCGGCGGCTTTCCTGGCCCCCGTCACGGCATCCCGTCGTGTGCGCGCCCCGAGTTCACGACTGATGGAACCGAACGGCGACGGCGATGTCTGCATCCAGAACCGCCACCTGCCGTCGGCGCACCTGGTCAGCGACCATTGCCCGACCTCGATCATGGATGCGGTCACAACCCGTCCACCGCCGTTGATCGGTCCCATCTCGCGAATCCGGCCGGAGTCATGATGCGGGGCACAGTCGAGTCGTCGGTCAGTTCCATGACCTCCCCCAGGCACAGCGCCCCGTCGACGTAGTGCGGGGTGAGCACCCACAATTCGAGGGCGTGCGGGTCGTCGGGCAGTTCCCGTCCGCATCCGCCGCACACGAAGCGGCGGGCCTCAATTCGCGGAGACGTATGTGTTTGTGGCATCGTCGGCTCCTTCGGTCTGGATCTGGTCGAGGACATCCCTCGGGTCCGACGACTGGTCGGGCGGGAGCGGGGGAAGGCACGCCGTCCACCGGCAGTCGTTGAACCCGAGGGGATCAGCGGGAAACTGGTTGGCGGGGTGGAGCGGGTACACCGCGTCCTTCCGCCCGTCGGGGTCCGTCCACCACAGCCGCATCTCCGTCACTGTGATGCCTTTTTCGGCGACGGTGAAGGTGACGCGCCAGGAACCGGGTCGGTCGGTGACCAAGCCCGTGCCGGGGTCGGGGGTGTGGGGCGCGTCCCACGTGAGGTCCACCTTCGTGGCGCCGTTCCAGTCGACCCACCAGTGGCGGCGGTTGGTGCGGACGAAGGCGACCGCGTTGGAGTAGGCAGCCTCCCCTTGCCGCATCTCGCGTTGGAGGGGGGCGGACAGGTCGGAGGGTTGTCGGCACACGTCACCCGCTGCGGCGGTGCCGAGAGTGAATTCGTTGACAGCATCGGCGAGAAGGGTTTTGACGACGGGGTCGAACGCGGGTGTGGACATCATGATTCCTCCTTGGGGGGGACGCGGGGGAGAAGAAGGTCGGACAGGTCTTCCGCCACCGTCCAATGGTCGTCGCCATGGCGCAGCACGACGGGCACGGTGACGCGGCCCGTCATCGACCCGATGCCGACGTGGTCAGCGGCGATCTCGTCGACTGACCCGGACTCCCGGACGGACTGGATGACGGACACGTCTCCGCAGGGGCACATCGTCGCGTGGTCCCCCGGCGAGCGCTGGTGGAGGAGGGTGAACGTGTCCACTCTCACACTCCCCTCGTCATCTGCGGGAACGTACGCGATGTGAAGATTATGGCTCATACTTCCTTAAGTACACGGATTCTCAGTGATATCGGATCCGTCGCCGCAGGGATGAGGACGGACGGCGTCCATCGCGTTCGCGGCGAAGAACATGGACAGGAGGAAGCACGACAGTCCGACGACCATCGACAGGATGGAGGCGGTCAGCCATGCTCGGGACAGCGCCGACGCAGTGACGGCGATGAGCAGCCCCGCCCCGACCAGGATCAGGACGACGGACAAGCAGAGGCAGACAATGGCGAGGTGACGACGGGCGCTGTACTCCTCGACGGCCGCAGGCGGCAGGATGTGATCATTCATGACTGGTGAGTACACGGATCCAGCGGCTAGAACTCGCAGGCGACCGGCAGCAGCGTGCGCACCGCGAGCTCGGCCTGTTGGGGGACGACACCGTTGCCGCACATCCGTACGACGGCGGACCAGGACAGTCCGGGGACGGCGGTGATCCACCCGTCCGACAGGCCCATCATCCACTCGTCCGCCCATCTCGACAGCCGTACCCCTGTGCCCGACTGGTTCGGTTCCAACGGTCGCGGGGCGGGCCGCCCGAGCGCCTGCTCCCACACGTGGACGATGCCCTGGTGGGGTCCCCACGCCCAGCACCCGTCCCGGTCGCGCCAGTCCGTGAGCTCCAGGACGGACTCGTTTAGATTGGACACCCCCGCCACCTTGGCGCGCATCGCCGCGATCTGCTCGGGGGTTTTCGCCCCTTTCGCGTCGTGCGCCTGCGGGGTGGGAAGCAGTTTCACGCCTGGGTTTTGCCTCCCAGCTCCTCCGGCAGGGTGTAGACCAGCCGGGTCGCCAGATGGGTGGCCTTCTCGGGCGGCCTCCCAGAGGTCCTGGGCAAGGCGAACTCCGCGTCCGCCGCTTTCGGCGTCGGCAGCAAGGATGTAGACACGTTCCCTCCTGTGGGGCGCTCCGGCATCGGAAGCGCGTACAACGTGCCACTGCGCGTCATACCCGAGGCGGGCCAGGTCGCCGAGAACAGCACCCGCCGCCCGCAGGGGCCGGTTCGGGTCGTCTCCCACACACCCCTCGCAGAGTTCCATGTCGCGATCATTCGCCGCTCGTCCACTCAACAGTCCTCTCACGTTTTCTATGAGCACCAACGCCGGCCGCAGGATCTCGACAGCCTGAGCCATCGAGATCCACAGTCCGGACATGGTGCCTTGTTTCAACCCGGCCTTCGTCCCGGCGAGGCTCACGTCTTGGCAGGGGAAACCGCCCGCCAGCAGATCCACCGGTTCCACGCCCGCCCAGTCGATTTTTGTCACGTCCCCCAGATTGGGGGCATTGGGGAAACGGTGGGCGAGCACGAGGCGCGGCCCTTTCTCGATGTCGGAGCACCACGCCATCCGGGACTTCGGCACCACCCGTCTGATCCCCAGATCGAGGCCCCCGTATCCGGAGAAGAGCGACCCGACGACCAGCGGATCACTCACCTGGACTCGCTTGGGGCGAACAGGGAATTCATCGCCTCGTCGGCCCGCGTCGATTCGGCCCTCGTCCCCGCAAGGCTCGCGTTGCGGCAGAGGGGTGGTTCGCCTGCCGACGGGCCGACTGGTTCCGTGCCGAGACCCTCGTATCCGGAGAAGAGGGAAGCGCCTGGTGGCAGGCCCGAGCCGGATTCGACATCATCCACCTGAACGTGGGACCGCGTGGCGAGAGCCAGGGCCGGTTCGGGGTTGAGGACCTGGACGAGCGCGGCCCGGACGCGCCAATCCGTGTCGGCCTTGGCTTGTTTCTGTTTGGCCGAGGACGACCAGGCCAGGTAGGGCTCAGGCATCGGCCCGACGGTGGCCCAGTCGACGATCTCACCTGTCACCGCGTCGACCGCCTTGCCGCCGTCGACGACGAGCCTTCTCTTGGCCGCGTCGAGCGCCCACGGTTTCGGGACCGTCATGGTCTCGTCGGGGGCAAGGGTGGCGGCCAACGCCTCCTGGTCGACGATGACGGACGGCGCCTTGTCCGCCACCACGGTCACCTTGCCACGGTCGGCGGTGGTCCACTGTCCCACCCCGAGTTCGCGGGACCGGGCGAGGATCTGTTCGGACATCTCTTTTTTGATCTCGGTCAGAGAAGAGATCACGGCGAGGAGTTGTGTGTACTCCTCGGTCAGTTCGGTGATGGGCCGGGGGTCTATCACGTCAGCGCTGGACGGGGCGGCGGGCATCATGTCTGTGTTGTCATTCATGGTGGCTGAGTACACGGAATCCAGTCATATTGAGAATCCGTGTACTCATCAGACATGAGCGCAATCAACGACACGACGGTCAGCGTCAGCGTCAACGCCGCGTATTGGTCGGCTCCCAGCCCGTGGGACGATCCGCCGTACGACCGACTCCAATTCCGGAAAGAGGGGACGTGGAAGCAGGTCCGCCAATACTTCTCGTCGAGGGGGGTCACGCTGCCCGAGGATTGCCCCGGCACAGGGGAGACCCGTGTCGACAACGACGACCGGGGGCACACGGTCATCTGGGTCCGCTAAAGAGCCATCGGATCCGTGTACTCACCTGTTCGGGGGAACCACCCGTCCAGCGTGTGGATCAGACATTCCCCCGGAGCACAAGAAAAGGAACATTATGATTGTCATGACCAGGGCGAAGGCGGTCAGAGTCCTCGCCGCCGCTTGGAACATCGCCACATTCAACCCTGAGAGGAATGCTGGGTTCATCCAGCGTATCGAATCCGGGCCCTGGTGGGCCGACATTGCCAATGAATACGCACGGAACCGCTGTGACAGCCGGAAGGCGCCGTCGACGAGGATGGTCAAGGATTCCCTGGCCTTCATGACGGCGGGCGCAGTTCGGGGATGGAGGGTGGTGATGTTCTCATGAGCGCCTTTCCCGCGAACGCGCGGACAGCGCACGTCCGCACCGACGGACGAATCGTCTCCGTCTTTCAGACTGTTGGCCCGTACAGCTTCGGGTCCGCCCAGCTCGACACGTTTTCCACGGGCGATGGATGCGGGTCGATGCCTCCGAATGGCTGGACGAGACCCGAACACGGATCAACAGGCAGCAGAAGAAGGAGTCGGTGATCGCACAGACGCGGGAGCACGACGAGACGCTCCTGGACGAGATCTGCCGCCTGTTCGGCGGGACCATCATAGAAAAGGAGAATAGTTATGGAATCCATCATCGATGGATCGGGATATCCGATCAGCGCAGGAGGACCGATGACGGGCAACGGACTCTGGCCGCTGGCACCCAGCGAGGCGATGCTGGATCCGGACACGATCTCGAAAAATGTCGAGGAGAAGAACCTGGCGCTGGCCGACCTCGACCGGAAGGCGGCGGAAGTGCGAAATTTGAGGGCTCGGCTGGCGGCGGCGAAACGCGCACAGGAGAACCAGGCGATCGCCGAAACCATCCTCGCCGACGTGGTCCCCGTCGTGAACAGGAACGGGGTCGCCGTCGGATACATGACAGGGAGAGATTTCACACTGGCGACGCGCCCACCGTCCACCGAAACGAATTTCGGGTACCTCGCCATGGACATGGATGCCGACATCGTCGGTCGTCTCGCTGGACTCGTCCACGGGCACGGGTGGGTGGTGGCGAGGCTGTGGAACCTCCCCGTCGGGACGACCGCACGCACCGTCGCGGGCGGCATCACGATGCCCTCTGGCCTTGGCGAACAGGTGGAGCGCGGTGCCGACTATCTGAAGGTGTACCGGCACACGGTGATTATCGGAACGCCCCAATTCGTCGCCTCCGCAGCGGATCATTTTCTCGCGGACCAGTGCGACGGCAGACCGCGCTCCAGCACCGCGATGAGTCGCCTGGGGTGGCGTTACGCCGCGTCCGTCATGCTCGCCACCCTCGTCGCTGTCCTTATTCCGGGCATGATCTCGTCTTTCCCGTCCTTCGCCCTCGCGACGGGCATTCTGCTCGTTCTGAACTACCTCATGAGATCATGGCCGATGTTCCCCCTGGTCGCCCACTTGCCCGTCTGGTTGGCGCGCAGGTGGCGACCAAGCCTCGACCGCTACAGGAACGGCCTCGTCGCCAACCGCTTTATCGACCGCCTCGCCGACAGGATCGGCACGCGGACGGCGATGTGGTATTGGAGGACCGTGGCTCCGATTGATATGTCCGATACCGAGGAGCACGCCTGACAGCGACGCGACGATGGAGGAAACGGTACGGACCGTGTCAGGGATTCCCAGCACGCGATGAGAACTAACTGGGCTGATTTCCGAAAACCAGTGTTCGTCATCACGGCTAGACATCAGCTCGGGCATCTGGTCCAGTGACGACCTCGTCGCGGGATCCGTGTACTCATCCAATATGGATACAACTGTCACGACACAGGATGATGCCGCCCGACGCGACCACGAGGCCATCGTCGGACGGGCGCTCGGCGCACTCTTCGCCTCAGGCAAAGCTAAAGATTTCGAGGCGTTTGGTTTCGCCTGTGCCCTCGGACTCAACCCTGTCACCGATGCCGAGGATCTTAGCGATGAGATCACCTTCTTCTTCATGCACGTCGCTGACAAGTTTCGCTTCTCGGCGGACGACATCGCCCGCGTTGCCGACGTGCTCGGGGTGTCCTTTCAGTGGCTCGCCACCGGGAAGCCCGACACGGATGTCATCCCCGAGGCCGTGGACGAGGGCGACAGGCAAGTTCTTGAAGACATCGCGCTCGTGTGCAGGCAAGCCTCCCGCGCGGACGGCGACGGGTGTTTCTGGTGATTGACAGAACTGTTCCCGCTCTCAACCCTGATCACGGCCCTCCTAGTAGATTGTAAATACTAATTAGGTGGGTATTTTGGTAGGCTTCTTTCTACAGTCATCTGGTGGAAGGAGTCGGGATGCCCAGGCCGAAGGAG
>JGI24699J35502_11134079_pt1 | contig 28613 bp, 19 predicted proteins | sample TergutMp193P4_FD_35502 | JGI IMG/M metagenome (IMG submission 35502)
TACATTAACAACCCCAAGCTGCACTACGTTTGCATGGGGTTATCAATGTTAAAGTCCATACGGACTTTTTTAGGGTGACGCATTGTCAAAGTCAGGAACTTGCAGTCTGTCTACAAAATTTCGATTTATTCCTTGTGTTCCTGTGATTGTTCCTTTTATTATGTCGGATTGTCTGACAACATGTCCTTCCGGATAAACAAGAGGAGGGACAATATATTTGTCTCGGTAAGGAAGTTTAATTCTGCACTTTCTGTTTGTTGTCTTTTATCAGATAAGAAGACGTTTGATAATTGGCAATGGCTTCATCTTTAAGCACTTGATTGATGGTTTCACTTTCCGTCATCGGGTAGTTGTAACCGGCATCAAACTGTACATTGTACTGTTGAACCTTTCGGGTGGGCGACAAAACCGTCAAAACGCCGTCTTTCAAATAACCCAAATCTTGGTAAGTTGCGGCAAAGGCACGCGGCTGATAATCAGGTTTTAAGACATCTTGACCATAAAAATTTGAAGTATAGGAAAAATGCAAAAGCCCGAATAAGGTCGGCATGAGGTCAATCTGCGATACTGTTTTTGTAACTTCCTGATACTGAATGAAATCAGGGGAATAAATAATGGCGGGAATATGATATTTATCCATCGGAAGGCTCACTTTTCCCTGACTTGAAGCACAATGGTCGGCAACAAAGATAAAAACAGTGTTTGCAAACCACGAATGTTTTTTGGCTTCTTCCATGAATTTTCCAATCGCATAATCTGTGTATTTCACACCGCCGTCGCGGGATTTGGCGTTGCCCGGAATATCAATCCGTCCGTCGGGATAAGTAAACGGTCTGTGGTTGCTCACAGTCATGATTTGCGCAAAAAACGGTTTTCCTGTTTCGGCATTCAAATCAAAAATTTTCAATGTCTTGTTAAACATATCTTCGTCGCATACGCCCCAAATATTGGCAAAAGTAATTTCATCTTTTGAAAAAGAATTCCTGTCGATCACTTGATAACCATTGTTTTGATAAAAATCTTTCATATTGTCGAAATACCCAAAACCTCCGTACAGAAACTGCATCGTGTAGCCCTTGCTCCGCAAAACAGAGCCTGCGGAAAAGAAATTGCCGTTGTTTGTTCTTTTAATAACGCTCTCGCCTGCGGAAGGGGGCAGACAAAGCGTCAAGGCTTCCAATCCTCTGACTGTGCGGTTTCCGGCGGCAAACAGTTGAGTGAAAAATATCCCTTCGTCGGCTAATTTATCTAAATTCGGCGTAAGATTTTTTTCATTGCCGAAATGCCGTAAATAGCTTCCGCTCAGACTTTCAACGGTAACCAAAACAATATTTTTCTTGATTTCCGGCAGGGAATCCTGAATGATTTTTGAGTTCTGCATTCCCGAAAGATTGTGATACATCTGATTGGTGATTTCAAATGCTTGTTTTTCAGGGAGTACAGCGTAAAAAGTTTCATAATCCAAACTTTGATTTTCGAAAGCCTTGTAGAATTTATACATTCCATTCGCCTGAATTTCATTGGCAAAAACATTGTCGGAGGTTTCCTGCGTTTCCATGAATTTCAGCATAAAGCCTGCGCCGATGAGGAGAGCGACGTAAATAACCGTATGAATGAGTTTGACCTTAAAACTCATAAAACTTTTGAAATACTTTAAACTCTTTTTAACGAAAAGGACTGTGACAAGCAAAGAGATTAAAAACAAAACCGTCAGCAGTGGAATCATCGGGTAAGATTCAAAAATATTACCTATAACTTCGTGAGTATAAACAAGATAATCAACAGCTATAAAATTGTAGCGCACTCCAAATTCGTTCCAAAAGAAAAGTTCTGCAAAAGCATTAAACAAAATCAGGAAAATGTAAAAGAAAAAAAAGATACAGTAAATGGCATACCTCACGCCTTTGCGAAGATACGGGAAGAAGAGGAAAAGTCCGAAAAAGAAAGTTTTCAGCCCGACGAAAATCTCTGCAATCAGCGGCGCAGAGCTTCCATATTCATCAAAAATGGTTTTGAAAAAGAAAAGGTAAGCCAAAATACCCAGCAATATAATGAAAATAAGATACCCCCAAGGTCTCCGATACTTCGAATCGGATAAAAACAAAAGATGAATTTCAAAAAATACATAGGCAATCAGCATAATGCAAAAATCGTTTACCATGCCGAAAAGAAAAATTTTGAAATACTCTCCCACAGGGAAATGATTGACTGTAATGGGCAGAAAGAGAAGCGCAATCCTGGTAATCAAACCGATGACAAGATAAAAAATAAAAAGTTTTATAAAGGTTCGGAGAGTTATTGATTTGGATATCATCTATATACTTATTTTTGAATTATGTATGTCGTAAAAAACGGTTTATATTTTAAACGCTAAAGCGAAAAGTTTAAATTCTTTGTGGCTTTGTGTCTTCGTGTTTAAAATAGCAGATATTAAATTCTGCCGGGTACTTATTGTAAAGTTACAGTATCGTTACAAAAATACAATAAATTACTTTTTATGATTATCGGATGTTGTACCCAGCTATCTCCGCAACCGGGGTGTAAAAATGTGTCAATGCTTCAAAAAAATATTCATTCTTTTTTGTCCCGTCAGAGACATTATATCGGTAGAAAAACACCCCCCTTCACCTTCTGTCCCGCCGGGGACAACATGTTTTCCTTCCCGCATTACGTCCCTGACGGGACTTTGGCCACCGGAAGGACTCTCCTTTCTACCGATATGTTGTCCCTGACGGGACGGAAAACAACATTTTTTACACCCCCGCAGGTGAGGATAACCGGGTACAACATCCGATAATCATATTACTTTTTTATATACGTCACCGTATTTCAGGCAAAGCGTCGTCTGTCGAAGCATTGGGAACGCGGATACGCAACAGGCGGCTAACGGAGGGCGCTATTTGAGTCGCTTTTATTTTCCGTTGAATGGTTTGTGCGGGAACATTCGGCCCCATGATGATCAAAGGTGTCGGAATATGCGCCGTGCGTACATATTCGTCTTTTTCCGAAGGGTTGTCTTCCTGCACGATTTTCCAACCGGGAAGAATTTCAAGCAGCAAATCGCCCGAAACACTCCGATGAAAACCGTTTCGAATATTTAACATGATTTCGTTCCATCGCCCGTGCAGAATGTCATGCGACGTAAACACGTCTTGTATGCCGCTGAAATCGATCAAAAAATCGGCGGCTTTATTTTGAATATCCCCGATCGGAATCTGCTTGTCTTCGATTAATTTCCGGTTCAGGTAAATTTGTTTGTCATAATACGTATCCACCCAATTTCCCTGACCGTAAACGGCCATCAAGTACATATTGAGCAATGCCAGACAACGTTTGGGATAAAATTCGCCGACCGGCAGATTCACCAAGGTCGGAACGGTTTCTTTGTCGGTAAAGTATCCGGTGGAAGCAACAAAAATTACGGTATTTTGAAGTCCCGCTTTTTTATCGATCAGATCCAACAGCTTTTCCAGTTCTTTATCCAACCGGAAATAGGTATCCTGCAATTCAACGGAGTATTCCCGCACATTTTTATCGTCGGGACTTCCCGCAAAATAGGAAACCGACAGAAAATCGGGAATGTCTTTTTTGCCGAGCGTTCCGTATTCGAAAAAGCGTTCGACCAAACGATTGACTTCTTCATTGACCAACGGACTCGTTTTAAACAGTTTAAACCGGTTGAAATCGTTGTAAACATATTTAAATCCCGACAATGGCTTGATATACGGAAAATACGTGTAAAACGAAACCGGGTGCATGTTTTCCCATGTCTTGCTTTCGATGAACGTGGCCAAAGATTCCTGTGAATTGTATTTATCGACATACCACGGAATTTCCTTAAAGTAGGTGGTCGTGGCCCAGCGTCCGTTCAAATCATCCAGCCAAAAAGCTCCGTTGGCCGCATGCCCCGCCGATAACAACGCCACTTGATATTCGGGCGCAACAGCATATACATCGCAAAGTCCTTGTGTCGCGATTTTCAGTTCATCGCCGATCGTCGACACCAATATATTATCCGGGGAGAGTGTTTCCGAGGTGTAATTTCCCATGTATCGGGAATCAAACAAGGAAGGCCGTATTTTTTTCTGCTTTATATCATATACTTTATCGGAAACAATTCCCGAATAAAACGGATTTGCTCCGGTATAAATCGTTGAAACGGAAGAGGATTTGTCTATTTCAGGAAATTCGAATTGTACATCGGTGTATACCAACCCTTCCTTCATCAACCGTTTAAAGCCGCGTTCTCCGAAACCGTCGAAAAAAAGCTGCAAATAATCGCTGCGTAACCGATCGATTGTAATGCCGACAAGTAACTTCGGGGCTTCCTTTTTCATCGGTTGTGCATACGCCCCGGAGATACTTAAAACGGCAATTAATAATAATTGAACCGGTCTTATTTTCTTTTGCATAATCTTAAGGCATCAAACGGTCTTCGATCAAACGGTTGTTGTATTGTTGAATAAAAGCTTTCAAATAATTTTCAAGAGCCGATTGTCCGGACAGATTTTTATCCGTCAGGTTATTTTTAATGCAGTTGTCTTTACGCCATTCAAACAATCCGATTTCTTTTTCTCCGTTAAATTGCAGAAACAAGCTGTCGGACGTGATTTGATAAGCTCCGGCTTGATAGTTGACGGCGACCGGCATGGTTGCCGGATTTCTCAGATTTCGTCCGAATGCAATATATGGTTTATCATAATGCAGATAATCCAATACCGTCGGCATAATATCCAATTGTTGAGCGACTTCCGTGTGAATGCCGACATCGGAATCATTATCGGGAATATAAAAAATAATCGGCACGCCGAATGAATTTAACGCATTGGCGTATTCGGGATAAAGATCAAGCCACATCCCGTGATCGGATGTGATCACAAATAAGGTGTTTTTATACCACGGCATTTTTCGGGCCGTCGTAAAAAATTGTTGAAGGGCATGATCGGTGTATCCGATGCATTGTTGCACAGGATCTTTTCCTTTCGGAAAAACACCTTTATATTTTTCCGGAACGATAAACGGGTGATGAGAAGAAACGGTAAACACCGCCGAAAGAAAGGGCTGCGGAAAGGTATTCATTTTTTCCGCGAAAAATTGCAGGAACGGTTCGTCCCAAATTCCCCAGTAACCGTCAAAATCATTATCATTGTTGTAATCGTCCCTTCCGTAATAATGTCGGAATCCGAATAAATTAGCCATGGAAGAAAATCCCATGGATCCGTTCTTCGCGCCATGAAAAAATGACGTATGATAGCCTTTTTCGTACAAAAGCGTTCCCAATCCCTGAATACGGTTCAATGCATACGGGGTAAGCACAAACGGTGTTTGCAATGACGGAATGCTTGCCAATACCGAAGGCATGGCATCAATCGATTTGGACCCGTTTGCAAATGCATGCGAATAAGCCCTGCTGTGCATGATAAGCGAATCCAGAAACGGGGTATAACTCACAACATCCGGATTTTCTTTGTTCAATGCGCCGATATGCTGACGAGAAAAGCTTTCCAGAATGAGGATCACCACATTTTTTTTGTCAAACGGAATGCTGTCGGAAGGAACGTGTAACGGGGTGTATATTTTTTCAAGTTCCCGGCCGGTAAAATAATTTACCGGTTGCAACGATGCTTTTTTAATGGTCCGGAACACCGAAAACGGCGTATTCAAAACGATTCCGGCTTCAACCGGCTCCGAAGTGTATTCGGCGGCATTGCTTAACGTAATCGGCCGGATTTCTCTTCCGAACCCTCCGCGTATGCCGCACACCGCCGAGAAAACAACGACAACCAGCATCACCGCACGGGTAATATAAAAATATGCCGGTTTCAGACTTATCAACCTGACTTTTACCGGCCCGTAAGCAAAAATCAGCAAAGCAATCAATATCAGCCAAAACAAAACCAAATACCAATAGGTAAGCATTCCCTGTCCGATAATGGCGCCTAAGTTGGACTCATTTCCGAATTCGGTGAAAAAAGAAAAAGTGGTTCTCCGCAATGTAACGTGATAATAGGGAAAATCGGCAATGTTTACAAACAATGCGACGGCATTGGTCGCCACAAAAACGACTTTCAGTATTTTTTGAAGCGTTACCCGGAAGACAAATCGAAAAGGCAGAATATTAATCAGGATAAACAATATATTCACATAAAGCAACGCCGAAAGATCAAACCGCAGCCCTCCTGCCATCAACCGCAGAAAACGGGGGAAGGTCATGTCGGAATACAAATCGATGTTAAATAAATAAAAGGCGACACGACATAAAGAAAATGTCAGCATGGCCAGAAAAAAACGATAAAAAAGAAGGATGTAATTGTTGTTTAAAATATAACGCATGAATGTAAACGGCTTATTATTCCTGTAGGCAATAATCTCATTTCTTTTTCCCTTTTGCTTTTGCGGTTTTCGCCGAAGATTCCGATTTTTTTGCCGCAGCTGCTTTTCCCCGGCTTGTTTTTTTCGCCGAAGGTTCACCTGTTTTTTTGATGATTTCCAGGCATGCCACATACGTCAATTCTTCGGGCTTTTGCGTTTTCGGAATTTTATAATTGCTTCCTTTGTAGGCAATGTAAGGGCCGTAACGACCGTTCAGCACTTCCATTTCGGGTTCTTCGGAGAATGATTTGATGTGTTTGTTTTTTTCTTGAAGGCGTTTGTTCTCAATCAATTGCACTGCTTCTTCCAATGAAATTTCCAACGGATCGACGCCTTTGGGAATGGACACAAACTTGTTGTCGTGACGAATGTACGGCCCGAAACGACCGACAGCGGCCACAACGGTTTTTCCTTCGAAATCGCCTAGTGTACGGGGAAGTTTGAACAACTCCAACGCTTCTTCCAACACGATGGTTTCCATGATCTGATCTTTCCGTAAGGAAGCGAACAAGGGCTTTTCTTCTTCTTCGGCCGTGCCGATTTGTACCACCGGTCCGAATCGTCCGATTTTCACCGAAACCTGACGACCTGTTTTCGGGTCGATGCCCAACACCCTTTCTCCCACTTTATAATCGCTTCTTACGGTAAGCGCTTCTTCAACTGTCGGATGAAACACTTTATAAAAACGATCGATGGCTTTGTTCCATTTTAATTTTCCTTCGGCAATCGTATCAAATTCTTTTTCGACGTTGGCCGTAAAGTTATAATCCAAAATACCCGGAAAATATTCCGTCAAATAATCATTCACGACAACACCGATGTTGGTCGGGAATAATTTTGCTTTTTCGGTTCCGAATGTTTCGGTCTTCGTGACGTCCGTTATTTTGCCGCTTTTCAATTGCAACAGATTGAACTTTCGTTCTTCTCCCGGACGATCTCCTTTTTCCACATAATCACGTTGTTGAATGGTCGAAATGGTGGGCGCATACGTAGAAGGACGCCCGATGCCCAATTCTTCCAATTTCCGCACCAGACTTGCTTCGGTATATCGTGCGGGACGTTGTGTAAAACGTTCCATTGCCTGTACTTCTGCCATCGTCAATGATTGCTTGACGGACAACGGCGGCAAAAGACGCGATTCATCGTCTTGTGCTTCCGATTCATCATCCTGCGATTCCAAATAAACACGCAAAAATCCGTCGAATTTGATTATCTCTCCTTCCGCGATGAATTTATCGGTATGATTGGATATTCCGATGGTTGCCGTCGTTTTTTCCAATTCGGCGTCACTCATCTGAGAAGCGATGGTACGCTTCCAAATTAATTCGTACAACCGTTTTTCCTGCGCCGTGCTTCCTGCCTCAGGATTGTTCATGTAGGTGGGACGAATGGCTTCGTGCGCTTCTTGCGCTCCTTTGGTTTTGGTTTGGAAACGGCGTATTTTTACATATCGATCTCCGAATGAATGAATAATTTCCTGTTTCGAGGTATTGATCGCCAAATCCGAAAGATTCACAGAGTCGGTACGCATATAGGTAATCATTCCCGACTCATACAATCGTTGCGCCAGCATCATGGTTTGCGACACCGAAAATCCGAGTTTTCGCGAAGCTTCTTGTTGTAACGTGGAAGTGGTAAAGGGCGGTGCGGGAGATTTTTTAACCGGTTTGGTGACAATATCTTCGATCGTGAATGAAGCTGTTTTGCATTTTTCAAGTAAGGCGAGCGCTTCTTCTTTTGTTTTCAGGCGGCGATTGAGTTCTGTTTTCAGTTCGACCGGCTCCCCGTCTTTTCCTTTAACGATAAAAATCGCCGTTACTTTGTAGGAGGCTTCGGATCGGAATGCCATGATTTCCCGTTCCCGATCGACAATCAGCCTTACGGCGACGGATTGCACCCGGCCGGCCGACAACGACGGCTTGACTTTTCGCCACAGAATCGGAGAAAGTTCAAATCCGACGATCCGGTCCAATACCCTTCGGGCTTGTTGTGCATCGACCAGATCTTTATTGATGGTACGCGGATTCTCGATCGCGTTTAAGATCGCATTTTTGGTTATTTCGTGAAATGCAATTCGTTTCGTCTTCTCGTCATTCAATCCGAGCACTTCCGACAAATGCCAAGCGATCGCTTCTCCTTCGCGGTCTTCATCGGAAGCCAGCCATACGGTATCCGCCGTTTTCGCTTCGCTTTTTAATTCCGAAACCAATTTCTTTTTGTCGGACGGAACTTCATATATGGGTTTATAATCATGCTCAATGTCAACACCGAAATCTTTCTTTTTCAAATCGCGGATGTGTCCGTAACTTGATAAAACCTTGTAGTCTTTTCCCAAGAACTTTTCGATGGTTTTTGCTTTGGAAGGTGATTCGACAATAACAACGTTTTTATGCATTTTTCAGTATTTATGATGAACGTAGGATGTGTTGTATGCCCTGAATTTATCTTTCAAAATCCGGCGCAAAGGTAGTAAAATTCTGCTTGTCAAATGCAACTTAAAAACTCACGATCAGAATTTATTCCATTCTGCGAAAAAAATCTTCGTCAAACGGTCGTACCCATGCATACGACAACGGAAGTTCGGGATAATTTCCGTTGAATATTTTGTACTTATTTTCCTTAACGGATTCTTTACCGAATTTTACTTCTACCGCATGCGGTGTTTCGACATAAGGCAATACAAAATCGACTTCGTTTCCTGCCGAGGTACGCCAATACAGGATATTGTCCGAACCATATTTATCGGCCAATGTTCTAAAATACATATTTTCCCAAAGCGCTCCTTTGTCCGACCGAATATCCGGTAATTCAAAATTATTAATCAAACAATTTCTTAATCCGGTATCCAAGAAATAAGCTTTGGGCATTTTTGTCAATTCTTTCCGTAAATTTTTGTAAAAAGGACGAATCAAAATGACATGAAAACATTTTTGCAAAACATGCAAATAATTTATCACGGTTTCCTGTTTTATTCTCAAACTCAGGGAAAGTTCGTTCGCATTGACCAAATTTCCCGATTGGTCGGCAATAATCCGGAAAAGATTGTAAAATGCCGTTTCATCCCGAACACCTGACTCCAACACGTCTCTTTTTACATAAGCATCCCGAATTTCCATAAGGCGGGCAATCTTTTCCCTTTTATCCGGTTCCGTTATCACTGCCGGATATCCGCCGTAAATCATATAATTATCCCATTCTTGCCGTAAAAGTTCCAAATGAATTGATTTTGCTTTCGTATCGGATTGTATTCGTTTTACATCGTTCAGTAAATCCTTTTTATCTTGCAATCGTAAATACTCGTCAAAAGAACATGTCAATAAACAAAATATTTTTTTTCGCCCCGCTAATGAATCTTTAAATTTATCGTCCAAATAAAAAGCGCTGCTGCCGGTTGCCACGATTTTAATTTTACCGGCATATTCATCATATAATAATTTGAGAAAATTGGAAGGGTCCTGCAAATATTGCACTTCATCTATGAACATTGTGACACGGCGTTCGGCGGCGGGGAAGTAGTTAAATACATTCAAAGGACTTTTATCCAATTCCGACAATACCGTTTTGTTTTCCAAATTTAGAAATACAGTCGGTTGTCCGAGTTTTTTGCAATGCGACTCAAGTTGTTTCAATAAAGTGGATTTACCGGTTTGACGCGCACCGGTAAGTATCGTAAATTCCTTTTTGTTCAGATGAATTTGTAATGATTCAAATAAATTACGCTTCATATTGCCTCGTTTTCCGGGGCAAAAATACGCATAAATTCCGATATTTTAATTGATACAGGGCAAAATATCAGATATTTTACCCTGTATAGGGTGAAAAATATCTGATATTTTGCCCTGTATAGGGTGAAAAATACCTAAAAATATCATTATCCCACACCCGATTTCTTGCATATCGGAAATGCGAATGGCATCGAACAGGTGGTTATCCGTAATATTGCCGGTGCAATGGGTTCCCGATCCGTGGCAATTTTCGGTAAAGTAATTATTTTCGCACAGATTTCACAGATTACACAGATTTTTTTAATGTGTTATCTGTGAAATCCGTGAAATCTGTGCGAATTAGGGAGAGATACACGCACGAAGCGGACATATCGTCCGATAGAAAAAAATGGTTCACTTAAAACAAAAATAATTCTTTGTTTATCAGTTTTTTAAAATAAATACGGAAACTTTTTACTCTGTATTTATTTCTTCAACGTCGCAATACTTTCCTTCACCAACTTTATTTTACTTTCGGCGTCGGCCTGTTTTTTGCGTTCATTTTCCACGATTTCGGGTTTGGCATTGGCGACGAATTTCTCGTTCCCGAGTTTTGCCGTCACCGATTTCAAAAACCCTTGCAAATAAACCAATTCTTTGTCTAATTTTTCCAATTCTTCTTCCACATTGATGTTATTCCCGAGCGGAACCGCATATTCCGTCGTTCCGGCAAGAAAAGATGCCGCTCCCGGCGATTTTTCCGAAACTTTATCGATCGAAGAAAGATTACACATTTTCAATATCACCGGATCAAAGGCATTGTCGTATTCGCCGATGACTTGAAGGGTCAATGCCTCCTTGTTCGGAATGTTTTTTTGCAACCGAATGGTGCGAATGCCTCCGATAATCTCTTTTATCGTATCGAATTTTGATAATAAATCTTTGTCGTATGACATGATTTTCGGCAATTGCCCGATCATGATGCTTTCTCCGGGTTTCCGTTCCTCCAACGCCTGCCACAGTTCTTCCGTGATAAACGGCATAAACGGATGCAGCAGTTTCAACAACGAATCGAAAAATCCGAGTGTAGCGTCGTATGTTTTTTTGTCAATCGGCAGCCGGTAACCGGGCTTAATCATTTCGAGATACCGGGACGAAAATTCATCCCAAAATAATTTATAAACAAGCATCAATGCTTCCGACAAACGATATTTGATGAATAAATCATTCAGTTCCTCAATCGTTTTTGCCAATGTTGCATCAAACCATTTTACGGCAACCCCTGACGATTCGGGTTGTTGAATCGAAGCATCAACATTCCACCCTTTTACCAGACGAAAAGCATTCCAGATTTTATTGTTGAAATTTCGACCTTGTTCACACAAATTTTCATCAAACGGCAAATCATTTCCCGCGGCAGAAGTCAATAACATTCCCATTCTTACGCCATCTGCACCGTATTTGGAAATCAATTCGAGCGGGTCGGGCGAGTTACCGAGCGATTTACTCATTTTCCGACCGAGTTTATCACGTACAATTCCGGTTAAATATACATTCTTGAAACACCGGTCATGACGATATTCGTATCCGGCAATAATCATCCGTGCCACCCAAAAGAATAAAATTTCGGGAGCGGTCACCAAATCATCCGTCGGATAATAATAATTGATGTCGGGATTATCCGGCCGGTTGATCCCGTCGAATACCGAAATCGGCCATAACCACGACGAAAACCAAGTGTCGAGGCAATCTTCGTCCTGACGAAGATCGGAGATCTGCAAATCCGGGTTCCCCGATTTTTCACGGGCCAACGCCAACGCTTTTTCGCCGGTTTCGGCCACCACGAATCCGCCTTGCGGCAAATAGTATGCGGGAATACGGTGTCCCCACCAAAGCTGACGGCTGATACACCAATCCTTGATGTTTTCCATCCAATGACGATAGGTGTTTTTGAATTTGGACGGATATAACATGATGTCATCTTCCATCACCGCTTTTAATGCCGGTTTCGCCAATTCCTCCATTTTCAAAAACCATTGCATGGAAAGTTTCGGTTCAATCGGTACATCGGTTCTTTCGGAAAAACCTACTTTATTGGTGTAATCTTCCACTTTTTCCAACAGTCCGGCCTCTTCCAAATCTTTCTCGATTTGTTTGCGGACATCAAATCTGTCCATACCGGCATATTGCAATCCGTATTGATTGAGCGTTCCGTCATCGTTGAAAATATCCAATATTTCCAAATTGTATTTTTCGCCCAGCATATAGTCGTTCACATCATGCGCAGGCGTAACTTTCAAGCATCCCGTGCCGAATTCGATGTCTACGTAATCATCTTCTATAATCGGCACTTCTCTGTCTGCCAAAGGAACAATTACTTTCTTCCCTTTTAAATGCGCATTTTTCGGATCATTCGGATTAATGCAAACGGCTGTGTCCCCCAATATGGTTTCGGGACGAGTGGTTGCAATAACGGCAAAAGCTCCCTCCGAATCGCTTATCTTATACTTCAAATAGTATAATTTCCCCTGCTGTTCTTTATAGTTTACTTCCTCGTCGGACAAAGCCGTTTTGGCTTTCGGATCCCAGTTTACCATACGAACTCCGCGGTAGATCAGACCCTTATTATATAAATCGACAAAAACTTTCAATACACTTTCCGAACGTTTTTCGTCCATGGTGAAACAAGTCCGATCCCAGTCGCAGGAGGCGCCGAGTTTTTTCAACTGTTCGAGAATAATTCCGCCGTGTTTGTGCGTCCATTCCCAAGCATGCTCCAAAAATTGTTCCCGGGTCAAATCTTTTTTTTGAATCCCTTCGGAAGCGAGTTTGGCAACCACTTTCGCTTCGGTTGCAATGGATGCATGGTCGGTCCCGGGTACCCAGCAGGCATTTTTGCCCGACATTCGCGCCCGACGAATCAAAATATCCTGAATGGTATTGTTCAACATGTGTCCCATGTGAAGCACTCCGGTGACATTCGGCGGCGGAATCACGATGGTATAAGGTTCCCTTTCATCCGGAACGGAATGAAATAATTTGTTATCCAGCCAATATTGGTACCATTTATCCTCAACTTCGGACGGGTCGTATTTACTTGCAATTTCCATCGTTTCAAAAATTTGACTGCAAAATTAAGAAAAAAATAAACGATCTCCGTCCCCGGACAGGCAATGTCATTAAGTTAACCTTTTAATCAACGATATATAATGTTGCTTATCGTTTAAAATCAATGTCGCAGGCATTGTATATGGGTAGAAAAATGCAATCCTCATCCGGTTATTGTCCCATAAGGACAAAATTTCATCTCCCGTCCCTACCGGAGAGTGCGGGAGATGTGAAATATTATCTTTTCTACCGATATTTGACCCCTTTCGGGATCAGAATAACATCATTTGTATCGCCTTTATCATTCTGATTTGTAAACTTTTATCTCTTAACTTAATGACATTGGATACGCGGACGATCGGGATTATCTTCATGCCTGCTCGTCTACTTGTCCACTCGTCTACCGGAGATGTTTTTTGCAATAATAACCCGCCATAAAGAGCGACATCAGCAAAAGCATTGCCACATCGGAATTCCCCAACGGGGCGACAATCTTCTGCGGGTTGCCGTTTTCGCCCGGAGGCGGGGCATATAATTTCGTGTCGTCGTCATTGGAGAAAATTTGTCCGGAATCGAAACTCTGACCGTTTTTTTCCCAAATGACCGCTTCATCCGATTTCGTTTTCTTTTCCGTGAACAATTCCTTTTTCCCTTCCCGAAGACCGTCATTTGTCAACGCGGAAGACGCTTCCGCCCTGCCGGTTAACGACAGGATGACAATGATCAGGATATATATTCGTCTTGTTTTCATACGTTTATTTGTTTATTCGTTTGTTGTTTTTATTTTTTAAAGATCAGCGGGTTATTTTCATTACCCGGGTTTTTCCCGTTTCGCTTACCGCTTTCACGATGTATACTCCCGACGGCAGGGAATACAGTGAAATGCCGTCGGTATTGCGGGCTGTCCTCAATTGTTTACCGGTAACGGTATACACCTCTATCATCGACACCGGTTCGCCCATATTCAACTCCCCGTTTGAAACGACGGGAGCAAAAAACGGCGAGTCCATGTTGAAAATACCGGTGGGTGTATCTTCCGTATAGACATAAACAGCCGTGATCAACGGAACTCCGTTTTTTGTATCACCGGTAAGCAAGGTGCGCGTCAATCTCACGGTCTTAATATCTTTGTAATCGTACGGTTTAAAATTATTGATTCCTTTGATATCATACGTCGTAAAATCAAGCGAAACCTGCTTGCAATAAGATTGAGAGGTAAATATGACCGTGGAATTTACCATGTCATCCGCCAATACATCCGTTCCTTCATCATTCACCATAAAGTCGCAATAAAGATCCGAATCGATCCCACTGCTGCTTGTCATTATTTCCACTCTTTTTATCGGAGCAGCTCCCAAGTTCTCTATGAACATATACGATTGATCCGGCATACCTGTATCAAAAGAGCTTCCTTTTTCCGGAAATTGAAGCCCGTAATAAGAAAGAAAAGAACCGAAACACGTTTGATCATACGACTGACTGCTTTCTATCCGATTAAAACCGAAACGGATGCTGCTCGATCCGGCAGTATAAATCGTAGAGGCTGTGGCCGTCAAATCAGTGGGTGCGGTTCCAAACTCCAAACTTGCCGCAAGTGTTTCTCCGGCATAAATTTTGTTTAACGGACTTCCTGTCAACACTATGGATATAACACAAATTACATATCTTTTTTTCATGTTTATTTTTTTATTTATGATTGAACCATTTGAGATTTACAAATCGCCGCCGGTTATCGATTCGTCAGCGGACATATATTTTAAAAGAGGCGGCTCCGGAATCTCCTGTTGCCCGAACAACATAAAAACCGTTTCTTTTGACCGTAAATTCCGTCGAAGAAGATCGAACGGGATTTTGTGCCGCAATCATTTGTCCGGAAATATCATAAAGAACCACATTTTGAAGCAGGCTTCCGTCGGTAGTGAAAATTCTCAGTTTTCCCGACAAATTCACCCATTCGATCGGCGCCTGCCGGATTTCCGGATTGGTTATTCCGGCCGGTATTTGTTTGAACGACAAGAAAAAACGGTCTTTCAAAAAGATATCGGAGGTCGTTTTTTCAACATTATACCACGATTGCGTCCGAAGATCGGTTTGTTTTACTTCTCCGTCCGGAGACACCTCATTCAGGAAAATATCATAATCCCGGGCAAAATCCCATTGTCCGGAAAAATAAAGCGTATACTTCCCTTGTCCGGAGGTATGAAATCCTATCGGAATCGGATGGTCAAAATCAGCCACGTGATTGATGTCCAACATGATTCCGTCAGCGGATTCCGTAAAAACCTGAACCGGTTCCGAAACATTTCTCAAGAAAATTTTGGTGGCATCAAAATCATCATAAAAATTATCCGCTTGAGGATTATGCACCACTAATGCCCGATTTTTCAAGTCTCCGTCGTACACATCAATGGTCAAAACTTCGGGAGCAATGCTTTCCGATGAACGTAATTTTTCATCCGGCCGGTTTGTTGTCATCGTTACATCTGCATACAATTCACCGAATGCCGCTTTCGATTCGACAAGTACGGATTGCATAGGCGCAATGTATTGATTTAAAGGCGGATTCCCGGATCCGTGACTGTCGGTGCTGAGTCCCGAAGGATCGTAGGTGATGAAATTCCCGTACGTTTCATCCAGCACCTGATAATACCTCTTTATCTTGTCTGAATTCATCGAATAAAGTTTTTCGAAATCCAGATGAGACATAAACGGATTTCCGACGATCACTTTTTTTCCGGGTGCGGTTGAAGCAGCATCCAGCGTAATAATTCCCGTCGTTTTGTTCAATACCGGCTCATAAATGAAATAGTTCTCTTGCGGAATTGCCGGGTCATCTCTTCGCGGCGTATTCCGGATACCTACCGGATTCCCGTCCCGGTCGTACATGGTGTACGTTTCATCCCGCTTCGGGAAAAAGAAATTGACCGGATCGTGATCGGTAAGCGGTTTCATATCATCTACCCAAACGCAATATCCCATTCCGGGCGAAAATTTATATTCGGGATTGTTGAATGCACCCGTCCAGTCTCCTTCCACATAGTCGGAGGTTTCAGGATTCACCCGGCTGAACAGATAAGTATAAACAAACAATGAATCACCGTAATTGTCTTTGAACGGATTGGGATTTGTCGCATAATAATCGCCCGGATAAAAACTTCGGAGCGGAGCCGAAAGCATGTAATAGCGGTTGGCATTCAGAGTCAGATGCACATACGCGGCATCGTAGTCCAAACTATCGGTGCGGCAAACCTCTCCCCCGTGTTCAAACGTAATATCGGCACATTCGCTCCGATATTCGGCATAATCGGTTTCGAGCGGATCCAGATCGGGATAAATCGACAGGGAATCCGGAATCAGCACATCCGTACATTTACGCGGAATATTGGCTTGGGGGTATGGATTCATTCCCGAAATATCCGGATTATACCAATTGGCCGGATCATGCCAATTTTTATTATTTCCCGATCCCGTCCAAATCAATGAATCGGGAGCCAAGTACAGCTTTGCCGTATCCGGAACGGTCGTCACTTTGATCAATCCGTCAAGTGTGTAAACATCGATCAGGTAATATTCCATCGGAGAAGAATTTTTACTCACCAGCAATGAATCTCCCGTATAAAAAGGAGATGATTCTCCGGCACGTGTCCATCTGTATTGATACGTTTCTTTGGGAGTAAGCTTCAACCATTCCATGCAACTCCGGTCTCCGCATCTGCTTTCACACATCACATGTTCCCCGTAGCTGAACGCAACGTTTGAAGTATAATTGTTCCAGGAATTACATTCCTCTTGAAACGGTTTTGTTTCTCCGGGCCGGGTGTAATAATATTCGGGTTTGCCGCCCGTAACCGTCGGATTGTCTTTTGCATTTACGCAAATATACCAATAGTCATAAGCCGGCAAGCCGGCCGTTATCGTTAAATAATTCGGGATGCTGTAAGTGATTGTTTTGGATTCATTCACGGCTACCGTCTCATCGACATTTGTCAGATAAACAATGGTGTATTGATCGGTTACGCTGTTGTAAACATACGTTCCTACACGGATCGGACCCGGAAAATCGGCATCGCCGTCATTGTAAAGGTAAATGGTCACATTCATGGCTCCCGATGCCGGATCGAATTTCATTTCGGTTCTTTGCGAAAGGTCAAACATCAAATCAGGGCCTAAATACAGCATTTCTCCTTCATCATTCAAACTCGTTCCTTGTTGAAGGAAATTATTGTACGGCCGATTTTCCCCCGATCCGTCACTCGTTTCAAATACCGCGGCCGGACTCAACGGGTACTGCGGAATGGTCAGATCGTTATTCACCGCAACGGGATTAAAACCGTACTGATTCCAGACCGAACGGGAAAAGGCCCACAAAGAAGGCTCTCCTCTGTATATCCGTAATTCTCCGTTTAGGATGTTCGAACGCCTGAGGGAGTCGGCCGGATAATTACTCGTTGCCAGAATTTCGGCATGACCGTCGTTATCCACATCCGCAACAGTGGAATATTCATACGTTGTTCCGCTGTAACAGGGCGTCGAAAACAAATTATACACCGCGGTCGTATCCCTGCCGGTCACATGGCTTTTCAAGCTGCCGTTTATGACTCTTAATTGTGTTTCATCCCGGTATACGATTTCGGCGATTCCGTCTTGATTAAAGTCAAACAGCGTAATACCCGTCGATCCGGAATTATCCGAATGATCTAAATCCCACAAAAAGTTCAACGTTCCGCCGGATAAAGAGTAAGCGGTCAATTTATTTATATTTAACGAAGGAGTCGGATTTACCGAGGAAGTCAATAATACAATCTCCACTTTTCCGTCCCCGTTGATGTCCCCCACAAACGGCACACTTCTGGCATTCGCATTGCTCAGTTCCTTGACGGTCAGAATCGTTTGCGTCGAAGGTTTCCAAATATATAAATATCCTGTCGATCCGACAGCCGTTGCCGTAGCCTGTGTCTGTACCAGAATCTCCAATTCTCCGTCATTGTCAAAATCGGCAACCACTGTGGCCCCGTCATTGTGAAGGGTTTCGCCGGACGAATTTTCCGGAAATACCTGTTTAATGACATTCATGCTGTTCAATGCCGGGTTCGTCCGACTGTTTATCTGTACCTCATAGACCTGATTTCCGGCACATAATTCCGGCCGGCTGTCTCCCCATACATCATACGCGATCGAAAAGATTCCGTCTGCCGGGTTTGAATATAAAACATGTCCGTAATTATTACTTCCGCCGTTACAGAGTTCAAGCCCTGTAACAGCATCGAAGATTTGATTCCCTATATAGACTTCGGTATACCCGTCCCGGTTGAAGTCGGCAAAATTAATGGCGCTGCCCACTCTAATCAAAGAGTTCGGGATGGCGGTACTGCTGCTCCATAAAGTTTGTCCCTGGTAATTATAGGCATACAGTTTGCCGTCTGTGTCCGAATAAAGGATGATAACAACAGAATCTTGCGCCGCATCCCATTTAACTTTTGCCATCCCCATGGAAGATGAGGAAAAGTTTCTGCCCAAATCATTTCGGAAAATGGTTGTGAAATCGGGCCCTTTAAACACCGTGAATCCTCGTGAACGGACATCCGCAGCATTCCAATGACTTTGTATGACGATGTCGGTAAAACCGTCTCCGTCAACATCTCCGGTCAATGGAATGGCTTGCACCATCACATCGCTCAACACTTGAGGCGAACTTATTCCCCAGACAAATGTCGGAGGAGTGATGTGGCAGACATCAGTATACACATTGTCCGGCTTATTGCATATATTGATGTATACTTTGGCGGTGGAGACTCTATCGCCGCATGTGATTTGATAAATCAACGAATCTTTCCCGGCATATCCCGGTTTCGGGCGGTAATTGATCTGATTGGCCGCATTGACCACGCAAGATTGGGCTTGTGTCGGAGGTTCGAAGATCGATATATTCAATGACCCGGAGCCGCATGTTCCATAATCATCATTGAGAAGGATGTTAAAAACAGCGCCGCGACTGTTCGGATCCACAAAAACATTATCCGGACGGGCAATTAATGTTCCCGGAAATTGGGCTTTCAAACATACGGGAAATACATAAGAAAGAATCGTGATGCATAAAACAGACATCGATTTCTTTTTACAGACCCATGAGGTAATTTGTTTTTTCATTTGATTTCATTCATTCGTTATTAATATTAATTAGTCGCTCCGAACCCCAGAAGGGAGGATATCGGTGGGGTTATTCGTTTTCAAAAACTCTTATATTCAGTCATTTACACTCGCATTCATCAACCCGCTCTTGTTCTCCCTTCGGGAGTCGGGGGGCCGGGTTTTTGATACCTGCTGCATCGGCCTTACGCCTTCTTGTCGCCACGACAAAAAAGAACAAGGACAAAATTTGCGTTTGCATCCGATGCAGGGCACCAAAATGAATGAATAATATGTGAGTGTGAATACCTTTTCTCTTCAAAATCAGAGTATTGATATTCGGGGGACGAAGGTAAGTTAATAAAATGTAACAAAAAAAAAAAAAAAACAATTTACGTTAAAATACCTGAGAGTTGCTTATTTACAGAAAAGAAAACGTTTTTAGGGTTTTACGCGATTCCCGGAGAGTTTATGTAAATACGTGGCAGTCGAGTTTTCAGGAATATTCGGGAAGACAAAATCAATAGAAAAATATACGGAAAAAACGGTTTTAAGTTAGCGTTTTTTATAAAGTCTGTTATTAAATATATAGATATTTTTAGTTAATTTTAAAAAATACAAGAAATTGCCCTTCAAGCGAGTGGGGTTAAACGGCAGTCGTTTAACCCCACTCCGTAGAGACGCGGCATGCCACGTCTCTACATGTTGTAGCGTTACAATGTCGATAAACCGGTTGCCGGTTGCCGTGCACCTAACCCAAAAGTATTTTTGTGGAAGCCGGACTTCAAGTCCTTTTGAATAAACAGGCAGACGAACAAGATGTCCGCTGCGGCGGAATTATTCGCCTCCAAAAGTAGTATGTTCTATTTCCATATTATTTTGAATAAACTTATAGCTATCTCTTTTTTATCTGTTTTTATTGAATGCATTAATATCAAATTTCATATTTTTAATATTAAATGATTATCGGATATTATACCCGGCTATCCCCACAGGTTGAATGTAAAAAATGTGTCAATATTTCAAAAAAATATTCGTTCTTTTTGTCCCGCCGGGGACAACATATCGGTAGAAAAGCACCACCCCTTCACCCTCTGTCCCGTCAGGGACAAAATGTTATCCTCTTCACATTGCGTCCCTGACGGGACTTCGTCCGACGGAGAAATTCTCCCTTCTGCCAATATGTTGTCCCCGGCGGGACAGTAAACAATATTTTTTAGCATGTAACTTTCAAAAAAACGAATATTGCATTTTTATATCCCACCTGTAAGGATAGCCGGGTATAATATCCGATAATCATCTAATATTGTTATTTATATTTAATTCATTATAAACTGAATATTTTTTATATGTCATACAACAATTAAATATAATTACTAATAATAGAAATATACACAATTTAGACTTAATAATCATATTCTTTCTCTAAATTACATGAAATTATTCATATACATATATTCTATTCGTTCTAATAATTTTACCTGAATTTCCATCAATGACAAGTTGCCTTAAAACTTCACCATTTATATAGACTTCCCATAATTTTTTATCATTGTCAAATTCTAATTCGAAGACATTTTTCCAATTTCTTTTTTGAATATCAACATAATTCTTTTTATTTAAAAACAAAATTAATTGATTATAGTCGAATTTTCCAAATTTTTCATCTTCATTAATAAGCGTTTTATTACCCTGTTTATCATAATGTTCAGATGAACCGAACTTTATATCATAAAGTCGGTATTCTAATAATTTTATCTTTCCATCAGGATAATATTCTTTATAGATATTATAAAATTTATCAGGGAAATTTATTCTTTCTACATACTTTATTTGAGGCAATTCTATCTGTAAGACTTCAGCCCCATCATCTAATGCAAATCTATATGAACCTTGCTCATTATTCTTTTTAAATAAATCTATATCAAATTTCTTATTTATAATATTTTTATTTTGATTTAAATCATTTAATATATTTGTACATATTTTTTTATGTGATGCACAGGTAGCTAATGTAATCGCAATCAAGATAAGAAATCTATATTTATGCAAAACCTTCATATTTATTATTTTTAGGTGAAATACTCGTCGTGACGGACATGTTATCCATCACTATTCTACAAAAGGACATGTTGTCCGATAGAAAAAATATATTGCAATCAAAATAAAAATCATGCTTTGTTTATTTGTTTTTTAAAAAAGTATTTTTGTGGAAGCCGGACTTCAAGTCCTTTTGAATAAACAAGCAGACGGACAAGATGTCCGCTGCGGCGGAAGACTTCCTCCACTCAATATTTTTAAACCATAATCTTCTCATTTAATGGTGTTTTAAATCTTTTCAATCTCAATGCATTCGTCACAACCGATACAGAGCTCAAACTCATTGCCGCCGCCGCGAACATCGGATTAAGAAGCGGTCCGCCGAACAGGTACAGCACTCCCGCCGCGATCGGAATGCCGATTACGTTATACCCGAATGCCCAAAACAGATTTTGTTTTATGTTCCGGAGCGTTTGCCTGCTCAAACAAACAGCCGTTGGAACGTCCGTTAAGTCGGAGCGCATGAGAACTATATCCGCGCTTTCCATGGCCACGTCCGTTCCCGAACCGATGGCGATACCGATATCGGCTTGCGCAAGCGCGGGAGCATCGTTTATTCCGTCTCCCACCATGGCAACTTTGTGTCCTTCCGCCTGTAATATCTTGATTTTATCCGATTTATCCTGCGGTAAAACTTCTGCAAACACTTTGTCAATGCCTGTTTGTTTTGCGATAGCCGCTGCTGTTTTTCGGTTATCTCCCGTAATCATGACAACTTCTATTCCCATTTTACGCAAATTCCCGATTGCCGACAAACTGCTTGGTTTCACAACATCTGCAACGGCTATCAAGCCGGCGTAATTACCGTCAATCGAAACAAACAGCGGCGTTTTACCCTGTTCCGCAAACAGTTCGCCGTATTGCCGGGCCGCGTCTGCAAACTCGGCACGTCCCACCTTCACCAATTTTCCGTTCACATTCGCTCGGACACCCATTCCTGTGATGGAAGAAAAATCCGTTGCCGGATAAATTTCGTCCGCGGCGCTTACTATCGCCTGAGCAAGCGGATGTTCAGATAACTTTTCAACGCTTGCCGCATATTTAAGGATATTTTCGTCACCGACAACATCCGTCACCGCCGGTTTCCCTTCGGTGATGGTGCCGGTTTTATCGAGGACAACGGTGTCGATTTGACAAGCGATTTCGAAGGCTCCGCCGCTTTTGACAAGTATGCCGTTTTCGGCGCCTTTGCCGGTGGCGACCATGATTGCCGTCGGAGTTGCAAGTCCCAACGCACAGGGGCAGGCAATAACAAGAACCGAGATCAATATGGTCAGCGCAAATTTTAAGTCGCCGCCCGTCGCGAAAAACCACGCGACACTTGCCGAAAGCGCAATCGCACAAACGACGGGTACAAAATATCCCGAAACAATATCGGCTGATTGCGCAATCGGTGCTTTCGAATTTTGCGCCTCTTCAACCAATTTGACAATTTGTGCAAGCGCTGTATCACTTCCGATTTTTTCGGCCTTGAAGCGGATTGCTCCCGTGGTGTTCAGCGAAGCGGCATAAACCGGGTCGCCTGCCTTTTTAACGACAGGCATACTTTCGCCTGTCAGCATGGATTCGTCAACAGCTGTCTGCCCGTCGATAACGGTGCCGTCAACCGGAATTTTTGCGCCCGGCTTAACCACTATCATATCGCCGATTTCAACTTCACCGATCGGAATTTCCTTTTCAACACCGTCGTGTACGATTATCGCGGTTTTCGGCGCAAGCCCCATGAGTTTCCTGACGGCTTCACCTGTTCTGCCTTTTGAAACGGCTTCCAACGATTTTCCGAGTAAAATCAAGGTGATAATCACTCCGGCTGTCTCAAAATAGAGCGATTCCACAGCTTCCAAATGTCCGTCGGCAATTTGAAACGTGTTGTAAATGCCGTAAATAACTGCCGCACCTGTTCCGATCGCGATAAGCGAATCCATATTCGGACTCCGCATGATCAGCGATTTGAACCCGACCGTATAAAATTTATATCCGACGCAGATAACGGGAACGACCAAGACAAATTGCATAAGCGCATAGGTCAGCGGGTGATGCATCGGGTCGAGCAACGCCGGAACCGGCAGACTGACGATTTTCATCATCGGAGCCATGGCGAGATACAACAGCGGCAACGTAAAGCAGGCTGCAATGATAAATTTAGTCCATAAGATTTTGATTTCCTTTTGTTTTCGTATTCTATCGTCGTCCAAACGGTTATTTTCAAGGACTTTATAACCGATTTTTTCTATCGCTCCGCAAATTGCAGGCAGGCTGATTTTTTGCGGATTGTATAGAATGGCAGCCCGTTCCGTCGCAAAGTTGACGGAAACGCTTGTTATTCCCTCCAATTGCTTTACCGTTTTCTCGATGCGCACGGCGCAAGCCGCACAGCCCATTCCGCCGAGTTTTAGTTCGACAGACTTCGAAAATTGCGTATCGGATGTATTTTTTTGCATTTATTTCTTTATTGATTTTACTGTTAAGGCAATACTGATAAAATCTGCCGATTCATTCTCTGATATTTGAAACCGTGAACTTATCCACATGCCAAAATGGTCGGGATTGAACAAAATTTCCCATTCCCCGATGGACTCAATCGTACTTTTCAGGCTGAGCCACTTAATGATGATCTGTTCTTCCATCCGGCAGTGCGCCATGTCTGTAAGAGAATATAATCGAAGCCCTCAATCCGTATAACCATTATGCCTATATCCGTTATATTTATTTTTGCCATATTCTTACATTTTGTTTTTTACAAAGGTAGCATTTTATTGTTTCGGTACGGGTTTGGGAATTTGCGCTAATGGAGGCACAAATTGTACTATTTATTCCGATTTATCGGAATCCGCGCCGGCAGGAGCCATACATTTTATATAAAATTTTTGCAATAACAAAAGAGGCGCAAAATTTTGCGCCTCTTTTGTTTATTGTGTTAATGGGTTTAAAGCCCTTTGACAAAGCTGCCAAGTGCCAAAAGAACAAAACCTACAAATACAAGCCAAAAAGCATACGCAGATATTACCGGAATTGCCACAACTACGCCGATCAAGCCGAGTATGCCCAAAATAACAGCAATCAGCCAAGTCAAGTTTTTAGGAGCATTTAGTTTCATAAATAATAAGGTTTAAATTAAAAAAGGACATAAATTATCAGAGGCAAAGTTAGCATTTTTTTATTGTTTCCGGCACGAAGCCGAAAATTTGTGCCGGCGGGATATGTCGCTTCGATTTGCAATATTTATTCTGATAAATCGGAATCCGTGCGGACAAGGCATTCGATTTAATCGGATGTAATGATTTTTAATTATTCACGGCATAAAGGATTTGTATATTCAACATAATGTTTTGACCATCGGAGTGAAAACGGCGCTCTTTTATAGGTGAATCTACCACTGATTATCGAGAAACTATTACTTTTTGCTGGGGAAAAATATGTTGAATTTGGTCTGCCCTTTTATCGGGTCGCTGTCATATACTTTTTCCTTTGCTATGATAATCACTGTGCCGTTTTTTTCTAATTCCAACCGGTTTTCGGACCGGCTGATCACATTCCCTGCCGAAGTATAAAAATCCACAACCTTGCTGAAATCATCTTTCGTGAAAGAATAGATATTGCCGCCCATGTTGCCTGCACTGTCGGTTGAAACATTGATATAAGTAGTTTCGCTGCCGGGATACATCGTTATCAATGCCGCAACAGGGTCGGGAAATTTGTCTATCCCCGAATTTTCGCGATACATGTAAGTCTTTCCGCCCTTATCGTTATCATAGCCTTCAGCCATACTTTTTGTGTCAAAATGATTGATCACAAGTGCGGAAATGATCAATATCGGCATTCCAACGGCAACAATATAGAGAAAAAACTTTAACCTGCGTTTGTCTCTCATAAAGAAAAAAATATGTTCCATATCTTTTACGTTTTATGTTTTTTAATCTATCAAATATTAAGTATGGTGAAAAAATAGTTTATATTCTAAACGCCAAGTCGCAAAGGCGGAAAGATGCGAAGTTTAAAATCTTTGCGGCTTTGTGTCTTTGCATCTTTGCGTTTAAAATAATTTAAATTAAATTTTGCCGGGTACTTATCCGAATGGCTTTAATCTATAACCGGTCTTTCGGCAATCAATTCTATTTCCGCATCTTCTTTATGGTTTTCGAATATATTTTTTCCGCAAATTCGTTTTAAAATTAATTTGTATTCTATTATTTCAATATCTTTTGGCCGGTAATTTGGATTTTCAAGGTAGAATGTTTTATCGCGCTGTTCTTTAACAATCGCCATACTTTCCTCTATCTCCATTTTCATTTTTACAGTCAGGTCTTCCGGTAAAGCATCATCCGAGAAATATTGTACAGAAGTGAAATGAAGCGTCAAAATATCACCGTCCACTTCAAATGTTCCAAGCCGCATAATGTTTCTTGTCCATGGCACGCCATATTCTCTTTCGCATGTATTGTATGTAAATACAACGCTGTTGTCTTTAAAAGTCAATGCATAATTATAATATAACCCATTGTTATAACCTTTCATCGACCATATACCGGCCTCTGTATGAATAAGTTTCAGGGCCGGTTCGTTCATTGCAGACGCTGTTTTATCCGGTGTATCCGACTTATCCGTTGTTGTTTCTTCATTGATCATTCGATTGGTCTTTTGTCCGCTGCAACTTGTCTGCATAAACAAACATATTCCCAAAATCAGGATTATCCGACAAATTTTGCGATTCATGTCATGTCTGTTTTTGTCGTATGGCATCACCTCATTTTTACCACTCAATTTCGGATTACACTTTATTTTCATGATAGTTCCTCCTGCAAAATCTCCGCAAAAACGGCTATGAGCCGACACCTCGTTTGAGGCAGTGCATTTCGTTCATTCTGTTGTTTAATCTAACAACATTTTCAAAAAATCTTGCACTAAAAGTTCCATTTTATTTCTTATCTCAACTTGGTTCCCGTATAAATCGGGCGTATTTTCCCATTCTTCTTTTATCAAGGGTTTTTCAAATATCATTTTGTGTTGAGCAAAAATGAACATCATCTGTAAATACAGAGGATAGAATTTTATTAGAAAATCACAATCTTGTTTAAATGTGTCGGGACTAATTTTGATTTTTTCATTTTCATTCAAATGTCTGAATATATTTGGCTTAGGCTCCTTTGTGGGAAAACTGTCCTTATGTTTAACACAATTGCAAATCCAATTTATTTTTTCAGTTATATAAAATTGTCTCCAATTTTTTATATCAAACTGAAATGTATCCTTAGCCCATTTAGCGATACTACCTTCTGTTTCATAAACATTTGAAAAGATTAAATCAGAAACCTTCATCACATCATTTATATAATTCTCCAATTTATGAAACAATCCAACATACCCCAATCTAACGGTTTCATAAAGAGTGTCGTTGAAATCTAATACTTTTGTGTTTAAGTAGATTTTATAACGTGAATTTTGAAAATCTTTTTTTGCGTCAAAAATTGCTTTATTTGTTGCCGGTATGAAACTCTGACAAACAAGGTATTTGTATGAAATTATTTCCGCCATTCTAAACGAAATAATATTGAAAACTTGGGTTGCTGTTTCATCTGTTTGTGTCAAATCAAAATTGGGAATTTTTGAAAACTCTACGATTAAATTTTCGACCAAAGTATCAAACTTATTTTTTCTTTCTTCTTCATATTGTTTTTCAAAATTCGCTCTTTTTAGTTTCTATTTTACAATTTTAACAAAGTTTTTTCAGAAATTTTACTTTCCAATATTTTTAAAATCACTTCCAATTCTACATTTGCCTCTGCTTCCAGTCCCAAACAGATAGCAATACCATCTGCGTCAGTACTCGCACGCTCAAATAATGATAAACGATATTTGTCATTATCGGGAAGTAGTTGATAACTGTGAAAATGGAATGAATCGCCAATTTTTGGTGTGGTTGAAATATGTTCAAATGAAAATTCCTTTTTCATATATCTCATTAAACAGTCCTGCAAAACTAAAACAAGGTGCTTGTTCAAGTTTTCAAAAGTTGTTATTTTATGGTGCATTTGTACTAAAATGGTTTTTGCCGTCATTTTCCAATTCATACCGAAAGTTGCATTTTCATCAAATGCGGATTGTTTTAATCCTTGTGATTTCAAAAATGATTGACGAAAACCCCAAGCCGACCCCGTTGTATCTAATGTTTGTAACTCAACACCAGTAAAATCTTTGACCTTTCCGTTTTTGACAGAAGCAAGTACATAATCAATACTTCCGCCCGGAACAGAAACTTCGGGGATAATATGCAGTTCGTTGCCCGGTTCGTGCTGAGTGAGTAAATGAATGCAGTCCAAAAATATTTGGTTGTTTTCAATCAAACGATGCGGACAAATAATGACATTGTCGTTATTTTTTCCATAAGCAACCGTACAAGTTCCGATAGCCACAGACGGTTCACTTTTGCGGGTTTTCACACATTTCTTGTTGATAAACGGACATTGTTGTTTTGCAAGTAAATTATTCCATTTCACATTCTTACGCAAAGTGTTTTCTGCAAACAATTCTATGATTGTTTTGATTTTCCATATCAAAACAATTTCAGATTAAGCTGTGATACTCTTTCTTTGGCAATATTGATATATTCTTCTGAAATATCAATGCCTATTGATTTTCGATTCAAATCGTGAGCCACTTTGTTCGTTGTTCCAGAACCACAAAAAGGGTCAAGAACAATTCCATCGGGCGGACAAGTCGCCAAAATTGGAATTTTACATAAATCTTCGGGATAAACGGCATAATGTTTTCCTCGATTTTGTGTATCTTCGGGTAAAATTTCCCAAACATCTGTCGGCAAAGAACCATTTTGATTATACAATAAAAAATAATAGCCTTTGTTTTTCAATTCTTTTGCTCGTCCTGATACTCGTTCTGAATCTGAATGTGTTGCCCGCTGTTGATTGCGGATTATCATTCTGAAATCAGGAACTTCTCCGTTTTCTACTTTTTGCAAAACTTGCTGTAAATCCCGTATTGCATTTGCTTTTTCTTCTTTTGAAAGTGCAGTAGATAATTCAATCTGTCGTTTATAACGAACCCCACAAACACCGGAAGCCGACACAATAGCACCATTTCGCATAGTCGTAGTTCGTGGGTTTAATCTAATTGCTTCATCATTATAGTAATAGGAATTGTTTTTGACAAAGTGAAAAATCATCTCGTGAATGTTGCGTAATTTGTCTG
>JGI24699J35502_11134078_pt1 | contig 28587 bp, 23 predicted proteins | sample TergutMp193P4_FD_35502 | JGI IMG/M metagenome (IMG submission 35502)
GATGTCGAAGCTTTGTCCTCTCCAGCGTCTCATAGCATGGAATCCGGGCCACTGGGACGGAACACACGGATCGATGACCAACCCCTCCATGCTGGGACGGATCCCCAGCATGTGCTTGGTGGCAGCGGTGTACATCCAGCCCGCCGTGCCTGTCAGCCATGGGTTCTGGGCGCGGCCGAAGAACTCGTGGTCGCGCCCGTAGACGAATTGGGCATAGACGTACGGCTCGGCCTGGCGCCGCTCGATCATGTCGTTTTGCAGGCAGGGGGCCATCGACTCGTACATATCCATGGCACTGTTCCCGCGCCCCAGGATGGTCTCGGCGATGATCGGCCAGGCGTTGGGATGGGAGAAGATGGACCCGTTCTCCTTCACGCCCGGATACACCCTCGTCACATAGCCGATGGAGTCGTCGATTTCGGTGTACGAGGGCCAGCACAGATGGGTGCCGTACGGACTCGCCAGATGGGTGTGCACGGCGTCCATCGACGAGAGGGCACGATCCCGGTCTGCGACACCCGAGATGACCGCCCACCCCATGTGTTCGAGGAAGATCTTGCCCTGTTCGGATTGGTTGGAGCCGATTTTGGCCCCGTCGCGTGTGAAGCCCCTGATGTACCACTCTCCGTCCCACAATTCGGTGTTGGCGGCTTTGGTGACGGCCGCGATCATTTCCTCCAATCGGGTGATGAGCGGCGCCGTGAGAGTGGTTGTGGGGCTTGTGCCGCCCATCTGGGCGAGAAGGTCACGCAGCGCCGAGGCGGCCCACACGTGAAGGAAGCTCACCATCGCGGACTGGCCCCCGCCGAGGTTGAGGCAGTCGTTCCAGTCGGCGCGCAACCCCTTGGCGATCCCGTTGTCCCCGACCTGCTCCGCCGTGAACTCCAGGGCACGCATGAGGTGGTCCAACACCGGCGCAGGTTTCTTGTCGAAACGCGATGCGTGCCCGGCGCCCAGAACCTTGTCCCTTTCCTCGTCGCCCATGTCCGAGTCGGCGAAATCCACCACCTGCTCCAGCAGGGACCGCTCCCCCGTCTCGATGATGTACTCGACGACCGCCGGCACCAGCCACAAATGGTCGTCGGAGCAGGCGTCGTCGAGGCCGTGGACCAATTCAGAGGATTTCGAGGGTACGACGGTGGGCAGCTTCACCCCGCCGGGAACCCCGGGACACCTGTCTTTCGCGAAGAGCAGCGGGTCGAACAGGTGCAGCCCGTAGCCGGGCGACATCTGCCCATGCAGGAGTTCCAGGATCCTCTGCCTGACCTTGGTGGGGTTGGTGTGCACAACGGACATGATGTCTTGGGCCGTGTCGCGGTACCCCAGTCCGACCCGTCCTCCCACCTCCACGAACGAGGCGAACCGGCTCCACACCACACAGGTCTCCGCCTGGTAGAGGGTCCACGTGTTGACCAGTGTGTTCATCGCCTCAGATGGTGTTTGACAAGTGAAGACATCCTTCTTGGCGTGCCAGTACGACTGGAGTTCCCCGATGGCGGCGTCGATCGCGTCCGGACGTGCGTACTTCTGTCTCACCTGGCGCGCCTTGTCCCTGTTGCCGTAGCCCAGCAGGTAGGAGAACCGGATCGTCTCCTGGGGTAGCAGATCGATTGTGTGGTGGAGTGCGCCACAGTGATTGCCAGTTGTAGTCGCCGAGCCTGAGCATTCCCCCCTTTCCACCGCCACCGGGTTCGTCTCGCTGCGGTACGCCCCGATGAACGAGTCCCTCATGGAGTCGAACCCCCGGGGTTCGCGCGTGGATGTGAAGTAGTGATAGGTCCAGGGCTCGTAATAGAAGTCGTACGCGATGATCCCGTCGGCGTAGTCCGAGCCGGAGGCGTACAATGACATCTGAAAATTCTCATTGTCGATTTGAATGGAGTGGTACGAGAATTCCACGTACCCGAACAGCGATATCCTCCGCGGTTCGTCCGTGGTGTTGGTGATTGTCACGTCCCAGATCTCCACATCCTCACCCAGGGGTACGAAGATGTGCTGGCTGGCCGATATGCCCTTGTACTCCGACTCAAAAACGGAGTACGACAACCCGTGCCGGGTTCGGTACGACGCCTCACCAAGGGGTTTGCCCACAGGCTGCCACGACGCGGACCAATAATCCCCGTCCTCGTCATCGCGGAGGTACAGATAGTGGCCCGGCCTGTCCACCGGTACCCCGTTGGGCCGAAACCTGGTCACCCTTCCCATCTGGCTCGATTTGAAAAACGAATACCCCCCGGCGTTCTGGTTGATCACCGTGCACCAATTCTCCACCCCCAGATAATTGATCCACGACGCTGGTACATCCACCTTGTCAATGACGTACTCATCCCGTTCCCCGTCAAAGTACCCGTATCTCATCTTCCTTCTCTCCGTGTCATCCTTCAATGTGTCATCCTGCCAAAGCCAGGACTTTCTCTCTTGTCATCCTGCCCTGGGCAGGATCTCTTCTCTCTTGTTCAATTTTGCCAAAAATCCACTTCGACAAGCTGCGACACAAGAACCGTGCTCGGTGCCCATGGCTCAGCCAGCCCGTCTGCCGATCCCGGGTACGGTCCCGACGAACATGCCGGGGATCCTGACTGTGTCAGGATGACAGCGTGTTGTGGCCGCGCCCGGCGGGGGGTACCCGAGTGACGCAGGAGCGCCGAAGGCGATCCGAGCAAGCTTGGGTGGGTCCCGCCGAGGCAGGCCTGACCGACCACGATCGAGATTCTGCCACGATCGGGACTTCATGCACCTGCGAAACCCTGGACCCACTCGATCAGCGCTTGTGCCCGGGATTCAGTCTCCGCTTCTGCCACCATGCGCAGAATGGGTTCTGTGCCCGAGAACCGTAATAATACCCAGGATCCGTCCATCAGGCGGATCTTGATCCCGTCGAGGGTGTCGATCCGCTCGACTCCCACGCCGGCTATCTGGGTCGGGGCCGCTGCCGCCATGCGGCGGGGCACCTCGACTTTCATCGCCGGGGTGGCGGGCACCCCGGTCTCGATCTGCGTCAGGCGTCCGGTGATGGCGAACACGTCATCTAGCAGTTCGGTCAGTTTCTTGCCCGTACGGGCCAGCATCTCGCACACCAGGGCGCAGGCGAAGATCCCGTCCTTGCCGAGGATCCAACCCCTGATGGTCAACCCTCCGGAGGATTCACCGCCCAGGACGGCGTCGATTTTCTCCATCCCGGCGGTGATGTGCTTGAAGCCCACGGGGACTTCCAGGTGTTCCTCGCCGAAGTGGGCGGCCAGCCGGTCCAACAAATGAGTGGTGGCGAGGTTGCGGACGATGCCGCCCTTCTCGCCCCGTACCTCATGCAGATACCAGTACACCAACACCAGCAACTCGTTGGTGGAGACGTAGCGCCCAGTCTCGTCCAGGATCCCGATCCGGTCGGAATCGCCATCGGTGGCCATTCCCAGGTCGTACCCTCCTTTGCCCACGATCTCCATGAGGGTGGACAAAGCCTCGGGGTCGGGGGCGGGAGACTGCCCGCCGAACAACGGATTATGCCTCTCGTGGATGAACTCGGCCCTCACACGGGCGTCGGACAGGATCATCCCCAGCGTCAGCTGGCTGGTCCCGTACATCGGATCGATCATGACTCTCAGCGGATCGGCGGCCCGGATGGCGGTGATGTCCAGCATGGCCTCGACACCCTCCACGTACTCATTGGTCAGATCGATTTCTTTCACCAACCCCGACGCCGTGCCGATCCCATAGTCCAGCGCGACGATGTCGGCCGGGGACAGGCAATTGGCCTCGCTCTGGTACCGGTCCGTCTCGTCTGACAGGGGCAGGGACCCGTCGGCGCGGAAGACCTTGAGCCCGTTCCACTGCGGCGGGTTATGGGAGGCGGTGAACACCAGCCCATAGGCGCAGCCCAGGTACGGGGCGGCGAACGTGACCAACGGTGTGGGCACGTCGTCGGTCAGCACTGAGGTGGGAATGTTGTTCCCCGCGAAGACCTCGGCCGCGGCGCGTACGGATTCCGCCGACAGGAACCGGCGATCCCCGCCAATGACCACACCCAGCTTCTCCTGGCCGCGCCTGGTCACCTCGTTGGCGATCGCCTGGCACAAACGCCTGACATTGTGAATGGTGAAACCCTCACCGATCTTGGCTCGCCATCCGCCCGTGCCGAAGGAGATCTCACCGGTCTCGATGGCGTGGATGGGTGCGAACAGCCTTTTCAGGACGATGTCGGCGGCCAAGTCCAGTTCCGCGTCGGTGTTGATCCCCTGGACCTCGTCGGGGTCCATGATGGAATAGGATGCGACAGATCGGCCCCGGCTGATCAGCAGTTCGGCCAACTCTGTGAGCCGGTGCTCCCCGGCTTCGGCCATCTCATCGAGGGTGGGGATGAGGATCGAGGCGTCGATCATGTACGCCCCGACGTTGACCTCCTGGATCGCCGAGGATTCTCCCTCAAGGTCCGTGGCCTCCACGATTCCGGTGATTTTCCCGTTCTCGTCGCGTACGATCCGGCCATAGTCCCCGCCCTCGGGCAAGATGGCGGTCAACAAAGAAAATTGTGCCTTCTTCAGTTCGTGTTTCCACCTCAGCCCCCTCAGGGAGGAGGCGCGCAGCATGGGGGTGTCGCCGTACGCGACCAGGACGTCGCCCCGGAAACCCTCCAGTGCGAACCGGGCGCACCTCACTGCGTCCCCGGTGCCCGCCTGGACGGCCTGTGTCACATAGGTGAACCCCTCGCCCAGCAGATCTCGTACTGATTGGTCGTGTTCGTCCACGACGATGATCACATCGGATTTGTCCACCACCTGGGTGACGTTGGACAACGATTGTTCTATCACGGTTGACGTGGCCAGGTGGCGCAACAACAGGTCCCTGGTCGCCTGATCGTGCCCGGCAGCCAGTACGACCGCTTTGCAACCGGTCATGATTGATGTCCTTCCATCCATCCACGTCCGACGAGCGCGGCGCCGATCGCGGGTGCTTGCATGTCATTGTCGAGTTGTTTGATGTGATGGGCGATCTGGTCGTACGGCGGGAAGCTCGCCACCCGGGAGCGGGCTTCGAGGCAATCCCTGACCGCGCCCAAAGCCCATGGGGCGGCCTGGATGACTCCCCCGCCGATGACGATGTTCTGCGAGGCGTAGGCGAGCGCGACCAGGGAGACGACGCGGGACAACACCCGTACTGACTGATCGTAGGCCGCCCGCCCGGCCGGGGACTGGTCGGCGTCGAGCCTGGTCCAATCCAGATCCAGAGCGTCCATACGCGCGGCCAGATAAGCCCCGCCCACGACGGTTTCGATGCACCCGCGCTGCCCGCACCTGCACGGCTCGCCGTTGGGGTCCAGCACGGAATGCCCGATCTCACCGGCCGCGTTCTCGACTCCCCGTAGCAGGTGGCCACCCGCGATGGTCGCCGACGCGACTCCGGTGCCGAAATTCAGATAGGTCACAGAATCGGATCCCAGCATCATCGCGGCAGCCAGCGCGGTCGCCTTCACATCGTTGTCGAATCTCACCGGGACCGAGAACTCGTGAGAAATCATGTCCTTCAAGGGCATACGATCAATCCTCAAGTTCACCGCCCTGGTGATCTCCCCTGTGGTACGGTTCACGACCCCGGGGATGCCGACACCGACCGAGTCGAAGTCTTTCACCTCGACCCCGAGTTTGCGCGCCACACCTGTGGTGATGGCCATCACGACAGCTTTGACCCCCTCTTCTCCCCTGCGGGTGAAAGAGGCGTCCTCCGCCAGGACAGTGAAGTCATCGTCGAGTGCGACCGCATGTGCTTTGGTCGCGCCGACGTCAATTCCCAAACTCAGCATCAATCCATCCCTTCCGTCAGTGATGTCTCCATTGTATTGGTGCGGGTCCAGCTCAACCTTTCACCGCTCCGGCGACCAGGCCAGATGTGAGCTTGCCCTGGACCAGTAGGAAGAAGATGATCACAGGCACAGCCACCAACATGGATGCGGCCATCACCGCGCCCCAGTCAGTTTCTCGTGCCTGGCTAGCCTGGATGAACGTGCGCAGCCACAGGGGCAAGGTACGCATGTCCTCTCTGGGCAGGATCACCAAAGCGATGGTGAACTCATTCCAGGCTTGCAGGAATGCGTACACCCCCGATGCTACCAAACCAGGTGCCAGAAGGGGAAATGTGATGCGGAAGAAGGCGCCGACCGAGGTGCATCCGTCCACTTTCGCCGATTCTTCCAATTCCGCCGGTATCCCGGCGACGAAACCCCGCAGCATCCATATGGTGAAGGGGATGACAGCCGCGATATAGAGGACGGACACCCCGATGACGGTGTTGAGCAGATTGACCGTGCTCATCATCTTGTACTGGGCGATGAACAACCCTTCCGCGGGCAGCATCTGGATGAACAGGATCGCCAGAACAAATCCCTTGCGCCCCCGGAATTTGAACCGGGAAATCGCCAGGGCGGCCAGGAAAGCGAACAGCAGCGCGCACACGACCGCGATGACCGTCACCTGGAGGGATATCCACAGGGCACGGAAGAAGCCCGAGTGGAGCACACTGGCATAGTTGTCGAAGCTCCCACCGAAGGGGAAGAACCGGGGTTTGGTCGAGGTGAGCACCACGTTCGGCAACAGGGAACTGGACGCCATCCAGTACACCGGGAAGACCCAGACCAGGGCGACCACGATGGCGAGGATGGCGAACAGCACCTTTCCCGGCCGTACGCGGTGATGGATGGCGCGGGGGACGTCCGGGCGGATCCCGGATTGTGCCGTACTCATGAGTCCTCCTTGACAAGCTGAATCACGTAGGGAAAAGAGAAGGCGATGGTGATGATCAAAACGAAGATCGACAGGGCCGAGGCCATGGAGAAGTCACCCGAGCCCACGCCGAGCCGGTAGATGTAGGTGCCCAGCAAATCGGAGTTGAGCGGCATCTGCGCGTCTTGGAGCATTTTGATCTGGGTGAAGACCCTCAGGTCCCAGATGATCTGCAACAAGCCCACGATCATCAGCACAGGGCGAATCATGGGCATGATGATCGAGGTGAAGCGGCGCACCGAACTGGCCCCGTCCAGGCTGGCCGCCTCCATGACTTCTTCAGAGACCTGGGTGAGCCCCGCATAGACCGAGAAGGCCACGAAGGGCACGGACATCCACACCACGATCACGGTGGCCACGAAATACAGCCCCATGGATGTGCCGAGCCAGTTGTGGCCGGAGAAATCGAATCCCAACCCCGTCAGGACATAGTTGATGACGCCCCGGCGCCAGTCGAAAAGCCAGATCCACACTGTGACGGCGGCCACGACCGGCATGGCCCAGGCCAGCAGCATCGCGATCTGGAGGATCAGGCGAACAGCCTTGTTGACGGCGTTCATCAACAGGGCGAGCCCCACCCCGATGATCACTGTGAGAACGGCGTTGACCACGCAGAAAGCCAATGAACGGCCCACGACTCCCCACGTCGTGGCATTGGTGAACACCTCCACATAGTTGTCGATGCCCACGAAGTCCGGCGGGGCTCCGAATTGTTGCATGAGCCCGAATTTCATGAACGAGGCCCAGATCTGCCAGCCGAGGGGGTACCCCATGGCCACGACCAACATGGCAGTCGCAGGAATGAGAAGGAGGTACGGCGCGACGTGGAACTTCCTCGCCGCGCCGACCTTCACAGTCGTCGATGCCATCGATTAGCCGTTCAGCATCGGGGTGATGATGTCATCGTACTGGGCGGCCAGGGAGGCGATGTCGCCACCGTCGGCCACCTTCTGGAAGAACTCTTCGAGCTTTCCGGAGGCCTCAACGCTGGCCCAGCCCGGCGCGGCCGGTGTGAGCTTGGAGTTGGAGGCCGAGTCGATCAGGGCCTGCGCGAACTCGTCGTCGCCCAGAGACGACATGTAGTCGCTGTTGGCCGGGCCGAGCCCGTTCTGGCCGAGCATGGTCTGATACTCTTCGGAGAAGATGATCTGCAGCAGCTGACGGGCGCCCGCCTGGTGCTGGGACTTGGCGGAGATGCCAATGTTGGACCCGCCTGCGAACACAGGCGCGGGCTTGCCGTCGTTGCCGGGAAGCGCGAAGACGCCGAAAGTGTCGTCGTTCCAGGTACGCACGTCCTTGCCGGTCGTCGGATCCTTGGTCAGATCGCCGATCGACCAGTGCGCCCAACCTGGTGCCATGATCGTCGCGGCGGCCAGGGAGGTCGAACCGGTCACATTGCCGGAGTCGTCGGTGATGGAGTCGGAATCATTGATGTACAGCCAGGGACTCTGGTCCTTCGCGGTGGAAGGTGCCATGGACGCCTTCTGCTGGATGTCCTGGAGCTGGGTCAGTCCCTTGATGGTGTTGGGGTCAGACAAGGTGGAGGTCCACTTGCCGTCGTCGCCCTTCTTGGCCAGATCCCCGCCGTTGGCGAAGATCCAGGAGATCCCATTGCGCCAGTCCTGGCCGCCGATGAAGAATCCGGAGAAATCAGCGATGCCGTTCGGGTTCTTGTCGGTGATGGTGACCACATCCTGGTTGAAGTCGGTGAGGGTCTGCGGCGGGGAGGTGATCCCGGCGGCGGACCAGACGTCCTTGCGGTAGAACATATAGCGCGAGCCGAAATAGTACGGCAGGGTGTAGTTCTTCCCGTCCACCTGCCCCACGTCGACGAAGGACTGGAGGAGCTTGGACCCGCCCAGATCGTTGTACATGTCGGAGATGTCAGCGAAAGCGCCGACGTTGGTGAAGGTCGGCGACTGGGTATTGCCGATTTCCGTCACGTCGGGGGTGTTCGCCTCGTCGGGAAGCATGGTGGTGAGCTTGGTGATGATGTCACCCCAGGTCTGCTCCTCAATGGTGAGCGTACCGCCGTTGACCGACTTGTACTGGTTGATCAGATAGGTGCGCAACGCATCCGGTGTGTCGCCTCCGATCAACCAGAAGGTGATATCCTGTGGACCCGTTGCCTGGTCGGCGGGCGTGGTGGATGTCCCACAACCTCCAAGCACGAGCGCTGACGCCATTCCCAGCGCCAATGCGGCGATCTTTCCTCTCATCAATTATCCTTTCTCATAATGCGAGGGGAGATGTCTCATGACACCCCCAGTGTTGTTCTCAGGACGAGTGAGACCGCTCCGAGCGGCACGGCCTCGTCGCCCAGCGACGACAATTTCATTGTCACATCCCGGCGAAATTCGGAATGTGTGCGTTGGGTGATCAGTTCCCCGCACGAGGCCAGGAATTCGCCGTTGAGCAAATCCTCGGGGCCTCCCACGACGATGTCTTGCAGGTCGAGCGCCGCCACGATGGGGGCAAGCGCCATTCCCAGTCGTCTGCCCGCTTCCGCCAGAATCTCGTCGGGGCGGGCGTCGTCCGCTTTCAAGCGGCGGCGCAGTGCGGGGGTGGAGATCCAGGTCTCCAAACACCCTCTCTTCCCGCAGGAACACCGTTCGCCCTGGCGTTCGATGACGAGGTGCCCGATTTCCCCGGCGGCCCCGGATGTGCCCAACACGAGGACGCCCGACAGGAGGATTCCCGCCCCCACGCCCCGGGAGATCTGGACCCTGAGCATGGTCGCGCCCCCGTTGGCGAAAGCCTTCTCGCCGATGACAGCGGCGTTCGCGTCATTTTGCACCACGGTGGGCAGATTGAGGGCAGAAACGATGATGTCTTGGAGCCCCACCTGGTGCCAGTCGAGGTTCGGCGCTGACAAGACGGTGCCGGATCCGTCGACCGTGCCCGGTGATCCCACCCCGATCCCGAGGATGGGATGGGTGGCCTTGCTGGCGCAGCGCTGTGCGAGGTCCACCACAGCCGCCACGGCTTCCTCACCCGTACGCCCGTCGAGGCTCACTCGCACCTCAGATTGTTTGGCCCCGCGCAGTGAGTACAGCCCGGCCCGTAGGATCTCGGACCCGGACAGGTCCAGCGCCATGATGTCGACAGTGTCGTCGCGTACGGCCAATGTGGCTGCCGGCTTGCCTGGACGCAATCCGGTGGTGATCCCGGTCTCCTCGACCAGGGATTCGTCGATCAGTTCGGAGACGATGTCGGAGATGGTGACCTTGGTCAGCCCGGTCAGCCTGGCCAAATCAGCCCTGGTGAGCTGGGGTTCGTCGTACAGGGATTGCAGCACGAGGGCGAGATTCGACCGCCGTCCGTCACGTGGACGGGTCAACCTGTGCCTGTCTTGGTAGAGCCCGGGGGGCTGCGCTGCCGTCATGGGAGTTAGTAAACTTTACGAACTTCTCCGTGTCAAGGCATTTTTCTCCGCAGGCCACAATTGTGATCAAACCGTTATATCTGAGGTGACAAGGGGTGCGAAGACCTACCGCATCTTCGGCGTGTCGCGGGTCAGAATCGGTAGAGTGGAGGTGAAAGGACAGAAATGGAAGTCATCATTTGCCCTAATGAACAAAGAGTTGGCCAGATCGGGGCCGCGAAGGTCGCCCAGATCGCGAACAGGGTCGGGCCCGAGGTCGTCCTCGGTGTGGCCACGGGCTCCTCACCGCTGGCGACGTACGCAGAACTGGCACAGTTGGTTCGCGACGGTCTCATCGATCTGTCGCGGGCCTCTGCTTTCGCCCTGGATGAGTACGTGGGGTTGGCCGAAGACCATCCCCAGAGCTACCACGACACCATCCGTCGTACTGTGGCCGTTCCCCTCGGACTGGACCCGGCCAGAGTCCATGTCCCGGACGGATCGGTGGAAGGGCTCGCCACGGCAGGCGCCAGGTACGAGCAGGCCATCCGGGAAGTCGGCGGGGTGGACGTCCAGATCCTCGGAGTGGGATCCAATGGGCACATCGGTTTCAACGAGCCGACGAGTTCGCTCTCGTCGCGTACCCGGCTGAAGACCCTCGCGCCCGCGACCCGCGCCGACAACGCGCGATTCTTCCCCAGCATCGACGACATCCCCCACCACTGCATGACCCAGGGGCTGGGTACCATCATGGACGCTCGCTCCATTGTCCTGGTCGCGACGGGCAGGCACAAGGCGGCGGCCATCGCGGCCATCATCGAGGGGCCGGTCACGGCCATGTGGCCCGGCTCGATCCTTCAGATGCACCAGCATGCGACTGTGGTCGTCGACGAGGATGCCGCGAGCGGGCTGAAGCTGATCGACTACTATAAACAGGTGTACGCATCCCTGCCCGACTGGCAAAGACTGGCGCTGTGATGATCATCGCAGCCCGACATCTGCTGAGCCCCCGGGGGCTCGTCGAGGGGTGGGTCGAGGTTGGCGACCGTGTCATCTCATGGGGTGAGGGATTCCCGCCCGCCGCGCCTGATATGACGGCCGAGTACGTCTCGCCCGGTTTCATCGACGTCCACTGCCATGGTGGGGGCGGGGCCAATTTCGGCGCGGACCCCGCTCAGAATGCGACCGTGGTCCACACCCACGCACAGCATGGTACGACGAGCATGGTTGCTTCTTTGGTGACGGTGTCGCGTGACGACCTGGCTGAGCAGGTTTCGGTGTTGTCCGAACTTGTGGCGAAAGGCCTTCTCGCGGGCATCCATCTGGAGGGACCCTGGCTCTCACCGTTGTACAAGGGGGCCCACCCGGAATCCCTTCTTCTCGACCCGGCCATCCCCGACATCGACCGCCTGCTCGACGCCGGGGGCGCAGCTGTACGCATGGTCACCATCGCACCGGAAAAACCTGGCGCGATCGACGCCATCCGCCACCTGTGCGAGCGCGGGGTGATGGTCGCCATCGGACACACCGGCGCCGATTATGACGTCACATGCGAGGCGATCGAGGCCGGCGCGCGCGGCACGACCCATCTGTTCAACGCCATGCCTGAGATCCTGCACCGCTCCCCCGGTCCCGGATTGGCGCTGTGGAGCGACCCCAGGGTCTGGGTCGAGTTGATCTGTGACGGGATCCATGTCCACCCCAGGCTGGCCGCCCATGTGATGGCCACAAAACCGGACCATTGTGTCCTCATCACAGACGCCATGGCCGCAGGGGGGTCCGAGGATGGGGATTACCGGTTGGGCGAGCTCCCCGTCGAGGTGCGCCATGGCGTGGCTCACATCGCGGGCACCCCCACGATCGCGGGTTCCACGCTCACTCTCGACCGGGCGGTACGAACGGCTGTCGGGGCCGGAGTGGATCGTACGCTCGCCCTTCGGGCTGCCACGTCGAACCCGGCGCAGTATCTCGGCCTGACGCACGTGGGCAGGATCGAACCGGGGTTCTGGGCTGATCTCGTGTGCCTGACCGAGGACCTGGTCCCCACCCGCGTCATGCGGCACGGGGAATGGATCCCTGCGTGAGACCGCGATCGATCGCCAGGCCCCAGTGCCATACGCCATCTTTGAGGCCTGACTACTGGACCACCATCCGTATGGTCAGGCTCAGGAGGGGAATGACACTCACCACCAGGCAGATCACGGTGAAGGGGAGGGAATCGCGCAAGATGGCCACGTACTCCCTGATGGTCGCGGCGGGCCAGTAGTACCGCGCTGTCGGGGCGCCCACGGCGTACCCGGGGACCTTCTCCCGGCGCAGCAGCAAGGCCGCGCGAAACGCATGGAAATTGTTGGTGACCGCGGCGACCGGCCCGGTGATCCCCTTCTCGGCCAGGATGGCTTTGGTGTTGACGATGTTCTCCCTGGTGGTACGCGACAAATCCTCGGTGATGATCAAATCGTCGGGGATTCCGGATCCGACAAGGTACTCCTCCATCGCTGAGGCCTCCGAACGTTGTTCGTCGGTGCCCTTGCCGCCTGAGACGATGAACACGGGCTCATCGGTACGGGCGGCGAGCATCATGGATTCATCCAGACGGCTGGCCAGCAAGGGGGTGACCTTGTTCTTCACCAGGCCCGAGCCCAGGACGATCACCGCGTCCGGCGGCTTGGCCCACCTCTTCGTCACGAACAGATAGAGCCAGGAGTACAGCAGGTACGCAGTGAAGCCGAACCCCAGGTACGCCAGGGGGAATCCCAGGAAGAACAACCAGAGGAGGAATTTGTCGTTGTGCGCGACGATGGCCACGCCCGACATCGCGACGTAGCCCACCATGAGCAGGCCCAGAAACAACCCCAGCAGGTTCGAGAGGCGGCGGCCTTCTTTGCGGATCATTGTGAAGCCATTGAGGATCAACACGACTCCCAGCACGACCACGACGAGAATCGACAGGATGAACAACGCGACGATACTATACAGCGACAATTTGTTGGTGAGGGTGTGCTCCCCGACTGCGTTCAACACGAAGAAAATGAGGCTGAGAAGGCTCGCCAACAGGAAAACCGCGCACCTCATCCGCCTGGGCTCCCTCAAACTGATGAGGAACGCCACGGCGAAGACGACTGCCAGGATCCACATGCCCCTTAGCCTAGCCCGAATCCAGCGATCGCTGGGGTGGCGGCACGATTGCGGCACAACCGGTGAGAGTCAGAATGAGAATCCCTGCGCGATCCAATAGGTCTGGATATGGTGGGATCCCCTGTGGAGGGGAAAGTCGGCGCGTACGAACTCCCGTACTGTCTTCGCGAGGTGGCGCTCCCCCGCGGCCCACAAGAAACAATCCGTCGGATCCATCCGGGCGGTGGCGATTTCGAGGTCGTCATCGCCCACAGTGTCCAGCCACGTGATCGACGCGCGCGGGGGAAATGGGATCTGGTCATGGTCGGGGTGGTCGTCGATGCACACCACACTGATCTGAATGGATTCGTCGAGGGTTTCCAGCAGGGATTGGGCCGCGGCGAAGGCTGAACTGTCGGCGATGATCAGGCAGTGGGAGACCTGAGGAACGTTCAGACAGTACGGGGGTTCATCCACAGTGATCGTCGTCCCGGGTTGCGCGTTCCGGGCCCAGTCGCACCCGGGCCCGGATGGGGTGTGGGCCACGAATTCAAGCTGGAACGTCGTCGGCGTGACCCCGTGCAGGGTGTACGAACGCGGCAGGGTGGAGGTGCCGTCGGGGATGTTGAGCTGGAGGTACGCGGCGGGGTCGGGGGTGTATTTCTCGAACAGACCCTTGGCGTCCATGGTGAGACGACGGTACCACGGGGTGAGATCTGTGACCTCGATCACTTCGACCAGATGATCCTTGACACGGGGGCGCAACAAACGGGATTCCATGCATCAATGGTCTCATACATGGATCCGGGCGGGATGAATCAGGGATGCGGGCGGGATGAATCAGGGGTCCGGGGAAAAATGTCGGAGGTGGATGTTAGCGTGACTCACATGGCAAAAACATCCACGAAAGTGAAAACTTCATACCGGTGCAGCGAATGCGGATGGACCTCCATCCGCTGGGTCGGGCGATGCGGCGAATGCCAGCAGTGGGGAACCATCGAAGAGGTCGGCGCCCTGGCGGCCACCTCCCCCGCGGGCACGATCGCCCCTGTCATCCCCCTGACCCATGCCGTCCCCATCACCGAGGTCGACCCGTCGGCAACCATCCGATGCCCGACGGGGGTGGGCGAGTTGGACCGTGTCCTGGGGGGAGGGATCGTCCCCGGCGCGGTGGTCCTCCTGGCGGGCGAGCCGGGGGTTGGGAAATCAACCCTCCTGCTGGAGGTGGCCGCCCGATGGGCTGGGGCCCACGGGAGGACCCTCTACGTCACAGGCGAGGAATCCGCGGGACAGGTCCGGATCAGGGCTCAACGCACCCACTCTGACTCCCCCGATCTGTACCTGGCGGCAGAATCCGATCTGGGCGTGGTGATCGGCCACATCGAGCAGGTGGAACCTTCCTTGGTTGTGGTCGATTCGGTGCAGACCATTGGTTCTTCCCTGGCGGAGGGTTCCCCCGGAGGGGTCACCCAGGTCAAAGAAGTCGCGTCGGGTCTGATCCGCGTGGCCAAGAAGACGGGAATCCCCATCATTCTGGTCGGCCATGTGACCAAGGATGGCGGAATCGCCGGACCGCGCACACTGGAACACCTTGTGGATGTGGTGATCAGTTTCGAAGGGGACCGGCATTCCGGTTTCAGGATGATCCGTGCGACAAAGAATCGTTTCGGTCCGGCTGACGAGATTGGTTGTTTTGAGCTCAGTGATTCCGGAATCGAGGAGGTGCCCGACCCGTCTGGGGTTTTCACATCCACCCATGGCGAGCCCGTGCCGGGAACAGCGATCACCGTGTCGATGGAGGGGCGTCGTCCCCTGGTCACGGAGGTGCAGGCATTGGTGGTTCCCAGTAGTCTGCAAACGCCGCGCCGGGTGAGCAACGGGCTGGACTTCTCCCGGTTGGCCATGGTTTTGGCTGTGCTTCAACGACGGGCCGGGGTGCGTTGCCACACTCTCGACGTCTACGCCTCGACGGTGGGCGGGGCAAGGATCTCCGATCCGGGGGCCGATCTCGCGCTGGCCTGTGCCCTGGCTTCCGCCATCACAGACCGGCCCATGCCCGAACACACCATCGCCGTCGGTGAGATCGGATTGGCGGGGGAAGTGCGCAAGGTCGCCGACATGGAACGCCGGTTGGCTGAGGCGGCCCGGCTGGGAGTGACGTCGGCCGTCATTCCCCAGGGGTACGATTTGCGAAGCCCCGAGCGGTACCACGGGTTGCAGATCATCGAGACGCCGACCCTGTCGTACGCCGTGAATCTGCTCGACCTACGCCGGAAGAAAGGGGAGTGAATCTGAGGTGAACGTGACGAGTCGCCGAAGAACGGTGTTCTTGGGCAGGCTCCTATATCCGTACCAGCCCGTTCGGGGTGGAGAAGGTGACTGACATCACACCTGGGTAGCCGCTGGGTGAGTCGAAGGTGATCTTGACACCGTCGAAGATTTCCGGGACGTCTTGGCCCAGCCATTCCTCGACTCTGTCCCGGGATCCGCCGATTTGAATCTCTTCCAGTCGGTCGACGCCTGGCAAAGCCGAGGGACGTACCGACGGATCCGAGATCCACCGGATGAAGAACGGCAGTTGAGGATCGGCGATGAGACCCTTGACGCCCAACTGTTCCCATTCGAGACGCCGCCCGTCGGGGAAGTGCCGCAACCCCGGAACAGGATCGCGCTGGAGTCGGTCTTGGTAGGGGGTCAGGTCTTCGAGTGAGACGACCCATCCGAGCCAACCTCCGCCGAGATCGCTGCGTGCCCGTACAGCTTGTCCATAGGGTGCTTTTTCAGCCGCCGGATGGTCCAAAACTTCAACGATCTCAATATGGCGGGATTCGACCAGTGGAATCAGCCGGATGCGTGTGCCGAAACTGGGATGGAGGCCGCCATCGACCGATTTCACACCGAGAAGTGACTCAAGGCGACGGGCTTCGGCCTTCAACCCTTGAGGACCAGCCGCATAAATGACATGATCGAGATGCATGCCTCTATTCTGCCCTGTTAGCTCCCCTACCCGGAAATCGACAGAATTATGATTCCAGTTGGTGAATTGAGAATAGAGAATACAATGGGCAAAAGAAGAGATACACTTCATGTCATACCGTGATAACGACGGTTTGCTGATCAAGGAAGGTATTTAGGATGTACCGTACATTTTTCCTCACACTGTCGCGCAGTGAGGCTTTCAAGAAACTGCTCATGACCTTGCCATGGACCAAGAAGGTCGTCAAACATTTCGTCGCCGGCGACTATTGGGCCGACGCCAATCAAGCCATCGAGTCCCTGATCGGCAAAGGATTGAAAGCCACCGTGGATTTCCTCGGGGAGGACGTGCACACCACCTCACAAGCCGAAGCCACGGTCGGGGAATACATGACCATCCTCGACCACATCCAGCAACACGGGTGGGCGAACGACGTCGAGGTGTCGGTGAAGCTGACCGCCATCGGGCTGCTCCTCCACGATGGGGAACAATTGGCCATCGACAATGCTTCACGTATCGCTGCCAAGGCTCAGGAAATCGGCACGACCATCACCATCGACATGGAGGACCTGCCGACAACGACCAAGACCATTCACGTCGTCCAGGCTCTGCGCGAGCACTACCCCAGTGTGGGCTGCGTGCTGCAGGCGAACCTGCGGCGTACTGAGATGGACTGCCACACCGTGGACGCCCCCGGTTCGCGCGTACGGTTGTGCAAGGGAGCCTACAAGGTACCGGCTGAAGCCGCGTACACCGACAGGCACGACGTCAACCTCAGCTATGTGCGGTGCTTGAAGATCCTTATGGAAGGTGAGGGGATTCCCCTTGTCGCCACGCATGATCCGGTGATGATCGAGATCGCCCAGGAGCTCGCCGCCCATTCGAACCGCGGCCTGAAGAATTTCGAGTTCCAAATGTTGTACGGAATTCGTACGGTGGAGCAGGAGCGTCTCGCCGATCTGGGGCACATCGTACGCATCTATGTCCCGTATGGACGTGATTGGTACGGCTATTTCGTCCGCCGTCTCGCCGAACGTCCCGAGAATCTCCTCTTCTTCCTGCGCGCCGTCGTCGGAATGCGTTGAGTCGCTGGCCACAGCCATGACTGAGGACGGAACCTATGATCCGCTCCCCTCGCCCGAAATCAACAGAGGTTTCATCGCCCTGGAGATCGTCATCGTTTTGGGGATCTCTTTCGGACGCTCAGCCATCTCGTCGATCCTGTCACTGATCGAGAAACTGACCCGTCCCCAGCCCCTCTCGGAGCAAACGACGAGCATGAACACCTCAGTCACCCCCGACCGGCCATGGCTCGATCTGGCGTACCAGGTGTACTACTTCATTCTCCCGGTGGCCGAGGTCCTGTTGGTTCTCTACCTGCTGTATATGGCGTACGGGCAGGCCCGGCGGCTGATCGGCTTCGATCTGACCCGGCCCTGGGCGGATCTGGGCAGGGGCGCGGCGACCTGTGCCGCGGTCGGTCTTACTGGGATCGGGTTCTACTTCCTGGCCCGGGTGATGGGGATCAACACCAATGTTGTGCCCGCCAATCTCACCGACCAGTGGTGGACGATCCCGGTCCTTCTGGCCTCTGCCGCCGTCGCCGGTGTCAGCGAGGAAACGGTCATGCTCGGCTATCTCTTCACCCGGCTGCGTACTCTCAATTGGGGACCGGTGCGGATCGTCCTGTTCTCCGCCGCCATCCGGGGCAGCTATCACCTGTACCAAGGTTTCGGCGGTTTTCTCGGCAATCTGGGCATGGGTCTGGTCTTCGGCCTCCTCTTCCTGAGGTGGAAGCGTGTGATGCCCCTTGTCATCTCCCACACCCTGATCGACTGTTTCGCCTTCGTCGGCTACTCCCTCCTCTCCCCGTACGTGAGTTGGCTCTGATGTCGCATGGGTGTACCACGGGGGGGATGCCACGGGGACGGTTCTAGTGTCTCAGCTTGTCAACACCGAAATCTGTTGAATTTCGACATCTACCATTGACAAATGTACTTGCACGCTGTTCAGGGATGCATCCCGAAAAAATGTCGGACCCCATCTTTAGACTTATAGCAGAAATAGAAATACTGCTAAGGAGACATAATGACTGAGGCAACCGATTTGGTTCCCCGCGACGACATTCCGGAGGATGAAGATGGACTGTTCACGTACCTGAGCCAACTTGTTGAACAGGCTCGAAAAGTCGCATCCACCCAGGCCAATGCGACACTGACAATGAGGAATTGGCTGATGGGCCGCGCCATAAACATAAATATTCTTCACCATGCACGTGCTGACTACGGTAAACAAATTTATGTGACACTGTCACATAATTTGACTGATCGTTTTGGTATCGGTTTCGACCAACCAAACGTTTCACGGATGATGAAGTTTGCTCAACTTTACCCGGATTATGAGATTTGTGTGTCACTGGCGCACAGATTAAGTTGGTCGCACATTGTAGCTATCTTGCCACTCAAGTCCAAAGAAGCCAGAACCTTCTACGCCAACGAGACAACAGCCAAAGGACTTGGAGTCCGCGACTTACGCAGAGCCATTTCTCGCAAGTCCTACGAGCGCCGCGAGATAGCCAACTCACAGATTCCCGAGGGATCAGCAGTCCCACGCGACACGTTCACCGATCCCATGATCCTCGACTTGCTCGGCCTCCATGACGGCTACCTGGAAAAGGACCTCGAAGCTGCCATTCTGCACGACATGCAGGATTTTCTGATGGATGTGGGCCAAGGTTTCACTTTCGTCTCAAGCCAGAAGCGCATGCCCGTCACCAGCACCAAGGAGTACGTGCTCGATCTGCTGTTCTACAGCCGGCCTTTGAAACGGCTTGTCGCCGCCGAACTGAAGTTGGGTGAGTTCAAACCGTCCTATATGGGGCAGATGGAAGCGTACCTCAAATGGCTCGACAAGTACGAACGCCAAGTAGGTGAGGAAGCACCGATCGGACTGATTCTCTGTTCGCAAGCGGATCGCGACGAAATCGAGTTCCTCGAACTGGACAAAGATCGGATCGTTGTCGCCGAGTACTGGACGATGCTGCCGCCAAAGGCCGAACTCAAAGCCAAACTCCACCAGATCGTACGGGATGCCCAAGAACGCTTGACTCGCAGGGGAATCACAGCCGAGATCGACGATGCCGAAGGAGACGAAGAATGATCAAAGTTTCCATCCGAGAAAGAGATTTCGCGAAGCGATCATCACGATTCTTGCGACATTGTCGCGACAATCAGCCCCCCTAGCCCACGGGTGCCCATTCGGGGCCGGTCTCACCGAGGGACTCGTCCAGCTTCGAGAACAAAGGCGCTGGCTTGGCCAAAGGACGGCCGGGTTCGACAGGCAAGGATTTCCAGGTGGCGAGTTCGCTCGCGTAGTCCCCTGTCAGAATGGGGTAATCCTCGTTGCCTTCTTCGCTGACTTCGATCATTTCGGGTTGTGCGGCCCATACTCCTGTGCCCCCCAACGCTTCGTACACCTTTTGGCTCGAATGAGGCATGAAGGGGGTGAGCATGGTGTTCGCGTCCGAAACCACCTGGAGGGCGGTGTTGAGGACGGTGTCGCGGCGGGCGGGGTCGTCCTTCATCTTCCAGGGCTCGCAATCGGAAATGTACTTGTTCGCAGCTGAGACAACCCTCATGGCTTCGGAAATGGCCTGCTTGAATTTTGCTTTGCTGAGGAGATCGCCCACGACGGTGAAGGCCTCGCGCGACAGGGTCAACACCTCCTGGTCGATCTCCTGCAATGTACCAGGCGTCGGCACACAGCCATTGTTCTTGTATGCCATGGAGATCGAACGATTGACCAGGTTGCCCCACTCGTTGGCCAGTTCGGAGTTGGTACGGCGTACGAACTCGTCCCAGGTGAAATCGGTGTCCTGGTTCTCGGGTCCGGCCACGGCGATGAAGTACCGCAGGGCATCCGGCCCGAAGTCGCGCAGGAAATCTCGGACGTAGATCACCTTGGAGCGTGACGTGGAGAACTTCGAGCCGCTCATCGTGAGGAATTCGGACGAGACGATCTCGGTCGGAAGATCCAAGACACCTAGATGGGACGGAGTTCCGCCCTTGTCGCCCTGTCCGTTGGCGCCCAGCAGGATCCCCGGCCAGATCACCGAATGGAAGGTGATGTTGTCTTTGCCCATGAAGTAGTACGACTGCGCGTCCGGATTCTGCCACCACCCGCGCCACGCCTCGGGTTCCCCCTTCCGACGGGCCCATTCGATGGAAGCCGACAAATAACCAATCACCGCGTCGAACCAGACGTAGATCGACTTCATGTGGTTGTCGCGCCACCCGTCCAGCGGGATCGGGATCCCCCAGTCCAGGTCGCGTGTGATGGGGCGCGGTTTGAGGTCCTTCAGCAATTGCAAAGAAAAGTTCATCACGTTGGGGCGCCAGTCGTGACGGGTCGCCAACCACGCGCTCAACGACTCGGACAAAGATGGCAGATCGAGGAAGAAGTGCTCAGTTTCAACGAATTTCGGCACCTCACCGTCCAGGCGTGAATGCGGGTTGATCAGGTCGATGGGGTCCAGTTGGTTCCCGCAGTTGTCGCACTGGTCGCCGCGCGCCCCGTCGTACCCGCAAATCGGGCACGTTCCCTCGATATACCGGTCGGCGAGAGTACGCCCCGTGCTTGGTGATATCGCACCCAACTGGGTCTTGGGCACGACATACCCATTGGCATGGAGGGCCCGGAACAGTTCCTGGACGACGGCGGTGTGGTTGAGGGTGGTCGTACGGGTATAGAGATCGTACGCCAACCCCAGCCCCTGAAGATCCTCCGCGATGATGCGATGGTACTTGTCAGCGGTCTGTTTGGGCGTCAACCCCTCTTTGTCGGCCTGGACCTGGATCGCGGTCCCGTGCTCATCGGTGCCCGACACCATGAGCACATCGTTGCCTGCCATGCGCTGGTATCGAGAGAAGACATCCGATGGAACCCCAAAACCCGACACGTGACCGATGTGACGCGGACCGTTGGCATACGGCCATGCGACCGCCGCAAGTATTTTCGACATGCCCACAAGTCTAGTGGGTCCGGCAACCGGCCCATCCAGTCACAGGTCCCACTGCCGGTCAACAGCCACCCTTCCTCCTTGTCAATTGTCGGGATTTTTGCTAGTTGACAAGGTGAGACACTAGAACCGTCCCCGTGTCTCGGAACCGTCCCCGCGTCTCGCCCGCGTCTCGCCCGTGTCCCGTGTCCTGCCGCCCGTGTCCCGGCCGTGTCCCGACCCGGGATCTAGATCGAGGCGTACCACTCCTCATGGAGCGTCCTTGGTCTGGCAGTTCAGGTCATTCTATGGGACGCCGGGCGATTCCACCAGATGCTGTCTGGTGGTCATTCATGCGATGATGCGCTGTGAATGGTAGATTCTAACTATGACAAAGAGCGTCTATGTGTTAGCCCCCGAAGCTCTCGTGGGGAAATCTGCCATCGCGTTGGGTGCTATTGAATCCTTCGCTGCACAAAGAGAAAAAGTCGGCGTCTTCCGCCCCGTCCTGCGGACTGAGGGAATTGACACGACCCTGGAAACCTTGCTGGAAACGGCCGACACCGGCCAGTCCTACGACCAGGCGTACGGAGTCAGGTACGCGGACGTCCGCCAGGATCCCGACGCGGCTATCACCACAATCATTGGGCGTTTTGATGCTCTGAAGGGTTCCTACGACCGAATCGTCATCCTGGGCTCGGATTTCGCCGATGTGATCGAGCCCATCGAGTTCTCCTTCAACGTCCAGATCGCGGCCAACCTCAACTCGCCTGCTCTGTTGGTCCTCTCCGGAAGGGGCAACACGCCCACCGACCTGCGCCACGCAGTGGACTTCTGCCTCAAAGAGATCAAGAGGCAATACGTCACCCCATTGGGCGTTGTCGCCATCGGTTTGGACGCCGACTACCTCGACGAGTACGACCAGGCGTTGGCGAGCCTCGACGTTCCGATGACGATGACGGTTCCCGGGGTGGTGTCGTCTCTGGCCGAGATGCCCGCCGATTTCGTGTCGATCGTCGACAACACCGAGTCCCATATCCGTACTCCCCTGATGTTCCAGTACGAATTGATGACCAGGGCCGCGGCTGACAAACGTACCATCGTCCTCCCCGAGGCTCTGGAGCCGCGCATCCTCAACTCGGCGGCGATCCTTCTCCAGCACAACATCGCCAATCTGATCCTGCTGGGCGACAAGACCGCGATCGAGGCGAAAGCCGCCGAACTGGGCGCGGACATCTCAGGGGCGAAGATCCAGGACCCCACAGATCCGACCCTCGTGGAGAGCTTCGCCGTGGAGTACGCCAAACTGCGCGCCCACAAGGGAATGACTCTTGAGAAGGCCCGCGAGACGCTGACAGACCTCTCGTACTTCGGGACAATGATGATTCATATGGGGATGGCCGACGGCATGGTCTCCGGCGCCGTCCACACCACCGCCAACACCATCCGGCCCTCACTGGAGTTCATCAAGACCAAGCCCGGGGTGGCCATCGTGTCGGGGTATTTCCTGATGTGCCTGCCCGATCGTGTCTATGTGTTCGCCGACTGTGCGGTCAACCCCAATCCCTCAGCGTCCGACCTGGCCGACATCGGCCTGGCCTCCGCCAACACCGCCGAGTCCTTCGAGATCGAGCCCAAGGTGGCCCTGCTCTCCTACTCGACGGGCACCTCTGGCACTGGCCCGGATGTGGACATGGTCGCCGAGGCGACACGACTGTTGCGCGAACGCGCTCCCGAGCTTCCCGTCGAGGGGCCCATCCAGTTTGACGCGGCTGTGGATCCTGTCGTCGCGAAGACCAAGCTTCCCGGCTCCAAGGTCGCCGGACATGCGACAGTGTTCATTTTCCCGAACCTCAACACGGGCAACACGACATACAAGGCTGTCCAGCGCACAGCCAACGCTGTCGCCATCGGACCCATCCTTCAGGGTTTGCGCAAACCAGTCAATGATTTGTCACGTGGATCCCTCGTGGCCGACATCATCAACACGGTCGCGATCACCGCGATCCAAGCTCAGGCAGATCCAGCGGTCGCTTTCTGACAGGACTAGAATGCATGTGTATGGGTATGGACCCGTACCGATGTAAGGAGGAAGAATGTCCACTCCGATTCTTGTGCTCAACTGCGGTTCGTCATCTGTGAAGTACCAGATGATCGACGTCGATTCTGAAGATGTGCTGGCCTCGGGCCTCGTTGAGAAAATTGGGCTCCCGGATGGGAACCTCACCCATAAGACACACGGTGAGAAATATCAGATCACCGAGACGATCGCCGATCACACTGCCGCATTAGAGCTTGTCACTAAGGCTTTCAACACTTGGGGACCCAGTCTGGACTCCGTGGTCGCCGTCGGACACCGCGCCGTCCACGGGGGTGACCGATTCCGTGAGACCACCCTGGCGACCGATGATGTCATCGAGGGACTGGTCGAGTTGTCGGGGCTCGCCCCCCTCCACAACCCGCCGTGTGTGGCCGGGATCAGGGCTGCGAAAAAGATCCTCCCGAACGTCCCCCATGTGGTGATTTTCGACACCGCTTTCTTCTCCACCCTTCCGCCGGAGGCGTACACGTACGCCATCAACCGCGACGTCGCAGAGAAGTATCACATCCGCAAGTACGGTTTCCACGGCACCTCCCACAGCTATGTGTCGAAGAAAGCCGCCGAATTCCTGGGCCTCGAGGTTGGCACCGTCAACCAGATCGTGTGCCATCTCGGCAACGGCGCTTCCATTTCCGCGGTGAAGGGCGGGGTCGCTGTGGACACATCGATGGGGCTGACCCCTCTGGCCGGTTTGGTCATGGGCACCCGGTCCGGGGACATCGACCCCGGTGTCTTCGCGTACCTCGAACGTGAGGCGGGAATGGGCGCCCAAGAGGTCGACGATCTGTTGAACAAGGATTCCGGCATGGCCGGGTTGGCCGACGGGTCGTCCGATTTCCGGGACATACAGGCCAAAATAGACGCCGGGGACGCTCACGCGGAACTCGCCATGAACGTCTACATCCACCGGTTGGTGAGCTACATCGGCGCCTACATGGCCGTTTTGGGCCACATCGACATCCTGACCTTCACAGCCGGTGTGGGTGAGAATGATTTCCACGTACGGGCCCGAGTGGTGGACCGCCTCGCTGGTTTCGGGATCAAGCTCGATCCGGTTCGCAACACCACTGTGAACGGTCCCACGATCATCTCCAGTGATGATTCCTGCGTGGTCGTCCTCGTCGTCCCCACGAACGAAGAGCTGGCCATGGCCCGCGAGACGTATCGGGTGATCCACTGATGCCAACAGCACTGATCACAGGCGGCACAGTCGGAATTGGCCACGGATTCGCCACAGCCCTGGCTCAAAAGAAGTACGACCTGGTTCTTGCCTCCCGTGATGAGGAGGGGTTGAACCGGGTCGCCGAAGATTTCCGTACAACGTACGGAATCTCTGTGGAGGTGATTCGTACCGACCTGTCCGTGCGCGACGATGTGCTGAGACTGGCCGACAGAGTCGAGGACCCAGACCGCCCCATCGACCTGCTCATCAACAACGCTGGCTTCGCTATTCATAATTCCTTGCTGGAGAAGGATTTCTCCATTCAACAACGGGGAATGGACGTGATGTGCATGGCCATGTTGATCCTGTCTGGGGCAGCGGGACGGGCGATGAAGGAACGCGGACATGGTGCGATACTGAATGTGACCAGTTCCTCCGCCGTCATCACAACAGGCAATTACTCCGCCATCAAGGCGTGGGCGACAGTGTACACAGAAGCGCTGGCCAATGATTTGAGGGGTACGGGGGTGCGCGTCATGGCCCTCATGCCCGGCTGGGTCAAGACGGAGTTCCACAGCCGAGGCGGGGTCAAGGCCACAACACTGCCCGGTTTCGTGTGGATCAAGGTCGACCAGCTCGTCGAACAGGCGCTGGAGGATTTGGCGGACGGCAAGGTCATCTCCGTGCCAACGAAGAGATGGGCCTTCGCGGTCGGCGTCGGGCACATTCTTCCGCGTACGATCACCCGATGGTTGTCGCGCGCCCTGACGAAGTCGAGAGCATGATGGCAAAAACTCCAGCAGTCCAAAACCCCGCCCACTACCGCAGCGCCCTGAAATCCGGGGTACGTTTCCTCGGCCAGGACATGGTGCTGAAGTCCGCGATCTGGACCGTGTGCAAGGTCCAGGTCCACGGCCGGGAACTCCTCGACAATGTGGAAGAACCTTTCATCGTCGTCGCGAACCATTCCTCCCATCTGGACGCCTCCCTCATCCTGGGGGCCCTGCCGCGTCGGCTCAGCAAGCACATCGCCACCGGCGCCGCCGCCGATTACTTCTTCGACAAGAAGCTCAAGGGCGCGGCGACCTCCTTGTTCTTCAACGCCTATCCGGTCGACCGCAAGGGGATGGGACCACACTCGCACAAGGGGATCACTGGCCGATTGTTGGACGCGGGCATCCCGTTGCTGATCTTTCCTGAGGGCACTCGCAGCCGTACGGGTGCGATGGGTGAATTCAAGCCAGGCGTGGCAGGGTTGTCCATCTCCCGCAATGTGCCCTGCATCCCCATCGCCCTGGTCGGAGCCTTCGCCGCATGGCCGTACTATCGCTCCATGCCGCCGACGAACCACCCGCACATCCATGTGGTCATCGGCCATCCCCTCACGGCACTGCCCGGCGAGACCCCGGAAGCCTTCACCCAGCGTATGCAACGGGATGTGGCCGAGTTGTACAACACGACCGCCAAGGCGTACTCCATGCCGACCCTGGACGACTACGCCCGTACCCACGCTTTGAAAGAGGCCGAGGAGGCCGAACAGGCCAGGCAGGCGGAACTGGACCAGGCCGAACAAGCCGAACAGGCCGCAGAAACCGCACAGGCAGCCGAAGAGGGCGCCCAGGCGGCCTGAGCACGGATCCGGGCTCAGGCCAGGTCCAGGAACCGGTCGAAAACGTCGACGGCGAATCCCAGGGAGTCGATGGGCACCCGCTCGTCGACACCATGGAACTTCCCCACGAAGTCGAAGTCAGCGGGCAGTTTGAGCGGTACGAAACCATAACATTCGATCCCCAGTTCGCACCAGCCCTTCGCGTCGGTGCCCGCCGACATGATGTACGGTGTCATTGTCGCTTCCGGATCGAAGTCATGGATGGCCCGTCCCATCGCGTCGGTCAGCGGCGTCCCCCACCTGGCTTCCACACTGGGCTGCTCATTGAGGATCTCCAGCCGTGCCTTCTCTCCGATGACCTGGCGTAGAGTCTCAAAAAACTCCTCACGCCGCCCCGGAAGATAGCGCCCATCCAAAGTGGCTGTGGCAGTACTGGGAATGACGTTTGCTTTGTACCCCGCCTGGAGCATCGTGGGATTGATCGTGTGGCTCATCGTCGCCCCCACCATCCGCGATATCGAACCCAGGTGGGTGAGGGTCTCCTCCACGTTGTCAGTGGTGATATCCACACCCAGCGCCCCACTCACCGCATCGAGGAAGGCTTGTTGTGCTGGATGAAGGTTCGTCGGCCATGTGTGGGCGCCGAGGTCGCTCACGATTCGCGCCAGCTCGGTGATAGCATTATCCGCATTTCGCATCGACCCATGCCCGGCGGTACCCTCCACGATGAGCTTCAGCCACGCCAGCCCCTTTTCAGCGGTTTGGATGAGATAGAGTCGTTGTCCCTTCACTGTGAGAGAGAATCCACCCACCTCGCCCACAGCCTGGGTACAATCGTCGATGAGGGACGGATGGTTGCGCGCCAGCCACACCGATCCCAGGGGTCCGCCCGCCTCCTCGTCCGCCGTGAACGCCAGGCGAATGGGTCTGCGAGGGGGTCTGTTGGTACGTATTCTGTCCCTGACAACGGCTAACATGATGGCATCGAAATTTTTCATGTCTATTGCCCCACGTCCCCAGATGCAACCATCCTTCACTTCTCCCGAGAAGGGGTCGAGTGACCATTCCTCGGCCAAGGCGGGTACGACGTCCAGATGGCCGTGGACGAGCAGCGGCGGGCGGGTCATGTCCGTGCCCTCAGGTTCCCATCTGGCAACCAGCGATGTACGACGGGGCTCCGATTCCACCATGAAGGACTCGATGCCGACCTCGTCCAGTTTCGCGGCGACATAGTCCGCGGCGTCACGCTCCCCCGGGCCCTCGGTTCCGGGCCCATAATTGGATGTGTCGAACCGGATCAAGTCAGAGGTGAACTCGATCGCCTCAGCGCGTGCACGATCATCCATGTTCGCATCCTACTCGCAGGCGGCGGCCACAGAAGTGAAGAAGGGTTGGCCGTCGAGGGATGTTGAAATCTCAGGGTCCACATTGTGTTCAGGATGGGGCATGAGCCCCACCACATTGCCGCGCGTGTTGGCGATCCCAGCGATATCGTTGACCGATCCGTTGGGGTTGCCGAGATAACGCACGACCACCCGCCCGGTGTCCTCGAGGCGGGCGACGGTGTCAGGATCGGCCTGGTAGTTGCCCTCCCCGTTCTTCAGGGCGATGGTGATCTCCTGGCCCGGGGCGTACGCCGATGTCCACGACGTGTTGGTCGATTCCACGCGCAGACGCTGATCGACAGCGGTGAAAACCCGTTGCTCATTGCGAATGAGGGCGCCGGGGAGGAGGCGGGCTTCACACAGTATCTGGAATCCGTTGCAGATCCCCAACACGGGCATCCCCTGATTGGCTTTGCGTACGATTTCTCCCATCACCGGGGAGAAACGGGCAATGGCGCCACAACGGAGATAATCGCCGTACGAGAACCCGCCCGGCAAGATGACCGCGTCGATGCCCGTGAGGTCGTCCGAGGCGTGCCACAGGGGTACGGGCGCGGACCCCATCATCCGGATCGCGCGTGTCGCGTCCTGGTCGTCGAGGGACCCGGGGAAGGTGACGACCCCGATCCTCATGAAACCACCTCGAAGTTCTCAATCACCGTGTTGGCAAGCAGAGCCTCCGCGAACAGGCGTACCTCTGCCAACTTTTCATCGGTGACGTCACCCTCAACTGTGATCTCGAATCTCTTGCCCTGGCGTACGGAAAACCCCTCATGGCCCATCCGTACCAGAGCACCGGTGACGGCCTTTCCCTGGGGGTCGAGGATTTCGGGTTTGGGCATCACATTGACGACGACTACAGCCATGGGACCATTGTATCCGTCAGTGGATGTCGGTGTGACCGGTCAGGCGGCGGTACGCCTCGACGTAGCGGGCTCTCGTCGCGTCGACGACCTCTTGCGGGAGATGCGGTGGCGGTGTCGTGCCGTTCTTGTCCCAGCCGGAGTCATTGGCGAGCCAGTCGCGCACGTACTGTTTGTCGAAGCTCGGCACCGGCTTGCCGGGCTCGTAGTGGGCCTCGTCCCAGAACCGGGAGGAATCCGGGG
>JGI24699J35502_11134077_pt1 | contig 28522 bp, 21 predicted proteins | sample TergutMp193P4_FD_35502 | JGI IMG/M metagenome (IMG submission 35502)
CCATGTATAATCGCCGGCGTGTTCTCGGTAGTTTGCACCAAATTGGGATAAACAGCATCTCGCATCAACACAGTCATAGCGCCATCGGCTTTCAAGTCGCGGCAATAAATGGGCTGTTTATTATAGGTATATCCCACGAAAATATTCCCGATTCGTTGTTTCAGATCGTCGAAATCTTTGCACATGCACAAGATAGCCATCAATTCGGATGCGGCTGTAATATCGAAGCCTGTTTCGCGAGGCACACCGTCGGCAGTACCGCCCAAACCTATGATAATGCGACGCAACGCTCGATCGTTCATGTCCATCACCCGCTTCCATACTATCGTGCGCGGATCAATTCCCAAATTATTAGTTTTATTTTGAATGTTATTATCTATTAATGCAGACAGCAGATTATGCGCTTTTTCAATGGCTGCAAAATCACCTGTAAAATGCAAGTTGATGTCCTCCATAGGCAATACCTGCGAGTATCCGCCGCCGGCTGCACCGCCTTTCATGCCGAAAACAGGTCCCAATGACGGCTCGCGCAACGCAACTATTGACTTTTTCCCCAGCCGATTCAATGCCAGCGATAAGCCGATTGAAACGGTAGTTTTGCCTTCACCTGCCGGCGTAGGCGACATAGCCGATACTAAAATCAGGTTCGACTGTGCGGCTTTTCCATCGTCCAACAATGACAATGGCAACTTGGCTTTGTATTTGCCGTATGGCGACAGGTCGTCTGCCGCAACGCCCAACGATGCGGCTATTTCCGCAATGGGCTTCATCCGTATGGAATGAGCTATTTCAATATCGCTTAACATAAGATTATATAAAATTTTAACAGTTGCGGTTATCCGCTCATAATTACCTGCAAAGATAATGGTTTTTATCGGCAAAATCGTAAAAATACTATAGTTAGAATTTCTTTCATTTTTTAAAAATGTACTACATTAGCGAACAGCCTCATCATAAAAGCAGCATAGACTATTATAAACTCCGCTCGACAATAGTTCCGCCGAGCGCGGGGAATAGGGGACAAAGTTGCTGGCTTTATAAAGGTAATAACCTTCCCTTTATAAACCCAATGCTTCTTAAAGGAAGACATCTTCCCTTTATAAAGGCAGGCACATTGAGATACTATCAGCATATTTTTCTCTCCTATTTGTTTTGCTTCGATCAAGCATAAGTTTTGATGTTTTGTGGGCGTCAAAGTCTCTTATACAATTTTAAAGGAAATATTTAATATATTTTTAGAATAATTGTATGTTTTTCTTATTGAATTAAACAGGAAATGTTATACCTTTGTCGTTTAATTTAAATTATTGTTTTAAAAATCAGTTTTTATGAAGAAATTTTTTATCTCAGTTTTATTTGTGAGTTTATTTGTAACAGTAAATTCAGTCTGGGCGATGGGAGACGATAAAAAAGATAAAGCTCCTGTAAAAGTAGAAAATACTGAAAAGCAAACGGCTGCTTCTAAGGACACAAAAGCTTGTTGTGCGGAAAAGAAAGAAGCCTGTTGTGCGGAAAAGAAAGAAGCTTGTTGTGAAAAATCAAGTGCATCTAAGGCTTGCTGTGCAGAGAAAAAAGCAACTTCCAAAGCTGATGCTGCTTGTTGTAAAAACAAAAGTGCTGCTGATGAAACGAAGAAATCCAGCGGAAAGAAAACGGATTAACGATTGCACAATTCCCTGAATTCACAGTAGGAACAATTAGAATCAAAAGCAGTCTGTTGAAACGGTATATCCGGATTAAACAGGCTGCTTATTCTTTGTATATATAACTCTTCAAAAGCCAGATTTAAATCGTGAAAATCGGCAATAGGCTCTTTTTCATATATGATTACCGGCGAATAATTTTCTCTCCCAATGTCTTGCATATAAAGTAGAGCGGGAAGAATGGGAAGATTGGACTTGTTCAAGTGGGAAAGCACCGATGCATAAACAAAGGTTTGAAAAATATGCGATGCGCGCTTGTCTTTTTCCGTAACCAAATCTTCAAGTGTTTTAAAAGTTTTTGCCGAACCTCCTGTTTTGTAATCCAAAATCCAGAGCTTACCGTCTTTTTCTTCCAAGCGGTCGATAATTCCGCCAATTTTAAGTTTAACCTGATAATCTTTCAAATCAAATAAATAATAATCTTTCCATTCAAGTCCAATTACTGTGAAAGGCGTCCATTGGCGATCGAATTCGATTAAACGTTTCAACATCTTGCAAATCACATTGAAATTAATCAATTGCTCTCCGTTGTATTGTGTTTCATCAACGGCTCTTCCTTTGAAATAGACTTTTTCGAAAGCCTTAGACACGAATTTACGAATCCGATAATCCCCATCCGGTTGAAGATAAGCATCTAAATGCGCTTTTTCCACGACGAAAGGAGTAAAGTGTTTTTGTCCGCCGGTTCTTCCTATTTCGTGATACAGCGATTCAGCTGCTTGATGAAAAATTGTTCCGAATACGGAAGAGTCTAATTCTTCCGTTATTTGATCAGGACTTTCATAGCCTTGTATTTTCTGAAAATAGAAACGAAGCGAACAATCAATGAAAGTATTCAGATTTGATGGCGTCAATGGTTTTGCTTCGGGATTAGTATTGAAATCGTACAATTCTTTTATTTTATGGATAATATCATCTGTTTTATGGATGACAATCGGTTGAGCCTGCCATGGTTTTATTGAAGATTGCAGCGTCTCCCGTTTAATATTCAATCGCGGATCAATTAATAATTGAAGTAAAAAGCGGCTCATTTCGGCTTTACCTGTCTGCGTTTTATCTGTGTTGTAAACAAAAGTGATTTTTTCGGCACGTTGAATCAATCGATAGAAATAATAGGCATAGATAGAATCTTGATGGTCGATAGTGTTCATTTCAAAATGCTTACGAAGGAATTCCGGAATAAAAGTATTGTCGTTACTGCTTCCTGGCATAAATCCTTCATTAACGCTAAGTAAAAGTAAATTCTTGAAATCGAGCGTTCGAGTTTCCAAAACGCCCATAATCTGCAAACCCTTCACCGGTTCGCCATGAAAAGGCACGTGCGTTACCGATAGCAGTTTTCGCAGAAGACGTAAAAAAGTCGGTTTTTCTAACGACCATTCTCCAGATTGCAATAATCCGTAGAGCCGGTTTACTACCTGATAAGCCCTGAAAATCGATTCTTGATACAAGCCATCATATACATCATTGAAATTTTGTATGCTTTTGTACGCTTTTCCTAAATTTTCAATGAGGTTTAATAAATAACGGCTTAGTTCGGTTGCATCGGCAGTATGCGAAAAGATTGCTTCATTTTTTAATATCTTTTTATCCGGGTAAAAAATATTGCCTTCGGTAATAGTCTTTTCTACTTCGCAGGCTTCAGGAAAAATAATCCGGGTATATGGGTGGCGCAATACCGGCAAAACATATTTATAATGAAACGTGCCTGAAGAACCAGAACCTTTTATTTGTAAGTCACTCAAAGCTTTAATGAAACCGGAAATTGGCGTTTGAGTAATCGGAAATCCCATCGTGATATTCACATTCTCGACGCCGGTAGTAGGAATAGCATGTATCACTACAGGCAAAATCGATTCATTACAAAGCACAATAGCCGAATCAGGATCAGTAAAATCAGTTGCTTCCCGTAAAGAGTCGATCCACGACGGAATAATGCCGGTTTGTCCGCTTTCGGACGATGCCGCCAAAAAAGTAATCTCTTTGCGGTTATTTAAAAAAGTATCAAATTCCGAATTATCCAAAGCCGAACCAAATGCATTAATGTTTTTACGGATAAATTTTCCGGCTTCCGAATTTATATAATAAGCGTCATAATCCCAATAAAATAAAGATTTATGTTTCAGTCTTTTGAATAAACATTCCTCGCATTTGCTCAACACATTGAAGCCAACAAAAACATATTGTTTACCTGAAAACTCAACAGATTCGTTTTCAATTACATCCCGCATTAACATGCCTGGGTAAGCAATACTTTGCAATCGCAATTTTTCTTTAAATGTAGAATAAACATCTCCTAATAAATTCCAAATTGAAGCAAAGGCTATTTTCAGAGCGCTTTCCCCCATAAAGATATTTCGGAAATGACTTAGTGCTTTCCGCTGATTGTCGGACAAGTGGGAAAAGTCGTCTTTCAAGCGGTCTAAATCATGGAGATTGGTGAATAATAATCTTGCGTTGACCAAGTTTTTGTCGATATCGTCGAAGTCGTGAAGTAGAATTTCCCCGAAAAAGAAAAATTCGTCGAGAGTCTCTGTTAAAGGTTTTTCCGAATGGGTATTATAAACGGAAGTATATGATTGGTATAAATCTCCGGTCAATTGAATTGGATCCGCTTTACGATAGGGCGATGCATTTTCAAAAAGTTCATCAATAGAAACATATTGCGGCGACCAAAGCGGGTGGTTAACTTCTTCATACAAATACTGATTAAAAAACAGACGCGCTCTCCGACTTGGAAAAACGACCGTAAGTTCCGCCAAATTTGTTCCGAAACGTTTGAATAAATCTTTGGCTACCAAACGGAGAAAAGAAGTCGAAGTCGTATTATCCATTGTAAAATTACATTAAAAAGGCAAATCATCAAGTTCTTCTGTCGGCAGAGGCGGAGGCTCCGGAAAGCTATAACCGGTTGTAACTACTGGAGAAGTTGCATTACTTGCCGCACCGGCAGTTTCGATTTTCCACGCTTTGACATCCGTGTACCAACGACCGTTGAATTCACGGCTTTCGACTTCAAAATCAATAATAAGCGTATTGCCAGCTACCAATTGTGAGGGCTGAATTTTATCGCCCCAGATGGAAATGCAGATTTTTTTAGGAAACCGGTCGTTCGTTTCAACAATAACATCTTGTTTTTTCCATTCTCCATTCTTACCTACTCCTGCTTGAAGCGGAAGTATTTGAATTAATTTTGCAGTTATTTGCATGTTTGTAAATTTTTTCTTAACTTGCGTCGTTTTTCTTAAACGAGAGTTTTGTAGGCAAAGGTACAGTTTTTTAATTAAAAAATATAAATTAGGAATTAAGAATTATGAAAAAAGTTAGTGAAATGATTAGGATGTTAGTTGAACTTATCGATCGTATCTATTTTTGGTTACGTAATCGTTTTCGTTTGATTTATGGTTGTTAAGAATATCGAATCAATAGGAAAAGCGGCTAAAGAGTTTAAACTACAAATAGGCAACCACTCGGTTTTTGCTTTCATAGGAAAAATGGGGGTGGGGAAGACGACTTTTATCAAGGCGGTATGTGAAGAGTTAGGCGTTCGAGAAACGGCTAATAGTCCTTCTTTTGCAATCATCAATGAATATGTCTCGGATACAACCGGAGAAACAATTTATCATTTTGATTTTTACCGGATTAATTCTATTCAAGAAGCAATAAATATAGGCACTGAGGATTATTTCAACAGTGGCTCGTTGTGTTTTATCGAATGGCCTGAAAAAGTAGAACCTTTGTTGCCCGACGATACCGTGTGGGTTAATATCGTCGAGCAAGAAGACGGCTCAAGAATCGTCACCTTATAGTTATTAATATTATATAAAAAGAAATTAGATTATGAATAAAGAAAAAATTGCTGAAAATAAAATGATTAGCGAAAATGAAATAATAAAAACCATTCTTTGTAAAAAACCTGAAAAAAGAGGAATGTCTGTTGAGGAATTTCGGAAATTAGGGCATGAAAAAATAAATAAAAGGTTTGAACTATTAAAACAAAATGGAATTATTAATTGATGAATGGGTTTTTAATAGAATTTGGGAATTTTATGATAATGCAATATTAGCACATCCAAATACATACACTCCGGAGGATACTCATAGAAAATGGGATAAAGTATCAAATGAAATTAAGAAAAGTAAATCCTTCCACTTCCTATATTATTAGTAAATGGAAAGATTATAATGTAGATTATTCAAATGATACAGGCTGGTATTTTGCATACAAAATCGAAGGAAATATAATCCATGTTTATGATGCAGAAAATTATGAAAATATGGATGATAATGCTTATACTTCGCAACCCAGAAACTAAGACTAAAACCGCAACACTAAATTAGTCAATACATTAATTCCTGCTTGCGGGAAATAACTCTTCTCTGTAGATGGCTCTAAACTGCCGTCGGCTTGACGGTAATAACACGACCAAACCCAACCATTAGTTTCGTATTTTTCGTTAAACAAATTATTTACCAATAAATTAATCGACAATCGTTCCCAGCCTTTCCAAGGAAAATTATAACTTAGTCTAAGATTATTGGCAAAGTAAGCATCAATGCTTCTTTCTTTTTTTCGAGATTGTGTTTGATTATCATCCGTTCTACCGGTATTATCAAGGCATTGTTTGCTTACGTAATTTGAATGAAATCCGGCTGTAAATGACTTATATTTAAATGTAAACAAACTATTAGCTATGACATCGGGAGAAAATGAAATATTCGTCGTCCCGTAATAATCGGCTTGCTGTTCCGCCTCCGGATTCCAATCGCTGTCATAAACCGTAACATATTCGGTATAATTTTTGATTTTGTTCCGGCTCAAAGTCAGATTACCATTCCAATTCAAGCAAGGTAAAAGACGCACTCCAGCAGTCAATTCGATTCCTGTCCGGTAGCTATCCGGCACATTGGAAGTCAAAGGTTCACCGATTTCATTGACTTTACCGTTCAAGACCAATTGATCTTTGTACTCCATATAATATAGGTTCGCGCCGAAAGCATAAGTTTTACGGTTGAACTGGTAGCCAAGTTCATAATCGGTTAAGCGTTCCGGCTTTGGAATTTCGTTTATTCCGGCGTCGGTATAATTATTCCGGTTTGGCTCGCGATGAGCGACAGCAATCGAGCCGTACAGAACGTTTTTAGGATTTAATTTATAGTATAAGCCGGCTTTCGGATTAAAAAAATTAAACATTTCATTCACGTTTAAATTCTGCATTTCTTCGGCTAACCAATCCCATGTATCGTTTTTCCCTGTGATTTTATAATCAATATGGCGAAACTGCAAATCGCCATAAGCGCTCAGATTTTCCGTAAGCTGATAATTTCCTTTTATATATAGGTTAATGTCCGATTTTTCCCCCTTGCTACGGTAATATTCGTGCAACGGATCGAAAGCCGTGTCGCCAGCATAATTTTTCACCCAGATCACACGTCCGAAATGACGTCCGTCGTAACGATTAGCGCTTCCACACAGTGAAAAAGTTCCTTTATTCTTGCTATAATCAACGGAAAATACAAATCCTCCGAAATCATTATCCAAATGTTTTTGCCTGACAAGATCGCTTTTTTTTATGCTTTCTCCGTTCAGTTCAAAAGGTTTTAATCCGTATTCTTCTAAGGTTCGTCCCAGTTTATATTCTTCATAATATCCGAACCCCCGCGTGTAATGTAAGGATAGATTAAATTTCAGATGTGAATTTAAAACTTGCAAAAGACTAAGTTGGTAATGAGTTTGGTCATAATTATCTGTTTGATTCGCATAATATAGGGGATTTCCATTAGAATCGTCGCCCATGTATCCCGAAGGATTATACGTACGGTTCTCTTTTTCACTACCGGATGGAAAAAGAATGTAATCCGGAACTCCATCCCATGCATGGTATGTTTTTTCTTTTCCGCTGAAAGTGATGAATTTGACCATCGTTTGTTCGTTGAAATACGCACCCTGGACAAAATAGGATTTCAAATCGGCGCTTGCACGGTCGATAAATCCGTCGGAGCAGATCGATGAAAGGCGGGCGTCGAACGCCCAATGTTTGCCGATAACTCCCGACCCGGTTTTAAATGTAACCTTAGACGTGTTAAACGAACCATAGCCTCCGTTCAATTCCCCATACGAACTGAGAGGAATATTTTCTGTTTTCATATTAATCGACGCCCCGAAAGCGCCGGCTCCATTGGTAGAAGTTCCTACGCCGCGTTGTACCTGTAAATCCTCTAACGAAGAAGCGAAGTCGGGCATGTTTACCCAGAACACCCCATGCGACTCAGAGTCGTTCAATGGGATTCCGTTGGCAGTGACATTAATGCGGTTGGCATCCGTGCCGCGAATTCGGAATCCGGTGTATCCGATCCCGGCACCGGCGTCGGATGTAATGATTACGGACGGTGTCAGTGAAAGCAGAAAAGGAATATCCTGTCCGAAATTAGCCGATTCGATAGTTTCCTTATTTAAATTAGAGTAAGCCACAGGCGTATTACCCGTAGCGCGAACCGATACGATTTTCACTTCCTGCAAGGGAATATTTTTTAAACTGTCTCCTACAATGTTTTCTGAAAACACGGAAACAAAAGGCAACAAGACTGCTGCAAAGAAAATAAAATTCTTTTTCATAGAAAATTATGAATTATGAATTCAATCGACTAAAATAACTTGTCACTCATTACTCGTCGCTTATTATTAAAAAGGGGTTCTTTTCCGAAATACTTGCCTGGCGGCATCTTTGTTCCTCCGCAGGTTCTGACCTGTTCAGGTTCAAAGGGTATGATCTCAGCCTGTAAAGGCACCCCTAAAGATATTGGGAGCAAAGGTAATAAAAATTCATAATTCATAATTAATTCATTAATTGTTTTTGTCCTCAAAACTCTTGATTTTGTACAAAAATCACCTATGTTGGTTAAAATGCTGGAAATAAAATTTCTAAAATAATTTCTACGTAAATAATAGTTTTTACATTTGCATACCCATTGTATAGCAACTAAGCAATGAGTAAAAAAATAAAAAGATGGGTAAATTGAAAAAAAATACCGATTTCCCTTGTTTTTATGCGAAAAAAGTTGTTAATTTGCAGGCTTTTTGTGAGTTGTTAATTCTACTTTAGAGTTAAAAAAACAACAGATAGCTGAAAGTGAATGAAATATGTGTGAATTATATTAATACTTAATTTATTATTAACTTAAATTATTTTTTTATGAAGAGAAAATTAATTACTTTATTTGTAGCCTTTCTAACGGTGGTTGGCTTTCAAGCGAATGCTGCCATAGTGGGGGTACAAACGGGAAATCCAACACCCCGGGTAGAAAACGATCTCAACAATGAGCGAGGAGGGTATGCTGGTATGCTTACCGGCCTCGATTGGAAGTTGACATGGGATGGGAGCAAGTTTATTGTTATAAGTGGGAAGCCTGACACCAAAGCAGGATCAGCCGATAGAATTACGGTTGACAATCCGTCGGTGAACTGGATCACTTTTGCGAATGCTTCCGGTACCAAACTTACATTGAGCTATGGCGGTACTACTTACAATCAATTTGTGGTATTTCGGTCTCAAGTTTCTAATCCTTTAGGTTCTTTTAGTGGAGGAAATATTAAAGGAGGAAATGATAATTATTACGATGATGCAAGTACAGCTAATACTGTCTCCAATCCGGAGTTGGGTATTGATGCTCAATTGTTTAATACTGGCATCTTTGAAGGATTCTTAGCTATAAATGCAAATGGAACGGTTGATAATCCTAATTTGTTGATTGTCGTACATGATCTTCGTGGCAACATCTTTTTGATGCCTTACAGCGAATATGTAAAAACTTTGAATGGTGATCTTACTGCATTTAATGATGCAGCAGCTGCGATTCAGCCAAATGGTACTACAGCTAACATTAATACAAACAGAGGTAGATTATATCCTTTGTATGTAAAAACGCTGCAACGTAGCGGCCGTTGGGCTACTCCAGATGATTTTACAGGTTGTAAATTTTGGCAGTTTAATTCCAGTAATCGTGGAACTTTAACTGTTTACGATGCAAACGAAGTTGTAAAAGGAACTACAAATACTCCTTATAATACTTTTACTGTAAAACAAGTGGATTATGTGAAAAATGGAGATACTGGTACTACTTCTGCTGAAACGAATAATATTATTACGTACAATAGAGACGGCAGCGGAAATCTTGTTGGAGCTACCTTCCAAGGTATAAACAGAGATTATAATACCTCTGCTAATCCATGGCTTGGAACCAAATATTATGGAACAGCTCAAAAGGGAGCGACTACAGATAGTGTTATTCCTTTGTTTGTTTTAGCTTCTCCGCAAAACAATTGTAAGGTATTATCCGTAAGCCGTATCAATAAAATGCGGACTCAAAGTCAAGATGACGCTGGAGTTGCCGACCAATTGGAACTCCGTGATTATGCTACGTATTATCGCTATGTAGCTAATACTGCTAATACAGCATATAATTATACAGCGACGTCTCTAACTCCTGCTGCTCAAGGTACTGCTGACGATGAAACATATGATACTTATACGAGTTTGCAGAAGTTTGCTATATGGATTGACGACGACGGTAATATGGAATTGTATCCTGCTGCTTCTTATTTCTGGCAATATGGATATGATAAAGGTGGAGAAAAAGCACCCGCCGCTCTTGATCTTTCCAGCGGAAATGCACCGCAAAACGACAAGATCATTGCGAATGCCGTGTTGATTTATAATGATATCAACGTTACTTTAGATAAGAAAGGTTTGAAAGTTGGTTGGTGGACTGCTCAACTTACAACAGATAACTTTGCGAAAGCAGGTTTTACTACTATACCTAACTCTCTACAAACCTACACTACTTATGAAGCATGTAAATTCATAGCTGTTCCTGCTTGTGATAATGCTCCTATAGAAGGTAAGTATTATTTCTTGCAAGTTCAGTCTGATACAACCGGTTTATCAAATCCTATTAATGGTGCTATATCTAATGCATTCAAAGATGGAGGTTATCAAGCGGGTCACGACCATGTTCTTGCTACGCAGATATATGATGGAATGAAATATGTATCTGTAGTTATAAAAGAAAAACAACGCGCAGATGCAACAGACTTGCGATATTGGCGTTTACCTTACGACTCAGTGAATATGGCTGCTCATTGGCAAATTATAAGAGTACCTCAAACTGGAACGCTTCAGGGCTACCGCTTTGTCAATATGTTGGGCGATACACTGAAATTTAACCCATCTGACGCCGGATCCCAAAATGCTATCCGCGGCGGCTATCTGGCGAATAACAATTTGATGCCGGGCGCAAACGACTGTGCAAACGAAGGAAATAAATATTTCGGTCGTCCGACAGATACTGGCTTTGCATGGGATAATACATATCATTGGTTTGATTTAAATGCTAATCAATCAACTGCTGATACAAGAGATGTTTGGAGAATACATAAGTTACAAGGTGAAGATACGTTCTTTATTGAGTTGATTACCGATGATGCTGATAATGAATATACATTGAATCCAGATTTTACTCAAGGTGTAAAAGGTTGGTATAATGGTACAGAAACTTGTTATGAATCTTATAAGGACGCCATTGCTGGTACGAGATCTACCTATTATCAACAAAATATTGTTTTTGGTAAGAGTAGCATCACAGATTTGCAATCTTATAAGAGTGGTAATGAATTCTCTGCTTGTCCGGGTATGAAGATTAGCAAAGAAGAAATCGATTATGTTCCGAGATTTGGAAACTCGTTCTATGATGGCGAACCTAATAACGACGTTCGTAACACAAACGATAATGATTTCCAATACAATGACTCGTTGACTGCTTATACCTTCTTAACCGGTAACTACGATATCGTAGAAGCATTAGGGGTAAACAATGATTTGACTTTAGGATATCATACAGTGAACATCCATGATGGTCTTGGAACAAGAGTTGACGCTGCCGCTTTAATGGAAGATGTAGCTCAAGTTCAATTCATTCCGTTGGCAAGCGACTTAGGCAATTATAGAAAAGCAAGAATACAAGCTTTATCAGGTGATGCTGATTCACTTGCATGGTTATATGGCGAAACCTATAAATGGTATTTGGTTAAATCTGGCAACAAATATTTGTCGTTCGATTGGGTTGATAAGAATGCAGGAAGTAATCGTGAAATGGTAGGTTTAATATTTACCGATTCTGTAGTAAATGCTATTCCAGTTCGTTTGTATCAACCGTTGGTAGGGGATAAAGCTCAAAGCAACTTCCTGTTCCAATTCTATATGCCGAACTATAAGTATTATCCGGAAACAGGCATTTTATATGCAGCAACTGATTATCCTGATATTGAATCTACTGTATTAGGAGCTAAGAGAAGCGCTATGACTTGTCCCTCTGCTCAAGAAGTTTGCTTTGCAACGCTTTCGAATCAATCAGACTTCATTTATGCTACGCGCGGTTATAATCGTACTACTACGGCAACGCGCTTCACGTTCAAACATGAACCTCCTCAACCATGTAATCAATGTATTTATGAATTCATCGATCCTCAATGGTTAGGTCAAGAACGCTTGTTGAACTTGCCGTTAAATAACCAGATTTGGTATAAGGGAGGAGCTGTAAATGCATGGATTGCTACAGGTGCAAATAATTTGGGAACTGTTGTTTATGATGAAGCTCAAAAAACGACTTTGACTCATACTTATGTAACAAAAATCCAAGAATACAAAGACTTAACAGGTGCTAATTCAATTTATAATGAACCGGGTTACTACAAAGTAGCTATTCCGGCTGGAACAAGCACAATTGCAAGAGGCGATACAACTTGGATTGGTGGAAAGAAAGTAGGCGGAACAACAGGTGTAGGCGTATCATTTAACCATGTATTTAAAGTAGGTACTGAAGTAGAAGACGGTGACGGCACTTTTGGTTACACTTTCGAAAGAGATCTTGAAGTTCCTTTGTATTATGTTCAAAATGCACAAGGTCTGTATTTGACCGTAGTTCCACAGGACGATATGGATAATCCTCCGGGAGTAGTTACTGTACCTGACGTCAACGGCGTTAAATTGGCATGGCAAAAGCCATTCGATTATAATAAAGCGTCAATCGATAGTTTAGGTTATGATATGCGCGCTTTACAATTGTTTGCTATCAGTGGATGTAAGGTAGGTCAACCGGATACAAACGGTGCATACGGTGAATTTGTCTATTTGCCTTTGGCTTCTTATAAATACGATTACGATGCAGACCACGTTGTAACAAAGACTATAACAGGTGCTTCAACTAAGCAACAATATGTAGTTAATGATATTTTCTACAATGAACATTTAGGTAAAGAAGCGCTTAACGCAAGATGTCCTGGTAGCAATGATTTAACAGACTGCTGGCGTATTTCTCAATATTCGGCAAACTATGATGGAATTAGCTATTTAGGCGTATTCAATGCTACAAGTCAAGAAACTATAGGCGGTGGTAACATAACTCCTGTTCAGGTTAAATTGTCGAAACAAGCTTACGCTAAACCCGAATGCGATTATTTCTTAGTACAGAGAACTGCTAAAGTTGGAGCTTATGCAGGCAATTTCTATGATGCATTAGTCAATCCAATTAGTAGTGCGAATGAATATAACTTGACTGCACACTGGCAACTTAACGCGGATGCGAATGATGAATATTTGTTTACTTTTGCACCCGAATTAAAAGATGTATATGGCAAGCCAATCGGGGATGATCTAATTGCTAATGGTGACACCGTTCAACGTAGCAGCCAATTAAGGGGTCAATATTATTTCATTGGTCCGATAAATGGAACTACCAATCAATATCAAGTAATTGATGTTTCTGGATACTTAAACAATAATTTTGCTGCAAAACTTGATACCTTTACATTGACGTGTACAGATCATAAACTTCCGTTCTATGATTTGGAAAAAGATGGAGGATTCAATGTTGATTTGCAAAAATTGGCTATCGTGGAAGTTCCTTATACCGACCGTAATCTGACTTATAATTATGTTGATCAAAATGGCGTGCAAGATAGTCTTGTCATTAACACTACAGCTAAGAAGGCATATCAAACCTTTATCAAACAGCTTGATGCTACTCAAGGTTTCAAAGATGCTGAATATTTGATCATTCGTAAACAACAAGTAAGGCATTTAGGTGAACATGAGATACCGTATTACGCATTCTCAGTTACGAGACCGGGAAGTAATACAGAATATTTCTTAACGGTTGATCCTACTCGTACTACAGGTTCGGTTTATTGGGCAACTCTTACACCTAGTGAAATAGCTATATTGGATAATCCTAATGATGATCCTGCAAGTGCAAATTATAAGCTTTTGCCTTTGAACAAATTCTGTTTGCCTTATCAGGAAGGTACGAGAATGGATTCTGTTAAATTTAATGGTGGCGAATATCCTCCTGTTTATCTGCAAACATTGGATTTAACTGAAACTGATTATCCTTATTTAGTGATTGCCGGTTCAGCTACGAAATATGTAACTAACAGAAAATTAGATGACGCTTTTGATAACAATACTTATGGGATTGGTGCTGATAAATATGCAACTGTTTTGAAATATAATATCTATACAGTTGACTATACAAAGATCAATCCTGAAAAAGTTACATCATGGATTTTTGGAGGTCCAGTTACAGGAGCTAATATTTGGGTACCGATAAAAGACGTAATTGCTGCAAAAGGTAATGAAAGAGATGGTGCTATAACAAACTTTAATAATAATGGTGGTGGCACATTGTTCATTAATCCAAGTAATGACCCGAATTCTCAAGTGAACTATGGTTATCTGACAGGACCTAATGATGCTAAGAAGCTGACGGTTAAATTCAGAGGCGATACTTTGATTGGCAAACCTTTACGTCCGATCTGGTATTACAACATCATTGTAGATGGTAAATATTTGACTGATGCTACGAGAACAGCAACAACAGCAAATGGTCAGCTCTATGAATTCGAAACTATTACTCGTCCTTATGGTTACTTCACCAATGCTTTCCCCGTATATGCTACGTATGCAAATGACGGAAGAGGTATTGATGCAGACCAATATTTTGAACAAGCATTCGGTTTCAGATATGTCAATGACGACGATTCACGTGAAGATCAAGCATTCTATATCGTTTCTAATGCAAATTATAAAACGATTCCGAATAATGAATCAACGTATCGTTACTTGTCAGAACTAAGAGGTCGTTTGGTATTCTCGTCAGACAAGACTAATGGTGCAATAATTTTCCAATGGGGTAACATAGATGAAAATGGCTATGTTGGCTTAGAAGCTGTTGGTCAAGGTGGTATCTACGGTGTAGCAGGCGGTGTTAAACTGCTTAATACAACTGGTAAAGTAGATCTTTACTCAATCGACGGACGTTTGATTAAATCAACTGTCCTCAGCGGTTCAGAAACCACTATTCCAGCTCCTCGCGGAATTGTAATCGTGAAAAATGGTGCTAAAGTAGTTAAAGTAGTTGTTCAATAAACGAAATTTCTATAAACTAAATAAAAAAGGACGCTTTTAAGCGTCCTTTTTTTGTTAATTATTATTAAATATTAGTACTATGTAATACAAGGTATTGTTTTATTTCCTATCTTTGCATCGTTAATGGAAATATTAAAGTTATGAATGCAGATAATGTGAAATCTCAAATGCGGAAAGGAATACTGGAATATTGTATCTTGCTGATTCTTAACCGCCAAAAAGCTTATGCCAATGATATTATTCAATTGTTGCAAAAAGCCCGATTAATCGTTGTTGAAGGAACTTTGTATCCTTTGTTGACGCGATTAAAGAATATGGATTTGCTGACCTATCAATGGATAGAGTCTAATCAAGGACCTCCACGTAAGTACTACGAGTTAACCTCTAATGGTGAACAATTTTTGGCCGAGTTGGAACAAGCTTGGACTGAAATTTCGGAAACGATTAATCATTTGAAAGAATTATAAAATAAAAAAAGGATATGAAAAAGACAATAACTGTAAATCTCAATGGGAGAGTATTTACGATGGATGATGATGCTTACCGTTTGTTGGATAATTATCTGAATAACCTTCGTATTTATTTTCGGAAAGAAGAAGGAGGTACGGAAATTATCGCTGATTTTGAAGCGCGAATAGAAGAATTGTTTAGTGAAAAAACACGCTTGGGTTATCAGGTTATAACCATTGAGCATGTAGAAGAAGTGATTGCCCGTGTTGGTAAACCTGATGATTTTACGTACAAGGAAGATGAGGAAGATGATAATCAACCCTATTTTACTGAGACAAAAGAAGTCAAAAGAAAGTTTTTCCGGAATACTGACGATAAAATGTTCGGCGGAGTATGCTCAGGTATTGCCGCCTATTTCGATTGGGATATAGTAGCTGTGCGAATCATATTTATTGTCCTCATATTTGCTACTTCCGGTTGGATTGTTCTGTTTTATCTTTTGGCTTGGATCATTTTTCCCGCAGCGCGCACAGCTGAGCAAAAATTACAGATGCGCGGCAAACCTATTACGGTAGAGAATATCGGTAAAACTGTTGCTGCTGAAAGAGAACCGGCTACTTCTAATGAATCTAAAGGCTGCCTGAACGGATTTATCGATTTATTTGTCGGTTTGATGAAAGTGTTTCTTATTGGCTTGGGTTGCCTTATAGGAATACCGCTACTAATTATTATTTTTATTGTATTAATCGCTCTGTTGTTCGGTGTAGGCGGTGAAATATTTGGTATCGTACCTTCATTTATGATAGTGGAGCATCCTGTTTTGGCGACAAGCACTTTTCTTTTGATTGTAGGAATACCTATTGTTGCCTTGATTTATGCACTTATCGCTTATTTTGCCAAGTTAAAGCCTCTTAATAATGCTGTGAAATGGGTATTTCTCATGATTTGGATATTGGCTTTGATTATGTTTCTATTTTCAGGATTCCAAATTAATAGAAACAATTGGTTAAGAGGTTGGAACTGGTCGTCTATTTCTGACCATAACACAATTCGAGGAAATGGGATTTTATCCGAAAAGACATTTGAATTAAATGAACCTGTTACTTCTGTAGAACTTGGCAAAAATTTGTATGCGAATTTGCAAATAGAACAAATTCAATCCGACACCTCTTCAATTATGATAAGCGGTGATGAAAACCTTATTGATCAGGTTAATTACGACCTGCAAGACGGTCGGTTGAATTTTTCTTCTTTCAATCCGCTCCGTAGTGAAAACAATTTGATTATTCGGCTTCAAACAAGCGGTTTAAAAGAGATCAAGTCGGATATTCTGGGAAATATACAAATGAATGGGGCATTTACGGGTAACGAATTGGACATTCGAGTTGAGGGACCTGTAAAATTTCAAGCCGACAGTTTGTATGTACAATCGCTTACCGTACATTCGGAAGGTATTGCTTCGGCTAATTTATCGGGAAAAGCAAATATAGCGCATTTCGATCTTTCCGGTGCCGGTAAGATTGATGCCTTTGAATTGTTTTCCGATACGGTTTATGCACATGTTGAGGGTATTGGTCAGATTCGATGCAATCCAATAGAATATTTGGAAGGGCGTTTGGAGGGAATTGGGAAAATTACGTATAAAGATGATCCAAAAAATAAAAATATTACCTTAGAGGGAATTGGAAAAGTAGGAAAGGAATAAAAAAGTATGGCATTAATAAAATCAGTACGGGGATTTACTCCGGAAATAGGTGAAAATGTATATTTAGCTGATAATGCTACGATTATTGGCGATGTAGTTATAGGCGACGATTCGAGCATCTGGTTTAATACGGTTTTGCGTGGTGATGTAAACTCGATACGTATCGGCAAGCGAGTAAATATTCAGGATGGTACGGTTGTCCACACGTTGTATGAAAAATCGCTTGCCGAAATCGGCGACGATGTCAGCATCGGACATAATGTGACAATTCACGGCGCGAAGATTGAAAACGGCGCTTTGATAGGCATGAATGCGGTAGTGCTGGATCATGCGGTAATAGGGGAGGGTGCTTTGGTTGCCGCCGGTTCGGTAGTTCTTAGCGGAACAAAGGTTGAACCCGGTTGCATTTATGGAGGCACTCCGGCTAAGTTTATCAAGAAAATAGATCCGGAACAAGCGAAGGAGATTAATCAGAAGATTGCTCGGAATTATTTAATGTATGCGAGTTGGTATAAAGAAGATTAAATATTTTTTCATAAATTTTGTGTGTAGCGCCAAGGTTACTAATAACGTATTCCTTGGCGTTTTTTCCTGTTTCATAAATTAAATTTGAATATGAAATAAAATCATTCATGCGGAAGGAAAATTCATCTTCACTTGTAATCGAAATAGCACCGCGACATGCTATTAATTCTTTAGCTTCTTTGAATTTATTGTATTTAGGACCAAACATGACGGGAATACCGTAAACGGCTGCTTCGAGGACATTGTGGATTCCTTTTCCGAATCCGCCGCCTATATACGCTAAATCTCCATAACGATAAACAGAAGAAAGCAATCCGATACAATCAATAATCAAACATCCAGCATCATTGACTGTATTTTCGTTTGCTTGTGAATACCGGACTACCTGACAAGTGAAAAGGCTTTTTAGAGCTTCAATTCGTTGCCCGTCTATTTCATGTGGGGCAATAATCAATTTAATATCAGGATGTTGATTGAAATACGGAATCAGTATCTCCTCATCTTTCATCCAAGTGCTACCGGCAACAAAAGCAAGAACCTTTTCATTTTCTGGTCGATTCAGAAATTTTTCGATGAGAGGCAATTCTTTTCTTTGTTCAAATATTTCATATACACGGTCGAAACGCGTATCTCCGACAATGCTTACATTTTGATGATTGAAACGTTTCAATAACTCTAATGATTGTTGATCTTGTACAAAAAACCAATCATAATTATTTAGAACTTTCCGGTAGCGGTAAGCATACCAGCGAAAGAAAATTTGTTTTGGACGGAAAATAGCTGAGATAATATAAGTTGGAATATTCAAACGCTTCAATTGATTCAAATAATTCATCCAAAATTCATATTTGATGAAAATGGCCATTGCGGGCTTCACTAATAATAGAAATTTCCGAGCATTCCAATAATGATCAAAAGGAAGGTAACATACAATATCTGCTCCGGAATAATTTTTTCGTACTTCGTAGCCCGACGGGGAAAAAAAAGTCAACAGAATTTTATATTCGGGTTTCTCTTTTCGTATTTTTTCTATCAAAGGCCGACCTTGTTCAAATTCACCTAATGAAGCTGCGTGAAACCAAATATAGGATGCTTTCGGATCTAATTGCTTTCTCAGAATGGAAAATGTTTCTTTTTGTCCTGCCAACATTTTTTTCGCTTTTTTATTGAAAGGCGAAACCAAACGGACGGCGAGCGCGTAAAGAAGTATGGCGAGGTGATACATGAATTAGGAATTATAAATTAGGAATTTTTCCTAATGCGTTAATAGCTTTTTCTAAGCGTTTGATCACTTCGCTTTTTCCTATTATTTCCGTAATATCGAAAATATGAGGACCCTTGGATTCTCCCACTAATGCCAAGCGGAATGCATTCATAATTTCACCGGTGTGATAGCCGTTTGCTTCAATCCATGACATTACTACCGCTTCGGTTTTTGATGCCGAAAAATCGTCGATAGTCTGCAAAACGGGAATCAATTCCTGCATCTTTTCTGCCGAATCTTCTTTCCATCGTTTGTTTACAGTTTTTTCATCGTAAGAATCGGGCGCCGTAAAAAAGAAAAAAGATTGATCCCATAATTCGGTCGTGAAATGAAGCCTGTCTTTGATGAGTCCGGCAACTTTAACTACTTTATCCCAAGGAGTATGGATTCCTTTTTCATTAAGAATAGGCAGAATTAATTCCGCAATTGCTTCGTCGGATTTGCATTGAATGTATTGACGATTGAACCATTCGCCTTTTTTGTAGTCGAATTTAGCGCCGTTTTTACTGCATTTTTCTAAGGAAAATAAGTCAATAAGCTCTTCTACAGAGAGTATTTCTCGGTCATCGCCTGGATTCCATCCCAACAAGGCGAGGAAATTCAACAACGCTTCAGGCAAATAACCAGATTCACGATAACCAGATGATATTTCTCCGGTTTTAGGATCTTTCCACTGCAATGGAAAAACGGGAAATCCCAAGCGGTCACCATCGCGTTTACTCAATTTTCCATTTCCTTCCGGCTTGAGTAACAAAGGTAAATGAGCAAATTCAGGGCGAGTATCTTCCCATCCTAAATATTTATATAAAACGACATGTAAAGGCGCCGAAGGTAACCATTCTTCACCGCGAATCACATGTGTAATTTCCATCAAGTGGTCGTCCACTATATTCGCTAAATGATAAGTAGGTAATCCGTCGGAAGATTTATACAACACTTTATCGTCAATAACCGACGAATTTACATTAACTTCCCCTCGAATTAAATCCTGAATATGAATGGTTTGATTCGGTTCAATACGGATTCTGACTACATATTGTGCGCCGGCTTCCACCAGAGCTTGCGTTTCTTCTGGAGATAATGTTAAAGAATTGCGCATAGACAAACGGGTTGAAGCGTCATATTGGAAATTAGGGATTTTATTACGTTTTGCCTCCAATTCTTCGGGTGTATCGAACGCCATGTATGCTAATCGATTTTCTAACAATTGATCGACATAGCATTTGTAAATGGTTTTTCGTTCCGATTGCCGGTAAGGACCATATTTCCCGCCAACATGCGTACCTTCGTCAAAAGTAATTCCTAACCAATTGAGCGCTTCAATGATGTAATCTTCGGCGCCGGGAACAAAACGTTGGGAATCGGTATCCTCAATACGTAGAATATAATCGCCTCCGTGTTTTTTTGCGAAAAGGTAATTATATAAAGCGGTTCGAACGCCTCCGATATGCAGCGGACCTGTTGGACTGGGGGCAAAACGAACCCTGATTTTTCTATTTTGCATATTAATAAAAAATATTTTTTTTGCAAAAGTACGTATATTTCTTTTTTTTTTACTAAATTTCGCAAAAATTATTAGATGTATGAAGAAGAAATCGTTTGTTATTCCGGGATATATCTATTTTATTATAGTAAGTTTGCTTATTTTGTTCTTTTTTCCTCATGAGGGAAAATTCAGGTATTCCTTTGTTGAAGGGCGTCCTTGGCAATATGGACTATTGATTGCTCCTTTTGATTTTCCTATTAATAAATCGGATGCGGAAATCAAGAACGAGCAAGATTCCATTCAAGCCCAGTCTTTTCCTTATTTTAAAAAAGATGAAGATGTTGCCCGTCGGCAAATGCAGCTATTCAATGAAAATTTCAAACAGTATAATTCATTACCTTCAGCATCGAGGTATAAAAAATATATAGAGGAAATGATGGTAAAGGTTTATAATGCCGGCATAATTAGTGCAAACGATTATCAATTTTTACAAGATAATCATTACTCTACAATGATGATTTTGCGAAATAATCTGGCAGAACCACATGCTGTTAAAGAGTTTTACACAATTCTAACGGCTTATTCTTTTATCTCTGATAATTGTCCATCTTATTTGGATGTAAATGAATTGCGTAAATTTGTGCCGGATAACTATCTGCGTGAGAATTTGGAATATGATGACGCTATGACGGAAAAAGTAAAACAAGAATCGTTGCGAAATATTTCCCCTTCTAACGGTATGGTGCAATCTGGCGAAAAAATTGTTGATAGAGGAGAAATCATCGACGGAACGATATTTAATATACTCCGCTCGTTGAAACAAAAATATGACGAACAAGCAGGAAGTGTAAGCCGCCAAGTCGGACTATGGGCAGGTACGGCGATAATTATCGGAGGATTAATAACCTGTTATTTTTTCTATTTTTATTATTTCCGAAAAAAGATATATGCGAAAAAGAAAGATGTTGTTTTCTCTCTTTTCATACTAACACTTTTCACACTTCTGACGGAAATTGCCGTCAAATATGATCTTTTCAATGTTTATATTATTCCATATACTATTATCCCGATTGTTGTCCGCACTTTCTTTGATTCACGGACTGCGCAAACAACTCATTTGGTGACGATTCTAATCTGTTCGCTGCTGATTCCTTTATCTTTTGAATTTATTTTAATCCAAGTGATTGTATGTTGGGTTGCTTTATATGTCCTGAAAGATTTGGCGAAACGTTCCGAGCTGATGAAATGTGCAATGTATATTTTTGCGGCTTATATATTGGTTTATTTTGGATTAATATTGTTTCAGGAAGGTGATTTTTCAAAGGTCGATGAACGTATGATTTTGTATTTCGGCATCAACTTTCTTTTTGTCTTATTTGCTTATCCTTTTATTTATATTCTCGAAAAAATTTTTGGATATATTTCCAATGTTACTTTGGTGGAACTATCGGATATCAATACTCCAATTCTGAAGCAATTAGCGGAAACTTGCCCCGGCACTTTTCAACATTCGCTTCAGGTTTCCATGTTGGGAGTAGCAGCGGCGACAAAAGTGGACGCTAATCCGCAATTAATTCGTACAGGTGCATTGTATCATGATTTGGGAAAGATGAAGAATCCTAATTTTTTTATAGAAAACAAAATTGAAGGATATAATCCGCATGAAAACCTGAGTTATGAAGAAAGTGCACGGATAATTACCGATCATGTTCCGGAAGGAGTGAAAATTGCAGAGAAACATAATCTTCCTCAAGCTATTATCAAGTTTATTCTCACGCATCATGGGAAAGGGAAAGCCAAATTTTTCTATAATTCATTTCGTAACCAGTTTCCGGACGCAGTTGTTGATGAAGAAGCGTTTTCGTATGCCGGCGAAAATCCTGATACAAAAGAAACGGCAATTCTAATGATGGCAGATTCTGTGGAAGCCGCTTCCAGAAGTTTAAAAGAATATACGGAAGAATCAATACGCAATCTTGTCAATAAAATTATTGATACGCAAATTTCAGAAGGATTGCTAAATGAAGCTCCTTTAACATTTAAAAATATTACAGATATTAAAGACGTATTTGTTGAACGATTATTATCGGTTTATCACTCGCGGATTGTATATCCGGAGTTGGCTAAAAAGTAATTATGAATTATGAATAAATTATTACTATAAATTATGAAATTAGAAGGAAGACGTACGAGCGATAATGTAGATGATCGCCGTAGAAGTGGAAAAACAACCGCAACTTTAGGAATTGGTGGACTTATTGTTGTCGGAATTATTACTTGGTTGATGGGTGGAAATCCATTAGATGTGATAACAAATCAATTGGCGAATGTCATGCAAACTGGAACGGAACATGAGCCGTCAGCAAGAGAAGACTCAATGGCTGTTTTTGCTTCGACAATTTTAGCAGGTACAGAAGATGTTTGGACAAAAGAGTTTGAAAAAATGGGACGGAAATACACTCCTCCCAAAATGGTTTTATTTCCAGGAAGTACACGTTCAGGCTGCGGAAACGCCTCTTCTCAAACTGGACCATTCTATTGTCCTACAGACCAAACCTTATATATTGACCTCTCATTTTTTGACCAGATGAGCAACCAATTAGGCGCTGGTGGAGATTTTGCTTACGCCTATGTTATTGCTCATGAAGTCGGGCATCATGTGCAAAATCTTTTAGGAACTATTGATAAAGTGAATCAAATGCAAAGCCGAGCGAACAAAAAGGAGAGTAACCAATTGAGCGTTCGGTTGGAACTGCAAGCTGATTTTTATGCTGGAATTTGGGCTTACTACGACAATAAAATGTATAAATCGTTGGAAGAAGGAGATATAGAAAAAGGGCTTAATGCTGCATCAGCCATTGGAGACGACCGCTTACAAATGCAGTCGCAAGGCTATACGGTTCCTGATGCTTTTAACCACGGCACTTCTGAGCAACGGGTTCGCTGGCTTAAAAAAGGAGCGACTTCCGGACGAATAGCTGACGGCGATACTTTTTCACCCGATTATTCTTCTTTATGAAGCTTTGCAAATGTACCCATTTGAGAGAAGTATTTTTTATATATCAAAAATAAGTTGTAAATTTGCTTGGCAAATGGATAATAATAGTATATGAATAAAAAAAAGATTTTGATTTTAACAGGAATGATTTTTACAATCGTTTCTTCTTGGGCTTGTACCAATCTTTTAGTAGGCAAAGCTGCATCATTGGACGGTTCTACAATGATTACATATTCTGCCGATTCGTATGCATTGTATGGTGAATTATATCATTGGCCAGCTGCAACTTATCCTGCCAATACATGGTTGGATATCAGGGAGTGGGATTCTAACAAATATTTAGGAAAAATTCCGCAAGTGAGCCAAACTTATAATGTGATCGGCAATATGAACGAATATCAGCTTTGCATTGGAGAAACGACTTTTGGCGGTCGTAATGAATTGGTTGATTCGACTGGAATTATGGATTATGGAAGCCTTATTTATATAGCTCTGCAACGTTCAAAAACCGCACAGGAAGCCATTAAAGTCATAACCGACTTAGTGGCGACTTATGGTTATTGTAGCGAAGGCGAATCATTTTCGATTGTTGACAAAAACGAACTCTGGATACTCGAAATGATGGGAAAAGGTGTTGGAAACAAAGGAGCAGTGTGGGTAGCCGTTCGCATTCCAGACGATTGCATCACAGCTCACGCCAATCAATCGCGAATCCACCAATTTCCATTGAATGACAAAGAAAATTGTTTATATTCGAAAGACGTTATTTCTTTTGCTCGTTCCAAAGGATATTTTAATGGTAAAGATAGCGAGTTTAGTTTCGCTAAAGCATATAATCCGTTGGATTGGGGGGGATTGAGGTTTTGTGAAGCTCGTGTTTGGAGTTTTTTCAATCAATATACTGATAATGCCAAGCAATGGCTTCCCTATATTTTAGGCGAAAATTCGGAACCGATGCCCTTGTATGTGAAGCCTAACCGAAAATTGGGCGTTAAAGATTTAATGGCAAGTATGCGCGACCATTACGAGGGGACGCCTTTCGATCCGACTTTGGATATAGCGGCGGAACCTTTCCATTCCCCCTATCGTTTTAATCCATTATCGTGGGAAGTTGATGGGGTCAAATATGCTTTTGAACGTCCAACTTCAACTCAACAAACGGGTTTCACTTTTGTAGGGCAAATGCGGAATTATTTACCTGATGAGATAGGCGGCGTTTTTTGGTTTGGTGTTGATGATGCTCGGTTTACAGTTTATACGCCGATGTATTCTTGCATGACTCAGACTCCGGAATGTTATCGCGTGGGTAATGGCGATTTTACGCATTTTTCATGGACTTCGGCTTTCTGGATTCATAATTGGGTTGCTAATATGGCTTATGGACGTTACAATCAAATGCTTACAGATGCAAAAACTTTGCAGGATAAGCTGGAAGACGGTTATTTAACTTCACAGCCGCAAATCGAACAGAAAGCGAAAGAATTGCTTCAAAATGGAAAAGAACAAGCTGTTGCCTTTTTAACAGATTACAGCATAAGCGTTGCGCAAAAAGCACTCGTCGAATGGAAATCATTAGGTGAATACCTAATTGTCAAATATATGGATGGGGTTGTTAAAAAAGAAAAGGACGGAGAATTTATTTATAATGAATATGGAGGTTCACAATACCCAAACCGTCCAAAATTTGATGAAAAATATTTACGCGCAATTGTAAAAGAAAAAGGAGAATGGTTACAAGAAAAAACATTACACTAAATATTATGGAAGAAGATAAATTATTAAAACAAGTAGAAGCGAAAGCCCAAGTTTGGTTATCGCCAGATTATGATGAAAATACGCGAAAGGGCGTACAAGAGTTGTTAGATAAAGAAGACCCAAGCGATTTGATAGATGCTTTTTACAAAGATCTTGAATTTGGGACAGGAGGTCTGCGGGGAATTATGGGCATAGGCTCAAACCGGATGAATCAATACACGGTGGGCGCTGCTACGCAGGGATTAGCTAATTATTTGAAAAAAGAATTTGCAGATTTGCCAGAAATAAAAGTTATCATAGGACATGACTGTCGGAACAACAGCCGCCGATTTGCGGAAATTTCAGCTGATATATTTTCTGCCAACGGAATCAAAGCTTATCTATTTCCCGCTTTGCGCCCAACACCGGAGATCAGTTATGCTATACGTAAATTAGGATGTCAGAGTGGAATAGTTATTACGGCTTCTCATAATCCGAAGGAATACAATGGATATAAAGCCTATTGGAGCGATGGCGCTCAGGTGATTGCACCTCATGACCATAACATTATTGCTGAAGTCAATGCGATAGCTTCAGTCAAAGAAATAAATTTTAAAAGGAATCCGGCTTTGGTTCAACTGTTGGATGAAACGATTGATAACCAATTTATTCAGGATTTGTTAACAATATCCCTTTCCCCTGAAGCCATCGAACGGCAAAAAGCAATTAAGATTGTTTATACTCCGATTCACGGCACAGGAGGAACGTTAATACCCCGTGCTTTGAAAGCTCTGGGTTTCACGAATATTATCCATGTTCCCGAACAAGATGTCATTAGCGGGGATTTTCCTACGGTAATTTCACCAAATCCCGAAGAACCGGCTGCATTAAAAATGGCTGTTGATAGAGCAATAGAAACCAATGCCGAGTTGGTTATGGCATCCGATCCGGATGCGGATAGGGTAGGGGCTGCCGTTCGAAATGAAGCTGGCGAATTTGTCTTACTAAACGGTAATCAAACCTTGTTGATTTTCATCTACTATTTAATTACTCGTTGGCGGGAAACCGGTAGGTTAAAAGGAAAAGAATATGTAGTAAAAACAATTGTTTCGACTGAATTGGTTGGAAATATAGCCAAAAAGAATGGCATCAAATTGTATGATTGTTACACCGGATTCAAATGGATTGCCGATGTGATGCGTCAAAATGAAGGAAAGAAAACTTATATAGGGGGCGGAGAGGAAAGTTATGGTTTCTTGGCGGAAGATTTTGTTCGTGATAAAGATGCGGTTTCCGCTTGTATGCTTTTAGCTGAAATTGCAGCATGGGCAGCCGACAACGGAAAAACCATTTATCAGTTATTGCAGGATATTTACGTAGAATACGGATTTTCAAAAGAAAAAGGTATTTCTGTGGTTAAACAGGGAAAATCTGGCGCAGACGAAATCGAAGCAATGATGAAAAATTTCCGTGAAAATCCTCTGCGCGAAATAGCCGGCTCTAAAGTCGTTTTCATTAAAGATTTTGTTAAATTGACCGGGAAAGATTTAATTGATAATGAAGCTGTTTCGCTTGACATGCCTACAACTTCCAACGTATTGCAATATTTCACCGAAGATAAAACAAAGGTCTCTATTCGTCCTTCGGGAACTGAGCCTAAAATTAAATTTTATATTGAAATTCATAGTAAAGTGGCTTCAAGAGAAGAATTGATGGATGCAGAAAAGGCTGCGGAAGCGAAAATTGCAGGAGTCCGCAAATCGTTAGGGATATAAAATAAATGGAAGAAATAAAAAAATTCACCGGTTTTACGCAAGAGACACTTAATTTCTTCGCTGGGTTGAAAGAGAACAATTGTAAGTCATGGTTTGAAGAACATAGATCGGTTTATGAGAAAGAAGTATTGCAGCCGTTGAAAGCTTTAGTGGTGGCTATGACGCCCGCTATGTATGCCATCGATTCTCAAATGGATTTTCGTCCCAATAAGGCTGTTTCCCGGATTTATAGGGATATTCGTTTTTCGGCGGATAAGTCGCCGTATAAAACTAACATGTGGATTATGTTTCAACGAATGGTACCGAATTGGGAAGGTTTTCCGGGATTTTACATGGAAATTACTTCTGATTCTTATCAATACGGAATGGGATTGTATATGACAAAGAAAAATATAATGGATTATTATCGGGCTAAAATCGAATATGAACCGAAATCTTTCCAGCAAATGACGGAAGATTTAATCGTAAAACATCGGTTCGTTCTCGGTGGAGAGGAATACAAACGTCCGATAAATAATTCGTTGCCGGATTATTTTCAAACATGGTATCAACGTAAAAATATTTATCTCTATAAAATTTGTCCGATTGGAAAAGAATTGTTTGATGAAGGATTTGCGAAATATTTGTCCGATGAATTTACTTGTTTGCAGGCTTTTTATAACTTTTTGGCAGAAGTCTGCGATTAATATTAATTATAAAAATATAATATGAAACGAATTACAGGGTTATTATTTTTCCTTTATATATGTTCTGTCGTCCACGCCGATGAAGGCATGTGGATGTTGAATCGGTTAAATGAAGCTAATTGGAAACGAATGAAAGAATTAGGACTTCAATTAGAAGCCGAGCAATTGTACGATACTATTCAGCCGTCGCTAAAAGATGCGGTTGTAATTTTTGGCGGTGGATGTACCGGCATCACTGTTTCGGATCAAGGATTGATTTTTACAAATCATCATTGCGGATATAGTGCTATTCAATCCCAGAGTTCTGTTGAGCATAATTACCTGCGCGACGGATTTGTCGCTCAAAGTCAGGAAGACGAACTTCCCATTCCGAAATTGTCAGTCTATTATTTGATAAAAACAGTAGATGTCACCTCTGAAGTACTTGCCGGAGTAAACGACAGCATGACTGAGGAAGAGCGTACTAACGCCATTGAAGAAGTTTCGAATAAGTTAGTTAAACAATACACCGATCAGGATAAATCTATATTAGCGCGAGTAAATGCATATTTTGCCAACAACGCCTATTACTTGAATCTTTACGAAGAAGTGACTGATGTGCGTTTGGTATTTGCCCCACCTTCGTCTATCGGTAAATTCGGCGCAGATACTGACAATTGGATGTGGCCCCGCCATACTGGTGATTTCAGTGTTTTCAGAGCATATACAAATCCAG
>JGI24699J35502_11134076_pt1 | contig 28518 bp, 11 predicted proteins | sample TergutMp193P4_FD_35502 | JGI IMG/M metagenome (IMG submission 35502)
GAACGTCCAGAACTTCCGTGAGGGTAAGAATAGCCCAGCCGTTTGCCCGTCCCCAGAAAAATGCAGGGTGCTGTTGCATCGATTCCACCCAACCATGTCTGAACAATCCTTTTTCCGGAACAAACATTCGTTCGGTGAACTGCTTCACCTGCCGGGTTGCTTCATCGAAATACTTGACTTCTCCAGTCAGTTTGCCCATTTGGACAATCGCCGGAATGCTCATATACATGTCATCGAGCCAAACCGTATTGTGTTGTGGACGGTTACGTGCAAATGTTCCGTCGCTGAGACGATACTCTTTGTTCATAATGTAATTCATATAGTTGTCTATCATCTCACGCAAATTGAAATCCGGTTTTTCCTGCTGCAACTTTATCATGGATGCACACATCGCTCCAGCATCATCCAAGGCATGAGGATCGAGTATTTGACGCATCTGCGGATCAATAACATGATCATCGTTCATCAGTTTTCGGAAAGCAGGCGCAACTGTTGCCAGAAATTTAAATCGGTCATATACATAAGAATGATACTTTTTATCTCCGGTTGCTTCTGCAATTGCCAGCATACCGGAATAGGTTACTCCCCACTCATAACTGGCAAGTCGGAAAGTTCCCTGTTGCAATTGAGAATTTCGATCAATTTTAGAATAATCCGTAATCTCTGCCTTTGTTTCTTTATCAATTACTTTTGCCGGAGTAGATTCATCTAAATATTCCCATACCCTGTCGAGCAATAGTTTAATGTCATCTTCTGTAACTTCTCTATAAGGAATTTTATAATCTGGAGTTAAGAGATGCAATGGAGCCGTAAAGTCATTGATTTTTTCTTTTGCCTTAAACTCATACCCGCGAAATACGCCGGAAAAAGATTTCTCCAAATCAGGACCGAAATAAAATCCAGGTTGTGTAGGCTGATTATAAGCAACGTTTTGTGTAGCCATACTGATTCTGTAAACTGGTTCTTCGGCAAAAGAATGAAATCTGTAATCCGTAGGATAGGTAGATACATACAACCGGAGGTTTTTATTGTCCTCCGTCCTGAACAACACTTCTTCGCGCCAATCGCCGATTATATCACCTTGAATACATGGTGTCGATTTTGTTCCGTTATTGGAAATGCATCCTTCGGCGGTCAGTAAAGTTTTTACGCCTCCGTTTATATAATCGTATTTTGTTATCTGGTTTTTGTCAAGAAGCTCTCTAATCAAATCGCCATCCCACCAGCAAGCCATATTTATGGAGATCTTTGTTACTGAATCAATACATTCGCCTTTTATATTGCGAATACCTTTCGAATCAGAAGACCACATTTCCACTCCCGGATAATTCGGGTCGATATCGGCAGCCATACAACGACCTACATCTGTATTGGATGGGATTTGAAATATAATTTTTCCCGTAGCGGCATCAGTGAAAGTCGAACCGTCGCGGCGGTTTTCATGGCAATCCCAAACCTGCATGTCTTTATGAGCCGGATCAAAGACCGTCAAATGAAGAGCATCGCCATGTCCCAATCCGGTTGTATAAAGACCTTTTCCGTCGTGATCGATGGCACAGGCTCCATAAATGATTTCATCGCAACCGTCGCCGTCGATATCGCCCACGCGAAGGTTGTGATTGCCTTGTCCTCTGTATCTTTCATTTCCGGGAATTTTGGTATCAAAAACCCAACGTTGGGTCAGTTTTCCGTTTCGCCAATCGTATGCAGCCAAAACAGCACGAGTGTAGTATCCTCGGCACATCACCACGCTGGGATATTCTCCGTCTAAATAGGCAATGCAAGCCAAATAACGTTCAGAACGATTTCCGCGATCATCTCCCCAATCCATACTATTACCACGAGGAGGGTAATAGTCGATGGTTTGCATAGCGCCACCGGTTTCTCCGTTAAATACGGTCAAGTATTCCGGACCGGTCAAAATACGTCCCTGATTACGTGGGGGATAAGATTCCGAAGCATTACCTCTAGGGTCGCCGGGAGGAAAATCGCCACCACGGGGTTTGGATGAATCGCCTTTTTCCCGATAGTCGGCAGACGGATCGCCAATTACTTTACCTGAACCATCGATGGTTCCATCGGCAGTTTTCATCACTATTTCAGCTTTTCCGTCACCGTCCAGATCATATACCATAAATTGCGTGTAATGAGCGCCGGCTCTAATATTTTTACCCATATCGATTCGCCACAGTTTCTTTCCATTGAGTTTATAGCAATCGAAAAAGACATTGCCGGTATAACCATCATGTGCATTGTCGCGGGCATTTGAAGGATCAAACTTCAGGATAATTTCATATTCGCCATCTCCGTCCACATCGCCAATAGACGCATCGTTGGGAGAATAAGTATAGGTCTCTCCCGTAAGCGTAACGCCGTCTGCGGGAAGATCAATAGGAATGTTTATATAGCCCCTCGGAGCGTTAGCCTGCATTTTCCATGAAGTTTGCCCCTCGTCTTTCGTTTCTTTGCCTTGAATAACAGGTTTAACTGTGTATATAACCGCCTTTGTTGATGTTATTTTATCTTCAAAGCAGGTAGATTGAGTTACCGGTTTATCATTCACCTTTTTTCCGTCTCTGTAAACATTGAATGCAATATCTATGGGATCGGAAGATAAATACCTCCAACTGATGAAGTTTGTGTGTTCATCTTTTTTGATTGCCACTACACCTCTATTTAATTTTTCTCTTTTCAGTTTTGAATAATCATAAGCCGGTTGCGCTTTTATTCCTGAAGCGAATATGGTCAGAAATAAAGTGAAAGCAAGTATATGGAAGCTGAAAGTATTTTTCATTTTTAATGTTTTATTCGTTATATCATCGGATATTATCTGTTATTGCGGGGCTTGACCCGCAATCCCCTGATATTTACAGTCTTTATCAGGGGATCCCGCGTCAAGTGCGGTATGACAGGTCTTTGGAAATTACCAGCCCGGATTCTGCATGGCTGCTTTTTCGTTCGCACTTAAAGGCTGACCATTTCTCGTAACATTATCCAGATAGGTCTGGGGCAATGGACGCAAATAGCATTTATTGGAATCGAAAGAAGCGCCGGGTATAACAGAGCCGTCATTAAATGTTTTAAAACGTTTTTCCAACTGCTTGCAACGAGCCAAATCTGGCCAGCGGTGCAATTCCCCCATCAATTCACGAGAGCGTTCATTCATAATAAATACCATGAACTTATCGGCATCCGAAGTAGCTCCCAATTCACTGTAAAACTCACGAGTGGAATTGAATATATCGGCAATCGAATTGAATCTCAATGCCGTTTTAGTCTCAGAAGTCGGGACAACTGTTAGATTATTGGATTTCAGATAGGTATTTTTTGTGCAATAAATAGCGTATGGACCAGTTCCATAACCTCCATTACCTGCGATTGTGAGAATTGGATTATTTATGTAAGCTTGTCCTCCATCTACATGCTTTTCGCGGTCTTCACCGTTCGCATAACCTGCCCGGTCGCGCAAAGCATTGATAAAATTCAATGCATCGTTATAATTTCCTTGACGGCCATAAGCTTCGGCAATCATCAGGTAGTCTTCGGCTGAACGCGCCAGGATACCGTCGCGATAACCAGATTGTGAAGCAATTGAACTGCGGCTGCCGTCACGGAATTTACTTAAAGCAATATACCGGTCTTTGGTAGCATAGCAACCGTTATTGCCGTGTCTTCCAATCAGGTTTTGAGTTTCTCCCGAGAAGAAACGAACAAAGGTATGCGGAGCTTCATAACCGATATTATCGGCAGTATAACGATTATCGCCCGGTGAATTAGCAATGTATTGAGCTCCAATTTCACCTCCGGCAAATTTTTTATCCCCGCTTGTTTTTCCCGCAGGAGCATAATCTCCCCAAACGGGAGCTGCATTCGGATTGTTGCAATTATAGGTAGTGATAAAGCTTTTCCAGAAGCGGGAATCGTTGACTCTGTCGTAGATATCGATTGCGTAATCGGTAGTACGCATACGGGAAAATTCGCGGTCGCCGGAAATATCACGAGCCAAGCCGGGTAAATTCTGATAAATAGCAGGGTAATACAAATGAACCTGATTTCCGTAACGCCCCTGAGAAGCCACATCGTTAGAGAATTGAGCGGCGAGAACGACTTCGGATACGCTCTCATTGTCGTCGTTCGGTTTCGTGTAATTCCACAGAGCGACAAAATCACTACATAAAGGACGTGCGTTGATAACTTCCTGAGCATATCTAATTACATCATTCAAATCTTGGGCTTTATACGAACTGTTCCATGAATCGTTGATTTCGCTTGCCCGGAACAATAAAGCTTTTGCCAAAAAATGAGCGGCAGCATATTTGGTAAGGCTACCGGGTTGTTCAGGATTGATTGGAAGCAAATCGTAAGCTTGTTTTAAATCCGAAATAATCAAATTATAGGTATCTTCTACGGAAGAACGTTCAAAATCGGTTTGCGCTCCAATCACCGGTTCTGTTACCAATGGAACGCCGCCAAACTGTTCTACCAAGCGAAAATAATTGAATCCCCGCAAGAAATAACCTTCACCCAAACGGTTATTATAGGTCGATAGAGTATTGTCATAATACAAAGGTACATTCTTAATCAAAGTATTGGCAGTTGCAATGCCTGAATACATATTGTCCCACAAAGCAGCAACTCCATCAGCTGTTGTTGAATTGAAAGCCGTTGTATAACTGTTGAACATTTCTCTGGATCCGTCGTTACCGCACGCCATTTCGTCCGTGCCGTAATTCCATAAGGTATAAGCCCATTCATACCAAAAATGATATTCCAGATTTTGATATATTCCGACGGATAATTTATTTATTCCATCGGTAGTCTGGAAAGATTGCGTACTTTCCATTCTTATTAAATTTTCATCCAAGAAATTGGAACAGGATGAGCCCAGACTTGCTGCGGCAATAGCCAACAGGCAATATAAAAGATTCTTATATATTTTTTTCATATCTATACTCTTTTTATTTTGTTTAGAAACCAATGTTAATTCCAAAGACTACGCTGCTGTTGTAGGTCGAGCCTCCCAAATCCGGATCAATAAACTTGATCTTGGAATAAAGCAGACAGGGATTCATTAATTGAGCATACAATTTCAAATTTCCGATATTCACCTTCTTCAGCGATTGATTAGAAAAGTTATATCCCAAAGACACATTCCTTAATTTAATAAAAGAACCATCTCTGTATCCCATAGCCGATTTATAAGTATCTCCATTTTCACCGCCTACGCCGGGAGCGTAATATTCCGCATTTTCATTGACGTCGGCAATCCAGTAATCAACTTCGCGCTGCGCAAAACGTCCGGAAAGCGTTTCCACCCCGATATTATTCAGTTTAGCGCCAAAACGGCCATAAAGAAAACAACTTAATTCCCAGTTTCTATAAGTGAAAGTATTTACAAAACCGGCAACCCAATCCGGACTTCTTTTTCCTATAACCTGACGGTCATAATTAGCATCGATCTTTCCGTCAGGAACGCCATCTGGACCACTGATGTCTTTTAATTTAATCTCGCCCGGTACCCGTCCATATTTGGCAGCTTCATCGGCTTCACTGGTTTTCCATATTCCGTCATATACATAATCATAATTGGCGTCAATACTATAACCGATAAACCATCCGTTAGCTACATCATCCACTTTACCGTTCGATAATTCGGTAATGTGATTTCTGGAAGCAGAGAAAGTCAAATCCGAAGTCCATGTAAAGTTCCGTGTCTTGATATTAACAGTATTTAACGTGATGTCAATTCCTTTGTTTTCAGTTTTTCCGACATTAGCCCATGTTGATGTATAGCCGGTGGTCGACGGGATGGTTTTCTTCATCAACAAATCGGAAGTCCATGATTTGTAAATATCGATGCTTCCATTGATACGACTTTTAACCAATGAGAAATCCAAACCGATATTTAATTGATTTGTTTTTTCCCAACCAAGACTGGGGTTTGCCATTACTACAGGATTACCTGCTCCGGGGTCTGAAGCAATCATACCTGTCATCGTTGCAGCTCCGAAGTGGTAAAAAGTGGGCGATACCGCGCCGGACGTACCATAGGGATCTACAGCTGAGTTCCCAGATCTTCCATATCCCAAACGAAGTTTTAATTGCTGAATCCAGGAAACATTGTCCAGGAAGCTTTCCTGTTCCATACGCCATGCCAAAGCAACGCTTGGAAAGGGACTCCATTTATTGCCAGAAGCTAATTGGGAAGCTGCATCCCATCGATTGGACACTGTCAGTAAGTATCTATCATTTAATCCATAATTAAGCCGAATCATATAAGATAACATCTGCTCTTCAGTCAAGTCTGTGCTATATGTGCGTATATTGCTATTTGATCCAATATTGTACCACAATTCTTTGAATGAATTCACGAAACTTGTCATATTTTCAGTTTCAATGCGCAATGCAGAAGCACTCTGCAAAAGGGTTATTCCAATATTGTGCTTTCCGAATGTTTTATCGTAATAAATCAGATTATCGAGCGTCCATGACCGTCGTGATTGGGTGTTGTATTGAGCGATATTGTTGCCATCGCCATTGATTGATTCCGCCGCATCGGCAATTCCATTTCGCCAATTACGGAAATCGGGACCGAATTGAAAACGATATCTTAATCCATCCAGTACTTTCAAGATTTTTCCGGCATTCAGTTCTGCATAAAAACTACCCATTGCCCGTAAGCTTTGGCGGTTGTTTACACAAATATTTACTTCCCTGATAGGATTAATAATATTCACGTCTCCTCCCGGATTACGAATATAATCTCCTTCCGGAGTATAGGGTACCGCGTATGGCAACATTCCCTGAAGAGCAAAATACAAATTGGAAGCTCCAGTGGTGCTTCTACGAAAGTTATATCCGTAATCCTGATCTCCCCAAGTAACATTCATGTTTGCTCCTATTTTCATCCAGTCTGTGGCTTGCAAATCGACGGTCGTTTTTGCCGTGTACCTTTGATACCCTTGTCCAGGCTGGGTTCCTTCCTGATGCAAATAACCGAACGAGGCATACGCCTGTACTTTATCTGTACCTCCGCTTGCGCTCAAGGTGTGTTCATTGGTGTAGGCAGTTTGCAATCCGGCAGCAGTCCAATCGTAGGTATCAACCAAACTTCCGTCCCAGATTCCGTTTGCCCATCCTTTGGCAAAGTTAGCCCAGGCGTATGGGTCTTTACCATATACCGCGTAGTCATTATCATAAGAAATCGTTGACGAACCATTATACGTTCCAGCATAGATTTTAGCAGCCCTACTGAAATCGATCCATTCTGCCGAATTCATCATGTGGGTGCGGTCATGCATATTTTCGATGGACAATGTTCCTGAATAGTTTAATGAAAGTTTACCGGTTTTCCCACGTTTGGTAGTGACGATTACAACCCCATTAGCTCCTCTTGATCCATAAATAGCAGTAGCTGAAGCATCCTTTAACACATTGATAGATTCTATATCGCGCGGATTCAGGTTTTCGATTCCTATAGTAGTTCTAGATCCAGAAGGAGTTTCAGATCCCAAAGCTTGTAATATAATTCCGTCCACTACATACAAAGGTGCATTGCTTGCACCCGGTGAAATATTACCGGAAGTATTTACACCTAATGAACGTTGGCCGCGAATCAGGATATTCCCTAATTCTCCCGGTCTTTCATTCGAGGTGATGTCCACTCCGGCAAGCTTGCCCTGCATTGCTTGCATAGCATTTTCCGTCGGCATGGCATTCATTTCTTTGTCGCCAATCTGCGCTATGGCTCCGGTAACATCACTCTTTTTTCTCACGCCATATCCAACGACCACAACTTCATCAAGCAACTGAGTGTCCTCTACCATTGCTACATTAATATGGGTTTGTGCTCCTACCCGAATCGTTCGTTCCAGATACCCTGTGAACTTCACTACTAAATCATCTTGTGCAGAAGCATCAATAGAAAAATTCCCGTCCATATCCGTAATAGTTCCATTTGAAGTCCCTTTAACAAATATCGACGCTCCAATCAAACTTTCCCCTTTATCATCGACAACGGTTCCAGTAATGGTTTTTGTTTGAGCTATTATTACTGTTGAAAATAAAAGTAAGATAATAGTCAGCAATTCTCTGGCTTTAAAAAGCCGGTTCATTTTAGTATACCTCATAAGGATTAGATATTTAAATTAAAATTTGTGAGGACAAAAGTATTGTTAATTTTTATTAAATAAAATGTATTTTTGTACATTTTCATGGAAAAATTAACGGAAATACAGGAAAAATGACGCGTGGAGAGTGACAAATGGGAGATAATAGCATAATGTCAAAGGATGAGGAGAGGGAGAGGATAAAAAAAGTTTTTGTATTGACGAATTTTATAGTAAAAAAGTTTTTTGATTGACGAATTTTACTGAGCAAATTAATCATTTGCCTTCATAATTATATGATCAACCGGTTATTGACGCTACAAGAGACAAAGATAAAACCAAACGTCTCCGAACTACGTACATATTATGAACTGTTTGTCCGGAGACGAATTGGAATATCGTTTATTATCGATATAAATTAAGGTAAGAATTAAAGAAAAATATAAGAGTTAATAACCCGGATTTTGTTCAGCTCTTTTTTCATCAGGAGTTAATGCCCGCCCATCTCTCTGAATAATGTCCAGATAGGTTTGAGGTATAGGACGCAGGTAATTTTTATTATCCTGAATGTTAGGAGCAGCACCTTTGTTGAACGCTCTGGCACGGTCATATAAAGTACGAGTGCGTGCCAAATCTTCCCAACGGAGGAACTCGCCGCAAAATTCGCGAGTTTTTTCGTTTAGCAGGAAGCACATCGCAATATCATAGGGATTGGTATATCCCAATTTTTCGCAAACAGCCCTGTCTTCAGCCGGCAAACCGGCAAGTGTGGAAATATTGATAGCGGCGTCAATCAAGTTGGAAGCCTGTGTGTTTAATGACCCCAGCGGAAGATTATTCGATTCGTAATAAGAATTACGATTGCAGAAAGTGCCTTTACCTTCTGCGAATGTATAGATGCCCCACCCTGCTGCACCTGCCTTCCAAGCCGCTCCGCCGTCAATATAGTCTGCACGGTCTTCTCCGGCTTTCCACTGGGCGCGTTCACGTATTGGCTTAATATAATTCCATGCAGCAGCATAATCACCTTTGCGGATATAGGCTTCGGCAATAAAAAAGTAGTCTTCGGCAGAACGCGCAAGTATTCCATCGCGATTGCCCGCTTCCAGAGCCACGGTTTCGCGCGATCCGTCCACATATTTGCTTAACGGCGCAAAACGGTTCTGATATGCATCATCTTCCATCGGATTAGTTGAACGATCGCTTCCAGCCGGATAAATGGCAAATACGGTAGGAACTAATTTTCCGGCGTCTAAATTTCCCGAAAATTCAGTATTCTGAATTGCAGGAAAACGGTTGTCGCCGGGGTTGTTCAAAATATACATGACGCCGACATCGCCCGGATTATACACTGTGCCGCTTCCGTTATCAATTGCTGCACTTGCGCGTGTCCAATTAAACTTAGTCCTGAACGACTTCCACAAACGCGAATCATCCAAATGATTATATATATTATAGGTATAATATGAAGTACGCAGACGTTGGTATTCTCGACCTCCGGAAATATCGCGCGCCATACCCGGAAGGTTGTTATATATGCTCAGGAAATGCAGGTGCATTTGGTTGCCTCTCGATCCGCGTGTAGCCGGGTCAAAAGTAAATTGTGCTGCCAGTACTATTTCAGATAGTTTTTCATTGGCATCGTCGGGTTGGGTATAAGCCCAAAGGTCGCGATAATTGGGTGCCAACGGACAAGCATCAATCACCTCTTGAGCATATTTGATAACATTATCGAGATCCGCGCTCTTAGTATCCGAATTCCAACTGTTGTTAAGTTCGGAAGCACGCCAGAGATAAGCCTTAGCCAAGAAGTGAGCAGCAGCCGTTTTAGTCAGTTTACCTTCAGCAGATTCGGTCAAAGGTAAATTGTTATAAGCTTCAAGGAGGTCGGCAAGCGATTGATCTATCACTTCTTTAGCCGTAGCGCGCGAATACTCCAGATCGACCGAAGTCGAAGGCTCTAATTTAAGAGGCACACCGCCATATTGGCACACTAATTTGAAATAATTAAAACCCCGTATGAAATGGGCGGTTCCCAGCATCTCGTTTTTCATCGAACCTGTGTAATTATCAATATTACTGAGAATCGTATTAGCTGATGCAATGCCTATGTACATATTATCCCAGATATCGAAAGCGCGTGTTGTGTTAACATTAACCGTAGCTATATCGGAATTCAAACTGGAACCATAATCGTTCCACATCGAATTAGACCTGTCGCCACCCACAATGAACTCGTCGGTTCCATAATTGGTAGTCGTATAAGCCCACTCAAAAGCAAAATGGAAACGCAGATCATAATAAATACCAGTCATCAAAGCTTCCAATCCTTCGTTGGTTTTGAAATAATCCGTATTGCGTTTCGTGGTCAGTTCTTCATTCAGGAAATCACTGCATGATGTTATAGCAGTTAAACTCAACGAGCCTGCTATGATACACAATAATATATTTTTAATAAGTTTCATATTCTATGTGATTTTATATATTTTCAAAATGATAAATTCAAGCCGAAGGTAAATCCTTGCAGATAAGTGTTTGTGCCAGTATCCATATCGTTAAAATCGGAATGGCTGAAAATCAAAGCCGGATTTTTAACTTGCGCATACACCTTCAGATTTGAAATGCCAGCGTTTTTCAGCAATGAATAAGGAAGTGTGTAGCCCAGAGAAAGATTGCGTATCATCAGATATGAACCGTCATAATAACCTGCTATTGCATAATAAGGATCTTTGCCGCCTGCATCGTATATCGGCTTCGGATATTTGGCATTCTTATTGTTTTCGTTATAATAATCATATACGCGTACATTACTGTATCCGCCTACCCATACTCCGCCGTCATCGTTCATATAGTCCATGCGCCCATACATCTGGATTCCGAGTTCCCAACCTTTATAAGTGAAATACGAAGTGATGCCGACCGTCCAACGCGGGTCTCTATGACCAATGAAAACGCGGTCGTTGTCAGGATCAATCTTGTAGTCGTTGTTCTGGTCTTTAGGTCTTGCCATACCTACCTGAAATTGATGCCCATTGTCATTGAACTTCTGCATCACATCAGCATCTTCTTCTTTCCATATTCCTGCTGATTCGTAACTGTAGATCATGTTAATCGACTGTCCGATAAACCAACCGTTGGCGATATCATCTTCTTTGCCATTCGATAGCGAAGTGATTTCACTTTTGGTATATGCAGCGTTCAGTCCTATATTCCACTCAAAATCCCGAGTTCTGACAGGAACAAGGTTTAGCGTCAGGTCGTAACCGAAGTTCTTTGTCTCGCCTATATTATTATAGGTAGAAGTATATCCGGTAAGCGAGGGAATACTCTGACGCATTAACAAATCGGAGGTATGTGAATTGTAAAGGTCGAAGATGCCGCTAATTCGTCCTTTAAGAAAACTGAAGTCTATTCCATAGTTCCACTGCGCCGTTCTTTCCCAGCCTAATTTTTGATTTGCCATCATCACATCTCCTCCTGAAATCAACGTAGGTTCAGAACCTACATATCCCAACGTTGCTGCGCCGCCAAACGGATAGAAAAGACTGACGATTTCGCCTTTTGTAGAATAAGGGTTAATGGCAGCGTTACCTGTAACGCCATAACCCAGACGTAATTTCAATTGCTCAATCCAATTCTGGTCTTTCATAAAATCTTCCTGCTCCATACGCCATCCCAAAGCAATAGAGGGAAAGCTCGACCATTTATGACCTTCAGCTAACTGCGAAGCGCCGTCGCGGCGTATGGATGCCGTCAACAAATAACGATCAAGATACGAATAGTTAATACGTGCCATATAGGAAAGCATCTGTTTTTCGGTTAATGAAGAATCCCAATCGTTCAGTGAACTGATATTGTTTTTATTCAGCGCATTCCATAATGAGCCCGGAAGCGGAATACCTATGGCAGACATAAAACTGGATACATAATTATATTTTGTGGCGGTCTGCAACAGAGTAAGCCCAAAGCTGTGTTTACCTATACTCCTATTATAATAAATCAGGTTATCGAGCGTCCATGAAAAATCGGTAGTATTAGTAAGAGAAGCAATATTTGTACCCTGTCGGTTTACGCTTTCGCCGTCGTTAAACATACCACGTCGGTAATAACGGAGATCAGGACCGAAATTAATTTTATAGGAAAGCCCTTTCAACGGTGTCAAAATGTTACCAAAATCCACTTGTGCATAGAAACTACCCAGCGCACGAAACACTTTACGTTCATCTATGGAGTATTTCCATTCATCAACTACAGTTAGCACCCTTTGTTCACCGCCCGGATATTTGATACGGTTACCGTCGTTGTCGTAAGGTACTGCCCACGGCAGATTGATCATAGCCGCTGCATAGGCGTCGACTGGTCCTGATGTAGTACCGCCGTCGTTCGACTGTCCATAACTCTGGATGCTGTAAGCGCCATTGATTGAAGCGCCCAGCGTAAGCCAGTCAGTCAATTTGGTATCGTTGCTCATTTTTACGGTATAACGGTCGTAATACTGTCCTTTAATGACTCCTTTATTATCCAACCAGCCAAACGACAAATAAGTCTTATTCTTTTCGTTACCGCCCGAACCGCTAATTGTATGTTCAGTAGTAATGCCGGTTTGACTAACGAAACTACCCCAATTGGTAGTAGCGACTCTTGAGCCGTCCCATACTCCGCTTGCCCAACCTTTCTCGATGTTAGCCCACGAATAGGGATCAACGTCGCCATTGAATATCTGCTTGTCGTTATTTATGTTCGGGTTGTCGCCACGCGGATAACGTGTAGGATCGCTATAATAATACGCCCAGCGGCGCCATTCAATATATTCGCCGGCTGTTGTCCATGTAGTACGGTCTTTCAAATTGTCAACCGAGAGGGAACCACTGTAGCTGAGAGTAAACTTCCCGTCTTTACCTTTTTTGGTTGTAATAATAACAACTCCATTAGCACCGCGCGAACCGTAAATAGCCGTTGCGGAAGCATCCTTTAAAACTTCGACAGATTCGATGTCGGAAGGATTGAGAGATTCTAATGCACCGCCTCTGGGACTTACATTATTGAGAGCTTCTTCGGGCGTTGAGCCGACTGTTGTATTCAATGGTACGCCGTCAACAACATAAAGCGGTGCACTCGTAGCGGATAAGGAACGCCGGCCACGTATATAAACATCACCTAATTCACCAGGGCGGTCACTTGTCCTGATATCTACGCCGGCTGCACGACCTTGCATGGCTTCAAACACATTGGACGTAGGACGAGCTTTCAGTTCGTTAGCCTTCACGCCGAGCATGGCGCCGGTTACGTCCGATTTCTTTTGTATGCCATATCCAACGACAACGACTTCATCAAGCAACTGTGTGTCTTCTTCCATTGCGACATCAATATGGGTTTGCGTTCCTACTCGAATCGTTCGTTCCAGATACCCTGTAAATTTCACCACTAAATCATCTTCCGCAGAAGCATCAATAGAAAAATTCCCGTCCATATCCGTAATAGTTCCTGTTGAAGTCCCTTTAATAGATATAGACGCTCCAATCAAACTTTCCCCTTTGTCATCAACAACGGTGCCAGTAATAGTTTTTGTTTGAGCTACTATTACTGTTGAAAATAAAAGTAAGATAACAGTTAGCAATTCTCTGGCTTTAAAAAGCCATTTCATTTTAGTATTCCTCATAAATAAAATAAATAAGTATTAAATTAACATTTACGGGACAAAATTAGCGTTAATTTTTATTAAATAAATGTATTTTTGTCCATATTCATGGAAAATTTAACAGAGCATAAATTTTCGATTGGTCGGCCATGATAACAAAGCAATCGCCAAGATTCAATTCATAATTCTTAATATATAATTTCGCCCCATTCTCTTCCTCTTTTGTTAAAATACTTGTATTACATGTTTTTTTCAAAATTTTATTTTTCTTTGATAAATAGTTATAAAATATTAAAAATACTATTTATAAATAGGTTTTATAACAAAAATCTATAAAAATTAATCATATAAATAACAAAGAAAGAAGTTATTTTGCTCATATAAGTTGTATGACAATTTTGGTTTTTAAAAAAAATTAAATACCTTTGAGGCATTAATTATTATTTGGATTTTTATAATAAACTAAGATGAGAGTGTTAAAAAGAGAGAATGACATAATGTGAATAAAATATAATGTTAATCCTATAAATTATATGTGATATGAAGAAAGTTATCTTAATGTTAGCCGTTTTTCTGGCAGGAATACAATACTTGTCTGCACAAAATGTAACTGTTACAGGTGTTGTTACTCTGCAAGAAGACGGTACGCCTGCTATTGGAGCTTCAGTCATGGAAAAAGGCACTAAAAACGGAGTAATTACCGATTTTGATGGAAATTTTTCCATAACAGTACCGGTAGGAGCTACCCTTGAATTTCAATATCTTGGAACACTACCGCAAAGCCGGAAAATAACCGGTGCGGCAAAGTTAGATATTGCGTTAATGCCTGATGCTGTTACTATAGGTGAAGTTGTAGTTACGGCTATGGGCGTAAAAACCGAAAAGAAGAAAATGAACTTTGCTGTGCAAAGTTTGGGAGAAGAAGCAATTACCGAAGGACGCGAAGCAAATTTCGTGCAAGCCTTGCAAGGAAAGATTGCCGGTATCAGTGTAACTACCGCCGGAGGTTCGCCAACCGACGGAGCAAGCGTTCTTATAAGGGGGATTGCCTCTGTTAATACTTCCCAAAGTAATCAGCCTTTATATGTTTTGGATGGAGTTCCCATTTCGGGAGGACCAGCAGATATTAATCCGAACGATATTGAAAATGTTACAATTCTGAAAGGAGCGGCGGCATCGGCTTTATACGGACAACAAGGGAAAGACGGAGTCATCATGGTCACTACTAAACGCGGAGCAGTAGGTACAATGAAATTAACCGCTAATGCCGTTTGGCAAATCGACGATGTGGTTCGTGTCCCGGAACAACAAACTTTGTATGGACCTGGCGCAAGGGGATTTTATAAACCCGAATCCGCCGGCGGCGCCGCAGGTTGGGGACCTCCCTTAGCTCCCGGCACTCCTATATATAATAATGCAAAAAATTATTTCCGGCAGGGTTTATATCAAAAATATGATGCGAGTGTTTCCGGAGGCTCGGAAAAATTTCAGACATATTCCTCCCTTGGTTTTACGATACACGACGGAACGATCGTTAACAATTTCTTAGATAAAATGACCTTTTTAATAAAAGGAAATTACGAAGTAAGCAAAAATTTATCTATCGATGCCTCAATAAATATAATAAAAGACAAATACAGAGGGCAAGGAACAGGATCAGATAACGTTGGCAGAGCATATTCATGGCCCATTACCGATGATATTCGGAATTATCGCGATGGCGATTTTCCCCGTTTCCGTTATATCAATGAAGCCAGAAAAGAAACTTCGCCTATTAGCCCCTTGTGGAACCGATATATGAATTGGGCTGAAAACAACAATACCAGAAATATAATGACAGGTTCCATTATTTATAAGCCTGTTAAAGGGTTGCAATTGACCGGTCGATTGGGTTATGAACAAAATTATGATAATTACGAAGCTTACGATCGTCCACGTTTTGATGCGACCAAGCTTTATCCGGCTTTTACCGGAGACCCTGAATCGCCGACTTATGCAGATGATTTAGCTGCTTACAATCAAGCCTATTATCAATCTCCAATCTTGAGTGCCGACGATTTGCAAAATCTGAAATCTGGAGATAACAGAGGTTATCTGGGATATTATGACTATAGAGCCAACAGAAGTAATAGACTTACAGCTACAGGAATGGTAAATTATTCTTATAACATAAACAAAGATTTTACTGTAGAAGCAATGGTTGGGAGTGAATTAAGAATGAATACAGGCATTGATTCCGAAATGGACGGACGCATTTTCAAAGTACCCGGATTTTACCATATCTTAAATACAGAAGATCACACTTTAAGCGACATTAATCTTGATCACACTGAAACGCGCAGAATCGGTTTGTTCGGAGAATTACGTTTCGACTACAAAGGATTAGCCAGTGTAAGCGCTACCTACCGCGGCGACTGGTCGTCGACTATTCGTCCCGAACATAATCCCTACACCTATCCGTCGGTCACAGGTGGATTGGTATTCTCCGAATTGTTCAACATTGCCGGTCCTGTGTTTTCTTATGGTAAATTAAGAGGCAATTGGGCAAGAGTCGGAGGCGATGCTCCTGCTAACCAGTTCGACAGGCGCTATTCATCTTATCCAGCGCTTCCCGATGGAGGTTTTGGAGCTGATCCGGGACTTTCAACAGCATCTTCCACATTGTCGCCCGAAATAATGGATTCATGGGAAGTCGGCGCCGATTTGCGGTTCTTCAACAGTCGGACGCGATTAGATATAGCTTATTATAGTACAAGCGTTTACAACCAGATTGTTACGGTGCGGGTATCTCCGGCTTCCGGTTTTATCCTGCAAACCAGAAACGAAGGTTGGGTTACGAACAGTGGTTTGGAAGCATCATTTGAACAAGACATTTTAAAAAATAAAGACTTTACATGGACAGCTGGATTAAATTTCAGTTTTAACCGAGGAAAACTGAAAGGATTACCCGAAGAGTTGCCTGACGTTCCTTTAAGGCAATACGCAGATGTTTTTGCTACCGCTTATTTGAATGGTCCAACAATGGCTCTGTCAGGAAAAGATTATTTGCGAACCGATGATGGACAGATTATTATTGACAATGACGGATACCCTGTGATTAATCCGCTCAAAGCCGTGCTGCTTGGCAACAGAGAACCTGATTTCCTGCTTGGATTTCATAACACATTTAGATATAAAAACGTGTCTCTGGATTTTCTGTTAGATGGACGCAAAGGAGGAGTTGTACTAAACAACACCGCTCGAGGAATGTTTGGCAGCGGGCAAGCAAAAATGCTGGAGAATTATCGCGGAAGACAAGTGGTTTGGGAAGGCGTAGTCGAACAACCCGATGGAAGCTACAAACCCAATACAAAGCCGATTGTACTCAATTATGAAACTTTGATAAACAAATATCAAGAGGTAAGTTCTAACTTTATTGAAGACGGATCATATATCCGGTTAAGTTATGTTACACTCCAATATGATTTTTCAAACTTATTAAAAAGTCAAAAAGTCATTAAAGGATTAAGAGCGTCTATTACAGGTAAAAATTTGTTATTATTAACAAAATATACTGGTCCAGACCCGCAAATCGCTGGGAATACAGATGATAACGGTACGGGAAGTATGGGTATTGATGATTATCCTGCTCCAGTCCCCCGGTCTTTCAATTTTACATTAAGTGCAACATTTTAAAACATTCAGAATATGAAAAGATTAAGCAAGTTATTTACAATATTCATCTTCTCCGTCATAATGCTGACTGTGGGAGGATGTCAAGATTTTTTGGATGTAAACGAGAGTAAAGATAATCCTATTGATCCTCCTATCTCGGAAAGAATGCCTTTGATCGTATTCATGATGTCGCAAGAAACTTACGACCATGCTGAATACGGAATCTATTTATCGCAATGTTTAACAACAGGCGGTAAAGTCTCAACCAATTGGGCTTACAAAAACGCTTGGAATTTTCTCAATATGAACCGCCACCCGCAATGGCGCCGCCACTTTTATGATATAGGAGTAAATGTTGAAGGATTATTAGAGCGGGCTAACAATGAGAATGCAAGAAACGCCACCTTGATTATGCGAACCATTTTGTTGTATTCAACATTAATAACGACTGACGTATTTGGTGATATGCCGCGTTCGGAAGTTTACAAATCAGCATCTCCCGCTTATGATACCCAAGAATCTATTTATGAATGGATGTTTGGGGAGGCAGACGAATTGCTTCAATTATATAATGATGAAAGCTGGACAAAAAATCCTGACAACATTACCATTACTCCTACAATGGATCGCATATTTAGCGGTGATTTAGCTAAATGGAATGTCTTTGCCAAAGCGATTAAAGCGCGTTTGTTATTGCGCAAATTACCAAACTGGGATAATACCCCTGCTACTTGCGACGCAATTATTGCTGCTGTGGATGCAACTTTAAATGACCCTAATTATACCGACGTTATTTATAAGTACGACGGAGGATCGCCTGCCGAAAAATGCTGCCCATGGGGACCAGCTCAACCAAAAATGAATTTAGGCTGGGCGCAGGCACGCGACAACCTGCTTGATCAGGCGCTTCCTTCCAAGTTTTTCTTCTACGGAATGTTGGGCGGTTATACCAAAGAAAACGTTTATGTGGCTACACGCGGTTACGCTTTAGACCCTCGCGCCACAAAATTGATGAATCCTGTCATCGGACAACCAATGCGGTATTTAGAAAACAATATCGGTATGGATGTGACAGATAAAATAACTAATTATCCGGGCTTGTTCAGCAGCAACAATCCTTACACTAAAAACGACGGTTATATACTCTTGTTCGGAAGAGAAGAGTTGTTGTTTATTAAAGCGGAAGCACAATATTGGAAAGGCGATAAGATAGGTTCATACGCCACTTATATTGAAGCGGTGGATGCCAACCTCCAACGCTTTAACGCTATTCCCGATAATAACGCATCAGCTATTGACCAGCGGAATTATGAACGTTTCCGCACAATTCGTTTCACAGGTGAAAGTGAATATACAATTGCCGAATTGATGCAGCAAAAATACATTGCAATGTATATGCTGCCGGAACAATGGACCGATATGCGCCGCTATAACTATAGCAGCAGAACCAATGGAATCCGTTACGACGGGGAATTTGTCTATACAATAAAGTATTGCTACAATGGAGGAACGACGCAACAGCCGAATGCAAGCAATTTCACAACGGAATTTTCGCTCACCCGGCCCTACAACCTCTACGCACCATATTGGGATACACCTGATTCTTACGGCATTAACGCTCATTTTTCGCCCAACGCATGGATTAACCGTCTCAACTACGATCCTGAAACGGAAGAAAGATACAACAGTCAACAGTTGGAACTTATGGGAGCTTATCAAAATCCCCAATGGCTAAGAAAGCGTATGATTTGGGCTTACAAAAACAATAATTATGTCGAGTGTGCTGATCCGACAGAATGGCAATAATGGCAATAATTGTTTAAAAGAATAAAAAAGATATCAATATGAAAAAGATACAATTCTCATTATTATTTATTCTTATCGCGTGTCTGTTTTCGGGTTGCGACAAACATGATGCGCTGGACGACAATGTAATAGTCGGACAAATGGCTCCGCAAGTCTATTGGGAACTAAAAAGTACGACAGTGGCAGCAGGCTCGAACGTGTCTTTCACGGTTTATTATTATACTACCGGAGATGCAAAGTTAGATCATATAGAAGCTTGGTATTATGTGGACGAAACAATCGACAAGACAATTTCCTGTCCTTGGGTAACGACCTTTACTTATAGCAAAACTTCTTCTACTGATTCTATAAAACGAGTCGATGAAAAAGTAGCGGAATATCCTCATCAGGATTCATATTGGGACAATACCCAGCGGGCTTATGTTTTTACTGCTGCCTTTCCAACGAGCGTTACGTTAAGTACTTTGTCATGGGTGAAGCCGGATAATTTCGAAGATGCCGATATGGAAAATTTAATAAACTATTTCGGCGAATCGTTTCTGCAAGATTTTCGCAGCAGCTTATATACAAGCATGAAAGAGGCGGATTTTCAAAAAATGTTTGAAGGATTGGGTCTCGTGGAAAATTTTCAGGATAAATACTTGGTGATGGTACATAATGATTTTACTGGTCAGGACGAATATCTTTTCCCGCTCGATGCGTCGGGTAATCGCCCTGTTCCTGCGGAAATAAAAGCAATATTCGATGCAATTCCTTTCCCCGATCTTATTATGGATACATCCACTTCTACTTACGCTTTGGAATATGTCAGGTCGTATTATATAATGGCTTATGTAAAAGCCGTTGATGCAAATGGAAACGCAGGACAGTCTATAACAACGGAAATTGATCTAAATTAAAAAAATGGATTCATTATGAAAAAGTATAAAATATATGGATTATTAATTGCACTTTCGACGATTGTCGTTAGCTGTTTCGATCACGAGCCTAAAGTAGAGGAATTTCCAAGTCCGGATGTAGCTTTCAACTACTCGGTGATCGACAATAATTATCAATTGGATTATTATGTGGGCGCTACCATAGAATTTCGTAGTCTTTCGGATGCTCCAGGCGAATGTACATGGGATTTCGGCGACGGAACAACCGCTAATGGCAATATCGTTACTCACAAATATGAGGCAGCAGGCACTTATCAGGTAAAACTGACAGTTAGCGATAAAGGATTTCTGACTCAAAGCATCCTTATCAGCGATATACGTCCTGTAATGACTATCATAAATCCAGTTGAAGGAGAAATTTGTGAAGTAGGAACTACCTTAGTTAATATTTCTGTCGATTTACCCAACCCCGAAGGATTGTCGGAAGAATATACATGGATTTTCCCTGAAGGCACTTTGAATGAAGCCGGACAGGAAATGACTACTTTTTCGGGTAAAGATCCGGGTACACTAATATTCAGTTATATTGGATCACAGACAGTCAGGTTGCAAACCCGTCTTGGAGGTCGCTTGTTGGAAGATGGCGTAAAGAAAGTGCAGGTAGGTTATACCGAAGAAGTGCCTACTCTCTACTATGCCGCCTCAAAAGGCAATATTATGGCGCTAAAATTAGTGAACAATGCGCCGGAAAGCATGAAAATAAATCCTTTCGATATGGGAGTCAAATCGGGCGAACATCCTCTGAATATCTTGTTCGACGACCAAACTTTATATGTATTGGATTGCGGCAAAGAATTCACTTACTATAATGACGTAAATTTAAACCATGGAGATGGACGCATCTTTGTGATGTCGAAAGACGGCAGCGAGGTCGCCGTGATGCTAACCAACGCTGGGCAATATAATTTTGACGACCCATTCTACGGTTATATCGAAAACGGACAACTGAATTTCACCGATCGCAATACAGGAATTGCTCGAATTGGTCTTGGAGAACGCAACCGTATATTCAATCGTACCGATTTTCCGTATGTTGTTGAAAATGCGAGGTTAGGCTATTACAATTTGGGACTTTCGTATGGAGCAATCAATGCTTGTATAGGCAAAGTCAACGGAGTATGGTATTGGTGTAAAACATACAATGGTGAAGGTATTTTTCGCTTCAGGGATAGCGACATACTGAGCAGTCCTTTAGGAAGCGGACAAACAGCGCCTCTTCCTACGGCAGGATGGGTTTTGAAAAGCATGCATCCAAAATCGTTTGTATGGGACGACGTTCGTCAGGTCTTTTATTTTTCTCTATGGGATACAGGCGTAGAAGGTGTTTACCGCTGTACCCTCGATCAATTGGAGGGGATTACTTCCACAGCCGGATTAACTCCCTACAGACTGACTTTTGCCAATGGAAAAAACGCAATACCCATTATTAAGAATGGCGTAGGCGAAGGTGCAGACGGCGAATATATTTCTATTTGTCAATTAGCTTTGGATAGAAGCACAGGTGCAGTATATTTCGGTTTGCGTTCGGGTGATCCTGATACAAAGTCGGGGCTGGTACGCTATAATCCCGCTTCCGGAAGGCTTGAACTTGTACCAGGAACAGAAGGAGTTGAAATTTATGGCGTAGCTGTAAATAATACGCCCTCTAAATTATTTTAACATGAGAAAGATTTATGCTATTTTTTTACTTATTATCGTAGCCAGCGCCACCGCACCCGCCCAATCTCCTAAACGGGAAATGCGTGCTACGTGGCTTACCACCGTGTGGAGAAATGATTGGCCTTCGACAACTGTTCCGACAGCAACAGGCAGTAATGACGCTGCTCGGCAATCAGCAATAAATACTCAAAAAAACGGCTTAATATCTATCCTGGATAGATTGCAATCGGAAAATATTAATGCTGTTTTTTTTCAGATACGCAGTATGTGCGATGCACTCTACCCTTCTTCCTACGAGCCGTGGAGTCAATGGATTTCCACAGAACGCGGCTCCGACCCGGGGTGGGACCCTTTGGCTTTTGCTGTCGAAGAAGCGCATAAACGGGGAATGGAACTTCACGCATGGATCAATCCTTACCGCTATTCGTCTGGCAGTTCGACTTACGGAACTTTATCGAACGACTATGCTGTGGCTAATCCCTCTTGGCTGATTGATTACGGCAGTTCCGCCAAAATATTGAATCCGGGAATGCCGGAAGTTATACAACGGATTTCTGATATAGTGGCTGAAGTCGTTGCCAACTACAATATTGACGGTATTGTGTTCGACGATTATTTTTATATGTCGGGAACTACCAACGCGATGGATCAGGCACAATATAATGCATTCAATCCCTCCGGTTTAGATAGAGGCGACTGGCGTAGAGCCAATGTTAATAAAATGGTAAAAGCCGTTTACGACCGTATTCAATCCCTAAAGCCATACGTTACTTTTGGAATTAGTCCGGCCGGTGTAGCTGCTTCAAACAGTGTGGTAGCTGCTAAATACAGTGTACCACCGTCGCCTGTTGGCAGCGATTGGCAATATAATGATATTTTTTCCGATCCTTTGGCTTGGCTGCAAGAAGGCTCTATCGATTATATTTCTCCGCAAATTTACTGGACAATAGGTTCTGCTAATGATTATGCACAACTTTGCGAATGGTGGTCGTTTGTAGCAAATCGTTTCAATAAGCAATTTTATTCAAGTCATTCTTTGACGGCTATGGAATCTTTTCCTGCTCCTCCTGCTCCCGATGAAACTTTATCACTGTTGAATGAAGATATTCCTCTGAACGCTTTGTCGTCGCTCGAAAGAATGATCTTGCAACAACCCGAAGAAAATTTATTCAGGTTCGGTTATTCAGAAATAGGACGTCAGGTCGATTACAACCGAAATTATGATTTGAATGGCGCTCCAGGAAGCGTATTCTTTGCCACAGCTAAATCAACCGTTGCCGGATTTATATCCTACATGAGCGCCAACCAGTTCCATTACAAAGCTATTCCGCCGGCTATCGGTTGGAAACAGTCAGAAATGCAGAGGATGGTTAGTAATCTTAGTCTGTCGGGACAAACCCTGAATTGGACTTATGACAACGAAGATGTTAGATATGCAGTTTATGCAGTACCCACAGCAAATAGTGATAATCCGCAGGTTTTTGCTTCTTCATTTTATTTACAAGGTATTTCATATACGAAACAATATACTTTGCCTACCGGCATCAGCAGCGCTTCACACCGAATTGCCGTTTCCGTAATCGATCGCTACGGAAACGAATTTTCTCCGCGCATATTGGGTGAAAACACATCTACTCCTGCGGCAGCCGAGTTGATAAATCCGGCAGATGGAGCTTCGGTTGTATTGCCGGCGTTATTCACATGGAAACAGGTGCCAGAAGCCGATAGCTACGTCTATCAGATAGCCGGCGACGCTGGTTTCAACGATTTGATTTCATCACGGGAAACCGTCGAGCCGAATTTCAATTCCAGTTTGTTGGGTAATCTGAAAGAGGATACCCATTATTATTGGCGGGTAAAAACACTCAACCCCAATGCCGGCGACACTTGGTCGGATACGCGCAGCTTTAACGCAGAATTCTTTAAAATTATTTCTCCTGAAAATGGAAGCGATAATGTTCCGCTTACGCCTACGTTTACATGGTCGGATATTGGCGAAACGGCAGATTATACACTCGAAATATCCACAACCAATCAATTTCAGTCATTAGTTTATTCAGCTACCGTACAAACTACTAATTATACGGTTCCAGAAAATAAATTGGTAACAGCAACAACTTATTATGCACGGGTAAAAGCTACATTAGGGTCATTACAAGCTACTTCTGCAACAATTTCTTTTACTTTGATTGAATTGGATATCCCTGTCCCGCAGATTATTTCGCCAGCCAACGAAAGTGTATTGAATGGCACATCTATCATTGTGAACTGGCAGGAACAGACATCAAGAGGTTTCAGGATTGAACTTGCACCAAGCGCTACATTTTCTCCGCTGACTACGAAGTTGAAAACAGCCGGCGCATTTGATTTTAGTACGCAATACGACAATCTTAGTGCAGGCGTGTATTACATTCGAGTAGCGGCACAGAAACAGACTGGCCTTACGGCTTATTCCGAAATTGTTAAAGTTACTTTGAACGATGGTACGGATTTAAAAAATGTTACTTTACAAACTTTGGAAGCTTATATAGCAAACGGTAATTTGACGGTTAAATCAGCTTATGCGGGACCAATCAATATTGCTGTATATAATTTAACCGGACAGTTATTGTCAGCTTCCGACTATATGTTGCAAGCGGGAATCAATACAATTCCGTTAAACGATGCACAATTAAGCAAAGGCGTTTATTTAATCCGGTTGAAAACAGCGGAAAAATGTTTAACATTGAAAATTTTAAGGTAATTTTTTTGATATGATAATTAATTATTAATTCTATAGTGTTTATTTTTATTATTATTAATTTAAAAATTTTTATTTTATGAAAACACGAGTACTTTTAAGTTTTGTACTGATTTTCAGTGCATTTTGTATGAACGTGAAGGCTGCAGATCCATTAATGGATCCGTTTAGCTATCCTGCAAGTAGCGAGGGTAAGTACACCCTTACAAGTAAATGGCTATACTCGACAAATTTAGGAAACTACGGAGCTAACCCTGGCACATTAGCTGCTGATGGAATGATTCGTGGTATGGTAGTAAAAAATGGGAATATGTTATTTCCTAACAGAACTGACAATTCGATTCTTTTTGTAAGCTGTGAAACTGGTGAAGTTGTAAAAAGTGTTCCAATCGATCCAGCTTTTTTTGATTTTGGTAGTAATCCTGGTGGAACTTATACTCTTAATGGTATCAAAAAAGATTCCAAAGGCAATATATTGATTGCCAATCTTACAACAAGTGGAGCTCAAACATTTCGCGTTGCGAAAGTAAATGAGGAAACTGGAGCAGTTACCATACTCGTAAATACTCGCATAGATGATTTTTATCCAGGTAATGCACCCCGTTTTGACCTTTTTGGAGTATGTGGTGATGTAGATGGAGACGCTGTAATTTTTGCCGCTAAATCTGAAGTTGCTGGTACTCCCATAAATCCTGGAGATGCTGTCTATAGATGGATAATAAAAGATGGCGTAGCTGGAGATCCATTATGGATTCCTGCTGACCTGAGTATAGGCTTTGGAACAGACGGAGCTCCGGCAGGAGACCTCACATGGGGTTATTCTGCAAATATTGAACCTATTTCTGAAGACTTATTTTATGTATCTGCACAAAAAATATATCCTACATTGTTTCAGGTAGTAGAAAATGCTGATGGTGATTTAGTAGCAGTTGTGGTTGATGCTTTTTATGATATTCAAACAGAAGGTACTCCTTTAACACCTGCTTATCATGATTTAGTAACTGTTCCAGGCGAAGATTATATCATGAATACTACATATAACTCAATGGCCCAATTTACAATCGGCAATGAAAATTTTTTGGTACTACCTGCCTATAATTATGTTGCAACTAATCCAGCTCCGTCCAATTTCCGTTTGTTTAAATTCAAAGATGAAGACAAAAGATTCGCGGAAATGGAAGTATTGTGGTCATTCCCGCAAAACGGATTAGGAAGTGTAGCAAATACTTCTTATGCTTCAGCTATTGATGTAGAGGTCTCAGATAATAATATTGCTAATATTTATATTTATGTGAATCAAAATGGCTTTGGCGCTTACGAATTCACAGTTAATGACGAAGTCGGAATTAGCCTTCCGGGAACTTCAAGCGTATTTGCTTATTCTGCAGACAAAGCTGTTCGTTTCAACGAAACTGTAGCTTCTGCAAAGGTTTACACAGTAACCGGCCAATTGGTAGCCGCAGTAAATAATACTTCTTCCGTTGCTATTGCAACTCAAGGTATTTATATTGTAAAAGCTATAACATCTAACGGCCAAACAATTGTTTCCAAAGTTGTTGTGAAGTAAAATCTGCTTTTTTTATCAGGGGATTGCGGGCTTGACCTGCAATCTCGTGATAAAAAACATTACTTTTTCTTACTCTTTCCATAAATAATTCAATAATAATATTATGAAAAAAGCAAGCACGGTATTTTTTGTCTTCGTATTAACTATTGCAACATTATCATCTCAAACGCCCAAGCGGGAAATGCGGGCAAGCTGGATCGCTACGGTTGAAGAAATCGACTGGCCGAGAGTATCCGGCGCCGAAGCGCAAAAAAGCAGAATGATATCCATACTCGATTCTGTTAAAGGAATGAATATGAATGCCATATTTTTCCAAGTCCGCTCGCGTTGCGATGCTATGTATAATTCCGCTTATGAACCTTGGAGCAGCGATTTGCGCGTTGCGCGAGGAACTGATCCGGGTTATGACCCGTTGGCTTTTACGATAGAAGAATGTCATAAGAGAGGCATTGAATGTCATGCTTGGTTAAACCCTTACCGGTACAACAAATACGGTTACGGATGGACAGGCGCCAATGACAATGCGTTGAATTACGAAAGGACTCATCCCGAATGGTTGCTTTGGTATTCTAATAATGTAGTGCTTGACCCTGCCTTACCGGAAGTGCGGATGCGCATTAAAAGCATTGTAGGAGATATTCTAAGCAAATATGATGTGGATGGGATCATTTTCGACGATTATTTTTATCCTTACGGTGGTACAACAAATCAGGATGCCGCTTCTGTAGCAAAATATAAACCTGCTAATATGGACGTGAACGATTGGCGTCGCGATAATGTAAACCAAATGATTGCAGACGTTTATGATACGATACAAATCATTCGTCCGTGGGTTACATTCGGCGTATCGCCTTTCGGCATCTGGACTACCAACACATCGGTAGCGGCAAAAGAAGGGATTTCCCTGCCTGCCGGCATCACCGGAGGAAATATGTATCAGGAAATCTATTGCGACCCGGTAGCTTGGTTGAAAGAAGGAACCGTTGATTACATTTCGCCACAACTTTATTGGAAAACCGGCGGACCGCAGGATTATAACACACTTTGCCCTTGGTGGGCAGATTTAGCCAACCGTTTCGGCGTACATTTTTATTCGAGTATGGCAAACTATAAATACAATGAAAAAACAGATCCAGCTTATACCATAGAAGAATTGGCGAAGCAATCGCTCCGTAATCGGACATCTGCCAAAGATGATGCACCCGGTTCGGTCTTTTACAATTTGCGGGCATGGTTTGATCCAGCTTCACTGTCAACACACAGAGATTTCCGCGACTATTTCCGCGCTAATGTTTACACCAAACCTGCAATCACTCCCGCTATCGGATGGAAACCAACTAACGATCAGGGATTGATTACTTTCAATGCACCTACTGGTAGCATTATTTCATGGATTTATAACGAAACGGCCGATAATGTCCGGTTTGCCGTTTACGCTGTTCCACTCGCAAGAGAGAACGATCCTTCGATTTTTTCCCAATCTGATTATCTCTTAGGAATTTCATACGATAAACAATATACTTTACCTACAGGCGTCAGTACAAGTTCACATAGAATCGCTGTTTCGGTATTAGACCGTTACGGTAACGAGTTCTCGCCGCGGGTATTGGGAAGATCGCTTGCCGATATAGGGCAAGCTCAGTTGATTTTCCCTAACGATTATGCGACAGTACGAATTCCTGTCGTATTTCAATGGAGCGCTGTCGATAAGGCCGATTGTTATATATGGCAATTAGCGGGCGATCCGGATTTCACAGATATTGTATGTACAAGGGAAACAACCGAAAACCAATTTAATACAAACGTCCAGTTGAATATACAGGAAGATGGCAGAACATATTATTGGCGTGTCCGGACACGAAAAGCGAATGCTCGCGACATTTGGTCGGAAACCCGCAGAGTGATTCTTTCACCCAACGGCGGAACAGGAGTAAATATGATTTCAAATAATTCAAGCTTGCTGGAAGCCAGTATCTACGATAAGAACTTAATCATTGAAACCAATACTTCCGGATTAGCCCTCATCCATATTTACAATCTGATGGGACAACCTTTGTCCACGATGGAATGTCATTTACAAAGCGGACAAAATATTATTCCTGTTGACATTCAATACACAGGCATTTGCATCATCAATATCCGAATGGGTAATGATGAAGTGACAATAAAAAATTACACTCATTAAGATATTCTTTATAAAATTCTATTCAACATGAAAAATTTACTTATCTTATTTGTTTTTGTGGGGCAAATAGCTTTTGCCCAATCTATTGATGTTATTTCCGTTCAAGTATTGAAAGGAACGGAAGGTGGCGGATTTTATCATCCTGTATTCAGCCCTAAAGGAACTTATTTGCTGACTACAAGTGAGAATTACGCCGGATTGAAACTTCATTCGTTGGCAACCA
>JGI24699J35502_11134075_pt1 | contig 28429 bp, 30 predicted proteins | sample TergutMp193P4_FD_35502 | JGI IMG/M metagenome (IMG submission 35502)
GGAGCGGCGGATTTTTTTCCGGAGAAAAGGAATATGTGTCGACTTATCCTTACGGCGGGAAAACACAGAACGTCAAACCGTTTTCGAAAGACGGGGAGTCCGTCCGTTTCAGCGAAAGTGACCGGGCGGAAAATCCGTCCGGAGCCCAAGAAAAAGAAGGCCTGACATCAAGCCAACAAAATGACCGTCCGGAAATCCAAAAGGACGGGGACGATATTTTGCGTGCCGGCGGCACGGAAGGCGGCGGCACCTCGAACAAAGTACCACTTGGCGACGGGCTTATGGTGTTATTTGCCGGCAGCCTCGTGTATGCCCTGCGGCAACGGATTAAGCGCAGGTAGACGAGTAAACAGGTAGACAAGTAAACGAGTAAACAGGTAAACGAGTGGACGGGGTTCGGGTATCACAAAGCCGGACTTGTCTACTCGTTTACTTGTCTACTCCTGACTTTGACAATGCGTCACTCTAAAAAAGTCCGTATGGACTTTAACATTGATAACCCCATGCAAACGTAGTGCAGCTTGGGGTTGTTAATGTACCCTCACTCCTTAGAACTACGTAGCAGTTCAACATATATCGCTATAGATCAATGTATTACATTGAACTCCGTTCGGAGTTCCATATTCGCGGGGACTTCCTTGCCTCGCACTGCGCTACGTTTGTACGAGGTTATCCGCGTTTCACGCCTGCGACGTTATTTCATGTCGGGTCACCCAAATTGATGTCGTAAAATTTATAAACAATTGATTATTATCCAATTAGAAAATCGCACTTTTTAAAGTGTCAAAGTCAGGAAACAGGATAATTTGTTTATTGTACAAAACTACGAAAAATATGAATATAGTCTCGATTTTCCCGAAGACAGGAAATATTTTTAATGATTATCGGATGTTATGCCTACTTATCCTCGCAAGTGGGATGTAAAAATATAATATTCGTTTTTTTTTCGAAAAATCCATTCTAAAAAATGTTGTTTTCCGTCCCGTCAGGGACAACATATTGGTAAAAAGAAGAATTTCTCCGGAGACCAACGTCCCGTCAGGGACGTAATGTGAAGAAGAAAATATTTTGACCCCGGCGGGACAAAAAAGAACGAATATTTTAGAAACATTGACACATTTTTTACATCTGCCTGCAGGGAGAGCCGGGCATAACATCCGATAATCATTATATTTTTTAAAGCAGATATTTGTTTGACTATTGTTTTAACCGGTCGTCAACTGCCAAGCAAGCGAAGTGCGACCCTTTTGCATGCCGCCCGGTCAATCTTTCCTGTTTCCGTCAGCGGAATCTCATCCGTTTCCAAAATATATTTCGGCCGTTGGTACTTCGGTAAAAGATGCCGGATTTTCTCTTTCGAATCATGTTGTCCGCGGCAGACCAATAACGCCACAGCTTCCCCGAATTGCGGGTCGGAAACCGACGTTACGGCAAAAAGTCCGGAAATGACCGGTCGCAAAGTATCTTCCACTTCTTCCGCCCGTATTTTTATTCCTCCGCTGTTGATGATGTTGTCTTTTCGTCCGAGAATCCGAAAATTCCCGTCCGGAAGAATTTCCGCAAGATCGCCGGTGTAAATAATTTCTCCGGCAACCGACGGAGCTTCTATGATTAACGTGTTTTCAGGCGACAACGAAAGTTTCACGGACGGAAAAGGCGTGTAATATTCCGACGCTTCCGGGCCGCTTAACCGGCGAAGTGCGATATGAGACAACGTTTCGGTCATGCCATAGGTCGAATAAACGGCATTTGGAAATGATTTTAAAGTTTTGCTCAATGAAGCATCGATTGCTCCGCCGCCGATCAGAAGTTTTTTGATTTGCATCAGCCGTTCTTTTTCTTCCGGCACTTGAAGCGAATTATACACCTGCATCGGCGTCAAAGCGGCAAAACACAACGGAGTTTTTACGTCCGCCATCGGGTGTCCCGACGGTTTACGAACAATCAAGGTCAGTCCGGTTGCCAACGCGCGAACCACCATCATCTTCCCCGCAATATATTGCAAAGGCAGGCAAAGCAGCGCGTTGTCGCCTTGCTGTAAATGTAAGAACGAACACGTGAGCCGGGCGCTTTGCAACATTTTTTCTTTTTTGACCGTTATCGGTTTCGGCGCTCCCGTGGAACCGGATGTTTGCACGGATACCGTCGGGGAATCATCGAACCATTCCGACAAAAAAGTATGTACATCGGCATGATCGTTCCGGATAAAAAGTTCGTTTTTCCCGAGAGAAAAAGGGATTCCGTCCGGGCCGAACGGAAATCGAATCCCGTTCGGGTCATACCACAAACAATCTTTCCGGATAAAAAGCGGTATATCGATATTATCCGTGAATAATTGTCCTGTTCCCAACCCTTGCGGCATCGGATTCTCAAATCCGGCACACCATTGGGCGACGGCATTCAATCCGATGTTGGATTCCAGCGCCGAGGTGACCCACCAACCGATGCCGAGTTTTTCCGCTTCTTCGATCCATTCGGAGCATCCGTAAAAACCTCCGTGTAAAGACGGTTTGAGGATGATGTATTGCGGACGGATGGTTGTCAATAAGTTTCGTTTATCTTCCGGTGTGTGAATGCCGATCAATTCTTCATCCAATGCAATCGGCAAAGGCGTTTGGGCGGTTAACCGGGCCATTGCTTCCCGTTGTCCCGCACGAATCGGCTGTTCGATGGAATGAATATCCAATTCGGCCAACCGGTTCAATTTTTCGGGAGCTTCCTGCGGCGAAAAAGCGCCGTTGGCATCCACACGCAATTCGATATCTTTCGACGAAAACCGGTTGCGGATATGACGAAGCAATTCCAATTCTTCGTCAAAACGGATGGCTCCGATTTTCAGTTTGATACACCGGTACCCCGCCGCCATTTTCATTTCGATCTGCTCCCGCATTTTCCGGTAATCGCCCATCCAAATAAGTCCGTTGATGGGGATTCCCGCTTCCCCGCGGGAAAACGGAGTGTCATAAAGCGCAAGGCTTCCCGTTTCGAAATGCCGGACGGCAGTTTCAAGTCCGAATAAAACAGACGGATAAGGCCGCAACCGTTCCGTATCCAAACAGCCTTTTTGTACCAAATCCCGACAGGCATCGGAAAGAATTTCATCGTAATCCGGTAAAGCGTCGCAACTCAAATCGGGCAGAGGAGCGCATTCCCCGATTCCGATGCGGCCGGATTCGTCGGTCGAAGTTATTTTGACATACCAAACATTCCGGGTATTGTAAACACCACGCGAAGTACCCGCCGGTTGTTTGAAATGCAGACGGCAGTTGATAATTGAAATTTGACGGTTTTTGATGTTCATGTTCTATTTTCAAACATATCCGTTTGTTGCAACAGATTTTTTATTCTGAAAATCATTCTGCTCAAACTGTCCGAATTTTCCATGGCATTTTCTATATTCCATTGATTTTTAATAAAAGGCAACATACAACTGTTATATTCGGGACCTTTAGCGGCTCCTTTTCGGGGAGTAAACTGCTGTATATATTCTGGTTTTTTGATTTTCTTGATTAATTCATGGGTCAGATACCTGCTTGATTTATACTTGAAACACATTTCGGTCAAAGCTTTTCTTCCACCTTGTTTGTCGCTACGTTATGTCTATCATCATTTATTGTTTTTCAATTGTCTTTTTAATTCTTCTATTTCTTTCCGTTGCTCTAAAAGTGCTTTGTCCTTTTCCTCAATAGTCTTTTTGCTTTCTGCTAATGATTTATCTTTTTCTGCAATTATTTCATCTTTCATTAGTAATTCGTTTATATAATCGTCTTCCATTTGCATCTCTTCTCTTACTTGCTTTGATTCGTACGCTTCGCGTAATTTGCGTATTATATGTTGATATGCTTCCGAAAATTGACGCTCATCTATATTCAAAATATGCTTGTCATCGGTTATATTGTCTTGATCAAAGATGCTTAACAGGTTTTCTAATTCATTCCTGCGTTTTTCTTTTAATTGACGAACCTGAATTATCCACGACTTGTGATTTAAACTTTCTATAAATTCATTCTTTTTATCAAGTTTTTTTCCTGTTGTCAGGTCGCTTGCCACATAATCTACTTTTATTATCGGGCTATCACACAAATCTATTTCATAGTTCAATAAATATATGCAATAAATTTGTCGTGCTTTTACTCTGTTCTTATCATAAGTATTTTCAGCACTTTGATACATCGCACCCAAATATCGCCTGAAACGCATTATACCTGTGGCAAATTTGGCTTTTTGGAGTTCTATGATTACAGTCTTATAACCTCCGTTTTCTGTTTCTATTTTTGCCGCAAAGTCAAAACGACAGACTGTTATTTGTTCTAATGTTCTGTCTATTTGACTTTTTTCTATTCCCGCTTTTAACGTGTATTCTGTTGAAGCAAAATCTAATTCTACTATTTTTTCACCGATGATTGCCGACAAGAAAGTTTTTGCAACTTTACTGTCGCTCATCATGTATTTGAATACCGTGTCGTATATAGGATTTGCTATAATCATACCTCTATAATTTATTTTTGCAAAGATACAATTTTTTTTGAAATAAAATTTACTTATTTTTGTTCCGGCATTCAGTCAATTCGCACTACACTGTCCTCCGGATGGAGACTCACTGCGGCTCACGCGGGAGCAAAGCCTCCGAAATCACACTGTCGTTTCTGCGGTGCTACTGCCGCCATTACGTGAAGCCTCCCATTATCGGCTGACGTTTTGTTATTGTTTCTTTATCACTTTTTCCGCCTCGCCATTGTCATACACAACGGTATATAAGCCGCCTTAACAACTTGTATTGCATAAATGCACTACTGTCGCGTCAACGATAAGATATTGTATTTAAATATTTTTAACGCTAAGGCGCTAAGTTTCCAAGACGCTAAATTTTATCCTTCTTCGTGGCTTCGTGACTTTGTGCCTTTGCGTTCAAAAAATATGATGCGGACACATTTTAGACTCTACTCATCCTTGACGCGACACTACGGGTTCATATCATATTAACTTACCACAAGATTTGTATTTTTTAGTGAAAAATCCACCTATCCTACCGCCACAATGATTATATAAACCTTGTTGTATCTATTCATCTTTTTGTATTCTTTTTAAATATTGTTCTTTTGAAAGAGTACCAATTTCGTCCCACCCATAATTAAACAGATTTGCAATAGTTGTACCGTCTGCTTTTAAACCTGTTGTTTTTCTATTGCCGGCAGAATACGTAAAAGTACAATTATTTTCCACATCCATAATATTCTTTGAAATTATTTATACCTCAATATTTATTTTCCGTTTTCAAATGCGTATTTTGTATTTCTTTTTAAACCGAATCGGTTTTGAGAATAGGAAAATACCTCTTCTGCAATAATTTTGACTTGACTTTTTCGAATGCCGCCGGTATGTACAAAATCAAGATAATATCTCTATTCAAAGTCATTTTCTTGTGAATCACCCAATTCAAAGGATTCGTCTATTTCCATTACTTACGGAAATTTCGGAAATTGCTTGAAATCCGGTTTGCGTTTTTCCAGAAAGGCTTGTTTTCCTTCCTGAGCTTCATCCGTGAGGTAATAAAGCATGGTGGCATCACCGGCCAACTCCTGAATACCCGCTTGTCCGTCCAATTCGGCATTCAGTCCGGCTTTGATCATGCGGAGCGCCAACGGACTGAGCAACATCATTTCTTCTGCCCATTGTACATATTCGTTTTCCAATCGGCCGGGCGGAACGACTTTATTCACCAAGCCCATCTCCAACGCATCCTGCGCGCTGTACTGACGGCAGAGGAACCAGATTTCACGGGCTTTCTTTTGACCGACGATGCGGGCCAGATACGACGATCCGAATCCGGCGTCGAAACTGCCGACGCGCGGTCCTGTTTGTCCGAAAATCGCATGGTCGGAAGCGATGGACAAGTCGCACACCACGTGCAATACATGACCGCCGCCGATGGCATATCCGTTGACGGCTGCGATTACCGGTTTGGGGATGGAGCGGATCTGCTTTTGCACTTCCAATACGCTCAATCGCGGAACACCGTCTTTTCCGATGTAACCGCCGCGTCCTTTTACGTTTTGATCGCCGCCCGAACAAAATGCTTTGTCTCCGGCACCGGTAATCACGACGACACAAATATCGGCTTCCTCACGGCAAATATGCAGTGCATCGCTCATTTCGCCGGTTGTGACAGGTGTGAATGCATTGCGGTATCGTTCGCGGTTGATGGTGATGCGGGCGATTCCGTTGTAGAAATCAAACAATATGTCTTCGTATTCTTTAATGGGTTTCCATTCGCGTTGTGTTTCCATATAGTTTATTATTTATATATTTTTGATTTGATGATAATATTCTTTTAACAATCGGACATCTTCTGCTTTGTCGGTGAAAACTTCCGACAGCATCGGTTGATTCGAAAAACCGGATTGTATAAAAGACGGCAATGCTTCGTTCAATTCTTTTTCGTTATGAATTCCCCGGTAAATAAATCCGCATTCAACGGCCCAACCTTCGGCTGAGGCATTGTGCGTGCCGGTAACGAACCGGTGTGTTTGTCCGGTCATTTCAAATCCGGGCAAAGTTTGAAAAATTTCGCCGCCGCCGTTGTTCAGCAGCAGAATACGCAGATTATTGTCAACCTGTCCGTTCCACAAGGCATTCATGTCATAGAAAAAACTGAGATCGCCGATCACGATAAAATTCAGTTTATCCGAAGCCGAAGCATAACCGACCGCCGCGGATAACGACCCTTCGATGCCGGAAGTTCCCCGGTTGCAAAAAACTTCAACGGTGTCCGGAATCGAAAAAAGTTGCGCGTATCTGACAATCGAACTGTTACCGAGGTGCAGAACGGAATTTTCCGGCAACTGTTTCACCAATGCGCCGATCGCCGATATTTCCGAATAAGGAAGGTTCGGTTCGGGAATTGCTTTCGCCAAATTTTTCCAAAGCCAGGGATATTCGGGAGCCGGCCGGTTTTTGAACAACGATGCGATTTCGGCCGCGAAAGCACACGGATCGGCTTCGACAACAGTTGTCAGCGAACCATACAGATCAATGATTTTGCCGTCGGCGGAAATATGCCAATGCTCTTTGGGCGGATGCGAACGGAGAAATTTCTTCAACCGTTTGGAAACGACATGCCCGCCGTAAGTGATCAACAGCTCCGGTGTTAAATTTTCCGTTTGTTTGTCGGTAAAAGCGTACAATAATACATCAAAATTTTTGACGGGCGTTCCGGGAACGGTTCCGTTGTTCAAATGTTCCGCCAACAATACAAAGTGACCGTTCAATATCTCATCGGTCTCTTTCTCAAACGTAAAACTTAAAGCCGATTGCCCGGCAATGATTATGCATTTGGTATATTCAGACCATCGGGAGGCTATGTCGTTTCGGTTTTCGGAAAATGCCTTCAATCCTTGAATGCGGGAAATCGTTCTTGCCGGCGGCAGATTTTCAGCCGTAAATCCGAACAACGGTTCGGAAACGGGTACGTTGATGTGTACGGGGCCTTTGCCGTGATGATCCGTCTCCAAAAGAGCCTCGTTGATCAACCGGTTGCAATACCATTCATCTTCGCCGGTTCGTATTTCGGGTAAATTGACTGATTTTTTCACCAAAGTTCCGAATACATCCGGTTGAGGAAGCGTTTGCCCGTCTGCTTGTCCGATCCATGCCGCAGGACGATCGGCCGAAACAACGATCAACGGGATTTGTTGATAAAAAGCCTCCGCCACCGCCGGATGAATGTTCAGCAAAGCCGTTCCCGACGTACAACAAACAACAGCCGGCTTATTGCTTTGCAAAGCCAGTCCCATGGCGAAAAATCCGGCGCTTCGTTCATCTGTTACGGCCCGGCAATTAAAAAACGGATGATTCGCCAAGGTTTGAATGATCGGTGCATTCCGGCTGCCGGGACATAATACAATATCATTGATTCGGTGTGCTTTCAACAATGCAACTAATTGAAGGATATTTTTCTTGTCGGAATACATTCAACATCTGTTTAAATTACCTTAATGAATTATTCGTTGCATGGTCGACAGTTTTTCTTCCGTTTCTTTCCATTCTTCCTCTAAAACGGATGATGCCAACAACCCGCCGCCGGCGTATAGCGTGAGGCATCGGTCGTCTATTTCCATACAACGGAGATTGACATACAAATCACTTTTTCCTTCGGGATTCAATTGTCCGATAAATCCCGAATAATACCGGCGGTCATATTTTTCATTATCCGAAATGAATTGAAACGCTTTTTCCTTCGGAAGTCCGCATACGGCAGGCGTCGGATGCAATAAATCCAACACATTGCCCAATCGGTTGTTTTCCGGCAGCGAGAACCGGAAATCGCTTCGCAAATGAGCCAACTCTCCTGCGCGAACGGTGTACGGACCTTCTTCCTTCGGATGGATCCGGAACGAATGTAACCGGTTACGGATGTAATCGGCGACCAATCGCTGCTCCTCGCGGTTTTTTTCGTCCCAAGTATCCGGTAAATCCCCGTTTACAAGCGATTGAGTACCGGCCAGTGCAACCGTATGCCATTCGTTTCTTTTTCCCGACAATAAAATTTCCGGCGTACTGCCCGTCCATGTCCCGGTTTGCGGCGTATGACACAGATAAACATACGAGCGGATATAACGTTTACACGCCTTCAAAAAGACGGTTGCCGGCGAAAAATCCGGATCCCGTTTTATAACCGTGCGACGGGATAAAACCAGTTTATCGAATTTTTTGTCCGACAACGACCGGGTAAACACTTCAAATGCAGAAACATACTCCGGCGAAGGTTGTTCATAAACGGTTTTTGTCGTTTGAGAGCCTTCCGTTATATCGGGCATTTCGATGCCTGTTTCTTCGTCTGTTTCAATGAATGCGATCGGACAACTTTTCGACACCCGGAAGGGAGCGATCACGAATCCGCTTTTTCCGTTCAGCATTTTGACCGAATCAAAGGTGGCGACGGAATCTGGCGTTCCTTTTATAAAATGAAGTTCGTTTCCGCCCGGAATGCGATAGACGGCAAACGGGAGGTTTTGCCCGATAAGACGGTTGATGTTATCGGAACAATCTGCTGCGTTCATTTCTTTTTGATGATGCAATTCAATACTCGTACAGAGGAAACCAATCTATTGTCGACCGTGTAAACATTCACGTCCCACACATGCGACGTGCGTCCTTTGTGCACGATCACAGCTTCGGCCCGGACGGTATCGCCTTCGTAAGCCGGTGATACATGATTCCCGCTGACCTGCATCCCCACCGACATTTGATCGGGTTCGCACAACAGCATGGAACCCAAGCCCGCGACCGTTTCGGCCAAAGCAAGCGTGGCGCCGCCGTGTAAAGCGCCGAATGGCCGGCAGGTTCGGTTGTTTACCGGCATGACCGCTTCCACCCGTCCTTCCGATGCAGACGTATAATGAATGCCGAGATTTTCCATTAATGTCCCGGACGAGCGGGCATTCAGTTCTTCCAAATCGTATTTCAAAGGGTTTGTTTTTTTTTAAATTTTCCAATTTTGCAAAACTACATAAAACTCTTGAATTGAGAATCGGTTTAACCGGTCCGGCAATAATATTTCGGCATTGTTCCGGATACTTATATCAAAAAGCAGGAGAAATCAGCCCGAAAATCAGGATTGTTACTTGTCGGATGTGGTTAATGGATTATTTAGGAAGATGCTTAAAAAAGATACCCATTCAAATGAAAAATCACCTGCTAATACATTGATTTGCAAGTGATTATTTACTAAAAGTTGTCCCACCAGAAAGAAACCCCTAACTTTTCAAACTTTATCAATTCTTACTATTTAACCCTATAAATGTGGCATTATTAGGGCGTTTTTTTGTTTTTTAAAGTATGGATAAAACAAATAAAATCAAAGTAAATGAGAAAAAAACGGAAACAAAAGCGGAAACAATCGAAAATTAGCCGTATATTTGAGGGCAAATAATTGATATGTTTTTGATATGGCAAATGTAATTTTCAAACCCCGTACATTGGTAGGCGCAACCCCGCAACCTATCTATTTGATTTATCGTTTTGGTAGAAATGATAAATTAGCGTTCCCTACAGGGTTAAAAATCAATCCCCAACATTGGAACAAACGGACAGCACGGGCGCGGGATTTGGTCGAATGTATCACAAAAGATATTATAAATAATCGCCTCAACGAATTGGAAGCGATTACGGAAAGACACATAACAAAATTAAAATCCCAAAGTGAAGCGATAACAAAAGAGGGTTTGCGAGATTTTCTCAACAATTATATAAATCCACCCAAAAACAATACAAATACATTACGGGGCTTTTTGATTGACTTTATAGAAAAATCCCCCAATCGAACAAACAAGAAAACAGGTACAATTATAGGAAAGAAAACACAATTAGGATATAAGCGTACTTTGTCCTATATAACACGCTTTGAGGCGCACACAAAACAAACGTATGATTTTAAGGATTTGGGGCTTGATTTTTACAACAACTTTACAAAATTTTTACAATCTAATAAATTAGCAACAAACACAATAGGCAGAGAAATAAAAACTTTAAAAATCATTCTCAACGAGGCGAAAAGCAGAGGCAAAGAATTAAACAGAGAGTTTTTGAATGGCTGTTTTGTGGTTATGACAGAAGAAAGCGAAAACGTATATTTGAACGAAAACGAATTGGCACTACTCTACAACTTTGATTTTTCCAACAACAAACGATTGGAACGGGTACGGGATTTGTTTCTTGTCGGAGCTTGGACGGGCTTACGCTTTTCCGATTTTACACGAATAACAAAGGAGCATATCAAAGGCAATTTTATTGAAATAGAGCAACAAAAAACAGGCAAACGGGTACTTATACCATTGCACCCCGTTGTATCGGATATTTGGAAACGATACGGCGAAGCATTGCCCCCGAACATAACCAATCAGAAACTAAACGACTATATCAAAGAAGTTTGCCAAATAGTGGGATTAACCGACTACGAACACAAAGCAATTACACGGGGCGGGGTTAGAACCTCAACCCGTTATGAAAAATGGGAATTGGTAAGTAGCCATACCGCCCGCCGTTCCTTTGCCACGAACTTATTTTTGAGCGGATTTCCGACACTTTCCATTATGCAGGTAACAGGACATCGTACCGAAAAAGCATTTATGCGATACATCAAAGTAACGCCCGAACAACATGCCGTATTATTACAGGCACATTGGGCGCAAAACGGAAACTATCTACGAGTAGCCAACCGATAATTTCAAACAACGATTAAATGAAATTTAAAAATGAAAATATCAGTTGAAGAAATAAGAACGTTGAACATAACGGCTTACATTGATTTCTTGGAAAATAAATTGAATAATATACATATCGCTATAGTTACATATCCCTTTTATGTTGAACGACAAACGCAACTATCTTTAAGCCGTTGGCGGTGGTATACTTATTTTATTCAAAAAGAGGATTATAAAAATTATTGGTTTGAGAAATATAATGAGATAGCCCAAAAGCGAATTGAGGATTTGAGCGAAAAAATAGAAACGGCAACAAATGATTTAATTGATATAGTGCATTTTACCAATACAATACATTCAAACATTCTTACGAAAAACCCAAACGAAACAATGACAAAAAAATGTTTGAAAATGGCAAAAACTATTGATTTCAGAGATTTGCAGGCACAAGGCGAAGCACACAGATATTTATTTAATACCTCTGTCGAATACGACAAAGACGAAATAAAAAAGAAACTTCAATTTAATGATTATGCAATAGCGGATAAAATTAAAGAGTTTGAGGAAAGGGATTTTGATTTTGTCGGATTTATCAAAAAAGGTACTTTTTGTTCGGCTTACTTTTTGGATAGTAGGGTATGTTTGGAATTTGCCTCACTCGAATTTTACAAGTGGCTTGCAATGTACGACAGCCAAAAACAGCCACTACACAAGCCAACGAAAACACTAAACAAAACGCAATTTACCGAACTCTTAAAAGCATTGATAGAAACAAAATCATTAGAGTACGAAACTGAAAAACAAGCGATTGAGGCGTTAGCATTTGCCTTGAATGTGGATATTAACAAATCGGAATTTGATAGAATATTACAGAAAATAAAAGGCAGAAACGAAGTTACAGAGACAAAATTTTTAGATGCGCTTACAACGGATTTGAAAGATTGGATAAAAAAAAGTTCGGGGTAGTGTCGGGGTAGTACCCCACGCACAATTTCCGTTACCTATTCCTTTGCAGTGAAATTTGATTTATTCACTGTTAAAGGAATTTTTTATGACAAAAAATGTAATTCAAATCGAAAACATCGAAGCGGACGAACTGCTTACCCGCCTCGATAAATTAGAGGGGGCAATTTCCGCCCTAAGTGTTCAACCGCAACCCACCGTCCCCGACACGGGAACGGATTACATCACACGAAAAGAGGTTGCCCGACTGTTTAAGGTTTCCATTGTTACCGTACACGATTGGACTAAAAAAGGTGTCTTGACTGCCTATAAAATAGGTAACAGGGTATTTTTTAAGCGTGGCGAAGTCGAAAACGCATTAGTACAGAAGGGGGGCAAATATGTACAGTAAGCACACTGCCCACCTAACGGATTGCCTCGATTTACTCGCCTCAATCCCGTTTCTTTCTGACAATAACGAGCGGAACAAATTAGCCCAAAATATCATTGACACACTCGGTGGCTACCCGAAACCACGACACAAAAACGAGGTCAAAAAAGAAAACCCTAACGAGTTAGGCGCGTATCTTTTTACCTCAACGGCTCGCAATACTGCCAAACTTGCACAACTTGAATATATCCAATTTGACAAAGCATTTGAGGCAATTACCAACAATTTAGAAAGGGCTCTGGGGCTATTTACAGACGAAAGAAAATAAGGCAATGATTGACGGGGTAAAATGTTCCTGCGTTGGCGTGTGTTCAGATTTGTGGCAACACAATACGCTTTTGGATTTCGGTATATGGGTATCGGAAACCACAGGCGAAGTACGCACGAAACGAAAGGTTGCAAAATTTCAATCCATGCAATTCATTATTTCCGAAAATGGAGCATGTTCCTTTGCGGGTAGCCTGCATAAATTCCACAACGGCAACGATACCAATTACAACGATTTCACATTTGCCGACTTGTACCGAGCATTGCAGAGTCTCAACCGATATTTTAATATTGAACTGACAACGGCACATATTCATAGTATCGAAATAGGCGTTAATTTGGAATTGGACTACAAACCCGAAATTATATTGCGAAACATCATTTGCTACAAAAACAAGTCTTTCGACAATTTGAGTAGTAAGGGTAAACGATGGGGCGTGATATGCGAATACGAGGACTACACTATAAAACTCTACGACAAAGGACACCAAACACGCATTGCAGGAATTGGAAAATACATATTGCGATATGAAATAAAGTTACACCGCCAACGAATGGTAAAACCTTTTAACATCAGCACATTAGCCGATTTGCAAAGCGTGGAAAAAGTCGCCCCTTTATTGGGCTTGCTTATTGAAAAGTTGAATGAAATTATTTTTTTCGATTTCAAATTTAAAGGCGCGGGATTGTCCGAAAGTAAATTGTTAGCGTGGAAACAATACAGCAATCCCAATTTTTGGAAAGACTTAAACAAAAAACAACGATACAAGGCGCGGCAACGATATGAAGTTTTGCGAGGAAAATACGGCTGCATTGATTGGGCAAAATACTGTATAAATGAGGTAGCCAAAAAGTGGAATGAATTAGCCGAAAGTAAGCAGGAAACGGGGCGACCTTTTCCCAAACGTTCAGAGGTATTGCAAGCACACGAAAAGGAGACTTTTTCCAATCTTGAATGTGAGTTGGAAAAAGTCGCTTGCGACTTTTCAAAAACGAAAGAAAAAGAAAAGAGTAAAAACCCACCCCGATACTGTATAAGTTGCGGGCGACAAATTAACGGTCAAAAATCGGGTAGTCGGTTTTGTTCGGAAAAGGTTTTTGGTAAGTCTGCCAAAGCCTGCCGAAACAAAGACAGCAATCGCCGATTAACAATTAAACGAAAAATCATCAGAGCAATGGAAAAAGATTTAATGTTACGAATAACTTACCAACACGGCGGGGAAACTTATACAGACACATTGGGCGCAAATGAAATTAGCCTTACCCGTGAATGGTTGAACAAGGTTGAAAAGGTCGAGGTTTTGAAGTCAGAGTCTCAACAACTCACAGGGAACAAAGCAAAAGAATTTTTGCAGAAAGTCAGTAATAACAATCAAATAATAAGTTAGAGAAATGGCATATAATAGAAATGTATATAACAAGCGGGCTAAGATAATACAAGAAATTGCCGCACGGCGTTACAGGCCCGAAAATCAATCAAAATGTTATAAAATAGTTTGGAAGATATATATTCTCCTGCATTTCGGGATAGGCTGTCACAGCTATTTATGATATTTAAAAGTAAAAATAAAATGAATTTGTATACAAAAATAAATAGTTAATTATGAAGCAAAATTTTAAAAAAGAATTTACGAGCCTTTTTCTGACAGGCAAATATACGCAAAAGGATATTGCTATAAAACTCGGAATAGCAGAGGCGACAGCAGGTAGATGGGCAAAAGAAATTCAACCATTGAAATATTTTACCATCCGCAAAAACTTAACCAATGAATTAGAAATATTGAGTAAAAAAAAGAGCTACAAAGAAAATGCCGATTTGATTAGTTGTTTGATAACCGATATTGAGCGCATCGACAACTTGATACGGAAAGCAAAATTTATCCCACATTTAACAAATCAATGATATGGAAGCAAAAACGATTATCGAAAAAAAGGTTATGGGTTATTATTTCAAAGGACTAAATTATAAAGAAATTGGCAAACTATTGGATATTAGCCCCCGCACGGTGCAACGCTACATCGCAGAGAGTGGTTGCCGTAAAACATCAGAGCCAAAAACAAATCAACAAAAAGCATTTGAATTGTCAGCAAAAGGGTTCAGTTATTCAGAAGTAGCGAAGAAACTGCAAGTAAGTAAAACAAGCGTGTACCTTTGGCATAAGAAACGAAAACAACAATCACTAATCGACTGAAATAGAACAAGCTCGCTGCATTCATTTGCAGCGGGCTTTGTTGTGACGAATGTTTCTTACTTTCGATTTTTCAAAAATCTTTCGTATTCGTAATATTGGTCTTGAGTTAAAAGGCACTCATCAAGCAAACGGAGAATTTTATAAAACTCCTCTTGTGATGTGCTGTAAAGAGCCGATTGCGTTGCTGTAATCATAATTTCGATTAGCCCATTTTGCATACTGCAAACATCCCCTAAATCAAAATGTTCATTAAAAACGATAGCCCAACAATTACCGTTTTCCGTTTCAATTTGTTTTACCATAATTTGGAATTTTAGGAATAAATAAAAAGCCTTGTCTAAGGTGTCCTAACGCTTCCAAATAAGGCGTTTCGGGGCGTTTCCACTACCCGCACCATAACAAGGCGATAACTTAATTTTTTTATCATACATTTGGAATTTTAGGAACTGCAAAGATAGATATTTCTGTATTAACAGCGTATCAAAGTTTGATTTTTGAAGAAAAAACAACCTTTTTTCAATCGAAATTAAAGCAATGTATCATAAGCGTATCAAAAACCCGCCTACTCGGAATGTAAGCGGAAAAAGGGGGCGACCTTTTCCACAGAGGAAACACGGCAATATAAAGTGCCTAAATTATTGTATTATTGCAATATAAGGCAAATTTCGATTGGTTAAACATCAGGTATGATTGGATAGAATGATACTCAAAAAAACCGAAAAAACAAAACAAACGTCTTTTCCATTGAGAAAACTTAATAGGGGGGTGTCTATCAAAAACATATAAGCAAAAATGCAAAAATGTACATTGAAAAAAGCGACAGCGAAAAATAGATATTGCTTACATTGGAGTTGTATTTTTAGACAAACGACACAAGGCGACAAAAACAGCCTGCAAAAGTCGGTTTTCCGTGTCGCCACTTATCGGGCAACCTCAATCAAAACAGCAACGAAAAAAGACAAAACGGAAACAAAAGCGGAAACAAATACAGCCTAACTCATTGAGAATTAGGCTGTATTTGTTGTCCCACCAGGACTCGAACCTAGGCTGGCTGAACCAAAATCAGATGTGCTACCACTACACCATGGGACAATCCCTTATGCTTTTGTTTTAAAAGCACTGCAAAGGTATTGTTTTTTTTTCTTTGTACAAATTTTGAAACGCCTTTTTTGGGAGATTTTTTTGTTTGTTAGTCGGAATAAAAACATCTTTTATCCGGCCGGATTGCGAAAAAAATTGCACCTTTGCCGGATAAAAATACTTGTCATTCCTGAGATACTCAACTCGATATGGTGCGTCACACCTCGATGAAATTTATACTGCTGTTGCTGTTGTTGTCCGTTTTCTTTATGACGGATGTCATGGTCGGCAGTGTGCACATTCCTTTGGACGCCGTTCGGAGTGCTTTTTTCGATCAAAAATCGGATCCCGTTAATTATGAAATCATCGTCAATTATCGATTGCCGAAAGCATTGACAGCCGTTTTGGTAGGAGCGTCGTTATCCGTTGCCGGAGTTTTGATGCAAACGCTTTTCCGGAATCCTTTGGCCGGTCCCGATGTATTGGGGGTAAATGCGGGTGCGGGACTGGGAGTTGCGATATTCACCATGCTGGCATCATCCACTTCCTTTTCGGCGCTTAATGCGGCGGGAAGTCCGGGAGTTGTCGTTGCGGGAATATGCGGAGCAATGCTTGTTCTTTCCCTGGTTATCTTGGCATCGTTGAAAATTACGGATATCGTATCGTTACTGATTGTGGGAATTATGTTCGGGAGCATTGCCGGCGCATGTATCAACATCCTGCAAAACATCAGTGATCCTGATGCGGTGAAGCTTTTTATTGTTTGGACATTCGGCAGTTTAAATTCCGTGACATGGAATTTCTTCCGGATTTTTTTCCCCGTCACGATGGCTGGATTGCTGCTTCCTTTCCTGATTCAACGTCAAATGGACATTCTGCTTTTGGGCGATAATTATGCAAAAGGTCTCGGAGTGAATATCCTTCAAATGCGGTTGATGATTATCTTGTGTACGGCATTGTCGGCGGGAACAAGTACAGCATTTGTGGGGCCGGTCGCATTTATCGGCGTTACGGTTCCGCACATTGCCCGCGGAATATTTAACACGTCGCTTCATCGTATCGTTATTCCGGCATCCATGTTCTGCGGCGCGATATTGCTGCTGGTTTGCGATGTCATTTCCCAATTGCCCGGAACCGGATTGTCGATACCGCTGAATGCCGTATGTGCCTTGTTCGGCGGTCCGATGATTATATGGATATTATTAAAGGAACGAAAGTCATCGGTATATTTTTAACGGATTTCTATTCCGAAAAGATAAAACCGAATCGACTTTCCTGTCATTTTATGAGAAGAGGCATTACTAAATATAAACTGATTTTTTTAATCAATTTTATATATTTATTAATTTTTTATTTATTTAATGGACTTTTTTACCTGTCCTAAAACATATTATTTTTCGGTGTGTACCCGTTCTTATTTATTATCTTTACAGAGATTTTCACCAATCTTACGCCTTACTTTTTATTCATACGGACAAACAAACAATGCTATGAGTATCACCTCAAATACGCAAATTCTTTCCGGATTGACCGGAAAAGATTTTCAAAAAACGGTAGACGGAAAACAAACCGATTTGTATGTGTTGAAGAATCCGTCGGGAATGGAAGTCTGCATCACCAATTACGGCGCAAAAATCGTGTCGGTCATGGTTCCCGACAAAAACGGGAAATTTGCGGATGTTGTATTGGGACATCCTTCCATCGATGATTATTTAACCTCTCAAGAGCCTTATTTCGGCGCTGTTTGCGGTCGCACGGGAAACAGGATTGCTAAGGGTAAATTTACGCTGGACGGAAAAGAATACACCTTGGCGGTCAATAACGGCCCCAATAATCTGCACGGAGGGATAAAGGGATTCCATGCCGTCGTTTGGGATGCCGAACAAATTGATAATCAAACAATCCGATTGATTTATTTATCGAAAGACGGCGAAGAAGGGTATCCCGGCAATCTGACCACCATACTTACTTATAAACTGACGGATGACAATGCCGTAGAAATCGACTATCTGGCAACTACGGACAAACCCACGATCATCAATCTCACCAATCATTCCTATTTTAATTTATCCGGAGCCGGCGATCCTTTTATCGGCGATCATTTACTGACCATCCATGCAGATACTTATCTCCCGACTGATGATACGGCAATTCCTTACGGAAAACCGGAAAAAGTGGAAGGTACCCCGATGGATTTCAGGACTCCGCATGAGATAGGAGCACGCATCGATGAAAATTTTCAACAGTTGATTTACGGAAACGGATACGATCATACGTATGTCTTAAATAAAGAGAAAGATGCCGGATTTTCTTTTTGTGCCAAAGTCGTTTCTCCCAAGACGGGAATCGTAATGGAAACGTATACGACGGAACCGGGTGTACAATTATATACCGGAAACGGAATGACGGGCGGATTTCCGGCAAAAGGAGGAAAACATTATCCGAAGCGTTCTGCATTTTGTTTGGAAACGCAACATTTTCCCGACAGCATTAATAAACCGGAATATCCGGGCGTGGTATTACGGCCGGGAGAAAAGTTCACTTCTCAAACAACCTATAAATTTTCAATAATAAACAATTAAATTATTTTATTAAAAAAGAATGTCATGGTACAAGAGAAAAAAAATTATTTGTTGCCGATTATCGTAATGATCTTCCTTTTCGGGATGGTCTCCTTCGTTACTAATTTGGCTTCTCCCATGGGAGACATTTTAAAGCATCAATTTAAAGTTCCTAACTGGATGGGAACTCTTGGTGTTTTTGCCAATTTTATTGCATATGCCGTGATGGGTTATCCTGCCGGTAATTTACTTCAAAAACTCGGTTACAAAAAGACAGCGCTTATTGCGATTGCCATTGGTTTTGTAGGAGTAGGCATCCAAACTCTCTCCGGAACGTTCGAAAGTTTTGGCGTTTATTTGCTGGGAGCCTTCATTGCCGGTTTTTCCATGTGTTTGCTGAATACGGTAGTCAACCCTATGTTGAATAGTTTAGGGATGAAAATAGCTACAGGAGATCAGGAAAAGAAAGAAAAGAAAGCATCCCAGCTCCTGCAAGCGGGAGGTTCTTTCAATTCTCTTGCCGGTACGGCTGTCATTATTTTGACCGGCATATTGATTCCTGAAATCGCAAAAGCCAAAATTAGTGATGTTTTCCCGTTAATGTACGCTGCTTTGGCCATTTTTGCTTTCGCATTTATTGTTATTGCATTGACTGCTATTCCCGAGAATAAGAGAGATGCTCAAGTTACCTCCGACAAATCTCAATATGGTCCTTTATCTTTCCGTCACTTTATTTTGGGAGCTGTCGGTATATTTGTATATGTAGGCGTTGAGGTAGGTATTCCCAATGTATTGAACAAATGGCTTCAAAATCATGATTTAAATGTATTGCAATTACATGGTGCCGGGAATGCAGAAGCGATTGCCGGTTCCGTTGCGGCGACTTATTGGTTCCTGATGCTTATCGGAAGACTTATAGGAGCCGCTATCGGCGGTAAAGTATCTGCAAAAAGCATGTTGATTGTAGCCTCTGCGGTTGGGTTCATTTTGACCATAATAGCCATGTATGCTCCGACCTCTGCATTGATTGATATGCCTGTATTCAAGAATGCCCCGGATGGGTTGTTCGGTTTAGCAAGTATACCTGTCAATGCCGCTTTGTTGGTTCTCCTTGGTTTGTGTACTTCCGTGATGTGGGGTGCGGTCTTCAATCTTGCAGTGGCAGGTTTGGGGAGATACGTTGAAAAAGGCGCCGGTATTTTTATGGTGATGGTTTGCGGCGGAGGTATTCTGCCATTATTGCAAAACGGAATCGTTGATTTAACCGACAATGGCGTCGGTTACCTTGTCAGTTATTGGGTTGTTGTAGTCGGATTCGGTTATTTGCTGTATTATGCGCTGGCCGGTTGTAAAAATGTCAACAAAGATGTTCCCGTGGAATAACGATATGCAATCTTAATGATACGATGAATTTATTTGAAAAGAAAAATTTGATTCTATGATCTATAAATAGACGGGCGATGGATGTTTACAGTATTCGTAAAAAATTTAGAACATTGTATAAAAGAGATGGGGTGGTGTATACCTCTCCCGGACGAATCAACCTGATCGGGGAGCATACCGATTACAACGGCGGTTTTGTATTGCCCGGAGCAATCGACAAAGGCATGGTGGTCGAGATAAAATCGAACAATACCGATCGGATCCGGGTATTTTCCATGGATTATGACGAATCATGCGAGTTCGGCATGAATGAAAAAGATGCTCCTTCGAAGGAATGGGCGAAATATATATTCGGTGTGGCCCGGGAAATGGAAAAACGCGGGTATAAAGTGAGCGGATTCGATGCTGTTTTTGCCGGAGATGTACCTCTCGGAGCGGGGCTGTCATCCTCTGCCGCTCTCGAAAGCTCGTTCGCATTTGCGTTGAATGATATTTTTTATTTGAATCTCGATAAATTTGAATTGGCCAAGATCGGACAAGCCACCGAACACCATTATGTCGGCGTGAAATGCGGTATTATGGATCAGTTTGCGTCTTTATTCGGAAAACGAGGACATTTGATCAAATTGGATTGCCGTTCGTTGAAATATGAGTATGAGCCGTTTGATCCGAAAGGGTATAAAATGGTTTTGATCGATTCCGTCGTAAAGCACGAATTAGCTTCTTCCGCGTACAACAAAAGAAGAGAATCGTGCGAAAGGGTCGTGGCAGCCATTCAAAAAAATCATCCGAAAGTGAAATTGCTTCGCGATGCAGACATGGATATGCTTCGTGAAGTGAAAACCGTCGTTTCGGAAGAAGACTATATGCGTGCCGAATATGTCATCGAAGAGATTCAACGTTTGTTGGATACCTGCGAAGCTTTGAAAAACGGCGATTACGAAACAGTCGGGAAGAAAATGTATGAAACCCATTACGGAATGAGTAAGTTGTATGAAGTTTCGTGCGAGGAGCTTGACTTTTTGAATGATTGCGCCCGAAAAAACGGCGTGACCGGTTCTCGTGTCATGGGCGGAGGATTCGGCGGATGCACCATCAATATGGTGAAAGAAGAAAAGTATGAAGCCTTCATTGCCGACGCCGTATCGTCGTTTAAGGCGAAATTCGGAAAAGAACCCAAAGTATACGACATTGTTATCGGCGACGGAGCAAGAAGAATCGCTTGAAAACAGGTTAATTTTATCGTAAAAAACAGCCGGCGGAAATCCGGCTGTTTTTTTGTTTTATAAAAACCGTTTGTCGTTAAGCGATCGCCAACGTTGCGACGCTTATTCGGACATTTTCGGCGGCATGCAGGGCATGAGCGCAGGCGGTGATGGTGGAGCCGGTGGTTAATACATCGTCGACTAATAAAAGATGTTTGTCGGCAAATACCATCGGATTTTTAAGTTCAAAAATACCCGCAACATTTTCCCATCTTTCGTACACCCCCCTTTTCGTCTGCGTCGAATTGGCCGATTTCCGGTAAAGATTATCCGGGATCAGGGTTTTGCCGAGTACTTTGGACATTCCTTTGGCAATCCATTCGCTTTGATTATACCCGCGTTTTTTGTGTCGCTTCCGATGAAGCGGAACCGGAACGATGTAATCCACATCTTCGAATACGCCCGCCTGTTTTAATTTGCCGGCATAATAATCTCCGAGATATTCACCGAGTTCTTTGCATTCCTTGTATTTTAATTCCACGAGAAGTCGGTGAAAGTCGCTGTCTTTGACATATCTGAAAAAAGAATGCGCATGCACGATATCGAATTTCCCCCAAAAACGTTTTTCCGCTTGATTCTCTTTTTGCAAATAAGATTTTGTTTCGGGCAGATGATAAAGACACGACATACAGATAAACTTTTCGTCGGCGATCAACTTGGCGTTGCAGGTTATGCAAAGTTCGGGAAACAAGATAGCGGCAAAGTCTTTCAGTAAATCTTTCATAAATCGGTTAAAACAAATACTTTTGTAAAAATAACCGGAAAATGCCTGTCGGTAATCCGGCGACTGTCGAAAAAGGGTAAATTTCCCTGTCCCGGGTTTAAAAAATAATACAAAGAATATATGTCTGTCGAAATCTGTAACCTATCCAAAAAATATAAACGGCATCAAGCGTTGAGTTCAGTGAGTTTTACGGTGAACGATCATGAAATAGCGGCATTTTTAGGGCCGAACGGAGCGGGGAAATCCACGACACTCAAAATCATAGGAGGTTTTCTTACGCCGGATTCCGGCCGGGTAAGAATTAATGGAGCAGACTTTTTGAAAAATTCGAACGAAATTAAAAAAACGATCGGTTATCTGCCCGAAAATAATCCTCTTTATCCCGAAATGTATGTGACGGAATATTTGGAATATGCAGCCGGAATGTATCGGTTGGGGAAAAATACAAAATCGGCAGTGGAGCGGGTGATTGAAGAAACCGGATTATACCTCGAACACACCAAAAAAATCGGGCAATTATCCAAAGGCTATAAACAACGGGTGGGGTTGGCTCAGGCAATCATTCACGATCCGTCGGTTTTGTTGTTGGATGAACCCACGACAGGCTTGGATCCGAATCAATCGATCGAAATCAGGAATCTGATCAAAACATTGGGGGAAAACCGTTCCATCCTTTTTTCGACCCATAATCTGCATGAAGCGGCATTTCTTTGCAAGCACATTTTGGTGATTGATAAGGGACGTATTGTCGCCGATGATGATTTTGAGACATTGACAAAAAACGAATCGTTGGAGAGTGTATTTACGGCATTGACAGTGAAATAGCGATTTTAGACAATAATTGATCAGATATATTTTGGTGGATAAAAATGGGTTCTGTGATTTATCATTTATAAAATCAAGGACATATCAAGGATGTACAAGGGATATATAAAATACAATAAAAATGATATTTTTTTGAAAAAAGCTTGTTATTTCAAATAAAATATGTTCCTTTGTGGGCCGTTAAGGTTTGCAGGAAATGAATAGAATGAAATTTACTTTTCGACGACTATTTCTTCTTTCATGACAGGTCTTCCTTTTTGTGGCGTTTTTATTTTCTTATTTTTAATTTTTACTATCGTTTTATGAACATTTACATTGGAAATTTGAACTATCGAGTTCGAGAAGATGCATTGAAATTGGTATTGGAAGAGTATGGAGCCGTGGAATCGGTAAAAGTGATTAAGGATCGTGAAACCGGCCGCTCAAAAGGCTTTGCTTTCGCAGAAATGCCGGATAACACTGAAGCAGAACATGCGATTGAACAGCTTAACGGTACAGACTATGAAGGGCGTACCATGGTGGTTAAGGAAGCACGTCCGAAAGAATAATATTTCTTTTCGAGCTTGAATAAAAAAAGAGGCGATTTGTTTCATAAAAGTCGCCTCTTTTTTTATGGTGTTGCTGATGCGGGATTGTGATTGTAGACGGTGTGCTAAAAATAAAAATGATAGATTTAACATTTCGGTTGAAACATTTCGGAAAATCAATCGTCATTTTAAATGGATCATTTTAACAAATGTGTTGTTTTATTTAGAATAATTGATATTCCGCGGTTTGGATTTTCGAAGAAGATTAAGTACGCGGCAGATTTAATGCCTGTTATTTTAACATAAGTAACGCGAATGAATTTAATTTTATTATTTTAAACGCGAAGAAGCAAAGACACAAAGTCACAAAGAATTTAAACTTCACATCTTTCCGCCTTTGCGTCTTAGCGTTTAAAATATAAACCGGTTTTTACGACATTCTTAAATGTTAAAAGATATTTTTAAAAGAATTTGATATCGGAGACAATGAACAATCTGACCATTAAAATTATCCGGTTTATTTTGCCTGTATTGCTGCTTGCTTCCTGCGGAGAAGAAAAAGAGGGATTTTCCGTGAAAGGACGGGTTCAGAATATGGAGGAAAAGAAAATATTTGCCGTTTATTGGAAATCCGACAAGACAATTTGTACCGATACCTTGCTTTTGTCAAAAAACGGACATTTTAAAATGGACGGCAACATGGATTCCGTCGGAGTGGTGACACTATTAGTGAATAGAAGGCAGTGGACATCGGTGTTTGTCCACAACGGAGATGACGTCAGTGTGACAATGGATGCTCAATATCCTGATTTGGCGCAAGTGAAAGGCGGAAAATTAAACGATGATTTATACGATTTTAAAAAAAACATTAAAAATCTGATCATCGAGAAAGATGAAATCAGCAAAGTGGTGGCAGAAGCCTGTTCCGGTGAGGAAATCAATACGGCGGTCATCGAAACATTAAACCCCAAGCTGGCCAATTTGAACCATGCGTTATCTTTATCGGCCGAACATTATGTGAAAGACCATCCCGAATCTCTGGTCAGTACGGTCGTTATGCTGGATTTTTTATGTCTGGAAGAAAATACGGAAAAGTTGACAAAAACATTGTCGCTTCTTGAAGAACCGGCCAAAAGCTTTTATCTGGCCGAATATATGAGATCCGTATCGAAAAACATGCAAAATGTGGAAATCGGAAAGAAAGCGCCCAGCTTTGTTTTGCCGGATACGCTCGGTCATAACGTCTCATTGTCCGATTTTAGGGGCAAATATGTCTTATTGCATTTTTGGATTTCGAACGATCCTTTTTCGAGAATTCACAACCGGCTTGATTTGGAAAATATTCATCAAAATTATCGGGAGAAAAAAGATTTTTCATTACTCGGTATTTCTCTGGATTTGAATAAAGAATCGTGGAAGCAGTCCGTAAAGCAGGATAATATGACGTGGTGCAATGTTTCCGATTTAAAAGGATTAAATTCGGAAGTGGTGAAATCATACGGAGTGGTTTTCGTCCCACGAAATTTTTTGATTAATCCGTCCGGAACGATCATTGCCCGTGATGTCACCCTGAACGATCTGAAATCCGTTTTGCGTTGATTGATTTTTCCGTGTTTATTCATCCACGGCAATTCCCATTTTATTCATCAAAAAACAAGCATTCATGTTTTGTGCGATGCCGGGTCGCAACCGGTATGAAAACCGGATTTCGTCGTCTTGAATATCCGCTTCGAAACAATAGTTCCGGATGTATTGAGGATATTGTCCGGCCAATTCACCCAAAACGAGATCATGCGTGGCGATGATTCCGCATGAATTCAGAGCGATAAATTGTTTGATCAGCGCCGACGATCCTTTTTGCTTATCCAATGAATTGGTGCCTTTTAACATTTCATCCAAAATAATAAACAATTTTCCGCCGTTTTGTAACATTTCGATCATGCCCGACAACCGTTTTAATTCCGCAAAAAAGTAAGATTTGCCGGTTACCAGAGAATCGGCGGTGCGCAACCCGGTGACCATCCGGGCCGGACAAAAACGCATAGAGGAAGCATAAACAGGGGCGCCGATGCATCCCAGCAGAAAATTCAGTCCGACGGTACGCAAATAAGTACTTTTTCCCGCCATATTGGCGCCTGTGACAATTAAAAAATAAGGAGCATGAGGAATCTCCACCTCATTTTTTACACATACCTCGTCACGCAATAAAAGATGTCCCATGTTTTCGGCCCGAAATTCGAAATACCGGTCCGAGATTTCCGGATCGGGAAATTCCGGATGATTAAAAGCGAAAGTTCCCAATGAGCAAAGGGCATCAACCGTAGCCAACGTATCAAACAGTTTTTCGATATCATTGCGGTAATGATTTTTCCAAGCTTCGATTTTTACGGCATATTTGATTTCCCACAAGAAAAAAATGTTCAATAAAATACCTGCGGGGAAAGTTTTTCTTAATTCGAGCGCATTCAAATACTCGGAAAGTTTTTTGATTTCGACAGATGAACTTGTCGTTCCGTTAAACAATTGCCGCTGCTTTAGTTTCAATAAATCAGAGGCAACCGGTTGTTCTTCCACGATTTTTAACAGCGATGAATAAGTCGATAAAACGGTTACTTTATTTCCGATTAAATCCTGCAAGCGATTGATCTTTTTTATCCGGCAATAAGAAATACCCACGGCGGCGAAAAAAGATAAAACGACGGATGAAAAGTCGATTAATCCGGTTCCGAACAGAATAAATATCAAAAGCCACCCGGCCGGAAGAAGAAAGGAAATCAATTTCCATAATCCGGGTTTTGAAATCAAATTATCCCCGGCGACAAATTTTTTCAAGTTTTCAAGATCGGATAAATTGCCGGGAGAAAGCATTGCCGTTGCCGCAAAGTGCCGGCAAAATTCGGGAGTGTGCGACAATTCCCGGCAGGCGGTCTGCCGCTGCAAAATATCGGACCGGTCAACGAGCGGATTTTCGAACCAATCGGCCAAACGTTGTTTTCCGAAAGCCGTTTTAGTCCGGTTGATCGATTGAAAAACAGATTGATCCCCGAAAATATCCAAATCGAAAGTAAACGGATGTTGAGGGTCAATTCTTTCGGGAAAACCGTCGAAGGCCGAAAAATCGTAATTTAACCCGTTTAATTCATCGGTATTGATTTTCAGCATTTGCCGGGTATAATCTTTTTTACGATTCAGACGACCGGTCGTTTTTAATAAAACGGCGAATACGATAAAATGCCCGACAAGAATGAAAGCGATTGCAATCCGGCTTTCATCCCGGAATATCCATGCGAAAAACAACGCCGAAGCAACGACCAGCAGGCGGCAGGTTCCGACAAGCCAAATTCGGTTTCCGACGGTTGACAATTCTTGCGAATACAAGGAAATATTATTTCTGTAATAATCGTGAAGCATATTCCGGCTTTAAACACCGTAAAGATAGATTAATTAGGTGATGTTGTAAAAAGTATGCTATATAATTAAGGAAAATTATCTGTATTTCAAAGGATACCGAATCGGGAAAAAAGAATTTTTGCCCGGTATTCGTGCATTTTCATAGAAGTGTTTTTTTAACATCAAGAACCGGGAACCAAGAGTCAGGATCAACGATACTATTTGTCCGCATGTCCGGTAAACAAGCCGGCAAATTGATTGGTCCGACCGGGAATTGATTTTTTTAATCGTCGAAATCGAAACTCAATTGCATGTCTTGATCAAGCGGCAATTCGTCGAAATGGCTGACGCTTAATCCCAGCAGGCGCACTTGCTTGTCGGTCAGATCGACTTTTTTCAACATTTCTTTGGAGGTATCCAGCAGTGTTTTGAAATTTGTCATTCTTTCCGGGAGTGTTTTACTGCGGGTGATTATTTTAAAGTCGGCATATTTGATTTTTAAGGTTAATGTTCGCCCGAATAAAGATTCCGACTCCATCCGATGCATCACCTCCTTGGCGATGTGGTACAATTCCATAATCAGTGACAACAGATCGTTTTTGTCCCGGTCGAATGTGGTTTCGGCTCCGATCGATTTGGTAATCCGGTCAGGCGTGACTTCCCGCAGATCAATTCCCCGTGCATTTTGATAATAAATATGTCCGGCTTTTCCGAATAAATGCACCAATTCTTCCTCCGAACGTTGTTTTAAATCGAATCCGTTTCGAATACCCGATTCATGCATTTTTTTCGCCGTTACTTTTCCCACTCCGAAAAATCGTTCGATGTTTAAGTTTTCAATGAATTTTTCCGCATCACGGGGTTTTATGACGAACAATCCGTCCGGTTTTCGGAAATCGGATGCGATTTTAGCCAGAAACTTATTGTAAGAGACTCCCGCCGAAGCTGTCAATTGCGTATTTTCACGTATTTTTTGTTTGATTTCCCGGGCAATTTCGGTTGCCGATGTTATATTTTTTTTGTTTTTCGTTACATCCAAAAAAGCTTCGTCGAGGGATAGCGGTTCGACCAAATCGGTGTATTCGGACAAAATTTTCATGATTTGTTCCGAAACGCTTCTGTACACGCCGGAACGGGGAGAAACAAAAATCAATTCCGGACACTTTCGCAGCGCCGTTTGCGAAGCCATGGCCGAAAATACACCGAATTGCCGGGCTTCATAGCTCGCCGCAGCTACAACACCCCGAGCTTCGGAATATCCCACGGCCAACGCTTTTCCCCTGTATTCGGGATGATCTCGTTGTTCGATGGACGCATAAAACGCATCCATATCTATGTGAATAATTTTTCGCAAGCAACTTGAGAATTAAGAGTTAAGAATTAAGAGTTAAAAATTAATGCCATTAAGTTAAGTATTAAAACCTTTTAATCAGCGGTATATAATAATGTTATATGATTATCGGATGTTATGCCCGGATATTTCCACAGGTTGAATGTAAAAATTGTGTCAATGTTTCAAAAAAATATTCGTTCTTTTTGTCCCGTCAGGGACAACATATCGGTAGAAAAGCACCACCCTTCACCCCCCGGCCCGTCAGGGACAAAATGTTTTCCTCTTCAC